>Ga0255049_10000239_pt1 | contig 33896 bp, 47 predicted proteins | sample JV7_2_3_MG_FD_183615 | JGI IMG/M metagenome (GOLD analysis project Ga0255049, IMG submission 183615) | Seawater microbial communities from Jervis Inlet, British Columbia, Canada - JV7_2_3 | ecosystem: Environmental > Aquatic > Marine > Inlet | place: Canada: British Columbia | collected 2016-10-06 | reverse complement strand
GGCGCCTAACGCCACCAAGGAGAGTCAAGTGCCGATCAAGAACCCGAATACGCCCTACGAGCGAGCCTACAACGCCTGGAGCTACGGAGGGGGGCAGCAGCGCGGTGAGCCGATGCCGCGCGCGCGAGATTTTCCGTCGTCTGACTCCTGGGGTCCGCGTCTGCCGAGGCCGAAACGCGTCAACCCGTGGTTAATGCCAGACGCGGCAACGCAGCAGTACGGCGGCATGCTCGCGCAACACGGCGACGTCAAGAGAGGCCAGGAACAGCGCCGCCTCGCCGAGTCACCCGACGTCGTGCAGCGCGCGCGTGCGTATGAGCAGCGTCGGCGACAGCCCCAAGGTGGCCCAGGCCGACGCATTTCCTTGGGCGCGTTAAATAGACGATGAGCCAGTTTCCGCTGTTCGTGGGCGGGGCGTATACGTCCCAGTCCCCGATTGCCGACGACGAGCAGTTGATGAACTGGTATGTCGAGGTGATGGAGTCGCCGGGAGCGGTGACGAAGGCGACGCTCTATCCGACGCCCGGATTCTCCGAGTTCAGCAGCACCCCCTCGTCGGGGGGGCGCGCCATGTTCGCGCTGAACGGACGCTGCTTTGCGATTGTCAACGTCACGCTGTATGAAATCACCAGTGACGGCACGGCCACCGTGCGTGGGACCGTCGCCACGGACGGTTCCCCGGCTACGATTTGCGGGAATGGCGACGCCGGCGAGGAGCTGTTTATCACGTCCGGCGGCGTGGGTTACGTCTACGACCTACCCAGCAATACGCTCACGAGTAAGCTCTCCAGCGGCTCGGCCATGGGCGGGATGCTCGACGGCTACTTCGTCAGCCTGAACCCGGCGACGAGCCAGTTCCGCATCAGCGACCTCAACGACGGCACGACGTGGGACGCGACCCAGTTCGCCGCGCGGTCGATTGCGCCGGACGCGTGGACGTCGATGGTGGTCACGTCCTATGGGCAAATCTGGTTATTTGGATCGCAGACCTCGGAGGTGTGGTACAACGCCGGCACGGCGCCCTTTCCGATGGCACCTGATCCGTCGGGGCTGATTCCCTATGGATGTGCGGCGCGCTTTTCGGCGAAGGAAGCGGTCAACCGCGTGGTGTGGCTGGCGACGTCCGTCAACGGCGGCTTTCAGGTCGTCGAGGCGACCGGGTTTACGCCGAACCGCATCTCGACCCACGCCGTGGAGTATGCGATCTCGCAGTATAGCGATGTGTCGGACGCGCTTGCAGATGTGTATGAGTCGCAGGGGCACCTGTTCTATGTGCTGACCTTCCCGACCGCGCAGGTGACGTGGGTCTACGACTTCACGACGCGGCTCTGGCATGAGCGCGGGTCGTGGGACGCGCCCACCAGTACATGGAAGGCGCTGCGGACCATGTTCGGCTGCACGGCCTTCAACAAGCGCCTCGTGGCGGATCGACAAGGGGGCTCGATTTATAGCCAGTCGATTACGTTGACGGAGGACGCGGGGGGCGATCTAATTCGCCGGGTGCGTCGCTCGCCGGCGGTCTTTGCCGAGCATCAACGCGTGCGGTTTGCTGACATTGAAGTGTTTCTGGAGTCGGGGCTCGGCACCGCGAGTGGGCAGGGCGTGAACCCACAGGTGACCTTGCGGTCCAGCAACGACGGCGGGAAGACGTGGGGCAACGAGCGGTCGGTCAGTGCCGGCGCGCAGGGGGACTATCGCACGCGTGTCCGCTTTCGTCGGTTGGGGATTTCCCGGGACCGCGTGTTCGAGATGAGCGTAACAGACCCGATCCCGTGGCGGATTGTGGATGCGTTTATGACGGTGGCCGTGGCGCGGACCAGCTAATGGCGAACCCTCCCATGCCGGCGCGCGACGCCATGATCGACGAAGGGGGGATTGTGCGTCGCACATGGCAGGTGTGGTTCCGAAACTTGACGACCACCGTCGACGACGCGCCGTCTCGGATTCAGACGGTGTCGCTCGTCGGCCAGTCCGCGAGTATCGGCACCACGTCGATCCCGTCGACGTCCCTGACGGCGGGGTTGTATCGGGTGACGTGGTATCTGCGGATTACGACGGCAGCGGGGACGTCCAGTAGCGTCACGGTCACGCTGGGGTGGACGGACGACGCGGTGACGATGAGCCTGAGCGGCGCAGCGGTCACCGGGAATACGACGACGACGAGTCAGACGCAGACGTCGCTCGTGGCGGTGGACAACGCGTCGCCGGTCACGTATGCGACCACGTATAGTAGCTCGGGGGCGCCAGCGATGCAGTATGCGCTGGACATCACCCTCGAAGCGGTCTCAGTGTAGGGCGAGCGCACGGCAAGAGTACGGTCAGTGTTAGATACCTGGAATGGTTGGATAGAACTATGGACGAGTTTGATTTTGAGCAACGCGGATGGGACGAAGGCTATCAGCGACAACCGGGAGACACTGACCAAGGGACAACGGCGACCCTTCGCAATCAGGCGCTCAGGGATAACCCGTTCACGTCGGTGCCGCAGTATCTTGCATGGCTAGAGTCTCCCGAGCATCTAGCACAGTTTGGCCCACTCAATCCTGGGCAGCAGGCGGAAGTGCGGCACGTGAGAGCGAACCCTGATAAATACGAGATGAACCCTGGAGGGGATGGGGTTGCAAGCAAGCAGTGGAGTGACAAGCGTATCCTTCTCACGGGGCTCGGGCTCGCCGCCCTGACGGGGGCGGCCGTGATAGCTGCGCCAGCAATGTTCGCGGGCGGAGCCGTAACTAATGCTTCCGGACTGACGCCGGTCGCGTCTGGTCTGATAAGTCCGGCCGCTTGGGGTGGCCCTACGTTAGCTGCGACGGCGACTCAGGCGGCAGGCGCTGCGGGAGTCGGACAACAAGCGTGGGATTTTGCAAGCAGCGACGCGGCGTCGGCGCTTGGGAATGTCGGCGCGTGGGGCGCCGACTGGTACGGCGATCGGAAAGCCGACGAGGTGATCGCTGACGACAAAGTAGCAGCGGATGCGCGGTATCAGGCGGCACTCGACCTGATAGCGACGCAGCGCACAGAAGACCTCCAACTGGACGCGGACAGGGAGGCGGCGAAGCAGAGCAGATGGGAGGCCGAGCAGACTCAGCGCCAGACGATCTGGGATGCGCGGGAGACGCAGATGGAGCCGTATCGTCAAGCTGGACAACAGTCGCTGGCGCGGGTGGCGAATGTGCAGAGGCCGACGCACACCCCGTATCGCTCACGCTTCATGGGATAGGAGTAGACAATGCCTACAGACGCCGAACAGGTCCTCGAACTGGTACGCCAAGCGTATCGCGACGTCCTCGGGCGCGAACCGACACAGGCCGAACTCGCGGAAGGGGCGACGGTCTACACCAACGAAGGCGAGGAAGCGTTCCTTACAGGTTTGGCGGCAAGGAGTACGAATGTACCCGACAGCCAGCGGACGATGTCGGACGAACAGGTGGGCTCATGGCGGCAGCGGCTCCAGGAGGAAGCGGCGTCTCGCGGGTTGGAGTTTGACGAGTCCGACGTGCAGGGGATCGTGCGGTGGGTGAACCACTCCGACAACGTCGGGAAAGACCCGCTAGAGGCGATCAACAACCAGATCGCGATCTACGACACACGCGCTGCGTCGGGAGGCGACCGGGACAACGGCGGCTACAACACGAACTGGGCCGATGACGACCCGCGTCGGTTCGGCGGCGAAGGACCGGGCGGGACCACCAACGGCGGGGATACGGGCAGCGTCGGGGACGGCGGTGCGTCAGGGTGGCCGACGTTTGCGCCACCTGACCCACTCTCGCTCCCAGACCCCTTCAGCTACCAGGACTATGAGGCGGAGGCGCCGTTCGCCTACGACCCGTATGAGGCGGCGGACCCGTTTGCCTACGACCCCTATACCGCCCCCGAGCCGTTTGCCTACGACGACTTCCAGGCACCGACCGGGGAGTCGATGTTGCTGGACCCGAGCTATCAGTTTCGGTTGTCGGAGGGGCAACGGGCACTGGACGCGTCAGCGGCGGCGCGTGGCACCTTACGCACGGGGGGGCACCTGAAGGACACCGTCGGGTATGGGCAACAGTTCGCCTCGCAAGAGTATGGAAACATCTACGACCGAGCGTCGCAGCAGTATGGCGTGAACCGAGGCAACGCGCTCCAGAACTACCTCACGAATGAGGGCACCCGCGCGTCGACCTACGACCGCAACCTCGGGCTGGCCCAGTCGACGTATGGCACCAACGAGGCAAACCGTCAGGGCACATGGCAGAACAATTACGGGGTGGCGAAGGACATCTACGGGATCAACGCGGCTGGACGGTTGGGCACCTATAACACCAACCGACAGAACGCGCAGGACGCGTATCAGAGCCAATACCGGACGGCTGGCGACCTGTATGGGAGCCAATACCAAACGGCGCAAGACAAATACGCATCTGAGCAGCGGCAGGCCGAGTTGCAGTTCGGGCGCGAGTGGGATTCCTACACCTACGGGCAGGATCAGGACTTCAAGTATTGGGACGCGAAGCTTCGCGCGGACACAGCGATCGCCGGATTCGGCACGCGGTAAGAGAGGACACACATGGCTACGACCCCCTACGTCCGCATCCCGTATGCCTCTGAGCAAGACCGGTATACCGGTCGGGCCTATACGGCGCAACAACTGGCGCTCATGCAGCGGCGGGACGCCAGCGAGTCAGCTTATGCCCGTGACCGCGCCCAGCGCATGTCCGATCGCTGGAGCGGCTTCGGGGGGCTCGTCACCGAGACGCTCGGCGACCTACGGCAGTCGCGTGAGGTGCGCGAGGCGCAGGCACTGGAGCAGTCGCGGCATGACGAGGAACAGGCACGCCTGAAGCGGATCGAAGATGAAGGCAACCGCCGATTCGGTGTAGAGGAAGAATGGCGGAGGGATCGCGCGCAACGCGACGAGGACCGGCAAACGTATGAGGACATCTTAGGATTACCCCCGGATCAGCCGCTGACGGAGAATCATATACGCGTCTGGAACCTGTTCAACCCGGGGTCGCTACGAACCGAGGCGGGAGCCCCCGGGCGCGTCTTTGGTGATCCAGCGACCGCGCCCCCCCCAGGCCGTGACGACACCAACGTCTCACTCGGGCCGGAGGTCTTCGGGTCGGCGCCGGCGCAGATGGGGGAGCGTGCCTTTGGCGGTCTCTTCCCGGCGACGTCAGGCGGCGAGACACTGGCCGGCGTGGCGCGTGGCACGAGAGATCGGGAGACGGGCGTTGATCTGGGGATCGCACCCGACGCGCGATTCTTTGCCCCGACGCCCGGTCCCGCAGGGCCGACCCAGACATACCGTCCTCAGTCGGGTGCGGAGGCGCGGTGGGAGGAGGAGAGGGCGCAAAATGAAACCCGGTACCAGCAAGAAGTGTCGGATCGGGAGGCGGCCCGTCGTGCCGTCGTAGAAAGACAGACGGTCGAGGACGAACGGTACGATGCGCGCGCGGCGCTCGACATCGAGCGCCGCGCCCAAGACGTGGCGTGGCGGCTGGCGAACGCGGACACGCCGCTCCCGGGACATGTGAACGATGCCATTGTGGCACTGGTGACGCAGCGGCAGGCAGGCGTGTCACGCGATCAGGCCGTCGAGGGCATGTTTGCGAAGAACTGGAAGAACTGGTCATCGCTGTTTCCAGGTCTCCAGCTGGTCGACGTGCAGAACGCGGTCGATGCGGTGTGGCCGCGTCCCGTGGCAGGAAACCAGTGGGATGCATTATTTGGAGAAAGCGTGTTGGGTGGCGGCGGAGAGCGTCAGTTGACTCCACAACAGGAGGAGGATCGGGGGACAGCGGAAGTGCTTGTCGAAAGAGGGGATTTTGCCACCATACAAGAGGCGCTGCAGTCAATAGTGGAAGCAAGGGACAGCGAGAATCCTGAGGTTCCCGTTCTAGAGGAAGCGACGCCGGTGCCTCCCGGGCCGCGACAAACAGCAGTGAGGCCCGGGCCTCCGGCTCGACCAGAAGCGCCACTTGTACGCGGAAGGGGTCCTTCGGGACGCAGTGCGTTGGTCCCTGACCCTGCGTGGATTGCTCCTCCTGCGACTCCCCGTCCAGTATATCGAAGGCCCGGGCGCAACTAATCTGTCATGGCGCAGTCCCCAGCCCTCCGAGAAAAGATCGCATTGGCGCGGCAAGAAGCCGCGCGGCGCCGGCAGCCGCGTCCCCCCACCATGCGAGAAAAGATCGCATTGGCGCGACAAGAGGCTACGCGCCGTAGGACGCAACCGAGTGAACCGTCGTGGACCGAGCGTGCGATTCCGATGGGGTTGCGTGTCGGCGGTGCGATTGGTGGGGGCATCCTGGGGGGCATTGCCGGCGGAGGCGTCAACCCATTGGGCTACCTTGCGGGTGGCGCGGCTGGCGCTGGTCTTGGCGAGACGGCCGCGCAGCGATACGAACAAGGCACGGGACAGCGGGAGTCCTACAACCTGCCACAGATTGGCGTGCAGACGGCTCTTGGCGCTCTTCCGATGGGGCGCGCGTTTGGCAGCACGGGGCTCCGAGTCATGGCCGGACGTGGGGCACAGGGTGGCCTCATGGGCGGCGGGGCGACCGTCGCGACCTCGCTGGCGGAGACGGGCGAGTTCCCGAGCTTGCGTGAGGTGGGCGTCGGCGCCGGGTTGGGGACGGTGCTTGGCGGTGGGATGGGTGCGGTGGAAGCAGCCGGACTCAGGAGAGCGTCACTGGCGTCATTGGCGCGCGAGGCACCCCCAGAAGCCGTGCCCGTGCCGACCCGTGAGGCTCCCATCGTCGACCCTATCCCAGCGCAGCCGACCCCAGCGCAACCGACCCCAGCGCAGCCGACACCCGTCACCCCACCGGAGGCGTTTGGCGGCGCGGTCTCACCCTCCGGGCAGATGGGGGCGCCCATTGCTGACCCGCTGGCTGGGTTTAACCCGCTGCTCGAAAAGTTTGACCCCCGGATACGAGAGGGCGTAGCGCGGGTGATTCGCGAGAACGCCGGCTTTGAGTCTCAGCGGCGCGGGGTTATCGACGCGCAGACGGCCGGCAGGTTTGCCGATATGGTCAAGATCGACGCGTCGAAGATGCTGCCGAGGGGCACCGCCCTGAACGTGGAGCAGATCAACGCGTATGGCCGAGCGTTGCAGCAGACGTCAGCAAAAGTTAAAACCCTCGCGGAGCGTGTGAACAGCGCGAATGCGACGGATGCGGATATTCTCGCGCTGCAAGGCGCACGGGCGGAGCAGGATGTGATCGGCGCCTCGTTTTTCGGCAGTCGCGCGGAAGCTGGCCGTTCCTTGGCGGCGTTCAACTTCTGGAACGGTGTGCTGGATACCGGCGACGTCAAGCTTATCCGCGACATGGTAAACGCCCCCGGCGCGCGGAAAGAGACCCAGCGTATTGCGCGAGAGCTTGCGGAGCTCCCGGACGACCCGCTGGTGCGCTATCGGTGGCTGGAGAAGCAGAAGCAGTCCTCGGCTATGGACAAGATTCGGTCGTATTACTACGCCAACATCCTGTCCGGCGTGAAGACCCACGAGCGCAACTTCATCGGGAACGTCGCCAACATTGCTGGCAACCTCGTCACCCATCCCATTGGGGCGGGGATTGATGCGGCGACGTCGGCCGTGACGGGGGCATCGCGCACTATGCGGCTGGATGAGATGCCGACACAATTCGCTGGGGCGTTGGCAGGGCTGGAGCGCGGTATCCGAGATTTCGCGTTCACGATGAAGGAGGGGGTGAGCCCCGATGCGCTGTCCCGGTCCCTCCATACCGGCGAGCTTGGCAAGCTCGATATCCCACGGGTGGAGTTTGCCGGCGGCGGGGCCAATCCCTTTAACCTCCCGGGCCGGTTCCTCGATGCGTCGGACACGCTCTTCCGCAGCATCTCGAAGAACATGGAACTCTACGGCCTCGCCAGCACGACGGCGAAGAATGAAGGGCTCACGGGGCCAGCGTTTCTGGATCGCGTGGCGACGTTGCGCTCGGCCACGACGCCCGAGGGGGTCGCGCTTCGCGATCAGGCGCATCTGTTTGCACGGCGGTCGGTGTTCCAAGAGCAGCCCGGGGAGTTTGTCCAGAAGATTCAAGAGTTGTCGCGGATGTTCCCGCCGCTCACCTTCATCATGCCGTTCATCAAGACACCGGCGAACATCTTGCGCCAGGGGATCGAGTTCAGTCCGCTTGGGGTGGCGATGCCAGCGTTTCGGCAAGGGGGTCGGGCTGGGGCGCAGGCACAGGCGCGCGTGGCGGCTGGCACCGCAGCGGCCGGCGCGCTGGCGTATCTCGCCGCCACGGGGAGGCTGTCGGGGTCTGGCCCGAGTAACCCGGCCGAACGGAACGCGTTGTATGAGAAGGGCTGGAACCCGAACAGCGTCAAGATCGGCGACAAGTGGGTGTCGTATCAACTCTTCCAGCCGGTCAGCGTACAGGCGGCGATCATTGCGAATGCGTTTGAGCAAGCTGCAGAGGGAGGGGACGAGGAGTCGTACGCCACGGCCGGCGCGAATATCCTGAGCCGCTCGATGAACAGCTTTCTCAACCAGTCCTTTCTCTCGGGCCTCTTCGACTTTGTCGAGGCGATCCAATCGGTCGATCGCTCGGCGGCACGCGTGGCGGGTCGCACCGCGTCTGGGTTCGTGCCGTTGGTATCGCTGCAGCGGCAGATAGCCCAAGGGATGGACCCCGTGATCCGGCAACCGCGCACGGTGGAGCAGAACGTCCTCACCTCCCTCCCTGGACTGTCCCAGTCGGTCCCCGCTCGGTTGACGCGCTTTGGCGAAGAGGTGACGCGTCCTGGTGGGACCGTCAAGCGGCTGTTCGATCCGTTTAATATCTCCCCTGAAGTGGACGACCCGGTGGCGACTGAGTTGAGCCGACTCGGGGTGAACATCTCGGTGCCCTCTGGGCGACTGACAGTGCCGGTGCAGTTACAGGATCGCACGGGGCTCGAAGAGTTCCCGATGAGCGATGCCCAGACGACGGCGTTTCGTCAGTCGCAGGGTCGGGCCGTGCGGCAGATACTGGAGCGCGTGATGCAGTCTCCGGGGTATCGCCAGTTGTCAGACGTGGACCGCGAGCGGGTCATTCGGTCGGTGCGGACTCGGGCGGTGGGCGCCGTTCGCGATCAGGCGCGACGCGAACTCCTTCTTGGCACGAGTGTGCCCGACATGGCCGGCACCCCGAGGGGCGTCGGCAAACAGTTCACGAGCGGCCCGTTCGAGGGGCAGACGTGGACAGTCGTGGACGGCCGGCCGCAGCGGGTGAACTAATGGCACAGGACTATCGTTATATCCCGCTCCCCGCCTCGGCCCCCCCGGGAGGGTATCGTGCCACGGCGGCGCGCCGGGAGCGGGCACGTCTCCAGCGTGAGCGCGAGGCGGCATGGCGTCGAGAGTCGGAGGGGCTCGGGGTTCCAGTGACCGAGCCCGGGGTTCTCGCGGAATCCACAGGCCGTCGTGAGCGTCCCCCGACCTCGTGGGAGATGGTGGGAGGGCCGACGATAGCGAGAGCCGGGGGCGCGCTGGTTGAGGCGCTCGATGACCCGCCGTCGGGGATGCGGGAGACCGTGCGTCGTCACCCTGACATGCCCTACACGACGCCACTCCGCATGTTAAACGCGACCACCGCTGTGATACCGAAAGCGGCCGGCACCGCGCTGTCGACGCTGCGGGGCACCCCGCTCTCCGAGACGACGATTGACCCGATAGCCCCCGTCGACGAGCAGACGAACTGGGTGTCGGAGTTGCAGCATCAGGGGGTGCCGGACGCATGGGCGGTCGGTCTCGGCACGACGGCGGATTTCCTGCTCGACCCTATGGACTGGGCGCTCGGTGGCGCCCCTAGCCTCGCGACGTTGCCGATAGTCGCTAAGCGCGCGACAAATCTCATTACAAGAGGCGGCGCTAGAGCGTCGGGGCGTCGGGTTAGTGGGGCAGTAGAGGCCGGAGAGCGCCTCACGAGACAAACGCAAGAGGCGGCGCGACTCGCCCAGCATGGTCAGTCATTTGATCCGATCATCGGTACACAGTTGGTGGGCTCTCAGCGCGCGGGATTGCCAAAGAGTCGCCTGTTGCAGAGCGACTACGAGAACGTCGGACGTATGATGGAGCAATACCCAGAGATGGTGGACGACCTACCGTACTTGCACGCGATGGAAGTGTCCTCCTTGTCCAGGTTCTCCCCGATTGAGCAGGGGGAGATGTTTCGGATGCGGGGGGAAACAACACCAATGCGTTTGCTGCAAGCGGCAGCGAAGGGTGGCGAGGTTAAGCGCGGGTGGTATAACGAATCGCGCGCGGCGGTCGACCACTTATATGCCAACGACGCAAAGCAATTCACTAAAATTGTGGCGTCGCTCTCGCCACGCACGACCGTTGAGAGCGATGCGTTAAACTCGGTCACATTCTTCGAGAATTGGCGGCTGGCTAACCGTCCCACCGACAATACGTCGATCCAGAACATTCTCAGCCGGAGCGTTCAGCGTAGCCAGACCGGACAGGGCGTACTTCCGGCGTGGCGTCCGAACGTCACGAGGGCCACCCAAGACGCAGATGCGTATCTCCGTGGCCCGAAGGTGCAGGCGTTCTCCCAGAACCTCACGACCGATCCACTGATGACGCCGTGGGGGCCAATGGCGGCAGAAGACGCCTACACGGCAGATGCATGGGCGGCAGGGGCGCATCAAGTTGAGCAGTCATTACTCGGGGGGCGGTCGCAACTCAAGCGTCGCGCTACACCAGAGGTGTTGCAGTTTGGAGACGCAGACACGACAGCCGCCTACCTGCGCGCGACGGCTGATGCACGCCGCGCTGGGGTGAGTATGAGTGATATTACTGGCGAGGGATTACCGTGGGCCGCGTCCGAGCTACAAGAGACGAAGTGGAGCTACTTCGGGCCGCTCTATGAGTTAGCAGAAGAACTAGGTCTATCTGCGAAAGAGGTCGTTCGGAGGGGGCTGCTAACGGACGCGAGAATTGCGGGGACGCCAGACTTCACGATGTTGGGAACCGGGAAATACGGCGCGCAAGTGAGCCGCGATCCAGCGAAGGCGGCACGCATAAAGACACTGAAGCCCGGGAGCTTTAGGACGTCCACTCCCACGTCGCCAGCTATACAACAACTGCAATTAGATGTGGCGCAGATCGTGGATGATCTCATCCAGCGACGAAGGCTGACGACCGACTTCCATGTGGGCCGGAATAGATACTTACCAGATCACGTTCTCGCGACAAGCCCACAAGAAGCCAAGGCGGCTCGTGGCGCTCGCCTGCCAGCCTTGGGTGTCCGCTCGCAGCAGGCGGTGAATGCGGCCACCGTCGACGCCCTCGAACGCAACGCGGTCGCCGTGGCGCTACATGAGGGGCCGTCGGTGATTCCAGCGGCGAGAGCCACCGGGGTGTATGGGGCAGAGCGCAACCCTATGTTCGTGACTGGGACGGCGTTGCCAACTGATGAGAGCAGACGCCTCACAGCCGAAGGGGTTCAAAATCAGCAGATGGCCTCGCGTATCTCCGCTGGGATGACGATGCAGGACGCCGCCGCATGGAACGCGACCTCATTTGACCAGTCGCTTCCGCAGAATGTCTTACACGCCGCAGTACCGAAGCGGTTGACAGAGAGTCAGATACAGGGCGTCGTGCGGAAGTTTCCAGTGAGCGGGAAGAACGCCAACTTCGCACTTGTGGACCGGGGGTCGTCATTCGAGATTCTCCGGCTGGATGGCGGCACGTTCACACCGGCCGAAACGGAATGGCTCGAACGATACCTTGAGCGTGCCGTCACCCTCAAGGAGGGGAGACGGACGAAGAGCGGCCGACGGATGAACCCGGCTGTTCGGTCGGGGAGTAACATCGCCCCCCCCGATGCCTATACCGAGATGGGCGCACAGGCACCGACGGGGTCGCGCGAGGTGACACAGAAGATGTTGGGGTCAGGCGGTGGTGACTATGATGCGCTCTCCGACGAGGTGAAGCAGGCGCTCGCTGGCCCCCGCGTGAGACATCTCGCAGATACCCTCCTGCAAGAGTATCTGGACGCCGCGCGCAAGGCCGGGAAGCCCCTGCGCCCGGACTTCCAGAATATGTTGACGATCATCGCGCGCGGCGGCGTGCCGGCGTTGCGGGACGCACTGGATGACCCGTCGCAGCTACTGCCGGTGCTGGCCGCGCTCGGCGTGACCGGGACGCTGGCGTCCGGCTCCGATACACCCGCCACGTCGGCCACGGCTCGTCAGAGCCTGTTTCAATAAAATGGCGCTCCCGAGCTTTCCATTCCGCGTAGCCTTCCGGGTCCAGCCGCTTCTGCGTGCGCGCGGACTCGGCCCATGTCTGCGTCCGCAGACTAGGATCGTGTGGGTGGGGGGCCGTGGGGCGCTCGTCTTCCGGCAACGAGGCAACCCACTGGGCATACGGTGTTCCGATTCTGGGGTAGGTCATGTCTCACCTCATCATACGCGGGAGAACCACCGACTCGGAGCCGGTTGGTGACCGTCACAGGGCCGCGCCCCTCGGGTCGTCTGGATGAAGTCGTCGTAATTCGTTAGTATACCATCGTAAAGGAACCATATGGCCGCTACCGTCTGCCCTGCACCTCAGTTCGTCGGCCTGGACAATTCCGGCAACCCGTTGTCAGGCGGCAAGCTGTATTCCTACAGCGCCGGCACCACCACCAACCTCAATACGTTCAGCGACTCCGACTTGTCTGTCGCGAACGCGAACCCGGTCATTCTTGATGCCGGCGGTCGTGCGACGGTCTACCTGTCGGCGAGTTCCTACAAGTTCAAGCTGACCTCGTCCGGCGACGACGTCATCTACACCCAGGACAATGTGATCAGCTCGGCGCCCTACGACGTCGACCTCGATGTCCCGTTCGTGGCCGGCGAAGCCGTGACGGCTGGGCAAGCGATCTATCTGTCGGACGGCACCGGGTCGCGCACCGCCGGCCGGTGGTATCTCACCGACTCAGACACGGCGGCGTATTCGACGCTGCCGATCACCGGCTTTGCGGTGGCCGCTGTGGCGCTGGCGGCAACCGGGTCGGTGCGGTTACTCGGGAGCGCGTCGGTGCCGGGGACGCTGAGCGTCGGCGCCACGTATTTCCTCGGCGCCACCCCGGGCGCGCTGGCATCGAGCGCCGGCACGTTCTCTAAAGCGATGGGCGTGGCGGATACCGCGTCGACGCTGGTGATGACGGTGCAGCAGACGATCACTTCCGTCGCGAACCTGCTGGTGACCGGAACATTGACCGTCAACGGCGTCGCGACCTTTGACGTGAAGCCGATCCTCTCGTCACTGACCGCGAGTCAAGCGGTGTTTACGGACGGCAGTAAAGGGTTGGTGAGTAACGCAATTACTGGCACTGGCAATGTGGTGATGTCAGCGAGTCCGACGCTGACCGGCACGATTGGCGCGGCAGCGTTGACCCTCTCGACGCCGCTCGTGGCGGGAAGCGGTGGAACTGGCCTCAGTGCGGCGGGCACGAGCGGAAATGTGCTCACGTCAAACGGCTCTGCGTGGACATCGACTCCCGCAGGCGGCAATGATTTCCTCCAGGTTGAAGTAATGGTGAATTGATGGCAAATGCGACAGCGATGATTCCGTTCAGCGGCAGCACACAGGGGCAAGGCGTGAAGGTCGTCGCGACCTCGACGGCGGGTACGCTGATCCATACGACAGGCACGAGCGCGACGGTTGTGGATCGCCTCTCGATCTGGGCCTACAACGCGCACTCGGCAGATGTGCTGCTCACGATTGAGTTCGGTGGGGCCACGGCCCCGGACCAGAATATCGTGCAGACCGTCACGACCAAGACAGGGTTGACGCTCGTGGTCGATGGCCTCATCCTGCTCGGTGATGGGTCGTCGGCACTGACCGTCAAGGCGTTTGCGGCGACGGGTTCTGTAATTGTCCTGTCAGGCTACGTGATGCGGGTGACCCCGTGAAGTCCGGGATCAGCGCTCACCAACTCTGGACGCAGACACCGCTTGCGAATAGAACAGTGTCGCTTGGGGCTGGCGCATCAGGGACACTTAAAAGTATCCAGCGCGGCACCTGTAGCATTACTGGCACGAATGCCACTAACGATGCCACATTGTCCCCTGCGGTGGTGACCGCTAACAGCCAACTCGCCTACCTCGGGCAAGGGCAAGATACCGCTGATTCCGGCTGGGGAACGAAATATAGACTACGTTTGTCTATTCAGTCGACGACCGCCGTTAGAGCCACACGCGACGATGCTGGCAACATCGGGACCCAAGTGGCGACCATAAACTGGCAAGTCACCGAGTGGTACTAGGAGAGCATCATGCACACACGAAGCTATGTAACCCTGAACGATAGTGGTGTTGTTGTTGGTGATGTCGAAAGCAGCACCTCACACGCTGAGTGGGAGACGTTCGACCTGCTCCCGCTCCCGCCGACGCAGATCGATGTGACCGGACACCCGGACTGGCAGGGTGTTGGGTCGCTGATCCGACACACGCGAGACGCAGCGACAGGGAGGTTTACACCCCCGCCACCGCCACCGCCCGTTGATCCCCTGGATGAGCCGCTGACGCCGCGAGAGCTACGGCAGATGATGGCAGACGTCGCGGCGATCAGGTCGGCGTGACGCAGTGGACGACACGGTAGAGCAGTTACTGAAGGAGCGTCACACGCAAGTGATGGCCGCTATCATCGCCATCCATCAGAGGCTTGACCAACTCAATGGCCGCACGCGGACGACCGAGCAGCAAGTGGCGATCCTCGCTGACCGCAGCAGTCGAAGTAACGCGCTGTCCTGGTCGAGCATCGGTGCAGTGGTCGCCGGCGGGTTGTATTGGCTGCTGCGGTGACGATCTACGTTACCCGCGATGACTGCACCCCAGACCGTACCCTTGGCACAATGCGGTTTGAGGATGGGTTCGTTTGTCAAACGCTGGAAGACCCTGTGCGCGAGGATGGGAAAGTGTACGGCGACACCGCGATCCCGCTCGGCACGTACCGGGTCACGATCACGAGATCAAAACGGTTCAACAAACTGATGCCCTTGTTGCACAATGTCCCGAACTTTGGCGGCATTCGAGTACATTGCGGCAACAACACGGATGATACGAGCGGTTGTATCTTGGTCGGCATGGGCCGTAACGCCGATGCGGATTCGGACGGGTTGCAGTTGCTCGACTCGCGTGACGCGATGGACGAAGTGCAGCCACGGATTGCGTTTGCGTTGGCCCGTGGCGAGGAGGTGTGGCTCGATATTGTGCAGCCTCGCGTCACGACCACAGCAACATTCCATGTGGCGGAAGAGGATGCCACGGGTGTCCCGTGAAGATTTTGGAGACGTTGCGGCTATACAGGGCTTTTTCAAAGCTCTATGGCTTATTGGAGGAGGCGAAAATGAAGAAGAAACTCTGGCGGAGCAAGACCTTCTGGTTCCAGGTTCTGAGTGTCGCGGCGGCGGTGTCTGGGGCGATTCCGCTCCCTGCTGATATCACGGCAGCGATTGTCGGGGTCATTAACGTCGGCCTCAGGCTGGTGACTAGTGAAAGCGTGGGAGTCTAATGGCGCGCCCACTGACGCCCCGTGTCCGCGCCGCGCGCGCCAAGCCGGGAGGATCAAACGTTGGTAAGTATCCGAGCGTGAAGTCGTTTGCTGGTCCGAGCGGAGGCGCCCCGAAGGGGAGCTTCCCGATCAACACCCGGGCTCGCGCTCAGTCGGCGCTGAAGCTGGCGCACAATGCGCCACGACCGGCTGGGATTCGGCAGGCCGTCAAGCGGAAGTATCCGGGCCTGTAGTGTCGAGGGGCCACGTTTTAGCGAAGACCTGACAAAACCACTGGTCACCGGGGCGCACGCCAGCTCCTGAAGATACAAGGCGCGGGCCTCGTCGTCGCTCCAGCCGTGGCGCGTCATTCCTTCATCTGCGTCTTTAGCGCTGGATCACCAAAGACCTTTGGGGTCTGCACCGCTAACCGCGCCTTCTCATGTTCCTCTTGCAACGCAGTGTAGAGGCTGTAGTGGCCTAGAATTGAGCCAGCCACGCCATGAGCTTGCAGCCAGTCGGCGACATGATTCGTCAGAGAGTCGACTTCCTCATAGTCAAGGCCGCCCAAGTGTCTCGCCATTAGTCCTCCCCCCTCGTCCGTTCCAAGGTGACGTGAGGCCACGGCTCCGGTGTGACCCCCGGCACCGTAATCTCGCTGTCCGCCGCTGCGCGTCGTAGCCGGGAGGATCAAACGTTGGTAAGTATCCGAGCGTGAAGTCATTTGCTCTGCCCTCCCTTGGCCGCATCCATCTGCGCGAGGAGGGCATCGAGTTCGTCTAGACGTGTTGCTTGCTCGTGATCCTCTCGTGACGCGAAGCAGTCCGCACATACCACCGTGCCGGTGATAATGCTGTCTTCGTCTATCCTGAACGTAGGGCAAGCGCCGTCCGTTTCCTTCCGCCACTTCGCGCTCAGTTCTTTTAGCTTCGCTCGCGTGTCAGTCATCGGCTCCCCCGTCTCGGTTTGCACAGCCACACCACCAGCATCAACACCGGCCACTTCCAGCCGTAGGCTTTTGTCATCTCACGATGGGTGTCGCCCCGGTGCGCGGGGCGCACGCCTCCGGTGTGATTCCCGGCACCGCGATCTCGCTGTCAGCCGCTGCCTTTCGTAGTCGAAACACCCCGCGCATGTCGGGGTTCCGCTGCATGATGAGCCGCGCGAAGAACGGACGCCACCGGTTGCTAAGCTTGAAGTCGTCACCCTTCGTCTCGATGCTCGTATACCACCGCGCTCGGGCGTGGACGAAGTCGATGCCGATGTGCGCGTGACCCGCCTCGAATGCCTGCCGCGTGAACCGCTCCAGGACGACGAGGACATGCGGGTTCTCATCGTTGTATTTCTCGAACGCCGTCTGCTCCCAAAATGGTAGCCGTGGTGTTGTCACCCACACCTCCCGCAGCCGCTATGAGGCTGCACGGCGTAGACAGTGCGTCGGCAGCACAACCACGTCACCAGTCGCGCCGCCACCTGCCGGTCGTCGTAACTCATCGGCATACCGCCTCCAGTGTCGCGACGCGGCCGGCGAGGACGCTGACCTCGTCCGAGAAGTGCGCGATCGTCACGCGCGCATCAGCCTCAACGTCACTCCGCACGAGCCACCCGCCCGTGAGACAGCCCATCGCGTAGACCGATACCGCGCACAGCGCCGCGAGCCCGAGGCGCGTCATCGCCATCTTTGCTCGCGTGAGACCGCGTAGTAGATGGCCGCGCAGGACGCGGCGATGATCGCCGCACAGATAAGTCTCATACGTCACCCCCCCCGCGAGATGAGTGTGATGCCACGACCGTAGGGCGCCTGATCGTCTGTGACGTGATCGGCCACGTCCACGTCGGCCCGTCGATCCCGCGCGTCCCTGACCGGTAGTTCTGATCCCTGCGCCAGTGGTCCGAGAGCGGCTCCCCGAACCTCGGACGCAGGAGCCGTCGCCACCAGCCAGAGACGGCGAGCCAGAGCGCGGAGACCCACCTCACTGCTCCGCTTCCAACACCCAGCGCGCGAGGAGCTGCGTGATAACGTATTTCTGCGTGCGCCCCTCGGCCGCGCAGCGCGCCTTAAACGCCTCTAGCACCTCGTCCGGGACATTCCTGGCTACTATGTTTGCCACTGTCGTATACCTCCGGTGCCAGCCTAGCACACCTACCTGTTGTCACCGGTTGGAATTACGCATTTCCGAGATGGAAATACTGCATTCCGTACGCTCCCTATAAACCGTCACAGTTTCAGCCGCCGACCGGGCGCGCGACCTCCTCGTCGTCCCACCGGCCCTCGCTCAACCTCGCTCGCTCGTCGGAATACATCGGCAGAGTCTCGAACAGGTCACACGCGTGGCGGCTCCCGTGCATCGGCTCGCCGTCCTTGATGTGCGGACACACCCAGTCCGACGCCGCGACGCCGACGCCGACCGGGCGCGCGACCTCCTCGTCGTCCCACCGTCCCTCATTCAGCCAGCGCGCGGGGTTCGGGATGTAGCCCTCCCTCCATTGCCGTGACTGCCCCGCCGTGGCGACAGCGGCCACAATAGCCGCTGAGAGGCTCTCAGAGGGCCGTAGGCGCTTCCACACCTTCAATGCCGCAGCTTTCCCTGCCTTCTTCGGATAGGCGCTCCAGAAGGCCGTGAAGGCGTCGGGGGTGTTAGTCGCCGCAGGCGACGGTACCTCCGTACGTACCTTTGTATCTGCTATCTGTATCTGTATTGGGTCACCTGATACATTGTCCTCGACGTGTGGTGACACATTCGACGCCTTCCGTTTCCGATACTCCGACTGCTTGATCCGGTTGTATTCGCGGACGTCCTCGACGCCAGTCCGATTCCGGTAGTCTTGGAAGTTCAAGATAGCCCACCCTCCAGGGATGGCCTCGATGCGACGGCCCTCGTGCGCCGTCGTCCGCGACCATTCGTCAGGCGCCGAGAGTTCCGCGAGCGCCGCGACACACTCGTCGAGCGTGATTCGGGCGATGTCGGCGAGACCAGGAACGGACCCTTCGACGGTGCCTGACTTCGTGGTGAGCGTGAGCATCGTGATCCAAAGGATGCGAGTCGGGTGCGGCGCCCTCCAGATGGTCGAGGTGTTGATTGAGTGGAATAGCTTTGTGTAGTTGGACATACATAATGTATATCACACTTGACGAATGTAGGCGGTCCCAATTTTGGCTACCTTATTCGTACAGTTTCAGCGCGAGTTGTACGAATGAGGTAGCCAGGGGGTCGGACCAGCACGCCCCACAAAGGTCTGTTTACATTCGTCACCATCGTCACCATCGTCACCCAGGCCTGAAAACCGCGCTCTTTCGGGTGACGAAGGGGGTGACGCAGAGCGGCATTCGTCACCGGCTTCGTCACCAGGAAACGTCGATAACGCCAATAAATACGGTCGGGGTGACGCAGGTGACGAAGGTGACGCAGCGAAACAGCTCTTTTCTGTAACACTTTCGGCCGCGCACACGCGTCGGGCACCTAATTTGACTACCTAACTCGTACAGTTTCAGCGCGAGTTGTACGAATGAGGTAGTGGCCGGTGTGTACGAGTCGCGTCTCCTCGCGTTTCCTCGCCTTGATCCTCGCCTTTCCTCGCCTTGATCCTCGCCTTTCCTCGCCTTTCCTCGCCTTGATCCTCGCACCCGTTCTGTCGGCAGGGCACCAAGGTAGTGCGGGTCTGTTTTTTACGCGGTGCCATGTTCACTGTGGGCGGCGAACCACCGCTCGATGTCCGCGAGCCCCTGCGTCTGGACGTGATCCGGCGTCGTGCGGAGCACCGACCAGCCAGCGATCGCGGCGGAGTTGAGCTTCTCGATGTCGCGCAGGAACCCGGACCCCCGGGTGTGCCGGCCGCGCGTCCAGACCCCGCCGTCCACCTCCAGCGCCAGCATGTCCTCGGGCCACGCCCAGTCAAACCTCCACCGCCGAGGCGCAGCGAAGCGGAACTCGGCCACGGGCTCCGGTATGCCGGCCAGGACGCACAGTTGCGCGACGGTTAACGGCGCCACGTAAACACCGCGCTCACCGCGTCGCCGGAGAGGTCGACCTCGTGCCGGTGTACGGCGTCGTGGCAGCGCGCACAGAGAACGATCAGGTTGTCGGTGCTGTCGGTACCGCGCTGCGATCTATAAATGATGTGATGATGATGCCTCGCGTCGCCGACCCATACCCCGCAACAGCGGCACGCGTCACCGTCGCGCTCATCGACGACGGAGCAGACGCGTCGGTATATGACGCGCCGCGCAGCCGTACGTGCAGATCGTGCCCTGGCCGTCGGCCCCGGCGTCACGCGTCGGCCCCCGGCCGGCCGTCCCAGTCCGTCAGGTCTGCGCCGTAGTCGATGAGCAGCCGCATCGCGGCGTCGGCGTAGGCCACAAACTCGGCACTGTCTAGCATCGAGGTGGAGGTTCGGCGCGGGGTGCCCAGCACGGGGTCGTTGTCGATCCTGAGTAAGCGCATCGCGACGGCCTCGTGTAGATCATTTACTTGGTCGAAGCCCAATTCTAAACTTCCGACGTGGAGCATCGACCAGTAGCGTCGGTTCGCATTCGAGGAGCGCGCAGGACGGGCGCGCGCGAGGGTGAGGGTGACACTGTGGCCCTTGTGGCGCGCGAGCAGCGTGGCGATACGCCGGCGCACCTGCTCGGGCAGGTGGCCGGTCGCATCCACGCGCGCCGTGATCGACGCGGGGGGCATCAGAACGGGATGTCGTCTTCGGTAATGGGCGCGACGGGTGCCGCGCTCGTCTCCTTGACCCCCTCCCATTTCTCTCGGGGCCGCACGATGTCCCAGTCGGGGCGGCGCGATCCTTCCGGGTCGTTCGACGTGTCCCGGCGGAACACCACCAGCGGCACCCGCTCGCGCGCAGTCAGTGTCGCGATCACCCACTGGAGCGTCGCATCGTCCCAGCGGCTCGGGTCGATCTGACCGGTCAGGTACGGGCCTCGCGCTGATGTTTTGTCCCAAAACGCGCCGAGCCGGTTGTTCGTCGCAGTCTGCGTGTCAGTCATGTGTGTTGTCCTTTGGAAACCCCTCTACGACGCGCTTCAAATGAGCAATGGTGCCGCGTGGGAAATTGTAATTGTCCTTTAGAAACCCAGACTCGTGCCACGCAGACTTGTCATTGCTATCTAGAAGTCGGTAGACACCCTTGGTAAATGTTGGCGCTATCACCCACCGTCCACACCCTGATACCAATGGTCGACGATGTCCACGCGGCGTCTTCGACATCGCGTCCTTCGCACGATCTATATGGGGAATCTGTGACCACTTAATTTTCATAGTCTCTCCTCTGCCTTTTTGGCGATAGCGGCGGCTGTCTCCGCGACCTCCGACAAGAATAAGTCGAGCGCGGTCGCGTAGCCGTCGAGGTCGAGCATCGCACGCGTAACGTGCGTGATCACGAGTTGTAGGGCCGGAGGGAATCGCGGGTCGTATGAGACGAAGTCGAGCCACGGCACGTCGTGGCAGACATGCAGCGCGTGCGTAAGTTGCGCGGAGTGGAGCCCCGTACCACCGCGTTGCAGATAGCCCCAGTGCGTCGCCGAGCGGGGCACCTTGATCTCGACGAGCCCCTCGTAGTCGCCGATGGCGCCGTCCGGCGAGTAGCCGATCGGCTGCCGGGTCGAGGAGACGAAGCCAACCTCGCGGACGACACGCCCGGTGGCGATTTCATACACCGCCCGGGCTTCCGCTTCGAGGTCGATTCCTCGCTGCATATCGCCGTTGACAAACCCACGCTCGTCGAGCGATGTCTCCAGCACGTTTTCGAGCGCCAACTGGACGCGGAGGTCGCGGCGCGATGCCGCTTCCCCCTTACTCACGTTTGCCATCACGGCCTTCGCGGTCGAGCCGTTCACACGGCCGGCGCGCAGCGCGTGCCACGCGTCCGTCCGCTGCTCCACGTCATGCTCGATGTAGTCTCTCACGACTTCACCGCCGCGTTCTTGAGCGCGTTCCAGAGAGACGCGTTCGCCCGGAGCCTCGCCTTCTGGGCGTCGGTGCCAGCGTTGACAGCGGCGATCAGCGCCTCGTAGCCGTGCGACGTCTCCGCCTGCAGCGACGCGACCCACGCGTCATAGGTCGGGTCCGTCGCCGGAGGCGCACTGGCCGCGTTCCCGTCGTCGTCCGCGTCCGGGTCAGACACGATGCCGAGCAGGGAAACGGCGCCGTAGCGACGGGCGTAGGAGATCAACGAGCCCAGTGCCTGCGGGGTCGCCGGACCCGTTGCGGTCAGAGTGAGTGCCGAGGAAAACTCCGCGCCGCTAGCGTGGAGCAGCATCGTGGTCACAGTGACCGACGCGCCGTCGGCCGTGACAGGCTGCAGCAGCGCGAGGTTATGTCGCGCCAGGATCGGCCGGACCCCCTCGACGAGCGTCTGCAGGGTGAGGTAGCGGCTCCGAAAGTGCGGGTTCGACCCGTCCTGTCCGAGCGTGCGAAGTTCCGCTAGTGCCGCCACGAGGTCGGCGGCGAGTGGGTTGTTAGTCTGTTTTATGGTCACTGTCTGTCTCCTGTGTGTGTGTTTCGTGGTCACGATTGTAGCACGTTGGTGGCCCTCGCGTGCGCCGTCAGGGCCACTTGATACTGGGTCTCGAAGCGTGCCCAGTCGCTGAAGATCGCGCCCCACTGCTCCGGGGTGATATGGGGCGAGAGTCGCCGCTGCGTCGCGTAGCTCACATATGTCAAGTAGTCGAGCGCCTCGCCGTCTGTGCTAATGTGCATGGTCTGTCTCCGTTGGATGAGGGGGTCCGGTTGGTCGCCGGCCCCCTCAATTTTTATTCCCCGTCCAGCACCCTCAGCCAATACGCGTGTAACTGGTGCGCGCCGAGGTCTGAGATTTTGTGGCCGGCCAAAAAACGGTGGATCGTCGAGTGACTGAGCCGGTCCAGCGGAGCCTCCACGAAGCCAATCTCGTTCCGCTCCGCAGCGCGGAGATAGAGCTCGCGGTAGGTGAGGCCGGCGTCGAGCCGGTGCTGGCGGAGCGCGTCGCGCAGTTCATTCTTGGTCACGTCTATACCCCCCGGCCAGTCCGACGAATCGACGACCGGCCCCCGCGCAGTCATCACATATCCGGCTTCCGACTCGGCCCAAATGCCAGCCGTTACCGCCGCAGCCGCACACCACCCAGACATCCTCCGGGTTGGCTTGCGTCGGGGCGTCGGGTGCGTCCTCGATGCGGACGTTCTCGACATCGTGTTGTGGGTCAGGGTTGCTCATTGTCTGTTCTCCTTGGAAGTCACGTCGGTGCCGTCACCCCCCGCAGCCGAGTCCAGCCCCGCCTCGGTTAAACGCACGGTCCGCCTGTATTTGTAAATGAGCCCCTTCCGAACCAGACTGGGTGCAACATGGGTAGCACTAGCCGTGTTTAGGAGTCCTGTCAGCCCGTCTCTGGAAGAGGCTGGCAAGTGGTCGAGTCTCACCCAGTGGCCTTGTCGAACTGCCGCTCCACCATGGGCTACGGCGGTGTTGATCTTCTCTAACAGCGCCCGTTCGTTCGTTGTGATGTTCATTGGTCTGTTCTCCTTCTAGGTCAATATAGCACGACTGGGACAAGTGGAACAAGCTATGGGACCGGCTCCCAGAACCCGGCCGCGCCCAGCAGGACGTAGGCCGCGAGCCCTCCAACAGCGAGCGCGACGAGCGCGACGTTGCGGGGGCGCGGGGCGAGGCTCATACCTCACCCCCCGGCGCTTGTCCGACGGACAGCCCGTCGGCGATCATCCCCTCGGCGAGCGCCTCGACATACCGAGGCTCGACGACGAGGGCGTTGACCCAGCGTTGGGCCTCCGGGTCGACGTGGTCGTCGATCCACGCCGTCCCTGCCGGGGTGCGGGGATGCACGAGGACGACTGATCCGTGGTACGCGAGCGTGATGTCAGTGTTCATCGTCCCTCCTTCAGCGCGTCGATGGCGGCGTCAACGGTGTCCGCCTTGGCGACGAGCAGGTAGCGCCAACCCGGGCCGAGCCCGGTCTTCCTGGTGAGATGGTCCGGCGCCGTCGAGTGCAGCGGCACCTCGGTCGCGGTATCGAACGGGATCGCGATGCGCCGGCCGACGTCCCGGTGTCCAAGGTCGTGGTTGTGGAAGACGCCGATCCACGTCGAGCCGTCGGCGAGCCAGCGGCTAAACGTCTCTCGGGTTGCGTCCGTCTGTGTTTCAATAGGCATTTGGTCTGTCTCCTAGGAATCGGGGCGGTCATGGTGACCCGCCCCCGGTGGTGTTACCGGCGCGTGGCCTTCTTGGCCTTCCGCGCCTTCCGCACTTGCCGTGGTTGATGAGGCGCCAGCCGCCCTCCACTTTCTCAATTCGGCGCCCTTCCTGCCGGCTCTTGTCCGAGCCTTCTTGAGCGCCTCGGGGTTGCCGACTTGCTCCCCACGCGCACGCTTGTCGGCGACGACGCGCCGCGACGTCTTCCGCCGCGCTTTGGTGATGAGCCCCGACTGATGCCGGTTGATGGACGACGTCACCGTCGGCGGCAGCACCAGCCGGATGTAGCCGTCGTTCCCTCCGCGCTGGAGGAACGCCGTGACGTCGCTGCCGACGCGGTAGAGGTCGAGTACCCAGGTCGTCACGTTGCCGTAGTCATCCTCGACGTCGATGCGGCTCGTCGCCGCCACGGCCTCGGGGTGATTCGTGAGTTCGCGCCGGCGCTCGGTAAACTCATCGCGCGAGAGGCGCACCGTGGGTGCCTCGTGGTCAAGCCCTGTGTAGTTGCTCATGGTCTGTCTCCTGCGGCGCTGTGGCCGCGTTACGATGTAACCTTCAGTTTTCCGGTGACACTCTGCACGCCCATCCTGATCCGTTCCTCTCTCTCGACTTTGAGCAGGGACAACTCCTGAATGCTTGCAGAAAGCTCATCCATTAGTGACTCGTCAAAACGCACCGACAACCTGTCGCACAGTTCAGACTGGCGGTGCGCCTGAACTGCGATGGCCGCGTTGACCACAGCCACGTTCGCCTCAAGTTGACGAGCCTTCGCCGTTTCCGCTGCCATCTGTGCCCACATCAGTTCCGTTGTTCGTCTCATTGGTCTGTCTCCTTGTGAAATAGTTGGCTCTGCGAACGGGTCTCGACTGAGCTTGCGGCTCAGGCGGCAGCGGCGCTCTATCTTTGCCTTCCTACTGCCTCTCCGAATCTTGCTCGCGATGATGGGACCGTGGTGATGCGGGAACTCCCACCCGTTCGCGACCGCTTGTCAAAGAACCGACTTACAAGTGAACTATACAGGACAGATGATACGCGTGTCAAGAGGGTGGTGTTTGGGGGGTGTTCGGGGTCCACTTGGGTGGCACTTGCTGGGTGCTGGCTGTAGGGAGCCGGGACACGCCAGGGGTGGTTCGGTGGTATAGTCTGCGAATATGCCGGCGGATGGGACGAAGAACCTGAAGCGTACCGGGCGACTGAAGGGCGTGCCGAACAAGGCGAGCGCGGCTGTTCGCATCAGGGCGAGGGCACTGGTCGAAGACCCGGTCTACGTGCTGGGGTTGAAGAAGCGCATCCTCGACGGCAAGTCGGTGCCGTTGGAGATCATGCTCCACCACTACGCCTACGGGAAGCCGCGCGAATCGGTGGCGGTCGAGGGCGCTGTCTCGATCAAGATCGTCAAACCGTGGTGACCGATCTTTCGGAGGTCGTCGGGCGCATCTGGGCATGGGAGGCGCGCGGCGTCTATCTCGCGGTCACCGTCGAGCCCGACTGCGAGCCAGGGATCGTCCTTGGCATCCTCCACGCCGACCGCTTAGGCCCAGAGGATCACGCGTGGCTGCACGCGCACCGCGAGTGTGTGACTGCGTCAGTGGCGGCGCTGTCGGAGCTACGGGTGCAATGAGTGTCGTCGACGCGATCGATCTGGGCTACGAGCCGAGGCCGCAGCAGCGCGACCTGCACGCGGCGATCGACAACCATCGCTGGACCGTCGCGGTCTGTCACCGCCGGTTCGGCAAGAGTGTGGCGGCGATCAACCACTTGATCCAAGCGGCGCTGGAATGCGAGCGGCCCCGGCCGCGCTTCGCGTTGATCGCCCCAACGTATCGGCAGGCGAAGATGATCGCGTGGGACTACCTCAAGCTGTATACCAGGAACATCCCTAGCGTCGAGCAGCGCGAGAGTGACCTGACGGTCAACATGCCTGGGGACCGCCGCGTCACGCTCTACGGCGCCGACAAGCCGGACTCCCTACGCGGTTCGTACTTCGATGGTGTCGTCTTCGACGAGTTTGGGCTGCAGCCGGGGACGATCTTCAGTGAGGTGGTACGCGCGGCCTTAGCGGATCGGGCAGGGTGGGGAGTCTTCCTCGGCACGCCGGCGGGGCGTAACGAGTTCCACCACATGGCCGAGCGCGCGAAGGCGAACGACGACGGCCACTGGGCGTATCAGCAGCACCGGGCGTCGGAGACGGGCATCCTCTCGGCCGAGGAACTGAACGCGGCGCGTGCCGTGATGACGCCGGATCAATACGAGCAGGAGTTCGAGTGTTCGTTCACGGCCAGCGTGCAGGGCTCGATCTACACGCTCGAACTCGCGGCGGCAACAGCCGAGGGACGTATTGGCACGGTCCCGGTCGACAAGATTCTCCCCGTCGACACGACGTGGGACTTAGGGATTGGCGACGCGACGAGCATCATTTTCAGTCAGGGGAACCGTGCCGGCGACATACGCATTGTCGATTACTACGAGGCGGCGGGAGAGGGGTTGCCTCACTACGCCAAAGTGCTTCAGGACAAGAATTACACCTACGGCCAGCACTGGGCGCCGCACGATATCCAAGTGCGCGAACTGGGGACGGGGCGTTCGCGCCTGGAGGTAGCCGCGTCGCTCGGTATCCGATTCGAGACCGTGCCGCGTGTGCATACCAGCACGTCAGGCGAGGTCGAGGAGGGTATCCATGCGGCGCGGATGCTCCTGTCGCGGTGCTGGTTCGACGAGACGCGGTGCAAGGCGTTACTGGAAAGCCTGCAGTACTATCGTCGCGACTACAACAGCCGACTGAACGAGTTCCGCGCGACGCCGGTGCATGACTGGTCGTCGCACGGCGCGGATGCGATGCGGTATCTGGCGACGTGGTATAAACCGGCGAAGCCGCGCTTCGTGCCACCCGCGCACGCGGCGCCGGCATCGAGCAGCGCATGGTTGGGGGCGTAATGGCGACAAAAGCACAGGCAGACGTCCTCGCACTCGCGCGGTCGCGGTTCGAGTTGGCGTCCGACGCAGAGTCGGAACAGCGGAAGCGCGAGGAGGACGACCTGCGCTTCGCGGCGGGCGATCAGTGGCCGGACGATGTCCGTGCGGCGCGCGGCGGACAGGTGGTGGACGGTGTTCCGATCCCGGCGCGGCCGATGCTGACGGTCTCGAAGGTCGACCAGCCGGTGCAGCTGGTCATCAACCAAGCGCGCAACGCGCGGCTGGGGATCGAGGTGCATCCCGACAGCGAGGACGCGACCGACGAGACGGCCGAGGTGCTGCAGGGGTTGATCCGGCACATCGAGGTGCGGTCGCAGGCCGATCAGGCGCGGAACTGGGCGTTCGAGCGCAGCGTCAAGTGTGGCCGAGGCGCATACCGTGTGCTGAAGAACTACGCCGATGACAGCGGGGAAGACTTCGATCAGGAACTGACGATCGAGCGCATTCTGAACCAAGCGTCGGTCTACCTCGATCCCTACGCCCAGAAGCCGGACTGGAGCGACGGGGAGTGGGCGTTCATCGGCGGGTTCATGCCCGGGGACCGGTTCAAGCGCGAGTTCCCAGACAGTGTGTTAGCCAGCCAACTGAACGACACGTTCTCCGGGGTGGGCGACGATGCACCGACCTGGATGGGCGAGGGGCCAGACGGCGAACCCACCGTCCGGGTCATGGAGTATTTTGTGGTCGAGCGCACGCCGGCCGAGCGGGTGGCGTATCTCGACCAGCGTGGGGCGCTGGTGTCGGTGTGGGCCGACGAGGTACCCGACGACATCCCGCCCGAGGCGATCCAGCAGCGGCGGGAGGCGGAGCGTCGCACGGTCAAATGGTACAAGCTGAACGGCATCGAGATTCTCGACGAGCAGGAGTGGGACGGGCGGTATATCCCGATCATTCCGGTGGTCGGACGCGAGCAGAACATCGACGGGGTGCGGACGTTCAGCGGCGTGATTGGGCCGGCGAAAGACGCGCAGCGGCTGCTGAACTATTCGATCTCGACGGCCGTGGAGACGGTCGCGCTCGAACCCAAAGCGCCGTACATCGGCTACGAGGGGCAGTTCGAGGGGCACGAGAATGCGTGGGCGCAGGCCAACACGCGCAACTTCCCGTATCTGGAGGTGAAGCCGACGACACTGGCCGGACAGCCGGCGCCGCTCCCGCAGCGCACGCAGCCCGGGGGCCAGTTGGGGCCGAGCCTCGCACTGGTGCAGCAGTCCTCTGAGTATATCCAAGCGACGACGTTCGTCTACGACCCGGGGCTGGGCGACAGTCGGGGGTCGCGGTCGGGGCGCGCCGTGATGGCGCTGCAGCAGCAGAGCGATGAGGGGAACAGCAACTACCTCGACAACCTCGCGCAGGTCTCGATGATGTATGAGGCCAAGGTTTTGCTCGATTTGATTCCGCGCGTCTACGACCGGCCGGGGCGCATTGCGCGCATCCTGGGTCGGGACGACACGCCGAGCCGGGTCATCCTCAATGCCCCGTTTTCGATGCAGGGCAAGACGCCGGTGCCGCAGGGGGGTCCGCCTCCCGGGATGCCGGGTCCGATGCGGGGACCGGGACCACCACCGGGACCACCGCCGGGGCCGATGGGGCCACCACCTGGAGCTCCGCCGATGGGTCGACCGCCGGGTCCGCCGATGGGCCAGCCACCGATGGGTGGTCCTCCCGGGCTCGGGCCGATGGGGCCACGTCGTCCACGTCCCAATAAGGTCCGCACCTACGACTTGAGCGTCGGTCGCTACACCGTGACGGTGTCGGTGGGCAAGGCGTTCCAGAGCCGGGTGAGTCAGGCGGCGGAGGAGATGGGGCAGGTGCTGACCGCAAACCCGTCGCTCATGCCGATCATCGGCGACCTCTACTTCAAGTATCGCGACTTCCCGGGCCATGAGGAAATTGCCGAGCGCCTCAAGCGCCTCGTGCCGCCGGAGGCGATCGGGCCAGACCCGGGCGACGACGGCCCTGACCCGGAGCAACTCCAGCAACAACTGCAACAGGTGCAGCAGCAGTCGGGCCAGATGATCGAGCAGTTGACCGAGCAGTTGCAGACGACGCAGCAGCAGATTCAGCAGGATCAGGTGAAGGTGCAGGGCGACCTCCAGTTGCGTCAGATGACGGCGCAGGCGGCTATGCAAGAGAAGCAGATGGAGTTACAGGCCCGGATGCAGCAGGCGCAGATGGAGATTCAGAGTCGGCAGCAGATCGCCCAACTCCAGATGGAGAGCCAGATGCAGATCGCGCAGATGCGCGGCACCTACACGTCGCAGGACGTGGACGCGCGCATTGCGGCCGATGACCGCGACCGTGAGGACACGCAGGCGCACGAGATGGGGATCGAGGGGCACAAGGCCGTGATCGCCGATCACGCGTTTGAGCAGGGGGTGCGTGAGGCGGAGCGCACCGAGTCGGTGGCACGCGCGGCGGATGCGCTGCTGCAGCCCGAGGGAGACACGGCCGTCATTGTCGATATTGAGGAACCACGATGAACATAGACGACACGTATAACGAATGGGCGGCGATCACCAAAAGCGACACCGTCAACTTCGACGGCAGCACCTACTCGGCGACAGCGGCTGTCAAGGCGACCCCGGCGCTGGGGATTTATGCGGGGGGCGCCGGCGTGGTGGTGGCCGTCTCGGAGAGTGGCGCGGCGGTCAATTTCACGGTCACCGCTGGACAACTGCTACCCGTAAAGTGTATACGAGTGAACAGTACGTCCACGACCGCGACCTTGATGGTTGCGCTGTATCGCGTGTAGAGGGTCACTATGAGTAACGACATCGCGCCAGAGCCCGTGGCTGCGCCGGACGATCACCAGTTTGAAACAGAGACGAACACCACCCCGGACGGTGGTGCTGCCGCGTCGGATGCACAGGCATCGAGCGAGTTGTCGGATGTGGATGCCGAGACGCAGGCGCTCCAGTCTGAGGTGGCGGACGAGCCGAGTGACGCCGACGCGTCTGATGCTGGCTCAAAGCTGAATCAGAAGAAGCGCAGTCTGTCTGCGCGCAAACAGACGTATCAGAACCAGATCAACGAGTTGGCGAAACAGCGCGGTGATCTGCAACGGGCCTACGAGTCGGAGCGCCGAGAGTATGACGCGCTGCGTGCCGCGCGCACACAGGCGGCACCGGCCCAGACACAGGCACGCCCCGCACCGGTCGACCCGGATGCGCCGCACGAGGAACAGTTCGAGACCTACGGCGACTACGTGAAAGCGGCGGCGCGTCATGAGTCGCGACGCGCCGTGATGGAAGCCCAGCACCATGCGCGCCAGTCGCACGAGGCAGCCCAGCGACAGGCATGGGAATCGTCACGTAATACAGCGCACGAGCAACGTCTCGCGTCTCATCGCGCGACGAACCCTGAGTTTGATACCTTAGTGAATCGGGAAGACATCAATCTCAGTACGCCAATGGTGGACGTCATCAAGGCTTCGGACCACGGTCCCGGCCTGATGGTTCACATGGCGCAACATCCCGATGACGCTCAGCGCATTGCGTCGCTGCACCCAGTCCTAGCCTTCGGTGAAATGAAGGCGCTCGAAGCGCGGTTGGATGTCGCTCATGGCTCGACGCCACCGTCTCAACAGAAAACAATGAGCAAGGCGAAGCCTCCGATCAAGCCAGTCGGGACGACGCTGAGTGGGTCCGCCGATGACCCGAGCGAGCTAGAGTTTGGGCGCGAGTATGTCACCCGGATGAACAAGCTCGAACGGGGTCGGCGCACGCACCGATAAAGAGTAGAAGGTCAAACATGGCTAATAGTCTCGTCACACCAACGTGGTACACGAAAGAGGTGGCGCGTATTCTGGTGAACAACCTCAAGTTCGCCAGCAACGTGAACCGCACCTACGATGACGCTTACGTACAGAGTGGCGCCAAAGTGGGATACACCGTCAACGCCCGGATGCCGCAGCGGTATCAGGTCACCGAGGGGCAGGCGCTGCAGACGCAGGCGCTGAACGATCAGTTCGTCCCCATCACGCTCACGCATCAGAAGAACATCGCCTACAGCTGGTCGACGGCCAGCATGACGCAGGAGATTGACTCGGTGCGCGATCGGTATGTCAAGCCGGCGGCAGCGGCCCTGGCGAACGTCATCGACTACGACGGTCTGAACACGGTGTTCAAGGACGTCTATCAGTCGGTGGGCACACCGGGCACGACGCCCTCCACCAACCTCACCTACCTGCAGGCCGGGGCCAAGCTGACCGACAGCGCGGCGCCGACCGATGGTCGCGTGGCGGTGCTGGACCCGACGTCGATGGTGACGTTGGCGAATGCGAATCTGGCGCTGTTCAATCCCAGCGCGCAGATCAGCGAGCAGTATCGGGAGGGGCAGTTTGCGTCCCGGGCGCTCGGGGTGAGCGAGTGGTATGAGGACGCGAACGTCAGCAAGTACACCACTGGCACCTACACGGCCAGCACGCCGCTCGTCAATGGCGCGAGCCAGACGGGCTCGACGCTCGTGACGGATGGCTGGGCGAGCGGCGCCGCCACGTTGAACAAGGGCGATATCTTTACCCTTGCCGGCGTGTATGGGGTCAACCCGGTCAGCTATGCGTCCACCGGTCAACTCCAGCAGTTCGTCGTCACCACGACGACGACCAGCGTGGGGGTCAACATGGCGACGTTGCCGATTAGTCCCTCGATCATCACCTCCGGTCAACTGCAGACGGTAACCGCGTCCCCGGCGGACAACGCGGTGATCACGGTGTTGGGCACGACGGACCCGGCGGGCGGGACGTTGGCGGCGACGGTGTCGTCGCAGTCGCTGGTCTATCATCCCGACGCATTCGCGTTGGTGATGTCCGACCTGCATCGGCCAACGTCCGGTGCGGAGGCGACGGTGGTGCGCTCGAAGGAGTTGGGCATCTCGATTCGGATGGTGCAGCAGTATCAGATTGGGACGGACAGTGAGCCGACTCGACTGGACATTCTGTATGGCTGGGCAACTCTGCGGCCGACGTTGGCCTGCCGCGTTCAGGGATAAGGTAGGGCAACATGGCACAGACAACCACAACGATCTCGGCGGCAGTGACCGCCTCTGATCAGATCATCCCGGTCACCTCGGCGACCGGGTTCACGGCCGGCAATTACCTCCGCATCGACAACGAGTTTATGGTGGTGGAGTCGGTCTCTGGCACGAACATCACCGTGCGGTCGCGTGGTGATCTCGGGTCAGGGGCGGTGGCGCATAACATTCTCGCCGTCGCTGACACGGGGCTCGCGAGTGATCTGGCGGTCCTCCCGTTAGGGGAGGACTCGCAGGTCGACCCCACCAAGGAGACCATCGTCTCGTATTCGGCGGCGGGGGCGATTGCGATCCCCACGCAGAACACGCTGGTGTTGCTGACGAGCGCGACGGCGCGCGCCATGACACTGGCTGGGCCGGCGCTCGACCAGGACGGTCTGCGGATGACCTTCCTCAACGCCGATGCGAAGGCGAACACGGTGACCTACACGGCCGGCTTCTACGGGGACACCACGTCGAGTGACGTGGCGACGTTCGCGGCGAAGACCGGGGCGAGCTTCTCGATCATCGCGCGCGGCGGGACGTGGGGCATTATCGCGCTCGGCAACGTCACACTGGCGTAAGACTGGACTTCGTCCATCGGGGAGGCGGTCGCGTATGCGGCGCCTCCCCGCTTCTCTCCTCGTGCCTTCGGGCGCGCGAAAGGCCAACAACATGAGCATCGTGAATACGGGCGAAACCGAAGAAGATAAAATGCGCCTCTCGTGGGAGAAACCCTACGTCTACGCGGCGTTCCCGGCGATGGTGTATCGCGGCACGTTACTACCGGACGGCAAGATCGAAGTCGCGCAGTTGATTGTCCAGACCGAGTCCGACAAACGCATCGCGGTCGGTCAAGGCTGGTGTGAGGGACCGGACATCGCGGAGGATCGCGTGCGGTCGGACGAGGACACGGTCTCTGCAGCGGCGGCGGAGTCGGCGGCAGCGGCGACGAAGATGGGCAAGAAGGCGCAGCGGGAGCGTGCGGCGCGTGACGCGTCGACGCATCGGCAGTTGACCGACTGAGATGGCGTCACTCGCGTCCTTGTTGTCCCGCGTGCGGCTGGACCCTCGGCTGGAGGGATTGAGCGCACTGGAAATTGAGCAGCTGCTTCGCGGCGATCAGGGTCGACACCCAATCGGCGTGGAGATGGCGTTACCGGGTGACGGGCTTGCCCAGATCGAACTGCGTCGCGGCGAGCGTCCCACTGGACGTGCCGACTGGCGCACTCGTGCTGGCGATCTGTCCCTGAGATCAATGCCGTATGACACGTCGGTGGGGCTACGGAACGAGGCGTGGGAGATTGAGGCGGCGAAGCGTGACTGGGGGCGCTACCTTGACCCAGCGGCACGGCCATCTCGACCGGGAGTGGGCATACGCGGGTCGTATCGGTGGCGGTTTTAGGAGCGAGCCATGACGGCATTGGAACTGATCGGGGCGTCGATGAAGCGCATCGGCGTGTTGGACGCGAACGAGACGCCGACCGGGCAGGAAGCCAACGACGGGCTCGAACGTCTCAACAGCCTCATTGACGGCTGGGGCACCGAGCGCCTCACGATGTATACGTCACTGCGGACCACATGGACGATCGTCTCCGGGCAGGCGGCGTATACCGTGGGCACCGGTGGGGACGTGAACATTGCGCGCCCGATCTATCTGGACGACCTTAAGTTCATTGACACGAGCCAAGACCCAGACCTAGAGATGCCGCTCGGGGTGCTGACGGTGGACGCGTATGCCGCGATCCCGCAGAAAGCCCTCACGTCGACCTACCCGTCCTACGCCTACTACAACCTGACGTTTCCGCTGGCGACCTTGACCTACTGGATGGTGCCCACGTCGAGCACGTTATTGGGCGTCATCTATGCGCCGGTGGCCGTGACGGAGGTGGCGCTGTCGGACACGTTATCGCTCCCTCCGGGGTATCGACGCTTCATGCGCGACACCCTCGCGGTCGAACTGTCCCCGGAATATCAGGTCGAGCCCTCGTCGGCGCTCCGCATGAGCGCGACGGACTCCAAGGCCAACGTCAAGCGTGCGAACATTCGTCTGCAAGACCTGAGCGTGGGGCCGATGTGGCGTCCCCGGCACGGGCAATACAACATCTTCAGCGACACTGGCGCCTAACGCCACCAAGGAGAGTCAAGTGCCGATCAAGAACCCGAATACGCCCTACGAGCGAGCCTACAACGCCTGGAGCTACGGAGGGGGGCAGCAGCGCGGTGAGCCGATGCCGCGCGCGCGA
>Ga0255049_10000238_pt1 | contig 33931 bp, 28 predicted proteins | sample JV7_2_3_MG_FD_183615 | JGI IMG/M metagenome (GOLD analysis project Ga0255049, IMG submission 183615) | Seawater microbial communities from Jervis Inlet, British Columbia, Canada - JV7_2_3 | ecosystem: Environmental > Aquatic > Marine > Inlet | place: Canada: British Columbia | collected 2016-10-06 | reverse complement strand
GCAGAGTTTTGAAAGCGGATGTGAAAGCCTTTATCAAGGCTGCCGTGTCTACCGCTGGCACCGGTGCAACTGGCGGCCTGGCAGTATCTGCAATGCCGGAGATCGATTTTTCCAGGTTCGGTGAAATTGAAGCGGTTCCGCTTAACCGAATCCAGAAGATATCGGGTGCTCATCTGCATCGCAGTTGGGTGACTGTTCCGCATGTTACCCAGTTTGACGAAGCCAATATCACCGAGCTCGAGGCATTTCGTAAATCTCTCGCAAAAGAAGCCGAGAAAAATAATGTTCGATTGACGCTACTGGTTTTTATCATGAAAGCCATGGTCGCATCGTTGAAGGCATTCCCGAATTTTAACGCCTCACTGGAAAGTAGTGGCGAACGGCTAATACTGAAAAAATACTTTCACATAGGCGTGGCGGTTGATACGCCGAATGGTTTAGTGGTGCCGGTGATACGCGATGTTGATCAGAAGGGTTTATATGACCTGGCAGCCGAGCTCGCTGCAACTGCGGAACGAGCTCGCGAGGGTAAATTGACACCGGGCGAAATGCAGGGCGGTTGTATCACAATATCAAGCCTGGGCGGCATCGGCGGCACCCAATTTACGCCCATAGTGAACGCGCCCGAAGTTGCAATTTTAGGAATTGCAAGAGCCAGAATGCAACCGGTCTATGCAGCCGATGGCAGTTTTGCGCCGGGCCTGATCCTGCCGTTGGCCCTGTCTTACGATCATCGTGTAATAGATGGCGCACAGGGGGCCAGATTTACCAGTTATCTGAGCCAGGTAATCATGGATATTAGAAGGGTATTGCTGTAATCATGAGTATAAAGGAGCTGATTTTACCGGATATTGGCGGTTTCGTAAGCGTCGAAATTATTGAGCTACACGTGGCTATTGGCGATGTGGTCAATAAAGAGGGCCCTATCGTAACCCTTGAGTCTGATAAGGCGACGATGGACATCCCTTCCCCTTATAACGGTACGATCAGCGAACTTAATATTACCGTCGGAGACAAGGTCTCTGAAGGTGACAAATTGGGCAGTCTCAAAACGGGCGATAAAAACACAGCAGAACAGAAACCAGCTTCCGGTGACGAATCTCAATCCGAACCAGAAGCATCTACAACAATCGAAACAGGAGCAGACATGAAGGCCGAAGTTCTAGTACTGGGAGCAGGTCCGGGTGGCTATACGGCCGCATTCCGGGCCGCCGATCTGGGTAAAAAAGTGATATTGGTCGAACGCTATGATTCGCTTGGCGGCGTTTGTCTGAATGTTGGTTGCATTCCCTCCAAAGCATTGTTACATACCGCGCAGATCATCAACGAAGCCAGTCATATGAAAGCCAACGGCGTCGATTTCGGTAAAGCCAAAATCGATCTGAAAGGTGTTAACGGATTCAAAAACAGGGTGGTCACTAAACTCACGGGTGGACTGAAACAGTTAGCCAAACAACGCAAGGTTGAAGTCGTCACCGGTGTCGGGGTTCTGGTCGATGCAAACCATATCAAGGTGGTCAGTGGTGACAAAGAAACAAGCATCGAGTTCGAGCACTGTATTATAGCTGCGGGCTCGCAGGCATCACAGATCCCCTCGTTTCCAAATGACGATGAGCGATTGATGGATTCTACCGGAGCGTTGGAATTGACCGATGTACCTAAAAAACTACTGATTATCGGCGGTGGCATTATCGGGCTCGAAATGGCCACTGTTTATGACGCACTCGGTTCGGAAATAACCGTGGTCGAATTTATGGATAGCCTGATCCCGGGTTGTGATAAGGACCTGGTAAGACCGTTAAATAAAATTATTTCGAAACGTTACAAGGCGATATATCTAAGTACAAAGGTGACTGATGTTAAGGCCCAGAAAAATGGCTTAAAGGTGAGTTTTGAAGGAGCCAAGGCTCCCGATCCGCAGGTTTTTGACAAGGTCCTGGTTGCTGTCGGGCGCCAGCCTAACGGATTTAAGGTGGGTGCTGAAAATGCCGGTGTCCAGGTCGATGAAGCAGGTTATATCCAGGTTGACAATCAGATGCGTACCAGCGTTGCCAACATTTTTGCGATCGGCGATATCGTCGGCAACCCGATGCTGGCTCACAAGGCGACCCACGAGGCCAAGGTCGCCGCGGAAGTAATCAGTGGCATGAAGTCTAGTTTTGAACCCATGACAATACCCTCGGTAGCCTATACCGACCCGGAAGTGGCGTGGATGGGATTGAGTGAAACCGAGGCTAAAAAACAAGGAGTCGAGTACCTAAAAGGTGCTTTCCCATGGGCGGCCAGTGGGCGTTCACTCGGGCTTGATCGCGATGAAGGCCTGACCAAGGTGCTTTTTGATAAGGAAAGCAAGCGCATACTCGGTGCCGGTATCGTCGGTCCCAACGCCGGTGAATTGATCGCCGAGGCAGTTTTGGCGCTGGAAATGGGTGCCGATGCGGAGGACATCGGACTGACTATACATGCGCACCCAACGCTGTCAGAAACCTTTAATTTTGCGGCTGAAATGGTGGAAGGGACAATTACCGATCTGTATATCCCGAAGAAGAAGTGACGATATAGCTTTATTTGAATATCAGCCATGGATTTACTCCATTATTCTGAAACCGGTAATGGTGAACCACTGATCATCTTGCACGGCTTGTTCGGTTCGGGCAAAAACTGGCAATCACTGGCCAGGGTATTTTCCCGGCATTTTAAAGTTTACACGCCCGACCTGCGCAATCATGGTCAATCGTTTCATCACCATGAAATGAGTTATGCAGTGATGGCCGAGGATGTATATCGTCTCATGCAACATTTTGGAATTGATACCTGCTCGCTGATTGGTCACAGCATGGGCGGAAAAACAGCCATGTTGCTGGCCCTGGATCACCCGCAACTGGTTTCACGACTGGTGGTGGCAGATATCGCCCCGGTTGTCTATACGCATGCTCATCATCACCTGATAGATCCAATAATGGCTTTGACGCTGGACCAGATGGATAGCCGCTCAGCGGTTGATAAAGCTTTGCAACAAGATATTCCGGATACTATATTGCGTAACTTTTTGTTGCAAAACCTGGAGAAAAAAGCGGGGCAATGGCGCTGGAAGGTTAATTGGTCAGCAATCGATCGACAAATGAGCCATCTGACAGGATTTCCAAACCTGCCCGCTGAGTGGAAAGTTAAAACCCCGACCCAGTTCATTCGTGGTGAAAATTCCGATTATATCGGCGCCGCCGAGGAAAGCGAGATCGCGGAACACTTCGAGAACGTAACAATCAGGATGATTAAGAACGCAGGTCACTGGCTGCATGCTGAGCAACCCGAGAAATTTTCTCAGTTGGCACTAGACTTTATCTTGTGCTAGCTGAAACCAAGGCGAGCTTTTATCTATACAATTTGATGTACAGTGGGTGTCGGGAAGCTCGTGATTAACCTGAAATTTAAATTATGGCAGCCAGTTTTGACTGGATGTTTATTAATCCTCACTTACCTGTTCAGCACCACACAGGGTATTTGGTCGTTTGAATACGACCTGTTTTTGTACATTCTGCATTTGCTGCCGTCTGATCGAGAGTATCTCGCGCTATCCTCAATCCATGAAGCGCCGCAATGGACAGTGTTACTGGTATACGGATTTTTACTAGTTATATATGCCATTAAGTACCTGCAGGAGGGGACTACAGCCCTGTCATTTGTAACGCTTAGCATCGTCATTTTTACGTTATTGATGGCCGAGGTATTGCTCGCAATTTTCAATCAGATTTACCTGCCGGTGGGTCTGCCCGCGCTGGCTGTGACACTGGGTGCTTCAGTTTATTGGCTGGTTGCTTTGTACCATCGAATCAGGTCCGGCATCTTTTTAGATCAGGAGACTGTGTCCCTGAGTGATATTCGAAAGCAGATGAAAATGGGTGAACTTAGAACCGCGCTGGTGATGTTAAAGCAATGCAAATACAGCGACGAGTTGCTGGAAGTAGGATATGAATTGGGCATCTTGCTCGAGGCCGGTAAAAACTGGGCAAGTGCAATGAATTTATATCACTGGTTGTCACAATATGACCCGGGTCTGGGCGATTTTGTTGGCAGAATTGAACAAATAAGGCGTAAGCAGGGTCCGGGTAGAAGAAAAATTAGAGAGGATGATTCCTTGCATATCGTCGGTCACTATGAACTGCGCAAAAAGATAGCGCAGGGGGCGTCGGCTTCTGTTTATGAGGCTTATGATATGCGAACCCATAACCTGGTGGCATTAAAGGTCATGTCTTCAAGTATGGACAATAAAATCGAACGCGATCGAATCAACCACTGGTTACACGAAGCAGAAATCGTCTCCCAATTTGAACACCCTAATATTGCAAAAATCCATGATGCCGCGAAATATAGGGATACCGCCTACATCGCGATGGACTATATTTCGGGCTACGCGATGTCCTTGCGTCTGCGAAAACGCGAATATATCACTGTCGGAGAATGCATTCGTATATCAAAATCGGTGTTAAAAGCTCTCTCAATAGCGCACAGTCATGGGATTATTCATGGTGACATAAAACCGGCAAATATCATGTATGACGAAAAGCTGGACATCTATATCGTCACCGATTTCGGCGCCGCCTATACCGAACAAAAGGGCAGGCAAAAAGGCAACATAATCGTTGGCACGCCAGCTTACATGTCACCCGAACAACTCGAAGGCAAGAAGCTTGATGGACGCTCTGATTTATTCTCCCTGGCAGTTACTTTGTATCACCTGCTTACCGGTCATCAACCCTTTACGGGCAGTAATTTGCATCAACTGAAGCAGAGCATCATCAACGACCAACCTGATCTGAACCATTTCACGCTGCCAGTCGGAATTATGGAAGTCATAATGAAGGCGCTGCAAAAGAAGACCTACATGCGTTTCGCCGACCCCCAGCAAATGCTCACCGCGGTGGAATATTGTGAAGCGCAATTAAAAGAGAGGTTACAAGGTAAAAAGTAGCGCACTTTTTTCTTAAAAAGCTTATTAAAATACTGCGGCATTTCCAATTTACTGTAGATTTATAACTTGTGCCAGGGAATGTTGAGGTGTTTTTTATCGCTGAACCTGGGTTGATTGAAAATACTGGCGTTCGATTTGGCAATTAACTGGTTTGCCTGCATGCCGATACTTGAAGATGTGGCCCTTAAAAAAAGCCGCCTCGGCTGAGGCGGCTAATAGGGTAAACCGTTAATACTATCTAATCATACAAACTGTTTAACTAGGCTTGGCACCAACTGGCAAACTGGTCTTATCGCCGACTGCATTACTAATCTTCTCCAGGCTGAGCATTACTTGCCTCGACACCGCTAACCGGGTTTCAACTACAGACGCAGTATTGTCAAAACTACAAATGGTAATTACCCAGTGACAAACTCAGCATTGCAACTAGAAATAGGCAATCGTTGTGCCAGTTTTAAACTTTTTAATGTAAATATATAAAAAAACAATGGCTTAGTAATTAATATGTCAAATGTCGAGTCGGCTAAAATTGCTTATGGATCACGGTTTCCGTGGTTTTCCCACGGTTACCGTGGGCAGGAAAACAACAATCTGTTGAAACATCGCGACAGGTCGCGCAAATGCTTGATTTTTTATGGAACTGTGGTAATTCACGGGAGTCTATAGCGGTAACACCTTTTAGAGTGTTTCATAAAGCCAGGGGTAAATAAGATTGAGTACCACGATCAGTGAGTCGGAGGGGTTAAGCAATTTCCCTGATGAAAACCCAAATCCCGTGATGCGCCTGACGAAGGAAGGCCGATTGATATATGCCAATCTTGCAAGCCAGCCATTATTAAAGAGCTGGAACCAAAAACTGGGCGACAAAATTAACGGGGCAGCCATGTCCAAATTCAATCAGGCAAGCATATCCGGAAGTCAGCAACAACATGACTTTGACTGTGGGCACAGGGTTTTTACCGTGGTTTTTGCGCCGGTTGCGGACAGTGATTACATTAACCTCTACGCGCTAGAAACCACCGGTAAGAAAATCGTGGAGCAGGCACTGCAAACCGCGTTGGATGAAGTGAGGGTGCTGAAAAATCGCCTGCAACAGGAAAATCACTATCTACAGGATGAAATAAAGCAGGTACATGGGATCGATGCAATTATCGGCAACAGTGAGGTGCAGGAAAAACTGTTACAAAAAGTTGCTCAGGTTGCAAAAACCGACTCTACAGTATTGATTCTGGGTGAGACGGGTACCGGTAAAGAATTACTGGCAAGAGCAATTCACGCAGGCAGTCAGCGTCAGGATCGTCCATTGGTTAAGGTCAACTGCGCCGCGCTACCGGCCGGCCTGATCGAAAGCGAATTATTCGGACACGAAAAAGGCTCCTTTACCGGTGCAACGGCTCGGAAAATAGGCCGATTCGAACTAGCCGATGGCGGCACTATTTTCCTCGATGAAATTGGTGATTTACCCCTGGAATTACAGGCAAAGCTATTGCGCGTATTGCAGGAAGGTGAACTGGAACGGGTAGGGGGTAATTCGACCATAAGCGTAAATGTGCGGGTGATTGCTGCTACCAATCGAAATTTAGTGGATAGTATTGCTGCAGGCGAATTTCGTGAAGATCTTTTTTATCGACTCAACGTATTTCCTGTTCAAAGTCCACCACTGAGAAATCGAAAAAATGATATTGCCCTGCTGGCGCATCACTTTCTGCGGAAATACGGTGCAAAAATTGGCAAACGATTCAATACGATTGACGCAGCAGTTCTCGCCCGGTTACAGGCTTACGACTGGCCGGGTAATGTGCGAGAGTTGGAAAATATTATCGAACGTGCAATTATTTTATCAGAGGGGTCTTCATTACAACTGGAAGAAGCATTTGATTTAAATGTGACACCCCAGCGCCCACAACAGGGGGGGAAAACCATCAAGCAGGTGGAACAGGAAATGATGCAAAATGCACTTGAAGTCTGTGGATGGAAAATTGAAGGAGACAGTGGTGCGGCTGTTAGATTGGGTGTGGCGCCCAGCACATTACGGGAAAGGATAAAGAAATATGGATTGAAAAGGGCAGCCCCTGTAATTGTCAAGTACCTGTCGGCCTGACTACAATTCCGCCCTTTGTAGGGTTGCTTTGAGTAGAAATTACAATCTAAAATTACACTCAAGCGTAGACTCAACTCGCCAATAGTCATACAATACTTCCTCAAGAAGATGCCGTTTTCGCGGTGTTAATGTCTTAAGAATTTCTAACAAAGGGCGAACCGAAGGTTCATCCTGTTTGCGCGCGCGCGCATTTTTTTGAACTCGGAGGGTTTGTGCCAAAACCAGCAATATTGGCCCTGCAAGACGGGACCATATTTCAAGGTAGCTCAATCGGCGTCGATGGTATTACCTCTGGTGAGGTGGTTTTTAATACCGCGATGACCGGGTACCAGGAAATCCTCACCGATCCCTCGTATTGCCGACAGATCATCACACTGACTTACCCCCATATCGGTAATACCGGCGTTAATCGCGAAGATGAAGAGGCTACCGATATACATGCCAGTGGATTGATCATAAGAGACTTGCCCTTGCAAGCGAGTAACTGGCGTAGCGAAGGCAGCCTCGACGACTACCTGGTGCGCCGAAATGTGATCGCAATCGCCGATATAGATACCCGCAAATTGACGCGTTTATTGCGTGATAAGGGTGCGCAAAATGGTGCAATCATGGCTGCAGATAAGCCCTCGGTCGAACAGGCCGTTGATGCCGCGCGTTCATTTGCCGGTCTCGAAGGCATGGATCTGGCTAAAGTGGTGTCCACAACCAATTCTTATGAGTGGTCCTATTCGACCTGGTCGTTGCAAGCCGGGTACCAGCCAAAAAATGATAGCCGTTACCATGTAGTTGCCTACGATTATGGTATCAAGAAAAATATCCTCTGCATGCTGGTTGATCGCGGTGCCAGAGTCACAGTGGTGCCGGCACAGACGCCAGCGGAAGCCGTGTTGGCAATGCAACCCGACGGTGTATTCCTGTCGAATGGGCCTGGTGATCCGGAACCCTGCGATTATGCAATCGAGGCGATTGCTAAAATTTTAGACACGCAAATGCCAGTATTTGGTATCTGTCTCGGACATCAACTGCTCAGCATGGCTTGCGGTGCAAAAACTTTGAAAATGAAATTCGGTCATCACGGGGCCAATCATCCGGTGCAGGATCTCGATAGTGGCGAGGTGATGATTACTAGTCAAAATCATGGCTTTGCCGTTGATGAAATGAGCCTGCCGGAAAATTTACGTGCCACCCACAGATCTCTGTTCGACGGTAGCCTGCAAGCGGTTCACCATAACGACAAGCCGGCCTTCAGTTTTCAGGGACACCCGGAGGCGAGTCCCGGGCCGCATGATGTTGCGCCATTATTTGACCATTTTTTTGAATTGATAGAGGCACAGGCGAACCTGGTCGTGCCTGCCGGGAAAGCCTGATGCCGCGCAGAAGTGATATTAAATCTGTTTTAATCATAGGCGCCGGCCCCATCGTAATCGGTCAAGCCTGCGAATTCGATTACTCGGGCGCTCAGGCTTGCAAGGCTTTGAAAGAAGAAGGCTTTCGTGTCATTTTAATCAATTCGAATCCTGCCACGATCATGACTGATCCAGACACGGCGGATTCGGTTTATATCGAGCCGATATACTGGAAGGTGGTAGAAAAGATTATTGAAAAGGAGCGTCCGGATGTATTGCTGCCGACCATGGGCGGACAGACTGCCCTCAACTGCGCACTTGATCTCGACCGCGAAGGAGTATTGAAAAAATACAATGTAGAAATGATCGGTGCCAGTCGCAAGGCCATCGATATGGCAGAAGATCGCGAACAATTCCGCAAGGCTATGTCGGAAATCGGCTTGCATACGCCTCGAGCATTCATTGCGCACAGCCCCGAGGAAGCCTGGCAGGGTCAGTCGCAAATTGGCTTTCCGGTTATCATTAGGCCTTCTTTCACGATGGGTGGTAGCGGCGGCGGGATCGCCTACAACAGGGAGGAATTCGAGGACATTATCAAGCGTGGCCTGGATTTATCGCCGACCTCCGAAGTGCTGATCGAAACCTCGGTACTGGGCTGGAAGGAGTACGAAATGGAGGTAGTGCGCGATAAAAAGGATAACTGCATTATCATTTGTTCTATCGAAAACCTTGATCCGATGGGGGTGCATACCGGTGATTCGATTACGGTAGCGCCAGCACAGACGCTGACCGACAAGGAATACCAGATTATGCGTAATGCCTCGCTCGCGGTATTGCGCAAGATAGGTGTAGAAACCGGTGGTTCGAATGTTCAATTTGCGATTAACCCGCTCGATGGGGAAATGATAATCATCGAGATGAATCCAAGGGTTTCGCGCTCGTCAGCCCTGGCTTCCAAGGCAACCGGATTTCCGATCGCCAAGATCGCGGCGAAGTTGGCAGTGGGATACACCCTCGACGAATTGAATAACGATATTACCGGCGGATCGACCCCGGCCTCGTTTGAACCGACTATCGATTATGTGGTAACCAAGATACCGCGCTTTACCTTCGAAAAATTCCCGCAGGCCGATGATCGACTGTCGACGCAAATGAAATCGGTTGGCGAGGTGATGGCGATTGGGCGTAGTTTCCAGGAGTCTTTCCAGAAAGCGCTGCGCGGTCTAGAGACCGGCGTCGACGGGCTGGATGAAATAGTCGACCAGGCCTTAAGCGAAGACGAGCTCGAAGACCTTTATCGCAAAGAACTACGATTACCGGGTGCCAGACGCATCTGGTATGTGGCCGATGCCTTTCGCTCCGGCTACAGCCTCGAAAAGATATTTCAATACACCGCAATCGACCCATGGTTCCTCGCGCAGATAGAAGATCTGGTCAAAACGGAAAGACAACTGTCTGGTAAAAAAGCGAAAACGCTGGATGCAGGCGAGTTTCGTTTACTGAAACGAAAGGGTTTTTCTGATCGGCGACTGGCGAAATTACTACTCAGTGATGAACTTGAAATAGGAAATCGCAGGCGTGAAATGGGTGTGCGGCCGGTATATAAGCGTGTCGACACCTGCGCGGCCGAATTTTCATCATCGACAGCCTATTTGTATTCAAGCTATGAAGAGGAATGTGAGGCCGAGCCGACTGATCGGGAAAAAATCATTGTCCTCGGAGGTGGTCCCAATCGTATTGGCCAGGGTATCGAATTCGATTATTGTTGTGTGCACGCAGCCATGGCTATGCGTGAAGATGGCTACGAAACCATCATGATTAACTGTAATCCTGAAACCGTTTCGACTGACTACGATACCTCCGATCGGCTTTATTTTGAGCCACTCACTTTCGAAGATGTGCTCGAAGTTATTCACCTCGAAAAACCCAAAGGTGTAATAGTGCAATTTGGTGGGCAGACGCCACTGAATCTTGCACGTGCGCTTGAGTCTGCGGGTGTGCCGATCATCGGTACTACACCTGATTCCATCGATCTGGCGGAGGACCGTGAGCGGTTCCAGCAGATGTTAATTAAACTTGAATTACGCCAGCCACCCAATCGAATCGCTTTTGATGTTGAAACTTCAGCCGCCCTCGCCGAACAGGTCGGTTTCCCGCTAGTTGTCCGGCCTTCTTACGTGTTGGGCGGGCGTGCGATGGAAATAGTATACGATCAGGATGACCTGGCGCGTTACATGAAAGAGGCGGTCAAGGTCACTAAGAACTCCCCGGTACTGCTGGATCGATTTCTGGACGAAGCGATCGAGGTCGATGTTGATGCAATATGCGACGGCGAAAATGTGTTAATAGGAGGTTTAATGGAGCATATAGAGCAGGCTGGCGTGCATTCCGGAGACTCCGCTTGTTCGCTGCCACCCTATACCTTGTCGGCAGAAATCCAGCGGGAATTGGGTGTACAGGTCAACGCGATGGCAAAAGCATTAAATGTCGTTGGGTTAATGAATACGCAGTTCGCAATCAAAGGCGAGGATATCTATATACTTGAAGTAAATCCGCGCGCGTCGCGCACGGTGCCGTTTGTATCTAAAGCCACAGGCGTAGCACTGGCGAAAATCGCTGCACGCTGCATGGTCGGTCAAACACTTGAGCATCAAGGATGCACCGAGCAGGTTGTGCCAAATTTTGTTTCGGTGAAAGAATCGGTATTCCCGTTTGCAAAATTCCATGGTGTGGATCCAATTCTCGGGCCTGAAATGAAGTCTACCGGCGAGGTAATGGGAATAGGAAAAACCTTCGCCGAGGCTTTTGCCAAGGGCATGATAGCCTCAGGTGGCGTGATTCCAGAGCCTGGTACAGTATTTCTCAGCGTTCGCGATAACGATAAAAAAGGAATTGTCGATCTTGCCAGAGACCTACACGCCAGGGGCTTTAATCTCGTTGCTACGGGTGGAACTGCAAAAGTAATTCAGGCCGCCGGTATCGAGTGCAAGCAGGTCAACAAGGTAAAAGAAGGTCGACCGCATATCGTCGACATGATCAAAAATGAAGAAATCGTGTTGATCGTAAATACTACGGAAGGCCGCTCGGCAATAACCGATTCCTATGCTATACGTAGAGAAGCACTAATGCATTCGGTCAGTTATACAACCACACTTTCCGGTGGCCGGGCCACTTGCATGGCAATGTCGCATCGGGAAATCGAAGACGTATATCGTTTACAGTCGCTACACTAGTACTATTCAAGGTGATATAAATGAATCAGATACCGCTGACCGCCACGGGTGCGGAAAGGCTTAAAGAAGAGCTCAAGGATCTCAAGTTTGTCAAAAGGCCGATCGTAATTGATGCGATTGCGGTTGCCAGGGACCACGGCGATTTAAAAGAAAATGCCGAATATCATGCCGCGCGAGAAGAGCAGGGGTTCATGGAAGGGCGAATTGCAGAATTAGAGGCTGCCCTGGCCAACGCTCGAATTATTGATGTAACCAAATTATCTGTGAACGGACGAGTCGTTTTTGGTTGCACGGTGGATTTAATCGACGTTGAAAGCGAAGAGGAAGTGAGCTACCAGATAGTGGGTGATATCGAAGCCGATATCAGCCGGAATCGTATAGCTATCAGTTCGCCGATAGCACGGGCGTTAATTGGCAAGGAAGAAGGTGAAGATGTGAGCGTACAGGCACCGGCTGGGGTGCGAGAATACGAAATTACTGCAGTACATTACCGCTAACGGATAACCCCGGAAATTCAGTCGCCTTGTTTTTTAATCGGACAATAGCGTCGCGAACCGATCAGCTTTTTCGTTGCGCCGGTATATGACGATGACCCTGCCAATCGCCGTTATCAGGGTGGCTTGATTTTTGGCGCATATGGTTTCGGCCAATTTCTTTTTGTCATCTTTAGCCAAAGCAGGAATACGAATCTTGATCAGTTCATGGTGCTCTACTGCAATCGCAATTTCGTTATTCACATTTTCACTCAGGCCGTTTTCTCCGATCATTACCACCGGCTTGAGTTTCAATCGGTGAGATTCAGCCCTTAGACGTTTGCTTTGTGCTTTATTTAAACTCATGATTATTGCAGTAATGGTCGAGAAGCGGCGCATACTAACTCGCATATTGCATCAAGGGAACGAAGCTCAGGGGAAATATGGCAATCAAGGTTGATCTATCGCCCGCCGATTCATAGCTGTAGCTATGGATCAAGGGGGATCGATCAAGATTGGCAGCCAGATTTTTTCTGAGCTTCGTTCAGGTACAAACTGTATTATTCATTATGCATGATTTTCGTGTCTAATTGTTTGAAATTAATGAGAAATATCGTAAGCCGTTACCGCCTTCGTGCAATATGCGGGTTAACATAGCTTTCGGAAGTTATTTTCGGGAAATAATAAATGTCTCGCTCCAAAAGCAGTCATAATTGGCTCAAAGAACATCACGACGATGCATACGTATTGCAGGCGCGCAGAGATGGTTACAGATCACGGGCGGTATACAAGTTGATCGAAATTCAACAAAAGGATCAAATTTTGAAGCCCGGACAATTTGTGCTGGACCTGGGCGCGGCCCCAGGCGGATGGAGCGAATACGTCGCTCAGTTTGCAGCTAATAAGGGTCGATTAATTGCCGTTGATTTATTACCCATCGAAGCCATTGGCGGTGTGGAGTTTATTCAGGGCGATTTCACCGAAGCGAAAATTCTCGATCAGATTCTTGACCTGGTCGATAAACAGCCACTTGATCTTGTTTTATCTGATATGGCCCCCAATATAAGTGGAATAGAAACGGTTGATCAGCCGAAGTCGATCTATCTGGCGGAATTAGCATTCGAATTGGCCCGTGATTGCTTAAATCAAAATGGGAGTTTCGTGGTTAAACTGTTTCAGGGCGAAGGTTTTGAGGAGATAACCTCAGCGTTTCGATTAACGTTTAAAAGCGTTAAGTTTCGCAAACCGAAAGCCTCGCGGGCGCGATCACGTGAAATTTATGCGGTTTGCCGTGGTCTTAAATCGTAATGTTTCGCCTAAAATACGCTAGTATCTATCAAGAATAGCGGTAAAATGAATTCAGCTCACTAATGAGCGAACAATATTAGGTTATATGAAGTGAATGATGTAGCAAAGAATTTGATTTTATGGGTAGTAATTGCTGTCGTACTATTGTCGGTATTCCAGAATTTTGGTGACCGCTCGAGCGCCGGGCAAAAGTTGATCTATTCGGATTTTCTGACTCAGGTAAAACAGGGCCAGGTGAGTGAGGTGATGATTGAAGGCCAAAATATCACCGGCAAGATGAGTTCCGGAATCCCGTTTATCACCTATAGTCCAGAGACCAGTAATACTGCTTTAATCGGTGATCTGGAGCGCGCTAACGTCGATATTATCGGTAAACCCCCCGAGCAGCCATCGTTACTCACGCATATATTTGTAAGCTGGTTCCCATTTATCGTATTAATCGGTTTGTGGATATTCTTCATGCGTCAGATGCAGGGCGGCGGCGGTGGTCGCGGTGCGATGTCATTCGGCAAGAGCAAGGCACGCTTGTTAAGCGAAGATCAGATCAATATTACATTTAACGATGTCGCCGGCGTCGATGAAGCCAAGGAAGAAGTGGCCGAATTGGTCGAATTTTTACGTGACCCATCCAAATTCCAGAAGCTTGGCGGCAAGATCCCCCAGGGCGTATTGATGGTTGGCTCTCCTGGAACAGGTAAGACCCTGTTAGCAAAAGCCATTTCGGGTGAAGCCAAGGTTCCGTTTTACACCATATCAGGGTCAGATTTTGTCGAGATGTTTGTCGGCGTCGGTGCCTCACGGGTACGCGATATGTTTGAGCAGGCGAAGAAAAATGCTCCCTGTATCATTTTTATTGACGAGATTGACGCCGTGGGTCGTCATCGTGGCGCGGGTCTCGGTGGTGGGCATGACGAACGCGAACAGACCCTGAACCAGTTGCTGGTTGAAATGGACGGATTCGAAGGCAATGAAGGTGTTATCGTAATCGCGGCGACTAACCGCCCCGATGTACTCGATCCGGCGCTGCTGCGTCCAGGTCGATTTGACAGGCAGGTAGTTGTGCCGCTGCCCGATGTGCGTGGCCGTTCGCAGATATTAAAGGTACATATGCGTAAAGTACCTGCGGCCGAAAACGTTGAACCGATGGTAATCGCACGAGGCACACCCGGATTTTCAGGTGCGGACCTCGCTAATCTGGTGAATGAAGCCGCCTTATTCGCTGCGAGATCAAATAAAAAAATGGTCACCATGGCCGAGTTTGAGCGGGCCAAGGACAAGATCATGATGGGAGCGGAACGCAGATCAATGATCATGAAGGAGTCGGAGAAGAAGCTGACCGCCTATCACGAAGCCGGACACGCCATCGTTGGGCGTCTGGTACCGGAACATGATCCAGTTTACAAGGTTAGTATTATTCCGCGTGGCCGCGCACTCGGCGTGACTATGTTCCTGCCGGAAGATGATCGTTACAGTTATAGTAAAAAGCACCTGGAAAGCCAGCTCTCCAGCCTGTTCGGCGGCCGTATCGCCGAGCAACAAATTTTTGGCGAAGACGCGGTAACTACCGGTGCGTCGAACGATATTGAACGTGCTACCAGTATCGCCCGCAGCATGGTTACCCAGTGGGGCCTGTCTGATCGCATGGGCCCATTGACCTATAACGAAGAAGAGGGTGAGGTTTTCCTCGGTAAAACGATGGGCCGGCAGAAAATAGTGTCTGATGAAACCGCACAGGCGATAGATTCCGAAATTCGCACTATTATCGATAGAAATTATCAGCGTTCTGTGGGAATTTTAAAAGAAAATGAAAACCTGTTGCACCTGATGGCCGACGCTTTGATGAAGTACGAAACCATCGATGCTCACCAGATTGATGAAATCATGCAAGGTAAGAAACCAGGTCCTCCGAAGGACTGGGGCGACGATGAAACCAGGCCTTCTGGAAAAGGTGGTGATACTTCGAGCAGTTCCCAGACCGATGACGATCCGGATTTACCAGACCCGGCCAAACTCCATTAAGTGCACCTTGATAAATGCGCTTTTTCCGTGATAACGGCGTCACCGATTTTTGCTCCTGCAAAATCGGCATACCGTACATCCTGTACATAACCGATTATTGTTCCTGCAAAATCGGCATACAGTACATCCCTGTATATAAGCTCCGTGCGCTCACGAAAAAATCACATTTCTCGAGGGACCCTTAACGTTTAACGACTGCAGAGGCTGGGTAACCAGTCTTTGCTTTTTTATGGCCGAGCATAATCAATCAAGCCGGGTCAGGGTGATGGGCGTGATCAACACCACCCCTGATTCTTTTTCGGACGGTGGTTGCTACGACACCACCGAGAATGCTTTCCGGCATGCCCGGCAGCTTATAGATGATGGGGTCGATATTCTCGATGTGGGTGGAGAGTCTACTCGACCCGGATCCAGAAACGTCGACCTCGACGAAGAGCTCGAACGCACCGTCCCACTGATTAAGGCTGTCCGCGGGGTATCGGATATTCCGATATCTATCGATACTAATAAACCCGGAGTAATGCAACAGGCAGTCGAGGCCGGTGCCACCCTGATTAATAGTATCTGGGCACTGCAACTGAAAAATTCCCTCGAGGTGGCAGCCGAACTCGGAGTACCGGTATGTTTGATGCATATGCAGGGGACGCCGGAAACGATGCAGAAAAATCCCAGTTATACCGATGTGGTAGCAGAGGTGATGGGTTTTCTGCGGCAGCGCATCGATGTGGCAATAAAGGCAGGCATCAGGGAAAGTAATATTATCGTTGACCCAGGATTCGGATTTGGGAAAACCCTGCAACACAATCTGTTATTGTTAAGATCGCTAGCCAAATTTAAAACTCTGGGCGTGCCGCTGCTGGTTGGCCTATCGAGAAAAAGAATGATTGGTACAATACTTGACAAGCCGGTGGATCAGCGTTTGTATGGCAGTATTGCAAGTGCGGTGATTGCCGCCATGTTGGGAGCAGACATTATCCGTGTCCACGATGTGCCGCAAACACTCGACGCAATAGCCATGGTCAATGCGCTTAATGAAACCGAGTTCGAGTAAACTGAATCTAAGTGAAGATGAGTGATATGAGTCGCCGATACTTTGGAACTGACGGTATAAGAGGCAAGGTGGGTGTGCCGCCGATGACGGTCGAGTTCGTAATGAAAATTGGCTGGGCTGCAGGCAAGGTATTATCCAGGAAAAACAGGGGTACCGTGGTCATTGGCAAAGATACTCGTATATCAGGATATATGTTTGAATCTGCGCTCGAAGCAGGACTTGCCGCTGCCGGGCTCGACGTTTTGCTGTTGGGACCGATGCCCACGCCGGCTATTGCCTACCTGACAAGGGCGCAACGCGCGACCGCAGGGATAGTAATTAGTGCTTCACATAATCCTTATCATGATGATGGTGTAAAATTTTTTAACGGCGATGGATTTAAACTAGCCGATGAGACTGAATTAGACATCGAGACAATGATTGATCGACCGTTAGAAATGGTCGAATCGGCGCAAATAGGAAAAGCCAGCCGCATGGATGATGCTAAAGGCCGTTACATCGAGTTTTGCAAGAGTTCTATCCCGTTCAATACCTCGTTGCACGGAATGAAACTAGTCGTCGACTGCGCGCACGGTGCTACCTATCACATCGCACCGGCTGTATTTCGTGAGTTAGGTGCTGAAGTCATCGAAATTGGTACCAGGCCAGACGGATTGAATATCAACAAAGATGTGGGCGCTATGCATCCAGAGAATATGCGCTCGGCGGTACTCGAACATGGGGCAGATATCGGTATTGCTTTCGATGGCGACGGTGACCGCATGATGATGGTGGACTCGAAGGGTGATTTAAAAGATGGCGATCAACTCCTGTTTATCATCGCTAAAAGCAAACTGATGGGCCACGGAATGTCAGGCGGCGTGGTTGGAACGTTAATGACCAATCTCGGTCTGGAGCATGCGTTTAAAAAAGAAGGTATCCCGTTCGAACGAGTTAAGGTCGGAGACCGCTACGTCATGGAGAAGTTGGTGGAGCTAGGCTGGTACCTGGGTGGTGAATCATCCGGTCATATCATTTGTCTCGATAAAGCTACAACCGGTGATGGTATTATTGCCGCCCTGCAAGTACTCGACTGGTTAATTGCCAAGGGTATTAGCCTGAGCGATGCCTGTGACGATATGAGTTTGTATCCCCAAACTATGATTAATGTTCCAGTTGCTGAAAAAATAGATTTGCATGCGATACCGGGCATTCAGGAAGCGGTTCGGGTCGCGGAATCTGAATTAACCGGTAAGGGCAGGGTGTTGCTCCGGGCGTCAGGCACCGAACCTCTTATCCGGGTGATGGTTGAAGGTGAAGACAAGGCCCTGGTAGACAAACTGGCAGGCGAACTGGCCGCCAGCGTTTCTGAATCCGCTCCTGGCTAAATAAATTTACTGAATTTCTTTATTTCCTGATTGATTTCTTTGGCATAGGTGAGTAACCTTTGCCGCCGCTTAATCACCACGTAAAGAGTACTGAAATGCGTCCTACCCTCATAGCCGGTAACTGGAAAATGAACGGTTCAATGGAATCCGTTATTGAGCTGGTTGAAGGTATTAAATCAGGCACAACCGGAAATGCGCGACTCGCGGTTTGTCCACCGGCGGTTTATCTGATGAAAGTGGGTGGTATGCTCGATGGAACCGATATAGCGCTCGGTGCACAAAATGTGTGCGACCAGGAATCTGGCGCCTTCACCGGAGAAATATCGGCATCCATGTTAAAAGAAAGTGGTTGCCAATATGCGATCGTCGGGCATTCGGAAAGACGGGCTTTGTATCTGGAGTCCGATGAACTGGTAGCCAGGCGTTTTGCCATGGCAGTGGCGTCGGGCCTGACGCCGATTTTCTGTGTCGGTGAAACTCTGGACGAACGCGAAAAGGAAGTCACTGAAAAAGTTGTAGCGAGACAACTCGACGCGGTCATTGAGCAGCAAGGTATATCGGTCATTGGACGAGCCGTAATTGCCTACGAACCGGTTTGGGCGATTGGTACCGGTAAGGTCGCAACTTCTGAGCAGGCGCAGGCCGTTCATAGATTCATTCGTGACAAATTCGAGGCGCTGGATACCGAAGTCGCGGAAAAAGTTCAAATTTTATATGGTGGAAGCATGAACCCGGCAAACGCGGGTGAATTGTTATCGCAACCCGACATAGACGGTGGTTTAATCGGAGGCGCCTCACTAAAGGCTGCCGATTTTCTCGCTATTGGTCAATCCGCATAGGAATTCAGATGGAAAATATAAACAGTTTATTATCGATTGCACAGGTTCTGCTGTCAGTTTCTCTAATTGCTCTGGTGTTAATACAACACGGAAAGGGTGCCGATGCTGGTGCAGCGTTTGGTAGTGGTGCTTCAGCTTCGGTGTTTGGCGCACGAGGCTCAGGTAATTTCCTCAGCAAGGCAACAGGCATAATCGCCGCTTTGTTTTTTATCGTCTGCATGTCGCTGGCCTATGTCAGCAGTAACCGTGTGGCGCCCAGCAGTGTCACGCGATCTGTAACTGAAATCGGGATAGAGCCACAGCAGGCGACTACAGGCGAAAATCTTGACCTACCTCCGGTCGAAGAATCGTCCGGGATTAATACAGGTTCGGACTTACCGCCAGCTGAATAATATTTAGGGGTACCCTAAAGAGTATTGCCGATGTGGTGGAATTGGTAGACACGCTATCTTGAGGGGGTAGTGGCGAAAGCTGTGCCGGTTCGACTCCGGCCATCGGCACCATATTTTGAACAAAGCTCGGCCTGGATTACTATTAAGAAATCGCAGGATTGCTATGTAAGAATTTATGCTGCTTAAACCAACTCAAAAATACTATATTCGTCACATCAATAGACATGTTAATTGAGTTTCCTTGACACCATATTCGCACCACAATAGACTTGCCGCACTTTTGATAGGAACACTTCTCCAGAGGCGTTATTCATAACATGTTAGGTAACTACCTGCCGATTTTAATTTTTATGTTCGTTACGCTGGCGATGGGCTCGATGTTCATTATACTGGGAAAAATTTTGGGGCCCTCGCGACCCGATGCAGAAAAAAATTCCCCCTACGAATGCGGCTTCGAAGCCTTCGAAGACAGTCGCATGAAATTCGACGTACGTTATTACCTGGTAGCTATTTTATTTATTATTTTTGATCTGGAAATTGCCTTCCTGTTTCCCTGGGCAATCGTGCTCGATCAAATCGGCACTTTTGGCCTGGTCTCGATGGCGATATTTCTCAGCGTATTGGTAATCGGCTTTATTTATGAATGGAAAAAAGGGGCGCTTGAATGGGAATAGAAGGTGTATTCGAGCAGGGCTTCATGACTACCTCTGCCGATAAATTAATTAACTGGGCACGCACCGGCTCAATGTGGCCGATGACCTTCGGTCTTGCCTGTTGCGCAATCGAGATGATGCAAACCGGCGCTTCGCGTTACGACCTTGACCGATTCGGCATCATTTTCCGACCCAGTCCCAGGCAATCGGATGTAATGATAGTTGCCGGTACGCTGGTTAACAAGATGGCCCCCGCCTTGCGAAAGGTCTACGATCAAATGGCCGAGCCACGATGGGTAATCTCGATGGGTTCATGCGCCAACGGTGGTGGATATTATCATTATTCTTACGCGGTGGTGCGCGGTTGTGACCGGGTAGTACCGGTAGATATTTATGTGCCGGGTTGTCCGCCAACGGCAGAAGCCTTGCTCTACGGCATCATACAGTTACAAAACAAGATAAAACGCACCAGTACTATAGCCCGCTAAAATGTCGAATTCTAAACAGCAATTGGCTGATTCCCTGCGCAGTCATTTTGGTGACCGACTGGCTTCAGTTAGTCTGGAATTCGCCGAAGTCACGGCCGTTCTACCTGCCGATAATTTAATCGAGGTTGCTACTGAACTGCGTGACAATAAAGATTTCGGATTCGAACAAATGGTCGATTTATGCGGTGTGGATTATTCACAGTTCGGCCAGGCAGAATGGCAAACTGATGATGCCAGTCGGGTTGGATTTAGCCGTGGGGTTGATGCAGCCGCTACAATGGGTCGAATGCAGTTCGGCGACGAGCTGGAGTCTAGCGCCGAACAGGGTAGCCGATTCGCGGTTGCTTACCAATTATTGTCCTACAGTACCAACAGGCGATTGCGTTTGAAGGTTTATGCGTCGGATGACAATTTTCCTGTGGTACCCACGGTTACAGAAGTCTGGAATTGTGCAGACTGGTACGAACGCGAGGCATTTGATTTGTTCGGCATTTTGTTTTCAGGGCATCCTGACCTACGCCGTATCCTGACCGATTATGGTTTTGTCGGGCATCCGTTTCGTAAGGATTTTCCACTCGTCGGTAACGTCGAAATGCGCTACGACCCGGAAAAGGGACGCGTTATTTACGAACCGGTATCCATTGAACCGAGGGTTCTGGTACCCAAGGTCATCAGGCAAGACAATCGCTACATTGTCGATCAGCAAGACGAGGCAGACAGCGATGCCTGAAATAAAAAACTATACGCTTAACTTCGGCCCTCAACATCCCGCGGCGCATGGCGTTTTGCGCCTGGTGCTGGAAATGGATGGTGAAGTGATAGAGCGCGCCGACCCTCATATAGGGTTGCTACATCGCGGTACCGAAAAACTGGCGGAGACCAAGCCCTACAATCAAACCATTGGCTACATGGATCGCCTCGACTATATTTCGATGATGTGCAATGAGCACGGCTACGTGATGGCGATTGAAAAATTACTAGACCTGGAAATACCTGAGCGCGCTAAATATATTCGCGTCATGTTTGATGAAATCACACGTATTCTCAATCATTTAATGTGGATAGCGACGCACGCGCTCGATGTTGGTGCTATGACCATGTTCCTCTACGCGTTTCGAGAGCGCGAAGACTTGCTTGACCTGTACGAAGCAGTATCGGGGGCGCGTATGCATGCTGGCTATTATCGTCCCGGTGGCGTGGCGCGCGACCTGCCAGACAGCATGCCGCAGTATCTGGAAAGTCGCTGGCGCAGCAAAAAAGAAGCTGCTCGTCTGAACGAAAACCGACAGGGTACTCTGCTTGATTTTACCGAAGATTTTACACGCCGGTTCCCCACTTATTTAGACGAATACGAAACCCTGTTGACCGACAATCGGATCTGGAAACAACGTACCGTCGGTATCGGTGTTGTTTCCGAGGAGCGTGCCTACCAACTCGGCTTTACCGGGCCCATGTTGCGTGGTTCCGGGGTAGAGTGGGATTTACGCAAAAAGCAGCCCTACGAAGTGTATGATCGCATGGATTTTGATATTCCTGTAGGCACCAATGGCGATTGTTATGACCGCTACCTGGTGCGTATGGAGGAAATGCGGCAATCGAATGGAATTATAATACAGTGCATCGAATGGCTACGTGAGAATCCCGGCATCGTCATGACTGAAAACCACAAGGTCGCTGCGCCACGCCGCGAGGTAATCAAGGCCGATATGGAAGGCTTGATTCACCATTTCAAATTATTTACCGAGGGTTATACCCTGCCCGTGGGCGAGGTATATGCTGCTATCGAACATCCTAAAGGCGAACTTGGCGTTTACCTGGTTTCGGATGGCAGCAACAAACCCTACCGGCTCAAGATACGTACCACCGGATTTGCTCATTTGTCCGCCATGAATGAAATGGCGACTGGTCATATGCTTGCCGATGTAGTCGCGATCATTGGCACGCAAGACATTGTATTTGGTGATGTTGACAGATAATGGCTATCGAGAATAAATCTAAAATTGATTTACTGTCTGATCACACCCGTGGTGAGATCGACCACTGGTTGAGCAAGTTCCCAAAAGATCAGAAACGCTCGGCAGTTTTAGCAGCGCTCAGTGCAGCACAGCATCAGAACCAGGGATATTTGACTACTGACTTGATGGATGCAGTTGCCGAGTACCTGGAAATGGCGGCAATTCATGTATACGAGGTTGCGTCTTTTTATTCGATGTATGAAATTAAGCCGGTGGGGCGTAATAATGTTGCGATCTGTACCAACATCAGTTGCATGCTAATGGGGTCGGGCAGCATTGTTGAGCATGTTGAAAATAAACTCGGTATCAAAATCGGCGAGAGTACCGAAGATGGCCGTATTTATCTTAAATGCGAAGAAGAATGTCTGGCTGCCTGCGCCGGCGGACCGATGATGCAGGTCAACCATAAATATTACGAAAATCTGACAGCGGAAAAGGTCGATGAAATCCTGGACGGGCTGGAGTAACTATGGTTAACGAAGTTTGTTTCGCTACCCTGCAATACGAGCAACCCTGGACCATGGAAAGCTACCTGAAATCGGGTGGCTATGCGGCGTTGAAAAAAATCCTGAACGAAAAAATTTCACCCGAAGGTGTCATCGAGCAAGTTAAAGCCTCGGGTCTGCGAGGTCGTGGCGGTGCTGGATTTCCTACCGGCCTGAAATGGGGTTTTATGCCGAGAAATACGCCGGGACAAAATTACCTGGTGTGTAATTCGGATGAGTCCGAGCCGGGCACCTGCAAGGATCGCGATATATTACGTTTTAATCCGCATGCCCTGGTCGAAGGTATGGTGATTGGTGGTTACTCCATCGGTGCCACAGTTGGCTACAATTACATGCGCGGTGAATTCATGGACGAACCCGCTATTCGTTTCGAGGCTGCGGTAAAAGAGGCCTATGAAGCCGGCTATCTGGGTAAAGATATACTCGGCAGCGGTGTGGATTTCGACCTATACGGTGCGCTCGGTGCGGGTGCCTACATCTGTGGTGAAGAAACTGCATTACTCGAATCACTCGAAGGTAAGAAGGGACAGCCGCGTTACAAACCGCCTTTCCCGGCAAATTATGGCCTGTATGGAAAGCCGACCACGATCAATAATACCGAGTCTCTAGCTTCAGTACCGGCGATAATACGCAATGGCGCACAGTGGTTCGCCGACCTTGGTTTGCCCAATAATGGTGGCGTAAAACTGTTCTCTGTATCCGGACATGTCAATAAACCGGGTAATTTTGAAATCAACATGGGTACCCCATTCAAGAATTTACTCGAAATGGCCGGAGGGGTCAAAGATGGTCGAAAACTCAAGGCAGTGATTCCAGGCGGGTCTTCGGTACCAGTACTGCCCGGCGATATAATGATGGATTGCACAATGGATTATGATTCAATAGCCAAGGCGGGCTCAATGCTGGGATCCGGTGCGGTGATAGTGATGGACGAGTCTACCGATATGGTACTGGCGTTACGCCGTATATCACGATTCTATTATTCGGAATCCTGTGGGCAATGTACACCCTGCCGCGAGGGTACCGGCTGGTTATACCGTATGCTCAATCGTATTATCGATGGCAAGGGGCTGCCAGAAGATATCACCAGGCTGGAAGAAGTTTCGCATAAGATCGAGGGCCGCACTATCTGTGCGCTCGGTGATGCAGCAGCGATGCCGGTGTGGAGCTTCATCAAGCATTTTCGTCACGAATTCGAATACTACGTTGAGCACAAACGCTCAATCGTTGAAAACGCCGCCTAGCACAACACAGAGTATAGATAGCAATGAGCGACAGCATTACACTCACCATCAACGGTCAGGCCATCGAGTCCCAGGCCGGGCGACTGCTGATCGATGTGGCGGATGAAAACAATATCGTCATCCCGCGATTTTGCTATCACAAAAAATTGTCAGTTGCGGCGAATTGCCGCATGTGCCTGGTCGAAATCGAACGCTCACCGAAACCGATGCCGGCCTGCGCCACGCAGGTTGCCGATGGCATGGTAGTGCAAACACGTTCGGCTTCGGCGATTGCAGCACAGAAATCGACGATGGAATTTCTGTTGATCAATCATCCGCTCGATTGCCCAATTTGTGATCAGGGCGGCGAGTGCGAGTTACAGGATGTGGCGATGGGTTTTGGAGGAGGTATTTCGCAATACAGCGAGCAAAAGCGCGTCGTCATGGATAAAAATATCGGGCCGTTAATCGCCACTGATTTCACCCGTTGCATTCATTGCACTCGCTGCGTTCGTTTCGGTGATGAAATTGCCGGACTGCCCGAAATGGGCCTTATTGGTCGGGGGGAGAATGTCGAGATCAGTACTTTTATCGAAAAGTCGATTTCATCCGAACTGTCAGGCAATGTAATCGATATTTGCCCGGTAGGTGCACTCACCGCCAAACCCTCGCGTTATACCGCCCGGCCCTGGGAATTAACCCAGCATGCCAGTGTCGCCGCTCACGACTGTATTGGTTCGAATATTTACCTGCATACCCGCGGTAACGATGTCATCCGCGTGGTCCCACGCGAAAATGAGTCGATCAATGAGTCGTGGATATCCGACCGTGATCGATTTAGTTATACCGCGCTCAAAAATAAAACTCGTATCACATCGCCGATGCTGCGGGAGAATGGTTTGTTAAAAACCGTCGACTGGGAAACAGCAATCAATACCGCGGTGGAAAAATTGTCGAGCGCAGCTAATCGGGACACAGATCAAATAGCTGCCCTGGTCAACCCGCAGGCGACGCTGGAAGAACATTTTCTGGCTCAAAAGCTGTTGCGTGGTCTGGGCTCCAGCAATATAGATCATCGCCTGAGTCAGGTAGATTTTTCTGCCCAGGAAGCCTCTGCGATAATGCCATGGTTGGGAAGGTCGCTGGAATCGGTGGAATCACTTGACGCCTGTCTAATCGTCGCAGGTAACTTGCAACAGGAACAACCGATACTATCGCATCGAGTTCGTAAGGCAGTGATTAATAACGGTGCCAGCGTGTCTTCGATCTGCCATGTTGCGGGGCAATATAATTTTGAATTGTTCGAAGAATTAAATGGCTCGGCCGAGCAATTGCTGGGCGACCTGGCGGGCGTGGTTCTGGCATTGTCAGAAAAATCGGCGCTCGATTTATCCGAACATTTACGCGGTCTGCTCGATGGCTACAAACTTCAGGCGGAGCATGAATCTATTGCAAAATCCTTGCTGGATGGTAAAAAATCGGCAGTATTCGTCGGCGTACAGGCGCTAATCAGCCCTTATCTGTCGCTGATCCAGGAATTATGCGAAGCCATTTCGAAGGCCAGCGATTCGAGTCTGGGCTATCTGTCTCTTTCGGCGAATACCGCTGGTGCCTGTTTAGCAGGAAGCTTGCCGCATCGGTTACCTGGTGGCGTTGCCGTCAATGGAGCATGGCAGAATACGCGCCAGATAATAGATTCGAATCATGAGGTTTTACTTGGCTTTGAGATCAATCCGACGCTGGATTTCAGTCATCGTTCACTGGCACAACAACTAGCGGACAATAACGATTTCGTCATTGCGATCAACAGTTTTAATAACCAGTTCATCGATGATCATGCTGATCTGGTATTGCCATTAGCCGGGTTTGGCGAAACTTCGGGTACCTTCGTAAATGTAGAAGGACTGTGGCAAAGCTTTAAAGGTTGCGTCAGCGCCCGGGGTGAAAGCCGGCAGGGCTGGAAAATTCTGACTGCACTCGGGCAAATCCTGTTGCCCGGAGATTTCGAGTATCCAGACTCGGTAGCGGTTAAAAATGAAGCCAAACAATTATGCCGTGATGTGCATCTGAATAACCTCTGCGGCATTCAGTCGACCGAGAAACGTTTGCCGGTCAAACCCCGGTCAATCCAGAAAATTGGCATAACACCAATTTATGCCAGTGACGATCTGACCCGGCAGTCGGCGCCATTACAGGCGACTCCGATCATGAAGCAACAGTGTGCAATCACAATGAATCGAGCGCAGGCGGAAAATTCCGGGCTTGCCGATGCTGAACAGGTGCATATAAAACAGGGGCAGGGCTCTGCCGTATTACCATTGATTATCAGCGACGATATCCCTTCGGGCTGTGTTTGCATTCCCACAGGAATAGAGGCGGTAATAGATTTAGCCGATGCCTTTGGCGTGGTTGAGTTGGAGCAGGTGTCGTGATCGAATATCTTACATCCTTCTGGCTAGGCTTACCGGAATCGTTGCAATACACGGTTTATACCCTGCTTAAAGTTGTTGTGATTCTGGTGCCACTGTTTATTGTAGTTGCTTACTACACGCTCGCGGAACGCAAGGTTATCGGCTATATGCAGGTTCGCAAGGGGCCAAATCGTGTCGGACCAAAAGGTTTGTTTCAGCCGTTTGCCGATATGTTCAAATTGATGTTCAAGGAAATTATCCTTCCTACGAATTCGAATAAATACCTGTTTTTTATCGCACCGGTTCTTACATTTGCGCCGGCTATGGCAGCCTGGGCCGTTATGCCATTTAACGATACCCTGGTGTTTGCCGATATTAACGCCGGCTTGCTTTATATATTGGCAATGACCTCGGTCGGTGTGTACGGCGTTATCATTGCCGGCTGGGGATCTAATTCCAAATATGCACTACTGGGTGCGATGCGATCAGCTGCACAGATAGTCTCTTATGAAATTGCCATGGGCTTTGCATTGGTCGGCGTGCTGATGGCCGCCGGTAGCCTCAACCTGGGTGAGATAGTTGCGAAGCAGTCCGGGGGGATGGGCAACTGGTTTTTCATCTGGCTCGCCCCACTATTTATGGTGTATCTAATCTCAGGTGTGGCCGAAACCAATCGTGCTCCATTTGACGTGGCGGAAGGCGAATCCGAAATCGTTGCCGGTTTCCATGTCGAGTATTCAGGTATGACCTTCGCGGTTTTCTTTCTCGCCGAATACGCCAACATGATATTGATCGCCATGCTGGCATCACTGATGTTCTTCGGCGGCTGGTTAAGCCCTGTTCCGGACTTAGTGCCAGACAGTATCGGCTGGTTATTCCTGAAGACCGGGTTCTTCATGTTTTTGTTTCTCTGGTTTCGCGCCACTTTTCCGCGTTATCGCTATGACCAGATCATGCGTCTGGGCTGGAAGGTGTTGATCCCGGTAACAATCGTGTGGATCGCGGTAGAGGTCGTCCTGGTCTATTTTAAACTCGGCCCCTGGTCGGTGTAATATCATGTTTGCAACGATAAAATATTACCTCAAAAGCTTCCTGTTTCTCGAGTTGTTGCAAGGCCTTAATGTAACCGGCAAGTATTTTTTCCGCAAGAAAATTACGGTGCAGTACCCGGAAGAAAAAACACCCCTCAGCCCGAGATTTAGGGGTTTGCATGCACTGCGTCGATACGCCAATGGCGAAGAACGCTGCATTGCCTGTAAGTTGTGCGAGGCCGTATGCCCGGCGTTGGCTATCACCATAGAATCGGAGCAACGCGCAGATGGTACGCGCAGAACCACGCGCTACGATATTGATTTATTCAAATGTATTTACTGTGGCTTTTGCGAGGAAGCCTGTCCTGTCGACTCGATCGTCGAAACCAATATCTTCGAGTATCACTTTGAGAATCGAGGTGAAAATATTATGACCAAGGAGAAGTTGCTCGATATCGGTGATCGCTACGAGGCCCAGCTGGCCGCAGACCGTGCCGCTGATGCACCTTATCGGTAATTATTAGAAATGACAGAAACAATTATCTTTTATGCGTTTGCATTTTTGACTGTCACGGCAGCGACAGCGGTAGTGACGGCACGAAATCCAGTTCATGCGGCCCTGTTTTTGGTGCTTACATTTTTTACCAGCGCCGTCATCTGGATCACGCTAGAAGCCGAGTTCCTCGCCATCAGTCTGGTGCTGGTGTATGTCGGTGCGGTGATGGTGTTATTCCTTTTCGTGGTAATGATGCTCGATATTAATATTGCACGATTACACGAGGGATTCAGCCGAGTTTTACCGCTGGGCATTATAGTCGCCGCAATCATGTTTGTGTTGATGTGGTCTGTGGTTACCAGTGATATTTTCTCGCTTAACTCTATGCCCAATCCAGTGCCTAAAGGTGCTGACTTCAGTAATACCAAGGCGCTTGGCAGCGTGCTATATACCGATTACGTATTTGCATTTGAAATTGCCGCCGTAATATTACTGGTCGCAATCGTGGCAGCTATATCTCTCACCATGCGCAAACGCCCGCGAACTAAGTATCAGAATCCCTCGGATCAAATTAAAGTACGTAAGGAGGACCGTTTGCGAATTGTGAAAATGCCGACGAGTAGGGAAGAATCATGAGCTTACATTTAAGCCATTACCTGATACTCGCAGCGATACTATTTAGTATAAGCCTTGCCGGTATCGTCATTAACCGCAAAAACGTCATCATCCTGTTAATGTCGATCGAGATCATGCTGCTCGCTGTGAACCTGAATTTTATCGCATTTTCGCACTACCTCGACGACCTCGCGGGGCAGATATTTGTGTTCTTCATTCTGACAGTCGCAGCCGCCGAGGCAGCCATAGGTCTGGCGATACTGGTGGTGTTATTCCGCAACCGGGGTTCGATTAATGTCACAGATATCAGCGAGTTAAAAGGATGAGCATGGAATCCATTTACCTGGCTATCCCGCTGGCATCGCTGGTCGGTGCTATTATCGCCGGCTTTTTTGGCAAGAGAATCGGGCTTGCTGGTGCGCACTGGGTGACGACACTCGGAGTCGGCGTTTCATTCCTGCTGTCGCTGATCGTATTGAAAGACGTGGCCTACGATGGCGCCGCGATCTACAACCAATCGGTCTATACCTGGATGATAAGTGATGGCATTCACTTTGAAGTTGGTTTTCTGATCGATAGCCTCACCGCTATAATGATAGTGGTGGTGACCAGTGTTTCGTTAATGGTACACATTTATACCATCGGTTACATGCAGGGCGATCCCGGCTATCAACGATTTTTCAGTTATATCTCGCTATTTACTTTTTCGATGTTGATGCTGGTAATGTCAAATAATTTCCTGCAGCTGTTCTTTGGCTGGGAGGCAGTAGGGCTGATTTCGTATCTATTGATCGGCTTCTGGTATACGCGAGAAAGCGCAATTTTTGCCAATTTAAAGGCCTTCCTGGTCAACCGCGTAGGCGATTTTGGATTTCTACTCGGCATTGCGGTGCTGCTCGCATACACCGGATCGTTGGACTATTACGAGGTATTCGGCCGCTCGGACAGTATGGTGGCCGCGACTATACAGGTGATCCCAGGACTCGACTGGAGCGTGATTACACTAGCCTGTATTTTGTTATTCGTCGGTGCAATGGGTAAATCGGCGCAGGTACCGCTACACGTCTGGCTACCTGATTCGATGGAGGGTCCGACACCAATATCCGCTTTGATCCACGCTGCAACCATGGTGACCGCTGGTATTTTCATGGTGGCACGTATGTCGCCACTTTTCGAGTTATCCGAAACAGCTCTGTCGGTGGTGCTGGTGATAGGTGCTACTACTGCATTTTTTATGGGTTTGATCGGTATCGTACAAAACGACATCAAACGGGTTGTTGCCTATTCAACCCTGTCGCAGCTCGGCTATATGACCGTTGCCCTGGGTGCTTCGGCTTATTCGGCAGCGATATTCCACTTAATGACGCATGCATTTTTCAAGGCACTGCTATTTCTCGCCGCCGGTTCGGTCATCATCGCCATGCACCACGAACAGGATATTCGTAAGATGGGCGGTTTGAAAAAATACATGCCGATAACTTACTGGGTGTCACTGGTGGGCTCATTGTCGCTGATCGGATTCCCCGGGTTCTCTGGCTATTTTTCCAAGGATGCGATCATTCTTGCCGCGCAAAATGCCGACATACCGGGTGCCGGTTACGCCTATGTAATGGTGTTGCTCGGTGTATTTGTGACCGCGTTTTATACCTTTCGCCTGTTCTTTCTGGTTTTTCACGGCGAGGAACGTTTCGATGAACACACTCGATCACATCTACATGAAACGTCACCAGTGATAACCGTGCCATTGATATTGCTGGCGATTCCGTCGGCGATTATCGGTTGGCTAACGATCGATGCGGTACTATTTGGTGGCTATTTCGACAACTCTATCGCTATATTGAAACAACATGGCGCGATGGCCGCCGTGGCGGAGGTATTCCATGGCCCCGCCAAATTTGTTGCGCATGGTTTTTCTGGGGTACCGCTGTATCTGGCCGCTACGGGGGTATTTTCAGCCTGGTTTATCTACATGAAAAAACCGTCTATTGCGGATGCAACTCGACGCAGATTCAACTTTATATATAACCTGTTAGACCAGAAATACTATTTCGACCGTTTCAATCAGATCGTTTTTGCCGGCACCAGCCGTGCAATCGGCCATCTGTTATGGCGGCTGGGAGACGCTCTGGTGATCGATGGTTTGATTGTTAATGGCAGCGCTAAATTGGTGGGCTGGTTCTCGAGTGTGATTCGTCATATGCAAACGGGTTACCTCAATCATTATGCATTTGCGATGATATCGGGGTTGATTCTAATGCTCGGTTGGGTTGTGTTGGGTTAGTCCCCAGCTGTCAAATGACGCTAGCTAAATAATTAAAGGGTAAGCTTTAAACTATGTACGCTGATTGGCCATTATTGAGTCTGGTAATCTGGGCACCGATTGTAGGTGGCATACTGGTATTGATTGTCGGCGATAATCGGCCTGGTCTTGCGCGTAATATCGCATTGCTGTCTTCTATCTTAACCTTCCTGTTGACCCTGCCGCTTTATTCGGAATTTGATAGCAGTACTCATTTGATGCAGTTTGTCGAGCGTGACAGCTGGATCCCGGCATTTAATATCGAATATTTTGTTGGCATCGATGGAATTTCGATGCCGTTGATTCTGTTGACGTCGTTTACCACGGTTGTTGTGGTGATCTCGGCCTGGGAGGTCATTCAATACCGGGTATCGCAATATATGGCAGCATTTCTGATGATGGAAGGTTTCATGATCGGCACCTTTTCAGCGTTGGATGCGATATTGTTTTATATATTTTTTGAAGCCATGCTGATTCCGATGTTTTTGGTAATCGGAATCTGGGGTGGCGCAGACCGAATTTATGCAACTCTGAAATTTTTCCTCTACACCTTTGTCGGATCAGTATTGACGCTGGTGGCATTGATTTACATGTACACCAAGTCCGATAGTTTTTCGATCCTGGACTTCCATAATCTGCCGCTGTCGATGAACGAGCAGATATTAATATTTCTCGCATTCCTGGTTGCCTTCGCGGTCAAGGTACCGATGTGGCCGGTGCATACCTGGTTACCGGATGCACACGTCGAAGCACCCACTGGCGGTTCGGTGATCCTGGCGGCGATCATGTTGAAGATCGGTGGTTACGGTTTTTTACGCTTTAGTCTGCCGATCACACCCGATGCCAGTGCCGAGCTCGACTGGTTGATCGTTACCATGTCGCTCACCGCGGTGGTGTATATCGGTTTTGTCGCACTGGTACAGCGAGATATGAAAAAATTGATTGCCTATTCGTCGATTGCACATATGGGCTTTGTAACACTCGGTTTCTTTATTGTTTTTCGCATTATGGCTGGCGACGTTGGAAATCAGGGTGCGGTGTTGGCGCTCGAGGGCGGTATGGTGCAGATGGTTTCGCACGGATTTATATCCGGTGCAATGTTCCTCTGCGTTGGTGTAATGTACGACCGTATGCACAGTCGTGAGATCGCGGACTATGGTGGCGTTGTCAACACCATGCCGGTATTTGCCGCATTCATGGTGTTTTTCGCCATGGCAAATGCAGGCTTGCCCGGAACCTCGGGTTTTGTTGGTGAATTCATGGTGATATTGGCGAGCTTTAAGGCGAGCTTCTGGATCGCATTTCTTGCTGCAACGACGCTGATACTCGGGGCGGCCTATACGCTGTGGATGATAAAACGTGTTATTTTTGGTGAAGTTGCAAACGACAATGTGAAAGCGTTAACCGATATCAATAAGCGTGAATTTCTGTTTCTGGCGATATTGGCAATTGCTGTACTGGTGCTTGGGTTATGGCCAGACCCGTTGGTCAACGTGATGCATCCGACGGTTGAAAACCTGTTAAATCACATAACGATTTCGAAAATACAATGACCGACTTCATCCAACCCAATCTGTTACCGGCATTACCTGAAATGATAATGCTGGCGATGACCTGCCTGGTACTGATAGTCGATCTGTTTTTAAGCCAGGAAAAACGCTGGATTAGCTTGTTATTGTCGGTCCTGACCCTGACCATAACTGCACTGGCGGTTATTATGGTGGCGCCAGCGGATAGTATTTCCAGCTTTGGTGGTTCCTTCGTTCTTGATCAATTGGCAGTCACCTTAAAAATTGCAGTCTGTATCGTCGCTATTCTGGTGTTTGTTTATTCACGCGATTACCTTACCGACCACGATATATATAAGGGTGAATACTATGTACTCGGGCTATTCGCGACCCTGGGTATGATGATCATGATATCCGCACACAGCTTTTTGCTGATTTATCTGGGCCTGGAACTATTATCGCTCTCGTTATACGCGATGATTGCCTTTAATCGAAAATCGTTGTCCGCATCTGAAGCAGCGATGAAGTATTTTGTACTAGGTGCGATGGCCTCCGGATTACTATTGTACGGCATCTCTATTTTTTACGGAATTACCGGAACCCTGGATCTCAATCAACTATCCATGGTTGTGAGCCTGAAAATTGAGCAATACCCGGTACCGCTGGCGTTTGCGTTGACTTTTATCGTGGTCGGCCTTGCTTTCAAGCTTGGTGCCGTACCTTTTCATATGTGGCTACCCGATATCTACCAGGGAGCCCCGACCTCCGTCACGTTGTTTATCGGTACAGCACCCAAAATAGCCGGATTCGCGATGACGATGCGTTTGCTGGTTGATGGCCTGGGTGATCTTCAGGTCGACTGGTCGCAAATGCTGATCGCACTATCAGTATTGTCGATGGCCATCGGAAATATCATCGCAGTCGCACAGACTAATTTTAAACGAATGCTGGCTTATTCGACGATTTCTCACGTCGGCTTCATCTTGCTTGGTATTCTTTCCGGTACAGCCAATGGTTTCGCCTCAGCAATGTTTTATACAATCACCTACGCGATTACCTCGTCAGTCGCGTTTGGTGTTTTATTGCTGCTCAACCGCAAGGATGCCGAGGCGGAAAATATCGCTGACTTGTCCGGCTTAAACGATACCAATCCATGGCATGCAGCGATGTTGGCAATCGCTATGTTTTCGATGGCGGGGGTGCCACCGACTGTCGGTTTTTATGCCAAGTTAAGCGTTTTACAGTCAGTCGTGCAAATTGATCTGATCTGGCTGGCTGTGTTTGCAGTTCTGTTCTCGGTAATCGGTCTTTTCTATTATCTACGCATAATCAAGGTCATGTATTTTGATAAACCACGGCAAGACCAGGTCATTACTATTAAACAGGCAATCGATGTCAAGATCCTGCTCAGCGCCAATGGCCTGACCTTATTGGGTCTAGGAATTTTTCCTTCAACACTGATGGGTTATTGCATTCTGGCATTTAGTTAACGGACATCTCTATTAGAGGCACTTACGCCTTAAATAAACGGGTGAATAACATAGGGTCGAATTCATTGTGCGCCTATTTAAGGACTGGGAACATTTCG
>Ga0255049_10000236_pt1 | contig 33985 bp, 29 predicted proteins | sample JV7_2_3_MG_FD_183615 | JGI IMG/M metagenome (GOLD analysis project Ga0255049, IMG submission 183615) | Seawater microbial communities from Jervis Inlet, British Columbia, Canada - JV7_2_3 | ecosystem: Environmental > Aquatic > Marine > Inlet | place: Canada: British Columbia | collected 2016-10-06 | reverse complement strand
ACGGCGATCCCCGCAGCCGCGACGAAGAGCAGCGCGTTGGCGGGGATCTGGTGGTTGAAATCGACCAGGGCGTGCACGAACAGGCAGGCCAGGCCGATCAACAGCCCGTTGGACGTGAGGCTCCGTTTCGAACTCCTCAGCGCAAGCCAGGCAAAAGCGACGATCAACCAGACGAGGAGGACCGCTCCCGTCCAGCCGGTTTCGACCACGATCTCGAAGTAGTCGTTGTGTAGGTGCCGCATACGGGCATCCCCGCCGGCGGGCGCATAGATCGGAAACACCTCACGAAAAGCGCCGACGCCTGCGCCGGTCAGCCGAAAATCGCCGAGCATGGCCCAGGCGGCGCGCCATCCCGCCAGACGTTCGACGTCGGCGATACCGCCGGGACCGAGTGCCAGAACCCTGGCTAGACGCCCTCCCAGACCGGTCAGCGCCAGCAGCAGCGATGCGATCGCGGCACTTCCGGCGAGACCGACGGCCAGCAAACGACGGACACCTTGCCTGCGTTGCAGGACCAGGCCGACGGCGACGAGCGCCGCGGTCATCAGCACAACCGCAGCGAGGCTGCCGGACAACAACCCGGCGGCCAGGCAACATCCGGCCGTGGCCGCCAAGATCGGGAACGGAAGCGGCGCACGGCGTTTGAGCCGCTGCGCCGACCAGGCCGCAGCGACGACCCAGGGCAGCGCGAGTTCCATCACCGCACCGAAGTGGGCCGGGTTGACGTAGGGCCCGAATGGATTCGTGTCCTGGACGGTCGATCGGACCCAGAACAGTTTGTCGTTGCCGATCGCCGCGAACACCAGGCCGAACAGAGCCAGGGCCAGGAAGTCGAGGAACAGGACAGCCTGGAACACGCGTCTGCGCTCGGTGTCGTGCGATCCGGCCAGAAACATCAGGAACGCGATCAACAGCGGGACGTACCAGAAGATTCTCTCCAGCGTGAACGCGGGAGCCAGGGAGATCGGGCGCCAACCGTCCCAGCGGCCGCCGAGCGTGTCGGACAACGGCTCGTTCGCCTCACGCGGATCCGCGATACCGTCGACCTCGGGAACCTGGGCTAATGCAAGTGCTTCCAACCCGCCGATCGGATCTTCCGCCCGTCCGCTCTCGTAGCCGGGAAACGTGGTCGCATAGAGTGCATGAGCCTTGGGACTCAATCCCGCCAGCAACGACGGCGGTAACGGTAACAACTGCAGCGCCGCCAGCGCGAGCATCAGGATCGCCGGAATCAACAGCATGCGGACCCGCCGAAGTCGCCGGTCCCGCCCGTTCGCCGAACCGATGCGGAGCGTGGCCGCTACCACGATGAGCAATCCGGCCAACCGGTAAGCCCAGATTTCGATCCCGCCAAAGGCCCAGGGAAGCAGCACGGTGGCCGCCAGGAGCAGACGATCGGAAAGGTCGAGGGAGGCGACGGAAAACCAGTTGCGACGGTCGCGCGTCACAGCAGGTCCTTGCGGCGCCGCCGGTGCAACTCCTCAATCACCTCGCGAACGCGTTCGGCGTTTTCGCGGGACACGACGAGCAGGGCATCCTCGGTGTCGATCACCGCGACGCCGGGGACATCGACCAGCGCGACCAGCCTGCGGTCGCCGAAGACCACACTGCGGTCGCTGTCGACGAGGATCACGCCGCGGGAATCGTTCCCGGCCTCCTCGAGCAAGAGCGACGCGGCGTCCCACGACCCGATGTCATCCCAGCCCGCGTCGAGCGGGACCACGCGTACTTTGCGCGCGCGTTCCATGACCGCGTAGTCGACGGAGGTTCGAGGCGCGCGTGCCCACATACGAGATTGTCCCGCTGCAACCCCGCGCACCGCCGTCTCCATCGCGGGCGCGGTCCGCGCCATTTCGGCGAGGAAGTTCTCGACGCGCCAGACGAACATCCCTGCGTTCCACAGATAGCCGCCCTGCTTCAGGAAACGGCGCGCCCTGGGCAGGTCGGGTTTCTCGACGAAACGCGAAACGTCCACCGCACGGCCGCGAACGGGTCGCTTGGCACAGCGCAGGTAGCCAAAACCCGTGGCCGGTCGGCTCGGCCGGACACCGAGGCAGACCAGCGAACCGGCGGCCGCCTCTTTCGCGGCGACCTGGACCGCGTCGACGAAGCGTAGCGTGTCGCGCACGATATGGTCCGTTGGGAATACCGCCACGACGGCTTGCGGTTCTTGCCGGGCGATCAACGCACAGGCCAACCCGATGGCGGGCCCGGTGTCCCGCGGGGAGGGCTCGGGGACGAGACGATCCGCGCGCAGGGCGGGGAGTTCGGCTCGAACCGACGCGGCCAAGGGCTGCGGGGCGACGACCCAGATGCGCGAAACAGGTGCGAGTTTTCGGACGCGCTTCCATGTCTCCAGCAGCAGCGAGCGCTTGCCGGTCAAGGCGTGAAACTGCTTGGGACGGGCCTGGCGGCTCAGCGGCCAGAACCGTGTTCCGCTCCCGCCGGCGAGTAGCACGACGTGCAACTTCGTGGCGGGACGGCGTTTGGCCACGTCAGTAGGCTTCCAAGGTCCGTCGCAGGCCTTCGACGAGGTCGATGGCCGGCTCGAAGCCGAGATGTCGTGTGGCCTGTTCGATCCCGGCGAGGGAATGCTTGATGTCGCCGGCGCGCGGGTCGCTATAGATCGGCTCGATGACCTGACCGGTGAGTTCCGCGATGGTCGAGGCCAACTCGTTCAGGCTGATGCGCGTGCCACAACCGATGTTGAACGCGCCGCCCAGCGCGCTGTCGCCCGCCCGGCACGACAGCAGGTTGGCCTGGATCACGTTGGCAACGAACGTGAAATCGCGAGTCTGCTCGCCATCACCATAAATCGTCGGCCGCTCGCCGGCCTTGATCGCGGTGATGAATCGCGGGATCACTGCGGCGTAATCGCTGCTCGGGTCCTGGCGCGGCCCGAACACGTTGAAGTAGCGCAGCGCGACCGTCGGGGTGCCGTACAGGCGGTGATACAGACGGCAGTAGGTCTCGCTGGTCAGTTTCTGAAGCCCGTAGGGCGAAATCGGCGCGGGTGGCATCGTTTCCACTTTGGGTAGCGTTTCGCTCTCGCCGTACAAGGAGGATGAGGAGGAATACACCACGCGCTTGAGCTTGTTCCGCCGCGCGGCCTCGAGCACCGTCAGCGCTCCGCGCACGTTCACATCGTTCGTCGTGAGCGGGTCGGCGACCGAGCGTGGAACCGAGGGAATCGCGGCCAGCAACAGCACATAGTCGGCACCGGCCATCGCCTCGTCGCAGGCGGTATCGTCACGAATGTCGCCCTCGACCAATCGAAAGCTTCCGCCGCCCTCGGCGGCCCAGGCGCCGGCCTGCTCGAGGTTGCTCCGTCGCCCGGTGGCAAAGTTGTCCAGCACACGAACGTCTTCGCCTGCGCATAGCAGGTGCTCCGTGATGTTCGATCCGATAAACCCGCCGCCACCGGCAACCACGTAAACCGACATATTATCTCCCCACCCCGGTATACTCGAAGCCGAGTTCGCGCATCCGCTCCGGCCCATAGATGTTTCTCAGATCGACGACCACCGGTCGCGCCAACAGGCCCTTCATCTTACTAAAATCCAGCGAACGGAACTGGTTCCACTCGGTCGCGAGGATCAGCGCCTCCGAACCGCTGACGGCATCGTATTCGTCGTCGCAGTAGACCACGCCGGAGCGGCCATCGTCGGCGAGCAACGCGTTGGCGATCGGATCGAACGCACGAACCGTAGCGCCGGCGGAGAGCAGCGCATCGAGGATCAGGATCGCCGGCGATTCTCGCAGATCGTCGGTGTTCGGTTTGAAGGTCAACCCCAGCAGCGCGAGCGTCTTGCCCTTCAACTCCCCTCCGACCGCACCCTTGATCCTCTCGATCATTCGCGGAACCCGGCTGTCGTTGACATCGATGACCGCCTTGACGATCCGCAGGTTGACACCGCGATCGTTGGCCAACTCGTGGACGGCGCGTGTGTCCTTGGGGAAACAGGATCCCCCGTAGCCCGGGCCGGCGTGCAGGAACTTGGGACCGATCCTGCGGTCCAGGCCCATCGCCTTGGCCACGACCTGGACATCGCCGCCCACGGCCTCGCACAGATCGGCCATTTCGTTGATGAATGAGATCTTCGTCGCCAGGAACGCGTTCGAGGCGTACTTGACGACCTCGGCAGTCACCACGTCGGTGACCACGATCGGCGTCTCGATCAGGTACAGCGGGCGATAAAGGTCCTGCAGGATCGCCGCCGACTGTGCGTCTTCCGTGCCCAGTACGACGCGGTTGGGGCGCATGAAGTCCTCGATCGCCGAACCCTCGCGGAGGAACTCGGGATTCGAGGCAACGCTAAAGGGATGCTCCGCCTTGAGGTTTTCTTCAATCACCTGGCGCACCATCCTGCCGGTTCCCGCCGGCACCGTGCTTTTGGTCACGACGACCTTGTAGGAATTCAGGTTTTCTCCGATCGATTTGGCGACGGCACGAACAAACGACAAATCGGCTCGCCCGTCGTCGTCCTGCGGCGTGCCCACCGCGATAATCACGATCAGAGCTTCGCGAATCGCCTCGTCGAGGTTGGTGGTGAACATCAACCGCCCGCCCTTGGCGTTGCGATGCACGACATCGTCCAGACCGGGTTCGTAGATCGGGATCTCACCGGCTTGCAAGCTCTCGATCTTCTCCGCGATCTTGTCGACACAGGTGACCCTGTTGCCGAACTCGGCAAAGCACGCGCCGGTTACCAGCCCCACGTACCCGGTCCCGACCACACAGATATTCATGCTTTCTTCCCTGATGCGAGCGGTGTCTGAATCTCGAACCATTCGCGAAAGTCTCGCAAACCCTTGTCCAGCGCGACGGACGCCTCCCAGCCGAGGTCCCGTTTCGCCAGCGTCGTGTCGGCCCAGGTGCGCTCGACATCCCCCGGTTGGGCCGCCAACCGTCGGACCTTCGGTTCGACACCAAAAACCTGCCCGATCGTTTCGATCAACTTTCCGAGTTGGATCGTGCGTGATCCGCCGAGGTTCCAGATGTGGAACCCGTCGGCGCGCTCGAGGGCGCGCATCACGCCGTCGATGATGTCGGAAACATAGGTATAGTCGCGTGCGCTCAACCCATCACCGTACTGCTCGATCGTTTCGCCCCGCACCATCCTGGCGGCGAATCTGTGAATCGCCATCTCGGGTCTCTGCCGCGGACCGTAGACCGTAAAGAATCGCAGGCACGCGATCTTCATGCCGAACAGATGATGGTGCGCATGGCACAGAACCTCGCCCGCTTTCTTCGTCGCGGCGTAGGGCGAGATCGGTTCGTCCACCGGGTCGCTCTCGGCAAACGGAACCTTGTCGTTGTTGCCATAGACCGAGGATGACGACCCGAACAGGAAGCGATCGACTCCGTGGCTTCGGCAAGCCTCGAGTAGCCGCGTCGTGCCATCGAGGTTGACCGACGTGTACACGATCGGGTCCTCGATCGACGGCCGCACGCCCGCGCGCGCGGCGAGATGGATAACCGCCGAGAAACCACGTTCGCCGAATAGTCGATCCAGCAACTCGGAGTCTCGGATATCGCCCTCGATCAGAGCGTACTCGCGGTTCTCGAGCGCAGCCTCGATGTTCCGCCGTTTGATTCGCGGGTCGTAGAATTCGTCGAAGTTGTCCAACGCGACGACCCGCCTGCCGTCTTCGAGCAAACGTTCGACCAAGTGCGAACCGATGAAGCCTGCGCCTCCGGTGACCAGGATGGGCCCGTCGTTCGCCATCTACAGCTTCCGGATCTTGGCCCGGCCGCGCCGGACATCGCGCGTCGCGTTTCGTGTGTCCAGGATCAGCGGCGCATCGCGGACGATCTGATCGTAGTCGTAGCTCGAGTGATCGGTGATCACCAGAACCAGGTCGGCGCCCGACAGGTTGGCCTTGCTGAGCGCCGAACGCTTGTAACTCCTGGTCCCGTCGATACTCAGCCGGGGAGTGAACGGATCGTGGTAGCTGATTTTCGCGCCGCGCTCCTGGAGCAGGCGGATCACGTCGAGCGCCGGTGACTCACGCACATCGCCGGTGTCCTTCTTGTACGTCACACCGAGCATGAAAATCTTCGACCCATTGACGCTCTTCTTCCTGCCGTTGAGTAACTCGGCCGAGCGCCGCACGACTTCCAGCGGCATCTGCCCGTTGATCTCCGAGGCCAGCTCGATGAAGCGCGCAGAGTAATTCAGCGTCTTCAGCTTCCACGACAAGTAGTGCGGGTCGAGCGGGATGCAGTGGCCCCCGATTCCGGGACCCGGGTAAAAGCGCATGAACCCGAACGGCTTCGTCGCGGCGCCGTCGATCACTTCCCAGGCGTCGATCCCGAGCTTCTCGCACATCAGGACGATCTCGTTGACCATGCCGATGTTGACCGCGCGAAACGTGTTCTCGAGCAGTTTGATCATCTCCGCCACCTGGGTCGAGGAGACCTGGTGGACCTTTTCGATGGCCTGACGGTACAGGTGCGTGGCCATCCGGGTACACGCTCGGGTCGTTCCGCCGACGACCTTGGGCGTGTTGTGCGTGGTGTAGGTGGTGTTGCCCGGATCGACACGCTCGGGCGAGAACGCGAGGAAGTAGTCCTTGCCCGCCTTCAGCCCGGATTCCTCGAGACGTGGCCGCATCACCTCCTCGGTGGTGCCCGGGTAGGTCGTGCTCTCCAGCACGATGAGCTGGCCCGCGCGAAGCTGTGGACCGATCTGGTCGACGGCCGCGACGATATAAGAAATGTCGGGGTCCTTGGTCTTGCTCAACGGCGTCGGCACGCAGATGAGGATCGCGTCGAAGTGCTGGCACCCGCGGTACGTGTCCTGGGCCATCAGCCGTTTTTTCTTGACCAGCTCAAGAACGTCCGCGGCGGGGACGTCCTGGATATGGGACTTCCCGGCCCGGATTCCGGCAATCTTCTTGGCGTCGACGTCGATGCCCGTCACCCGGTACCCCGCCTTGGCGAATTCGATCGCCAGCGGAAGACCCACGTAACCCATCCCGACCACACCGATGCGGGCCGAGCGGTCCGAGATGCACTCGCGGAGCGCCAACGCGGCTTTAGACATCTGATTCCCTCGAAGTTCCCGATTTGGGGACCGGTGCGGTGAAATATAGAGAGCCGGTTTCAAATCTGCCAGGCGCCGGATCGAACGGCCCGTCGGACTACTCGGAGCCGGCCGCCTCTTCCGGTGAGGCCTTGATTCCCTTTTTCTGGTAGTGCCGCATCAGCCAGCGGGCAAACTTGGAGTCGTTGACCCCGGCGACCACGTCTTCCATCCCGTCGTAGAGGGTGCGTTCGTTGACCAGCGCGCCGAGCGTTCCCTCGCCGCCGTTGATCTTGGCGCTGACCTCGGCGAGGTTGGAAAGCAGGGTCTGGAAGTCCGCGGCGAGTTTGTCGGAATACTCCTCGTCGTTGAGCAGCTTGCCGATGAAGCCGCGGTTCGATTCGAGGTTCGCGGCGACCCGCTTGAGACTCGCCGCAGCCTCGGCGAGGTCCTTGACGGCCTGCTTGCCCGACCCGTCCTCGCGCAAGAGTTCCCCGATTGCGCCTTCGTCGGCATCGATTCGAGAGATGATCCTGGCGAAACCATCGACGGCGTCGCCCAATGAATCGACCTTGCCGGCGAACTCCTCGTCGTCGAGGAGACGGCCGATGAAACCCTTGCCCGCTTGGAGATCGGCGCTCAGGGCCTTCAGGTTCTCCAGGGTCCCGACCAGCGCTTCCAGGCCCTCCTTGCCGAAATCCGGGTCCGTGATCGCCCTGCCCAGCAGCCCTTCGCCGGATTCGAGCGCCCGGAGAACGTTCTTGAGCGACACGGAAATGTCGTTGATGTTCTCCGACGCCTGGGCGGCCTGGGTGAACAACTCGGTATCCTGGCCCAGTTCGATCACCGCGCCCTCGGGTAGTTCGTTCGTGCCGGGCGTTCCGCTGGAGAGCTCGACGTACTTCTCGCCGGAAAGGAACTGAAGAATCTTTAGCAGTGCTTGCGAATCCATCCGGATGCGTTGGCGATAGCTCGCATCGATCCCGATCTCGACCTCGATACCCTCGCGCGTGGCATCCGTGGACAATTCGATGCCGGTGACCGAGCCGATCTGGACGCCACTCATCTTGACCGGGGAACCGATCCCCATCCCTTCCACACTCGGGAACACGACCTTGTAGTGAACCTGGCTACGGAACAGGTTGGCACCGTCGCCAAGGGCCATGACGGTGATGGCGAGGATGATCAGCGCCAACGCGAACATCGCACCGACGGCGACGTCCCTGGACGTTTTCTTGGAACCCTTAGCCATAGCCGCCTCCCTCGAGGAAGTTTTTCAGCGTCGGTTCGGTGGTCTGGCGCGCCTCTTCCACCGATCCGTCGAACAGGATACGCCCTTCGTGGATGAACGCGATGCGGTCGCCGACCGTGAACGCCGATCGAATGTCGTGGGTCACCACGATCGAGGTCACGCCCAGCTTGCCCTGCAGGTCACGGATCAACCGGTTGATAGCGTTGCCCGTGATCGGATCCAGCCCGGTCGTCGGTTCGTCGTAGAGGATCGCGCGGGGGGCCAACGCTATCGCGCGCGCCAGCGCGACCCGCTTGCGCATCCCGCCCGACAGGCTCGAGGGCATCAGATCCTCGACGTCGTCGAGTTCGACCAGGCCCAGGACCTCGTGGACTCGCGCTTTGATGTCCTCCTCGGAGCGTTCGGTGTGTTCGCGCAGCGCGTAGGCCACGTTGTCCTCGACCGTCATCGAGTCGAACAACGCGCCGGCCTGGAACAGCATGCCGACCTTCTTGCGCGTTTCGATCAGCTGCTCCTCGTCGAAGTCCTGGATCTCCATATCGTCGACGAACACGCGGCCCGCGTCGGGGCTATGCAACCCGATCGTGTGCTTGATCAGAACCGATTTTCCGGTCCCCGAACCGCCGAGCACGACGACCGTCTCGCCACGTCCGATGGCCAGATCGACACCCCGTAGGACAGCCTTGTCGCCAAAGCTCTTCTCGACACCCTCATAACGAATGAAGTCGTCGCTCATCCCAACACCAGCAGGAACATCTTGGTCAGGAAGAAATCGGAAATGATCACGGCAATCGACGACACCACGACGGTGTTTGTGGTGGCCTTGCCCACGCCGTCCGCCCCGCCGCGTGTGTTGATCCCGTTGTAACAGGCGATCACACCGATAAAGAATGCGAAGAACACGGTCTTACCGACGCCGCTGGCGACATCGGTGATCGTCAGGGCCCCAAGCACGTGAGACATGTAGTAGGCGCGCGACTGGCCGATCTCGAACACCGCCATGAGCAACCCACCGAACAGCGCGATCGTATCCGCGAGGATCGTGAGTAGCGGCAAGGCCAAGACCAGAGCGGCAACGCGCGGGACGACGAGCTTGCGCACGGGGTCGGCCGCCAGGGCTCGCAGGGCGTCGACCTGCTCGGTCACCGCCATCGATCCGAGTTCCGCGGTGATCCCGGCGCCGACGCGCCCGGCCACCATCAGTGCGGCCAGCACAGGGCCCAGCTCGCGCACGACCGACAGCGCGACAATGTCGCCGACGAACGCCTTACCGCCGTAAGCCGCCAGCGAGTACGCCGTCTGGATCGCCAGTACCATCCCGGTGAACAACAGTGTCACGTTCGTGATGGTCAACGAACGGACCCCGAGCTGGTAGAACTGTTCGACCCACAGATCGACCTCGAACGGGCGCTTGAACGTGTGCCGCAACGTCAGACCCGAAAGCCGGACCATCCCACCCAGTTGCTGCAGCACTTCAAACAACCACCCCACTCTTCCCACCGAGGAGCCGGGGGGGTTCTTGCCGGAGCGGCCCGATGTGCCGATGCGAATCGTGACGACCATAACTCGAAAAGAGCATAGGTGCGGCGGCATTCGACGGTCAAGTCGTTGAAAGTTCTTCCACTTGTGGAGCCGGGACCGCTATGCCGAACGGGCCCGAACCATCAACACCGCGTGCAGGACTGAGAAGAACAAGTCGGCGAGCGCGAGCCCCAGGAACACCGCCGCACCGCCGCCGTACCAGACCCCGCCAAGGTAGATGAAACCGGCAAACCGGCCGATCACCGCAATACTGACGATGCCACGGTAACGGCGTGGGTGCCTGGCGGGCAGCGAGTACATGCCTGCCAGCATCAACAGGAACACGCCATTGAACCGCAGGTAAACGAGATCGTCGGGAAGCGCCAGACCCAGGAGTCGCGCAGCGAATCCGGTGGAGAACAGGATCGCGATCGCGAAGACGAGGTCATAGACCGCGGCCAACGCCATCGAGCGCGCCACGTGGCGCCAACGCGGGTCCGTCGGTTCAGTATTGTCCACGGCGCGTCCATTATAGGTGGCCGGGGCTGTAGTACTCTTCCCTGTCCGTTTCTCGAGGGCTTTCCATGACACTGCGAGGGCTGTGGACCGGGCTTGTGATGGCGCTGACGACCGTCGTCTGCTCACTCGTGGCGGCCGTGTCCGCCACGTTCAAACCGGGTAGCGACATGGCCATGATCGTCGGCAGGATCTGGGGCCGGTTGAACTACCGCGCCGCCGGGGCCCGCGTCCGGTTCGAGGGTCTCGAACTCGCCCACGCGCACGCTCCGTGCATCTACATCTCCAACCACCAGTCCAACGTCGATATCTGGGTGCTCATCGCCGTGCTACCCAAACGGACGCGCTTCGTGGCCAAGCAATCCCTGTTCAAGGTCCCGATCCTCGGCTGGGCGTTGCGCGTCTCCGATTTCATCCCGATCGACCGCGCCAACCGGACGAAGGCGATCCGCAGCCTGGAACAAGCGACGACCAAGATTCGCGGCGGCCGTTCCGTGGTGCTCTTCGCCGAAGGCACGCGTTCGGCCGGCGACACGCTTGCGCCATTCAAGAAGGGGCCCTTTCACCTGGCGCTCGCGGCCGGCGTCCCGATCATCCCGGTCGCGATCTCGGGATCCGGCGCCGTGATGCCTCCGGGCGGGCTCCGCGTCCACTCCGGACCGGTACGGGTCCGGTTTTGCGATCCGATCGACGTGGCGCCGTACCAACCCAAGGACGTTCAGGGTTTGCTGGATTCGGTTCACCGGACCATCTCTCGGGCGCTGGCGGCCGAAGCCTCATGAATCGAGAGCGGCTGGCGGCAATCCTGAACGGCCGCGTCGCTCGCGATCCCCTGCTGCGACGACTCAGGGACTGTGCGGTGGAGAGCGCCTCCGCGCTCTACCTCGTCGGCGGACCCGTGCGTGACGCGGCGCTCGGACGACCGTCCAAAGACGCCGACCTGACCGTCGTACGCCGCGGTGCCGCGCTGCTCCAAGCAATCAAACGCCGTTTCGGCACCGGCGGGTTCCGCTTTCGCAAGCGCGGGATCACGACGTGGAGGTTCGCGACGGCCTGCGGGGAGGTCGACATCGTCGATGCCGTTCGCCGCGGCCTGGACGGCGACCTGCGACGGCGGGAATTGACGATCAACGCGATGGCCTACGACCTCACCGGACGGCGCGTGGTCGACCCGCTCGGCGGATTGAAGGATCTCCGTACGAAGTGCCTGAGAGCACCGGGTGCGGATACGTTCCGCGAGGATCCCGCTCGTTGTCTTCGCGCAGCGAGGTTCCTGGCCGAGCTCCCGGGTTTTAGCCTCGAACACGAGACCCGGCGGCGACTGATCGAGCAGGCGCCGCGCTTGCGCCGCGTCGCGGTCGAACGGATACGCGAAGAGTTGACCAAATTGCTCGGCAGCCCGCAGCCCCACGACGGCCTCAGCGCCGTTGACGCATGGGGCCTGCTCGATCCACTGCTGCCCGAATTGTCGCCGCTCCAGGACTGCGCGGCCGGGCGCCGGCGGCCGGACGTATGGCGCCACACCGTCAAGACCATCGAGATGAGCGCCACCCGTTCCCGCATGCCGTCGTTCGCGACCGTTCGGGACCGCGGCGAACTGCCCCTGCTGCGCTGGACGCTACTACTGCACGACATCGCCAAGCCGGCCACCTTCGCACTCGAAGCGGACAAGCCGACGTTCCACGGTCACGAGGAACTGGGTGCCAAGATGGCCGACGCGTTGCTCCGGCGCCTGCGCTTCGATGCCGGCACCCGGCATCGGATCACACAACTCATTCGCTTCCACCTGCGCCCCGGCCACCTCGCCGACGCCGGTGCGCCGCCACGCGGCCTGCGCCGCCTGGCCCGCGATGCCGGCGACGACCTCCCGTTGCTGTGCCTCCATGCCGCCTGCGACGCCCGGGGCTCAGGCGCCGGCACCGGCGGCGCGGCCCGCTGGCGGCGCATGAGCCGCGTCTTGCGCAGCCTCCCCGCAGTTCAGGCGCGGCTACGCAAACTCCCGGCCTCCCCCCTCCTGTCGGGCGCCGACATCCTCAACGCCACCGGCCTCCCCCCGGGTCCAAGAATCGGCCAGCTCCTACGCGAGCTAGCCGAAGCCCGCGACGACGGCGCAATCACCACGCGGCGTCAAGCACTTGCGTATGTAAAGAAAGCCAGCCGCTACTTGAACAGCGCCCGGATCTGAGCGACGCTGGGTATCGATGGGTGCGTCCACATCCCGGTGTACTTTCTGGTAGCCAGCCACTGCAACAGGAACACGAGCGACGACCCCGCACTGACGACGATCGCCACCCCGACGCTGCCCCAGCGCTGAACCACGAAGTAACACAGGACGATCGACAACCCGCTAACGATGACGGCGATGCGCATCAGGATGTGTTGGTGCCCGGTCATCGCCATGGTGATGCCGGAAGATCCGGTCAGCACGTTGACGACCTTGGAGATCGACAGGATCGCGAGGATCGTCGCGCCCGCCCGGTACGCGTCGGGATAGAACGTGCCGAGAATCGGACCGCCGAAGAGGATGAACGCCAACAACACGAGGATCGCCGGAATCCCGGCGAGCGCGGCCGTTTGCCGCAGGATTCGCTCGAGGCGCTTGGTTTCTCCCTTGGCGTAGAGCTCGGCGATGTAAGGGGGAACCAGCAGGTTGATCAGGATCAACGGCTGCGACACCAGCAACACGAGCCGCGCCGCGGCACCGTAGAAACCGACCTCCGCCTTGGTCAGGAACGCACCCAGGATCCAACGGTCGGCGTGCGCCAGCATGTTGTTGACCATCACGATCGCCCACAGCGGCGCCGCCGTGTCGAACAACTCGCCGGTCGACAACGAGCCGCGCTCCACCGGGAGTTTGCTCACGTGAAGCCGGTAGAGCACCAGCAGCCCGACCCCCAGGCTCAGCGCCGCGGCCACGACGATCACACGGAGCACCACGCCGATGCTGGTGTGGCCCCAGCCCAGGTAGATCACCGCAAGTAGCGTAACGTTGAGCACGCCCGTCACGGCACCGCCGAACAGGGCCGCGAAACGCAGATCCTTGAAGCCGCGGAAACTCTCGGAGGTGATGACCTGGAAACTGATCAACACCGACCAGACGGCAAGCGCGCCGATGGATGCGGCCAATTCGGGTGCGTCCCACACGCGTAGGACCAGCAACGCGCCGGGGCCGGCGATCATCAGAGCGAACACGCCGATGCCGCCTAGCGCGCCCCAGCGGTAGACCAGGCGCAGGGTCTCGCGGGCCCGTCCGGGTCGCGACAAACCGAGCGACTCGGCGACAAAACGCACCGCGGTCTGATGCAGGCCGAGCTGCGCCGTGACGGCGGCGACGGAAACCAGCGAGAAGGCGATGACGTAGAGGCCGTAACCATCCTGGCCGAGCATGCGCGTGAGCAGCGCTTCGTTGGCCAACGTGCAAAGGACGGTCACGGTCTTGCCGAACAGGACCCACGCCCCGCCGCCGAGCATGCGGCGTTTGAGCGAGGGTTCGGGCATTTGCTGCGGCCGGCTCGGGTCGAGGGTCATGTCAATCTGCCTGCGGCCCCAAGCATCGTTCAGATGTTGCCCCGGATCAAGGACGGCGTCAAGCCAGGTAGTCGCGCACCGCCTGTTCGAGCCCGGCGGGAGTGGCCAGCAGACCGGGCAAAAGCGTCTTGGGTTGGTTGAACCTCAGCGGCTCACCATCGGGCCGCCAAACGGCCCCTCCGGCGGCCCGCACCAATGCGGTTCCAGCCGCCACGTCCCATTCGTTCTTGGGCACGAGCGTCCACGTGGCATCGGCCAGACCCGCCGCCACCAGACCCATCTTCAAGGCCACCGATCCCATCGGTTCGACGGCGAACGGTGCCTCGGAAAAACGTTCCCACTGACCACGTTTGACCTCGGAGCGGCTGGCCAGGACGGCGACCCCGCGGAGATCGTCGAGCGCGCGCACGCGGGCCGGTTCACCATTGACGGTAACCCCGGTGTCCAGCGAACCGACGATCGCCAGGTCTCGGGTCGGCACGAGAATCCCACCGGCCACGGGTTGATCCTTTTCGACCAGCGCGACCGACACGCACCATTCGGGAATCCCCTGCACGAACTCCTTGGTGCCGTCGAGCGGGTCGACGATCCACGTGCGTTCGCATTTCAGGCGCGAGGGCTCGTCGACGGTTTCCTCGCTCAGCCAACCCTCACCGCGTTGCGGTAGTGTCGACCTCAGAACTTCGTCGACGGCTTCGTCGGCCTCGGTGACGGGATCGCCCTTGGACTTCAAACGATGGGCCACTTCCCCCGGTGTAAAACGGGCCAGGACCGCGGCGGCACGGCGCAGCGCCTCGCCGATCCGCTCCAGATCATCGGCGCGGGTCAACCCTGATCCGCCTCGACCCCGACGAACCCCTCTCGCTCGAGGTAGAGCAAGACTTCCTGGGCCGACTGCTCGGGCGTCAGCCGGGTCGTGTCGAGAACGATCTCGGCATCCTCGGGTTCTTCGTAGGGGTCGGAGATGCCGGTGAACTCCTTGATGATCCCCGCGCGGGCCTTGGCGTAAAGCCCCTTGCGATCACGCGTCTCACAGACGCCGACCGGCGCGTCCACGTGGACGAGGATGAAACCGCCCAGCGGTTCGATCGACTCGCGGACCTGGCGGCGCACTTCGTCGTAAGGCGCGATCGGAGCGCACACCGCGATCCCGCCGTTCTTCGTGATCTCCGACGCGACGTAACCGATCCGCTGGATGTTGATGTTGCGATGCTCTTTCGAGAAACCGAGCTCGGACGAGAGGTTCTTGCGAACGATATCTCCATCGAGCAACGTGACGGGACGCCCCCCCAACTCGAGGAACTTGACCAGCAACGCGTTGGCGATCGTCGACTTGCCCGCGCCGGACAGGCCGGTAAAGAACACGGTAAAGCCCTGCCGCACTCGCGGGGGGTGGCGCTCCTGGAGCGCTGTCGCGACATCGGGGAAGGTGAACCACTCGGGGATTTCACGGCCCTCGGCCAAACGCTTGCGCAAATCGGTCCCCGAGATGCTGAGCACCCGAGTACCTTCCTTCACGTCGTCCACGGGGACGTACTCGTCCTGATCCTCGACGTAGACCAGCATCCGGAACGGCACCATCGTGACGCCGAGTTCCTTCTCGTACTCGCGCATCAGGTCCTGGGCCTCGTAGGGGCCGTAGAAGGGCTTGCCATCGGAATCGACACCCGGCCCCGCGTGATCGCGACCGACGATGAAGTGCGTGCAACCGTAGTTCTTGCGAATGATCGCGTGCCACACGGCCTCGCGCGGCCCGCCCATACGCATCGCGAGCGGGAGCAGGGACAGCTTCATCGTGTTCAGCGCGTAGCGCGAACGGATCGCCTCGTAACAGTGCACACGGGTGTAGTGGTCGAGGTCCCCGGGTTTGGTCATCCCGACGACGGGATGGATCAGCAGGTTGCCGCCGATCTCCTTGGCCGCGCGAAGCGTCAGCTCGTGGTGCGCGCGGTGCAACGGGTTGCGGGTCTGGAATGCCACGACCTTGAGCCAACCGAGTTGTTCGAATTCGGCGCGGATCTCGGTGGGTGTGTGACGGCGGTTGCGGAAGTCGTAGTGCAGGGGCAGTTGGATTCCCTCGATCTTGCCCCCGACATAGACCGGATTCGAACGTTGCAGGAGATGCTCCACCGCCGGGTGTTTCTTGTCGGTCGTCCCGAACACGCGCCGCGCCTCGGATTCGAGATCCGGTTTCCAGACCTCCTCGACGTGCAACACCGCGAGCATCAGACCCTCGGGATCGCGCAACGCGAGATGTTGGCCTCGTTCGAGACCCCCGGCCAGTTCTTCGGGAACGTCGAGCGTGATCGGGAGCGGCCACAGCGTGCCGTCGACCAGACGCATCCCGTCACACACGGCCTCGTAGTCCTCCCGACACAGGAAACCGGTCAGCGGCGAGAACCCACCGTTGAGGATCAACTCCAGGTCGCAAAGTTGGCGCGGGGTCAGGTCCCAGGAAGGCCAATCCTTGGATTCGGCCTTCAATTCGGCGGCGCGGCGATCGTCGACGATCGGGTCGACGAGAGCACCCCCGTGGGCTTGGATCAGATCGGACATGACAAACCTCCACGAACGGGTCCCGATGAAATCGATCTCCGGGCCCGGTCCGGTCGATGAACGAATGCTTGAGTGATACGGCCGATGGCCGGATTTGCAAGGCAAACGCGGGGCAATCTATCGCTCGGCCTGGGGGCTGTCAAACGAACCCGCCGGCTCTCACGGCCTGTTGGCCTCAAACCACTCGATGGTCTTCTTGAGCCCCTCGTCCAGTCTCGTTTTCGGCTGGAATCCAAAGCAATCCGCCGCACGCGTGGTATCGAGCGAACGCCTGGGTTGGCCGTCGGGCCGCGAGGGATCCCACTCGATGCGACCCGTAAACCCGATCAGTCCCCGGATCCTCTCGGCCAGATCCGCGATTCTGATCTCCTTGCCGACCCCGACGTTGACCGGCTCTTCCCCGTCGTAGCGCTCTGCCGCCGAGACGATCGCCTCGGCACAATCATCGACGTACAGGAACTCACGCGTCGCCGCACCGCTGCCCCAGCACGATACGCTCGCAGCCCCGCTTTCACGGGCCTCGATAAACTTGCGCACCAGCGCGGGGATCACGTGCGAGGTGCGCGGATCGAAGTTGTCTCCGGGACCGTAGAGATTGACGGGCAACAGGTAGATCCCGTTCATCTCGTACTGCCGCCGATAGGCTTGCAACTGCACCAGCAGCGCCTTCTTGGCCAGGCCGTAAGGGGCGTTGGTTTCCTCGGGGTAGCCGTCCCAGAGGTTTTCCTCCTTGAACGGCACCGGGGAGTGCTTGGGGTACGCGCAGATCGTCCCGACGCAAACGAACTTGCGCACTGCGGCGCGGCGCGCAGCCTCGATCAACTGGGTTCCCATGATCAGGTTGTTGTAGAACAGCTCGCCGGGCTGTTGCCGGTTGGCCTCGATACCGCCGACCACCGCGGCGAGATGAATCAGCAGATCCGGGCGCGCATCGTCGAGGAAGCGCTGGATCGCCGCGCTCGAACGCAGGTCGTAGTCGCAGCTTCGCGGGACGAACGGGTCGCCGAATCCGCGGGCTTGCAACTCGCGAACCACGGCACGGCCGAGGAAACCCGCGCCGCCGGTGACGGCCACGGCCGGCACCTCGCTCACCCCGCCTTTTCCGCGCGGGCGAGCTTCAGGTCGTGGTCGACCATCATCCCGACGAGTTGCTCGAAGTCGACCTTGGGCTCCCAGCCGAGTTTTTGCCCGGCCCGCGACGGGTCGCCGACGAGCAGATCCACCTCCGCCGGTCGCATGTAGCGCGAATCGATCTCGACGTGCTTTTTCCAGTCCAGGTCCAGGCGACCAAACGCGGCATCGAGGAACTCGCGCACGGATCTCTGCTGCCCCGTCGCGACGACGTAGTCGTCGGCTTCGTCGACCTGCAACATCTTCCACATCGCCTCGACGTAGTCGCCGGCGAAGCCCCAGTCGCGCCGCGCGTCCAGGTTCCCGAGGAACAACTTGTCCTGAAGCCCGTACTTGATGCGTGTCGCCGCGCGTGTGATCTTGCGCGTAACGAACGTCTCACCGCGGCGCGGCGATTCGTGATTGAAGAGGATGCCGTTGCACGCGAACATACCCCAGGCCTCACGGTAGTTTCGTGTGATGTAGAAGGCGTAGGCCTTGGCCGCGGCATACGGGCTGCGCGGGTAGAACGGGGTCGTTTCGCTTTGCGGGGTTTCGCTCGCCTGCCCGAAGAGTTCGCTGGACGACGCCTGGTAGAAGCGCGGGCTCAGCCCGGACTCGCGGATCGCCTCCAGCAGGCGCACGGTGCCCAACGCGGTGATCTCCGCGGTGTACTCCGGGATATCGAACGAAACGCGTACGTGGCTTTGCGCGCCGAGGTTGTAGACCTCGTGCGGATCGGCGTCGCGGAGGATCCGGTTCAAGGAGGATGCGTCATTGAGATCGCCGTACACGAGCCGCAGCCGGAGATCGGGATCGTGCGGGTCCTGGTAAATGTGATCGATACGCGCGGTGTTGAACGACGAGGAACGGCGGATCATGCCCCAGACCTCGTAGCCCCTGTCCAGCAGCAACTCCGCCAGGTACGACCCGTCCTGTCCGGTGATCCCCGTCACCAACGCGCGGCGGCGTTGCCCTTCACTCATCTCGTTCCATCCACTCCGTCAACTCACGGAACAGGCTGTCGAACGCCAGTTCCTTCAGTGTTCCGAAGAGCCGCTGTTCGATGCGGCTCAGCCGCGTCGCCTCGTAACGGTTCCAGACCACGGTCTTGGCCCAGGGTGCCCGTCGCGAGCCCGAAGCGGGCCACAGATCGTCCCACCGCGCCAGTGTAGCGCGGTCCAGCGCCACCCGCGCACCGCGCACCCGCTCCAGCAACGCCGCCCGTCCGGCGACCCGGCGCTCGGCCCTGTCGAAGCGCCGCTGCGCCCGCTCCACAAGGTACGGATCGAGCCATTCGAATGCATCCGCCCGCGGCGAGGAGCCAAGGATGGTCGTCGATTCCTCCACGGCACGGGTCAAATCTTCGAGATACGCGGCGATCGGTCCGGCCGCCGGACCGTAGTAGTTGTGGAGGAAGCGGCGGGTCAAGACCGCGCTGTCCTGGTACGGGTCTTCGAGCAACTTGGCCGTCAACCAGACCTCGAGATCGCGCATATCCGCGACGTCGGCGAACTCGGTCTGCACGAAGACGCCCTCGACGCCCAGGTCCGCGTAGAAGCGGTACTGCCCGGCCAGGTGTGCGTGGTCGGCGCGTGGCAGGTCGCCGTCCTCATGAAACGTGACGCGATAGTCCCAGATCTGTAGGTGCTTCGCCCGTTCGGTCCAGCCGCGAATCGTGGATCGTATGCCCGCGTTGCTCGGCGCGGCCAGCGCGTGGGCGAAGTCGCGCTGATACAGATCCGTAAAACGCACGAGGACCGAATCGGCGGCGCGCACCTCGCGTGGCGGCCGAATCGTGTAATGGTAGGCCAGCGTGGAGAGCATCAGATCCGGCCGCTCGAGCACGATCCGCTCCGCGAGGCGCGAGACGAAACGCATCAGCGGGCCGGATTGACTGCCCTCCTCGCTCACGACCTGGGCGCATGACTCGCACCCGCACGGCTTGCCCCAATCGTTCTGGGACACGTCGTAATACACGGGGGGCGACAACCCGTCACGCGCGGCGTCCCGTTCGCCGAGCAGGATCGATTCGCGGATGTCCCGTTCGACGACGTCGATCAGGTCGTTCTGCGTGAGGCACCACTGAGCCTTACCGCCGAAACGGAAACCCTCGATCTCCGAGAAGAACTCGGGGTGATCCGCAAACCACGTCTGCGCCGGGACGCGGCGATCGAACGTGTGCGTGTGGAACGGAGGGCCGAAGCGCAGGCTCCCGCCGCGATCCTCGGGCAATCGCGAGTAGTGTCCGTTGAGACGGTTACGTAGGTGGAAATCGCTCGATCCGCGTACACCAAAGACGTCGCGGTAGGCGAACACGGGCTCGCCCCGCCGGTCGAGCTCGCCGACCCGCAACCGTTTGCGCCGTGGCACCGTCTCGTCCCACGGCGTCCACCATCCGACACCGAGTTCGTCTTCCAGGAAGTGAGCCACTGCATAGAGCGTGCCGCGCGGCGCGCCCCCGGTCAGCCACAACCGGCCGCCGACGCGGCGCACGATCCACTCCTCGGCACCAAGCGCCTCGACGTCCAGCCCCGCGGCGAGGATCGCGTCGGTCCAGCCGACTTCGATCGACGGTCCCGGGCCCGGGCCGGTCTCGATTGCGAATGCCGCACCGCTGACCTTTTCGAGGTAGGCCGCCAGTTCGCTTGCGGCGTGGAGCTCCGCCGGGCCGGCGTCCGCACGAACCCGGATCGGTGCGAGCGCCCGGCCGTGATGCGCCAGATCCAGCCCCCACGCCGGAACGCTCGCCAGGGCCAGCGCGCAGGCTCCCGCTGCGACGCGGACGGGCATGCGCAGGCTCATCCCGGGTCCGCGCACGACTCGATGAGCTCGGTGAACTTCCGCAGCGCGTGCGGGCGATCGTAGTCTTGTTCAAACGCCCGGCGCGCGTTGCGGCCGTGCTCGGCAAACAACTCCGTGTCGTCCGCATAGCGGCGGATCAGCTGCGCCAGTTTGCCGGCCTCGCCGCAACCCACGCGCGCACCGCTGTTCGCTGCGGCGAGAATCGTGGCGATCGCGGATCGTTGCGGACCGATGAAGAGCGCGGGCCGCCCGGCGGCAAGGACACCATAGATCTTCGATGGAACGAGCAAACTCTCCATACCGTCCCGCATCGTGATCAGGTGAACGTCCCCGGCGGTCAAGCCTTCCCCGAGTTCGGCGCCGGGCACCCACGGGTGAAACTCCACCGAGCGTAGGCCGCGCTGAGCCGCGCCGCGTTGGATTTCCGCCTCCCGTGCGCCGCCACCGACGAACGCGAAGACGATCTCGGGTCGGTCGGTGAGCTCGGCCGCGGCGTCCAACAGTGTGTCGAATTCGTGGGCCAGGCCCATGTTGCCGGAGTACAGGACGACGAACTTGCCATCCCAGCCGTGGTGCCGCCTGAGCGGATGATCCTCGCGTGGGCGTGGGCGGATGGCCTCGCCGTCGCACCAATTGTCGATCACATCCACGCGCGCAGCACCCTGGGCCACAAGATGCTCGGCCATCTCGGCCCCCAATGCGACGACGCGGTCGGCGGCGAGGATCGCGCGACGCGCCGCACGACTTAGCCGCCGCCCGAGCCATCCGTCGGCTCGCAGGACGCCCAGCGCAAAAGCTACGTCCGGGTACAGGTCCATGGCCCAGTAGAGCAAGCGTGCGTTACGCCTGCGGCAGATCGGAGCCACGAATCGCGCAAGCATCGGCGGCGTGGTCATCGCGATGACCAGATCCGGCCGCGGGAGACGCCCTAGCCGCCGCCGGGAACCGATCAGGAACGTGACGTAATCGATCAGCCGGCCGAGCTTGCCGCCGCGCCCGAACCCGCTCGTACGCGTGCGCCAGACCGTGACGCCGCGAATATCCTCGCGGCGCGCGTAGGTTCGAGCCGGATCGTTGTACGCGCGCGACGACGTGATGACGTGCACCTCGTGACCGCGCGCGGCGAGCGCTTCGAGCAAATCGGCGGCGAGCACGGCGGTCGGGGCCTCCGCCGGGATGTAGTACTGATTGAGAAGAACGATGCGCATTTGATCCGCGGCGCGACCCGGCCTAGGCCTTTCGGATAATCCCGAGCCGCCTCAGAGCGGCTGAAACGTAGTGACGCAACTTGAAACCCCACCACTTGAGCGAGGTGTCCTGGAAGGAACTCCGCTTGAGATAGTAATGAGGATGGACCAGCGACAGCGGCAGATCGCCCGGCGGTAGTGCCCGCCGTGCCAGCGCCGGGTAGTCCGCCAGCTTTTCCTCCCGGACATAAAGGATCGTGTTCTGACAGTAATACGGCTCCACGCTCTCATCGTTCCAGATGCGCGGCCGCACGCAATCGACGGCGCGATAACCGCGCCCGGCGAAAAGGCGCGCCCAGTACGACGGCCACTGCTCGTTGAGATGGTTGGCGCCGCGCTGGTGTGGGATGGCCGCCGAAAACAGCACCACCGGGCCGAGCGAGGTGAGGGTCTTGACGAAACCTTTCGCCGAGGCGCCATGCAAGTGCTCGGCGACCTCCAGGCTCACCACGAGGTCGTAACTGCGGGCCGACTCGACGAAGTTGGACAGGTCGACCGCGACGAAGTCCTCCTTGGGGATCAACAACTCGCTGGTGGGGACGTCGGGCCCGTCCATCCCGTGGACCGTCTCGACACCGAGTTCGACAAAACTGCTGGCCCACATCCCCAGACCGCACCCGACATCGACCACCGAGGACGGCTGGACCCACTCCAGGACCAGCGGTACGACGGCTCGCGCCGAGCGCTTCGAGGGATCGCGCCAGTTGCGATAGGACTCCTGGCGATACGTCGTCTCAGACACCGGCGCCCTCGCGTTGCCGGGAAGCGTGCCCCCGCTCGTAGACCGCAAACAACCGCTCCAACCGGTCGCGGTAGGTGTGCTGACCTCGCCGGACGGCATCCAATCCGGCGCGTCGCAACGACTCGCGGTGTTCATCGTCGGCGAGCAAACGAGCGACCTTGGCGGCGAGTTCATCGGGGTCTCTCGCGTCGAAGAAGTCCGCCTCGGTCCCCTCACGATAGATCGATTGGTGCATCGGTGTCCGCTCGCCGAGCAGCACGCCGTTGCACGCGGGGATCTCGAACGTCCGTACGGTGTAGAAGTCGCGGTTTTTCTTGCGCAGGAACCCGAGATTCATCTTCGCCGCCCCGATCGCGCGGCACTGATCGTCAAGGTAGATCTCGCTACCCCGGACGTGTCGCCGCAGGGGCGACCATGGCGCCAGCTTGTTCCACTGGGCGCCCCACACCGCGTAGTTGGCGTCGACACGACGCACGAGTTGCTCCATCAGAGCGGCGCGTTCCTTTTCCCAGGTCCCGACAAAGGCAACGTCGCTGACCCACTGCGGCTCGGTTTGCGGATCGACGGCGACGGGCCGGTGGCATGGCGGGTAGTAAGCGAAGCGGAAGAACTCGACGTTCCGGTTGTAGGGCCGGACCTCGTCGACGTTGGCTTCGCGGGTCGCGAATACGAAATCCCATTCTTGCAACGCCGCCCGCTGGACGGCGGACACGTTGGCCGCGTTGAGGCTGAAGAAATCGTCGTGGTTGATGATCGCCACCCACGCCCCGCCGCGTTTCAACTCGCGCACCTCCCGCGCTCCGACATGCAGGCCCTTGAGCACGAGAACGATATCGGGAACGTAGCGTGCCGCCTCGCGGAGCAGATTGGCAACGTGAGCGATGCGGTGGGATTCGAGGACCCGGCGGGTCGCTCTCCACCACATGCGCCAGTTCCATTCCGTCCAGTAGCGATCCATCCCCTCCCAACTGCTGAAGTGAACAACCTCGTGACCCATCTCGCGCAGCGTTTCGTGGTAGCACCAGCTGCCGGTCCCGGGCTTCAGGGGCTCGCCGTACAGCAGGATCTTCATGCGTCGATCCGTTCGTAGCCCAGGCGGTCGATCAGATCGCCCGCACGCGCATTGAGCGCCCGGACCAGGGCCGGATCGAGGCGCTCGAGGTAACGCTCGTTCTCACCGGATCGCAGCGGGAACCATTTGTTGTCCACCAGCGAGCCGAGCGGAAACCGCTGGCCCGGCGCGGGGATCTGGCGCGAATCGAACGGCAGATCCGCAAACGTGCCGATGCGGCGAACGATGTCCTCCGGATCGGCCATGAAGTCCTCGTAGCGCACGATCAACCGGGGGAGGTCTCGGGTGTCCTCGAGCGCACAGCGAAACGAATTGGTCCAGTGCTCAACAGCGCAGGCTATCTTGGTCTCGGGATCGGTGAACACGCACCCGTGCGCCGCCACGTACTCCTTGGCGACCGCGCGGGCACAGACCGCGTACGGATTTCGCGCCGCGATCACGAACATCGGGGAGAATTCCTCGAGCATGCGGGCGACGTAGGCGACCTGGATCGAGTACAACTGGCTCATGTCGACGATCCGCGCCGTTGCCGGGTCGTGCGCGTAGGCGCCGATCAACTTTCGAAGCACGCGTTGCAGCCCGCGCGCGGTGGCCTCGTCGGCGTCCGCGGCGCGCTTGCGGAACGCCGGCAACAGCTCGTCCACCGCGTACAGCCATGAGCGCTGGTAACCGAAGCGCGGGTGGTTCTCGACCACAGCGCCGACGTTGTGAAAATGATACGAGCGGTGCACGAGCGGTTCGGGGAGATCGCGGATGTGGTTGCAGTTGTGGATCTCGTCGGGACCGGCCCACCAGTCCGAATTCCCGCTGGCGTAAACGACCTGCGGGTGACGGTAGAGGCAGCGCGCCAGCACGGTCAATCCCCCGCCCTGGACGCCGAGCACGAACACCGGCCGGTCGATCGGCATGCGAGCGATGCCCCCGAGCAGGCGCCGCGCGTTGAACTCGTAGCGGGCCAGTTGGGCGTGGTAGCGCAGCCGTCCGACGGCCTTGCGAAACAGGCTCAGCGATCCGCGTTCCTTCAGGTCGCGGCCCATCGCGCGGCGCAGCCGCCCGCGAGGGTGCCGTGGCCGGCGGGAACGAAGTGGATCGGCTTGTGGCAAGCTCCCCTCTCCGGCCGTAGGTTCCAAGGTCGTTCCTTCCGCTAGTCGCAAGAGAATATACACATGTCCGATCGAATCGCCGTCGTTATGAACGGCAGGCTGGTAGCATGACCGCGCCCGAGACAACGCGATGAACAAGCCCAGGATCCTCGTCATCCAGGACTATTTCTTACCCGCCTACAAGGGCGGTGGCTCGCTGCGCACGGTCGTCAACATCATCGATCGGTTGGCCGGCGACTTCGACTTCGACATCCTGGCCCGCGATCGCGACCAGGGCGACACCGAGCCGTTCCCGGATCTCGTCGACGACTGGATGCAACGCGAGCGCTGCCGCGTGCGATACGTGCCACCGAATCGCATCACGCCGCGGGGCCTGCGCCGCACGGCGGCCGAGAGCGATTACGAACTGATCTACTTCAACAGTTTTTTCTCCCGCTTCACCGTGTGGCTTTTGACGCTACGCCGACTGGGCTTGCTAGGCGGTCGGCCGGTGCTGCTGGCGCCCCGCGGAGAGCTGGGGGTCAACACGCTGGCGCTCAAGCGACGAAAGAAATCGATCTACATCAAGCTGGCCCGGTTTGTCGGACTGTACCGTGGGATCACCTGGCACGCGTCCTCCGAGAGTGAGCGCCGGGAAATCTTGCGCCTGTTCGATGCGCGGGTCGAGATCGGCGCCGATCTGCCCGCGCCGCCGCCGGATCCCGACGCGCTCCCCGCAGCGCCGCCGAAACGCCGCGGCGAGTTGCGGGTGGTGTTTCTCAGCCGGCTGGCACGCAAGAAGAACCTGGCACGCGCCATCGAACTCGTCGGGCGTGCCAGGGGAGACATCGTCTTCGACATTTACGGGACTGCCGAGGATCCGGGCTACCTCGCCGAGTGTCAGGCGTTGATCGACGATCTGCCGTCGAACGTACACTGCGCGTACCACGGTCCGATCCCCTACGAGCGGGTCCACGAGACGCTGGCGGGGTACCACGTGTTTCTGTTTCCGACGCTGAACGAGAATTTCGGGCACGTGATCCTGGAAGCGCTAGTTGCCCGCTTGCCGCTGATTCTCTCGGACCAGACGTTCTGGCGCGAGCTGGAAGCCAAGGGCGCCGGTTTCGACCTGCCGCTTTCCGATGAGGTGGGCTTCGACGCGGCGATCCGCCACTTCGTCGAGCTGGACCAGGAACGCTACGACGCGATGTCGCGAAACGCACTACAGGTCGCCCACGCCTACCTGAACGACCCCGAACCGGTGAACGCCACGCGCGACATGTTCCTGCGTTGCTTGAGCGGGCGCGAATGAAACGCCGTCGCGTGCTCGCCCTGGTCGCCGAGGCCTACGGCTCGGGTGGCGGAATCGGACAGTTCAACCGGCACCTACTCGATGCGTTGGCCCTGCGGGACGATCTGAGCGTAAGGGCACTGGGGCTTTACGGTGCGACGGGCTGCGGCGAACCGGATGGGTTGGTCTGGAAGGCCCCGGCCCGCGGCAAGGTAGCGTTCGCGCTCGGGTCGTTGCGCGACGCCATCGCCTTCAACCCCGATCTGATCATCAGCGGGTTGATCGGCTTCGGCGGCCTCGCCGTCCCGCTCAAGATCCTCACGCGTTCGCGGCTGTGGTCGGTCACGCACGGCTGGGAAGTGTGGCAACCGGCGGCCCGGACCGACAACTGGGGGCTGCGCAATTCGGAACTGGTCACCGCGGTCAGCCGTTTCACCCGCGACCGCTTGCTGGGCTGGCTCGATCGGCCGGCCGAACGGGTCAAGCTGCTCCCCAACGCGATCGATCTGGACCGCTTCGAACCGGCGCCACGGCCCGGGTCGCTTGAACGGCAGTACGACGTCGCGGGTAAGAAGGTGTTGCTCACGATCGGCCGGCTCGCCGCCATCGATGCTTACAAGGGCCAGGATCGGATCATCCGCCTGATCGCCGAACTCAACGAACGTTGCGGCCCACTGCACTACATCATCGTCGGCGACGGGGACGACCGGCCGCGTCTCGAGAAACTCGTCGCGGAACTCGGTGTAGAAAGGTTGGTCACTTTCGCCGGGCTCGTTCCCGATGAAATCGTCGAGGACCTGTACAACCTCGCCGATCTGTTCGTCATGCCCAGCACCGGTGAGGGCTTCGGCATCGTGTACCTCGAGGCGATGGCCTGCGGGTGCCCGGTCGTGGCGGGGAACAGGGACGGCAGCGTGGATGCGCTGGCCGATGGCGAACTGGGCCGGCTGGTCGATCCGGATGACCCGGCAGCGCTCCTCGAAGCGATCCACGCGAGCCTCGCCGAGGAACGCCGCCACGATGCGCGCATCCCCGGCGTCGAGCGCTTCGCCGTGCCCGCGTTCCGCGCTCGGGTCGGCGAGTTGATCGATCAACTCTTGTAGTTTCGCGGGGTTGCTACAATGCCAGAATGAGTATTGTCACGATCACCGGGATCCGGCCGGATTTCATTCGGATGAGCGCCGTCTTCGAGCGGCTCGACGCCGAGTTCGAGCACGTGATGATCCACACGGGGCAACACTATGACGACGAGTTGAGCAAGGTCTTCTTCAGCGAGCTCGACATCCGCCGGCCCGACTTTACGCTCGAGACAGGCACGCGGAGCCGCACGCCGTACGAACAGCTGTCGTATCTGTCGACCGCCGTGATAGAACTGTTGCGCGCCGAGAAGATCGATCCCAAACTGATCCTGTTTCTCGGTGACTCGCACTCCGCGCTGGCCTCGGTCCCGTTGTTCAAGGAGGGCTACCGGATCGGCCACATCGAGGGCGGCATGCGATCCTACGACCGGCGCATGCCGGAAGAGACCAACCGCGTCTGCTGCGACTACTGCTCGGACCTCGTTTTCGTGTACACCCCGCGCTACAAAGAGCGTCTACTTGCGGAAAACAAGGACCCTGACGGCATTTTTGTCGTCGGCAACACGATCGTGGAGGTGGTCAATAAATATATGCCCCGGGGCCCCCGCTCCCGCGACTACATCCTGGCCGATATTCACCGAAACGAGAATCTATGTGACGCCCGGCAATACGGGCATATCTTGGATTACCTGGACGGCCTGGGGAAGGCCATGGACAAGGAGGTCCGGCTGGTGCGGTTCAACCGAGCCGTCAAGTTGATCGAGGAGCACGACCTGCTGGCCGGCCGCGAACGCGTGCGCCTGGTCGGCCCCTACGGCTTCCTCGACTACCTCGACCTGCAATACCAGGCGCGGGCGATCGTGTCCGACTCGGGCACGAGCCAGGAGGAGTGTCCCCTGCTCGGAGTGCCCGTAGCCGTGCCGCGGGATTTCACCGAGCGGCCCGAGTCGGTGGAGTTCGGTAACAGTATCCTGGTCGGGGAAAACACGCCGGTCCAAGACATGATCGACAGCTCGATCCGTTTCTTCGACGACTATACGATCTCGGACGCACAACTGGCCTGGCTCGGTGACGGTAACACCTCTCGAACCATCGTCGATGTCTTGAAAAAGGAACTACGCTGATGAGCAACATCCTGATCGTCGGCGGTGCCGGTTACGTCGGCGGCGCGGTGACCGACCTGCTCGCCGAAAGCGATCACTCGGTCCGCGTCTTCGACATGATCCTCTACGAGGACTCCTACCGTAAGCCGGTGGATTTCGTCTACGGCGATGTTCGTGACGTCGCAGCCCTCGAGCCGCACGTCGAGTGGGCCGATGTCGTGGTCTGGCTCGCGGCGATCGTCGGCGACGGTGCATGCCAGCTCGACCCCGACACCACGATCGCGGTCAATCAACAGTCCGTCGAATGGCTGGCCAGGAGTTACGACAAGCGCATCATTTTCATGTCCACCTGCTCGGTCTACGGCGCCCAGAACGTCGAGCTCGACGAGGACTCGGCGAAGAACCCGCTCTCGCTCTACGCCTCGACGAAACTGCAGGCTGAATCCTATTTGGCGGACAAGAACGCGATCATCTTCCGGCTCGGAACGCTGTTTGGTGTCGGCGACCTGTACTCGCGGATCCGGATGGATCTGGTCGTCAATTTTCTCACCGTAAGGGCTCACACCGTGGGCAAGATCAACGTCTTCGGCGGCGATCAGTTCCGGCCGTTGCTCCACGTCAAGGACGTCGCGCGCGGGATCGAAAAGGTGCTGTTCGATTCGAGCACGGGCGTTTACAACCTGCACCGGCAAAACGTCCGCATCATCGACCTGTCGTACCAGATCCGAAACCATTTCCCCGATCTCGAGATCGAGCGCACCGACCAGCCGTTCCAGGATACGCGCAACTATCGCGTGCGCAGCGATCGCGCGGTCAACGACTGGAGCTTCGACTCGACGTATTCGATCGACGACGGTATCGAGGAAGTCAAGGCACTGGTCGAGCAGAACCGGATCAAGGATCTCGACCACGCACGCTACTCCAACCAACGCTACCTGCAAGAGCAACCATTGAGGCAACCGTAATGGAACCGCGTCTGATCAAGGGTGGCCTGGCGGTCGACGACCGCGGCAAGGTCAGTTTCGTCAATGATTTCGATTTCGAAGGCGTCCAACGTTTCTATGCCGTAGAAAACCACCGCTCCGGCTTCATTCGCGCGTGGCATGCTCACAGGAAGGAAGCCAAGTACGTGATGGTCGTCAAGGGTGCCGCACTGATCGGCGCGGTCGAGATCGACGACTGGGACAACCCGTCCAGGGACGCTGCGGTTCACCGCCACGTCTTGAGCGAAGCGTCGCCGGCGGTGTTGTACGTCCCGGCGGGTTACGCCAACGGGTTCATGTCGCTGACTGAAGACACGAAGATTTTTTTCTTTAGCACCAGTTCCCTCGAGGACAGCGCCGGGGACGATATCCGTTACGACGCCCACCACTGGGATCCGTGGACCATCGAAGAGCGTTGACCGGACCAAGGAGCAAGACCAGATGAGCCGCACTGCCGTACTGGGCGCCAACGGCATGCTCGGGTATGCCGTCCGCACTTACTTTTCACGCAACGGCGATGACGTCCTCGCACTGGGACGCGCCGAGTTCGATATCGCAAGCGAACCGATGAGCAAGCTCGAAGGCTTGCTCGCCGGCGCCGGCCGCGTGATCAACTGCGCCGGCGTGATCAAGCCTCGCATCGCCGGGATGGCCGTCGAGGACGTGCTCAGGGTCAACGCGATTTTCCCGCGAAATCTGGCCAAGTTGTGCAACCGTCTCGAGATTCCGTTGTACCACGTGACGACCGACTGCGTGTACACGGGCAACGACGGCGGCTACACCGAGGACAGTTACTTCGACGCGGAGGACGTCTACGGACTGTCCAAGAACGCCGGCGACGCCGCGGACTGCATGGTGCTGCGGACCTCGATCATCGGAGAAGAAAAAGGGCAGAGCCGCTCGTTGCTGGAGTGGGCCCGCAGCCAGACGGGCAAGCAGGTCAACGGGTTCGTCAACCACCGCTGGAACGGTGTCACGACCGTGCACCTCGCCGAACTGATCGACCGCATCGATTCCTCGGGGTTGTACGCGCGCGGAATCCATCACGTGCACTCCCCCGACGTCGTCACCAAGGCCGAACTGCTCGAAATCCTCGATGCGGTCTACGAACTCGGGTTGACGATCCAGTCCGTCGACGCCGCCACGGCGTGCGATCGCTCGATGAGAAGCGTCCTCCCGCTCAGCGCTGCGGTCGCGACCAAACCGATCCGGCGCCAGGTCGAGGAGATGCGCGAGTTCTTCGCGGTCGACTAGTCTTCGGGGTAGTAGTCCCAGAACCCCGACATCGATTTGCGGGTATAGGCACCGGTGCTCGCATGCTGGCCGGGATGAGCTTCGAGTTCCGACCACGGCCCGATGTAGAACTCGCCCAGCGGCAGCCCCGTGCCCGCTCCGATCAGCCCGGGTGGAGTGCGATCGAAGTTCTCGCGCCACCAGCGTTCGGACCAGAAAAGCGCCACATAGTCGAGTGCGACGCATTCATCGGTGAACAGATAACCGCCGTCTACCAGCCGTGGCCACAGATGCTTGACGCAGGTGTTGAGGCTGTCCTCGAGGTCGACGTCCAGGAACAACAGGACGATCGGCCCGGTGGAATCCGGCAGGGTCCGGTCGAACCAACCGTTGACGAACTCACAGCACTCGATCGCCCCGCAACGCGTGATGTTGGCGCGGACCTCGTCTTCGGTCCCCTGGTAATCCCCCGCGGAATACCCCGCGCCTTCGCGATCGCCTGCCTTGGCCTCGGGCAGCCCCAAGAACGAGTCATAGATCACCAACCGCCGTCCCGCAAGCCGGCAGACCAGCGACAGATTGGCGCTGCTCCCGCCCTTCCAGCACCCGCACTCGACCACATCGCCTTCGACTTCGGGCGGAATCTCGAGGATCTTGAGCGCCATCGCCAGATGCGCCTTGTAGTTCGTCCCCGTGGGTACGCGAACTTTGTTCCAGAACATGCGCGACCCCAGAACGACCTTGCGAAACCACCCCATGCGATAGGCCGGATGAATACGACTGGAGCCTAGAATGATCGCGATCGCGAACGGTAGCGAAAGGACGTACCAGATGCGCATCGCGGTGCCGAGGCATAGGCGGCTCGCGGCCGAGGGTTGACGATCCATCCTGGCGGACAACGGACACCTCCGTGGGCACCGAGCATAGACGATCCAAGCGTATGGCAGCCAGACTGCCCGGGCGGTACCTTCCGAGGTCGAGGCTCGCTTTATCAAGTACGTGTTCATCCAAAACGCGGCAACCTCGTTTTTGATGCCTGACGCCGCGGACGGAATACGCTTCCGGGCCTCGGGCCGCCGGTTCCGCTAGGACCGGAAGTGTCCGAGGATCTGTTCGGCCGCGCCGGACACCGAGAACTTCGAGTCGAGGAGTGCACGGCCGTTGCGGCCCAACCGGGCGCGGAGGTCGGCGTCGCGGGCCAAGCGGATCGCATGACGGCGCAACGTATCGTCCTGACCGTTTTCGCAAACGAGCCCGGCGTCGTATTCCTGCAGGATGTCCCCCAGGTCGTTTCCCGGGTTGATGCTCGCCAGCACGGGTTTGGATGACGCAAGATAGCTGAACAACTTGCCGGGAAAGTTCTGGTGTTTCAGCCGCCGGTCGAGCGTAATCAGACCGACGTCGAATTCCCGCACGAGACCGAGATACGTCGTCTGATCGACCGCCGGGTGCAGGATCAGGTTGTCCAGACGCCTCGTTTCGATTTGCTTTTCGACACTCGGCACCTCGCTACCCTCGCCGACGAGAAGAACACGGATGTCGGTTTCGTCCCGCAGGTTGTCGGCCAATCGCACCAGGTTGTCCATGTCCTGCTGCACACCCAGGTTGCCGCCAAAGAACAGGACGACCTTGTTTTCCAGCCCGAGTTCCCGGCGCAGGCGCGTTTGCGGGACGTTCGGCTCGTCGGGGACGGCCCAGTTGAAGAGAACGTCCAGCTCGTAGCGTTGGTCGAGGACCGAATCCTGGAAATAACGGAGGTTTGCCGGCGACTGCACGGCGATCACGTCGGAAGTTTCGTACTGGAGCCTTTCCTTGCGACGGAAGAAGCGCAGGATCGCGCTACCCTCGCGCAGCACGCCGGCGTCGACGGTCCACTGCGGGAAGATGTCGCGGAGGATCAGGAACACGGGGCAGTCCCAGAGCCCCTTGAGCCGGCGCATCAGCGCGCCGAGGAAGATCGTCGGCGAATACGCGACGATCAGGTCGCAGGGATTTTCGCGAAAGAAGTCCTTGCCGGCGCTCCACATCCGCGGCGACAGGCGCCACTCGTTGATCGTGCGGAAAACCCGGCCGGCGCCCTTGAGACGACCGGAACGGAACCGCAAGGCGGTAAAGCCCTCCTCGTTGGTCACCTTGAAGCGCTGTTGAGACGTAGGATCGGGCGCGGCCAGCACGACGTCGTGACCGCAACGCACGAACTCGATCGCGAGGTCGCGCATGTGTTTTGCGCTCGATCTCTTGCTGGGAAAACAAGAATCGACGAGGAGTAGGATGCGCATGGCCAACGCACTATAAGCCATCGGGACCCGGTCTAGAACAGGCGCAGAGCCACGACCAAAAACTCGTTCTTGCCCTCGAGTTCGGGGATGTCGGACCACAGGGCACGGCCATAGCTGACCTGGAACGCCAGTTTCCACGGTGCCACGAAGTTCGCCGCGATCCCCACGCCACCGTGGTTCTGCGTACCCGTCATCGAGCCGTCCTCGTTGACCCAGGCGGACTCGATCACGGCATCGAAGCGGATCGCTTCGAATACGTTGAACGAGTAGCCGGCGCGGGCGATCCGGCCGTCATCGAAGCGCACGCCGGACCCGGAAAAGCCGTTGAGCCGCGTGTCGCCAAGGAGACTGAACTCGAAACGGCTGAAGCGGTCCAGGTCCGTGCCGTCGAACAGGTTGACCTCGGTGCTAACTTTCTGGAACTTCGGCAGGAGCCACTCCTTGCTGGCGTTCAGACCGAAACGGGTAAAGCGCCGGCGGACCGGTTCCACCACGGTCGGCACGTAGGTCATGCCGCTGGGGTCGAATACGACGGGGGTCCCGGAGGCGTCCTCGACGAGGCCGAAACTCGCGAACTCGCTACGGCGCGCGGCGAGGCCGAACAGTTCGATGGACCAGCCGCGACGGTTGTACTCGAAGCCCAGCCGGCTCCGATACTCGACGTGATCCGGCGGGATCACCATCCGCAGGGGCGTGTTCATCGGGTTCATGTTGAAGGCATCGATCGCGAGTTGCGCGTCCTTGTCGCGGAAGTATTCGACATAACGCCCACCGCCGCCGATGAGGAACTTGACGAACTTGCCCGCAGGGATTCCGAGCCGGAAAGAAAGCGTCTGAGTTCGCGAGTCGATTTCCTCCAGCACCAATTCGGTGTCCCCGGAAAACACCTGGTCGCCGCCCTTGATGGCCGATATTCCGGCGTCCGCGGTGACGTCCCAGTTGCGATTGAACGCAGTGGGGTCGCTGAACGTGATGAAGTTGACCAACCCGGCGAGGAAGGCATTGAACTGGATGCCGCGATCCCAGACGTTGAAGTTGAGATAATTCACGCCGGCAAGCGGCCGAATTCCATCGCTGGATTGATCCTTGAATGCGCCGCCGAGAAGGAACAGACGGCTCGCGTCGGGCTTGGTCCGGACGACCCGGCTACCGTCCTCGGCACTGTCGAGGTAACGGACGCCTTGATCGGTTTCGCGCATCATCTTGTTGTCGCCGTCGTACGCGCGCCGGCGTGCGGCCTGGAACTCGGCGGCAGGCGGATTGATGCGCACGTCCCAGAACGTCAACTCGCGCCGAACGACGAAATTTCTCCCCGCGGCGTTCCAGATCTGCTGACCGTCGATCTTGGACAACAGCCGGTACGGCTCCCCGTCCGGCCCGAGAAACTCGGCGTAGTGGTCGATCTCTTCGTTGGACAACACCGGTGCTTCGAGCTGCGTCTGAACCAGGGACGTCTTGACCCGGGCGAACGTCTCGGCGTCGATCCAGACCCGCCCGCGATACAGGCTCAGCGGGGCGCCCGGATCCGCCGGCTCGAAGGCCAACTCCCAGGCATCCC
>Ga0255049_10000235_pt1 | contig 34024 bp, 38 predicted proteins | sample JV7_2_3_MG_FD_183615 | JGI IMG/M metagenome (GOLD analysis project Ga0255049, IMG submission 183615) | Seawater microbial communities from Jervis Inlet, British Columbia, Canada - JV7_2_3 | ecosystem: Environmental > Aquatic > Marine > Inlet | place: Canada: British Columbia | collected 2016-10-06 | reverse complement strand
TAACTGCGTTAAAGTACGCAGGGACTCAGATGATCAAGAGCAAGATATAGGATTCTCTGGATCGTCAATCGACGCTACAGCCTTAGATACGTTTTGCTCGGGTGCGAATGGCTATGTTAAGACATGGTACGATCAATCTGCAAACGCCTATGAGTTCACACAGGCAGACACGACGAAACAGCCTAAAATATACGACTCCGCAACAGGTATAGTTTTAGAAAACGGCAAACCTGCCCTATTGTGTGATGGTGTTGACGATATGCTCACAGACGCGGGTGGCATGACATCATATGCACAACCGCTGACGCTTTTTGCAGTCTCTAAAATAACCGCTGGCGGAAATAAGTACTTGTTTAGCAGTGGCAGTTTAATCGCGTGGGCGGCAGATGATGAGCGCCGTATCTACGCAGGAGTAAACGTTTTAGGCGGTGATTTCTCGGAAACCCAAGAGGTTTGGTCTGCGCTATACAGTGGGGTAAATTCACTATTTCGCGTAAATGGTACTCAGGTTGGCTCCGGTGATGTAGGATCGGCAGGAACTACAACGAACGCCAGTATTGGAAACGCATCAGCGCCGCTAAAAACAACTATTCAAGAGGTTTTGTTTTTTGATGGAGATGAATCTAGTTCCTTCTCTATTGTTGAATCTAATATAAGCCAATACTATGTAATATAATGAAATACCTCGCGCTCATATTTCTACTGACCGGATGCCAGACACAGACAACGAAATGTCTAGACTTGGCGGAGGCGCAGTATAGAGAGATTGTCAGGCGTAGAGGAAAGGAAAACGCGCAATTATGGGAGTTATCAAGTGACCATCCGGCGTACACATATCATCTACAGGCGAAAGAGCGCAGGAACGGTGTTTGGTATTGGATACCGAATCATTTCTATACCGTTGAACTTTCTAAAACGCCGCAAGGCAAATGTAAACCTATCAAAAAACTGAAATAAAGGAGTAATACTATGAGCGATCTTATGAGAATAGAAGACGGTTATTATGACCGCCTAAGCGTGATGAAGGCTGTTCAAGCAAGTACGGATCTTGCAACGTTTCTTGGTGAATCGCTTACAAATAGCGACTATGGCGTTATGATAAAGTCTGACGGCAGTTTGCACTGTTCTTTTGACGGCACCGCAGCTGATGCAAACAATGCTCAATTGCCCACGGTGTATTCGATTCACGGAAAGAAGTATCTTGAAGATGTCCGCATTTACTCCGCCTCATCACAGGACGTGAGTATTATTCTTTATACCAAGACCGGATAATAGGAGGTCGAAATGGAATGGTTAAAATGGCTCGAAGAGAATTGGATATGGGTTTGCCCATTCATTGTGGCGCTTTACGGAGTTGCTCGCGCAATTGTGGCAGCAACGCCAACACCGACAGACGATGAAGCTCTCAAGAAGGTAAGCCGATTCATTCGGGTACTTGCTGGAATATTTGGGCTTGACATGAAGCAGGGGAGAAAGCTTCCAGCGATTATCATTGTTGCCGGCATCGCACTATCCCCGGGATGCACAACACTCACTTCGATTGGCAAAGATCCAGCAAAACAGTACAAGCTTTCAAAGATCTCCTATTCCGAGGCAGTGACGGTTCTGATAACCTTAAATAAGGCTGGAAAACTCGACAAGGATGAGACTATTGCAGCGACCCGGGTTATCAATCTTGGCCGCGAAGTTCTCAGCAAGTGGGAGGACGCGCTATTGAATGGGAATGATTACCCCAATGGCATTACACTTATTGGCCCGGTCATCTCTCAACTGAAAGACTTTATCAAAATAGGTGAATCCAAATGAATGTAGATCCACAAACAGCATTTGCAGTACTCGAGCTTATCGAGAAGACTGTCAAGGTTGGCGTTGAGCTTGGCACACTAATCAAGCGCGCTAAATCAGGTGAAGCTATCCCAATGGATGAGATCAAAGCCGACAAAGCAGAACTTGATTCCCTGGTTGACGACTGGGACGAAGCATGCGAAGGTGGTGAATGATGTTACTTGCCACACTTATCAACGAGGAATACATTCAGTGGGGATTCGCTGGATTCTGCCTGATACTTGTTGGCATCATCGTTTGGTTAATCAAAACTTACAACGTGATCAATGGAAAAAACAGCGACGCTCTTGTTGATGTCATCCAGAAGAACAATAAGGTGCTTGCCAGGGTGTTCGACGGACTTAATGCTGTAAAGGAATCAGACGACCAGGTAAAGTACAGTGTCGAGAAGCTTGACGCTGAGACCAAGACAGCAAACAAAGAATTGCTCGACAAAGTAAACGACTTGCGTGAGCTTATTATGTCTCGCAAATGCATGAAAAAGGAGGACTGATATGTTAGCAAGCGACGTGATAACTGTTGCAAGGCAGAATTTGGATGATACCATAAATGGTGAAGAACGCTTTGATGACACAGAACTCCTTAACACACTGACTAGTTCGACGAGACGACTTGCAACAGACAAGCCCGATCTTCTCATTGACAGCGCCGGGGCAATCATCCCCATTGTTGACGTGACGACCACAAGCCAAACCTTAATCTTTGATAGAGATTGGCTAGAAGCGCTATCAAACTATGTTTGTCACCTTATCTTTGCAAAAGACAGCAGTGATGACTACAATGCTAATCAGTCAGCAATTCATAAGTCATTATACGAATCCGCAATAAATTAACGCAGTAACCAAGTAACATTAATTAGGGCAGAACTCTTAACGAAGTCAGACCCAACAAAAAGGAAAAGACACCATGAACTACAAGCCAGAGACACACCAGGAAATCCTTGAACTTTCAGCTGGACTAAATGATGCAGGCAAGGACAAGAAGAATGCAAAATTCAACCTGGTCATTGCCCAAGGCAAGTATACACTCAAAAAGCATGTTTCAACCATTGAAGAGGCAGCGGAGCCGTCTGAAGAATACCTTGACTTTGACAAGAGGAAGCGTGAGCTACACGCAAAGTATGCAACAGCCGCATCTAACGGCCAGACAAAAATCCCTGATGATAAATGGCCAGAGTTTAAGGCGGAGCTTGACGAGTTCAGGGCAGCTCCCGAGAACAAGGAAATTGAAGACGCATTTGATGCCCAGGAAAAATCATATAAGAAACTTTTGAAATCACAGCCCACCGGAGAAGACGAGAAGCCACTGGTAATCAAGATGGTAGAGATACCAAAATCAATGATTCCAGACACTCTTTCCGGTAATCAGATTGCTGCTATCATGCCGATAGTCAAGATTTAGGGCATAACCAAGGAATAGTCACATGCCAATTGTTGTAATACCCAAAAATCCACAAACGACAGTCGAGCCTCCAAATCCATTGGATGAACAGGCGGCGATTTCGTATGTTTTCAGTTTTAAGGGTAGAACAGGGGACGTGCTCCCTGCGTCAGGTGACTATTCCTCAAGCCTTATTGGAAATGCCAGTGGTGTTGCCGGGGCTAATGTATCAGATGCACTCGATCAGCTTGATTCCGATATTGACGGGCTTAGTGCGATCTATCAACCTCTTGATGCAGGATTGACCAGCATTGCAGGATTGACTACCGCAGCCGACAAGATGATCTACACGACTGCGCATGATGTCTACACCACAACTGACTTAACCACTTATGCCCGTTCGCTCCTGGATGATGCTGATGCACCTACTGCCAGGGCAACCCTTGATGCAGTTGGCGGGCGCAGTGCACTCACTTTGAATAATATACCGAAGGTTGATGCCAATGGGGACCTGGTAGATTCTTCTGTTACTGACGATGGCTCGACTGTAACCTTCTCAGGAAATGTGACTATAAACGGCACAACCACCATCGTTGACAGTGAAGTTGTTGCCATTGGCGATTCTATGATGAAGTACGCCAAAGACAATACGGCCTCTGATGTTGTTGATATCGGGTGGTACGGTGTTTATGGGAGTGGTGGTACAAAGTATTCAGGTGTTTTCCGCGATGCCTCGGATGGAAAATTCAAATTCTATTCAGGGCTTGAAGTAGAGCCAACGACTACCGTTAATGTCGCTGGTGCAGGCTACGCCCAGGCAACTCTGGTTGCAGCTATCGAATCGAGCAGCGCCACGATCACCGGTGGGACTATTAACGGAGTGACGTATGATTCGCTCCAACTCAACACCGGAGCAGGAACACCTTCCCACAGTGAGGGACTGATGTTCTATGATGCAACCAATAAATGTGTTGCCTACTACAATGATGTAACAGACTCAACTTTACAGATCGGTCAAGAGTTGTGGGTTCGAGTAAAGAACAACACCGGCTTAGATATCAATAATGGCGATATCGTTTATCTATCCGGGCAGGATTCCGGGATTCCTACAGTGGCCCTTGCTGCTGCTGATAGTTTCTCAAGTTCTGTTCCAACTCTGGGTTTTGCGACACACACAATAACTAATGGGTCCATTGGCCTAATCACTGCGTTTGGTACTGTTCGAGATCTCAACACTAGCGGTTGTAGCGCAGGCGACATCCTATACCTGTCCAACACTGCTGGCGAATTCACAACGACAGCGCCGACATCCCCATCGTACCAAATCATCCTTGGGTCTTGCACGGTATCCCACGCTTCGACCGGTGAGATACTTGTGGACGTTAATCCACTGACAAACACCAACGACGTTATCAATTTCTGGAACGGGTCAATCCTTGAGGATCACACGATTAATGTATCCTCCAATGGCACGACCATCATCTGTACTCTGGAGAAAAACGGCGGCGGGGATCTTAACCTATTTTTCAATGGCGGGTTCTCCGCGTTTGATTCAACTCCAGCGGCGAGCGTCAATCTGACAGCAGGTAGTGACACCGTACCAACACGGAACTACGTTTACATCTTAGAGAGCACGGGACTTCTCACCGCCAGTACGGCTGGATTCCCTGCGACCCAACATGTTCGTGTTGCTGACGTTATCTGCCCGAGTGCTGCAACAATGCAAACCGAAGAAGCCTACAAGAATCACGCATGGACGGACCACCTATCCAGCTCCAGCGATCAGGGTCACTTATCCGATATCAACTATTGGATCAGGAACCAACACGCGACATGGGTGAGCGGCGTGACGCCGACATTCAGCGGTAGTGGTACTGCGACGGTTGGCCTGTCATCGACATCCGGTGTTGCGTTGCAGCTACACGATCATGCATTCCCGGCGTTCAGCGATCCCGCAGAGATCTTTATCTATAACCACAGCGCGACGCCTTACACGAAGATTACGAACATCCATGACATCACACTGGACAGCACGGGCGCGAGTCTGAATAACAGCACCTTCGGTCTGGTAATCTGGGGCGTTGTATCCGAAGAGACCGACGAGTGTAAGTTCTTCTGCAATCTCCCTTCTGGTGGTTACGGTGCAGGCAAACCGGCTCTAGTACGGGCTGACGCTGACATCTATCAGGATTTCAGTATCCCTGAAGAGTATAAGGGCTGCGCGTTTCTCGTGTACCGCCTTGTTATTTCCCGGAATGCGGGTGGCACAGCAACAACACTGTATGTTGGCGGATCTGGTGACGATTTACGTGGCACCATTCCCGGTTCAACGGGTGGCAGTGCAGCGGCAACGGTTGCGACAGCGTTCAGTGACAACGCCTTTGATATCTACAATGTCAGTGACAATACAAAGGTAATCAATTTCAGCGCGGCGAGTATCACGACGGGCAACACACGCACAATTACTATGGCAGATCGGGATATCGATCTAGCCACAATGGTCAATGGTTACAGCAACCTTACCACCCCATACCGCATGACCTATGTCAATGCAGCTGGTGAGATCACTGAAAGCAGCTCGATTGTGACTGATGCGAGTGGTGGACTAACAGTAAGCGGCGCTGCAACGGGTGCGATAATGTCAACCGACACAACTAGCACCACGTCATTTGTGCGTGTTTTAGGTGATCTCTCCAGTCAGAACCTATTCAACTGGCAGACAGGCACCGCAATGCGGTTTGCATCCTCAACACAGGCGTATAGCACATTTGTTGAACATGCTCGATTCCTCAGCAGCGGCGCACTCCTAATCAACACCACCACGGCATACGGCAGCGAGAAGCTCGGCGTTAACGGTGATGTGTATGCAAACGGTTTTTACGATTGCGCAACAGCAAAAGGACTGAAGGTTGCAGGAACTCAGGTGGTCACAAATCAGGGTGCGGCGGTTGCTGACTCGACCGATGCGGCATCAGCAATAACACAATTAAACGCACTACTTGCACGGTGTCGGGCACACGGGTTGATTGCAACATAGCATGAGATTGCATTTGTATAATAAATTTAGCTGGACAATCAAGGAGTAAAATAATGGATAATGACAGTTGCATATCAATAGAAGCAAACGAAGAGGCGACGCTCACTCTTGACATAAAGGTCACGGACGCTGACGGCAATGAGGTTGTGCCGACTGTTGCATCGTGGGCGTTAACGAATCGCGAGGGTGTTGTAATCAACGGTCGCAGCGATGTATCTATAACCCCAGCAACAACCATGAGGGTTAATATCGCTGGTGATGACCTTATCATTGAAGACTCAACAAACGAGCGCGAATATCGGCTATTCACAGTCAAGGCAGACCGGGGCGACGTAAACGAACCTGAAACGATTGAGACGCCCTTCTGGGTTAAGAACCTTAAAAACATAACATAAGGGCTTGTTTAATGTCGAGCATCATACTTAACAACTTCTCAGGGATGGTACCGAGATTGGACGGGCGGAATCTACCACCGGAGGCTGCGCAATGTGCGCACAACGTCAATCTTGCTGGCGGTAAGCTTGCGCCTATCGACGTTCCCGGGCCCTTCAAGGTTCTCCACGATCCTGACACTGGAAAGATGAAGAGTATGATACCGGCTGGAAACATTATCAGCATTGATGAGCCGGTAGCGCCGGTTATTGCAGAGCGGATAAAACTGTTTCGGCCTATGGACTGGACAAGCTCACTATTTACAATGGGCCTATGGGTGCAGTATTTCAACCAAGGCGATACGCATACCGTCGCGGCGTCAGCACCATCATTTATTGCTGGAACCAGCGAATGGGAATACACTGAAGATGGCATAATTTGGAGAGCTCAGATAACTGGCAGTACACTTGCGGCATACAAAGGCCTATACTACGAATCGTTTGGGTTGAAATTCGGACTATCATTTTCAGCCGACAATCAATACTATGGTGGACCAGCAGACGCACACACGTTCCCGACAGGCGTTGTCAATTGGTCATCTCCTGACTGGCCCGATTTCAGCATGCCCCTTACAGCTCCGATTGATTACACCGAATACGACGAACCGCCTGGCGATGGTGGCAAAGTCTATAGCGGCCAGAGATACACTTTTGGACATCTTCAGCTTGTTTCAGTCAATGCGCCACGTCCATTGAAGACAATCGACCGAACCATTGACCACAACGGACAGCCCCAGGAGTATGACGGGACGTATACCAATGTCACGCTTATCGAGGCCGGTACCGTTGAGTTTCATTTCAAGTGCAATTACATCCGGAACAGTCAGGTCTTTGTGAATTACGTCACGTCCTTCATGGACCAGCGAGTTGCCGAAGGTGCTGCGAATATCGCTCACTCAGGCTTTGTATCACGAATTGACATGAAAGATATCGAATACGGCGATACTGATGTTCCCGCATCTGGGTATGTTCGTTTAACGAATGCGGCCGGGCTGTTTGAAGACGTTGCTTATTCGTCATACGGCATTGTCAGTGACGTTTATAGGTTCACTGTTTCTGACACATTGGTTAATTCATATGCTGAGGATGACCAGGTATTGGTTATTGACCGCACAACTGTTGGCAAAGAAGGACCAGCAAGCGAATTGAGCGAGTTAACCGCCGTTGACCCTGGAGACCTGTTAAAATTGACAGTTACCAGGGGCGCAGCATATAACCAGCAAAAGATTTACAGAAGCAGTTCAGATAGTGCATTCAGGCTTTTGGAAGATGAGGTTGAAGTAGATACCTACATTGACACATTTATCGAGAATCTTGGTGAAGCATTGCCACCGAATGGGAATTACCCGCACACGACCCTTGCCGAGGCCATGGAGGGGAGTATTGTTCTTGCCGGCCACATCTCAATGATCTTCGACGGCGACGAGGCACGAATCAGTGAACCGTACAAGGAGTGGGTTTATCCCGAAGAGTACGCATTTCCCCTGGAAGCGCCATTTGTTGCTGCTGCTGCGTTCGGAAGTACTGCCATCATATTCACTGATACACACCCGATTACCGGCGAAGTTGGCAAGGTATTCTCGATATCCGGACAGAATCCCGCATATCTTAGCCGGTTGCTTATTTCTGATGACAAGCCGCTTCTAAATAAAAGATCACTTTGCATGATCGACAATACGGCCTTCTATGCGACTACGGACGGGCTTATGGCTGTATCCCCGGGAGGCATCCAGAATATCACAGAGGGACTGTTTACCCGGGCGCAATGGCTCGCATACAAACCATCTCTCATGAGCGCGTATACTGCCGATAACTCAATATTCGTTATTGGGCTTGAACCGATCAACCCGATCCACTTCCGGTTTGATATCGGAGAACGTGGAAGCCTGGCAACATTCTCAACATATGACGCATTTTCAGATGCAGATATGTATTTCAAGAGCAAGATATGGCCAAGCATTCGACCAATGAACTATCGCAACATGAAAGTTACTGCTGACGGATACCCTGTTAGGATTACTCTTATCGGTGACTGCGGTACTGCAAAGCATGAGGTTCTTGTTCCAGACGGAAGGGCAAGGCAATTACCACGCATGAGCCGTTGCCGTGATTGGGAGGTTGAGATACGTGGAAGAAGCACCGTGAGTCATGTGGCAATTGCTACAAACGCACAGGAGCTTAATTCCTAATGGGTAAAAAAGCCATCACTGTCAGCACTGCAACCCGCCCTGCAATCAACGACCAGAACACGGAAGAGAGTTTTCGCGTCCTTGAAGGCAGGTTGCAGCAGTTGGAAAATCTGGTATCTCCAGGAGAGCAGCAGTCATCTGAATATGACGACGCTTTTATAAGAGGCCAGATCAGAGAATTGCGCCGCGAGCTTGAAGAGCATAACCACCGCAAGCAACAGGCGGTATCAGCCGGTGATAGCTATGCTTCAGACTTCAAGGCGACTTACTCCGGATCTGGTGCGGATATTGCAATTTCAACCGGATACTACCTATTTCCAGAGCGTACCGAAGTTGTAGGCAATGATGTTACAATCTCTTCTTCTAACGGAACGCACTTCATTTACCTTCTTCTGACTCAGAACTCAGGCACATGGACCGCTTCTTTCGTTGAGGCATTGGACGGTTATCCATATGCTCAGGTTGACCGCATTCCGTACATCATTGCTCAGGTTGATGTCGTTGGCGGCGCTATCGATGAGGACACCTTGATTCAGCACCAGTTTGGCGAGGTTAAGAATGCTGCTGGATGTCGTGAGGTCCGGTACCGCGCAGACTTTGCAGTCCTGCAGACGGCGACTCCTTTGCGTGTGGATGTCAGAGTCGGTGCAATAATCGCTGGAACAACCTTCTTGCCCATCCTTTCAACTGCTGAGGTAATACCGAGCGGAACGGATACCTACTACGTCTATTGCCAGTTGTATGACAACATCGGGGCAGAGGCCGAGATACTTGTTGCATCAGCATACCCGGAGAGCACAACGACGCATGAGAAGTTTGTTCTTGCAGAGGTCGATGTTGCCAATAGCATAATAACGGATGTGCGGCAAGTTCAGCAAGGTTCGTTCAGCAGTTCACGAATCTGGGATTAATTATGGCATGGGATCCTACATTTGATTGGGCAGATAAATCAAGCTTTAACGGAGAGCCGAGAAAGTACTCGATAATCAACGAGATCATCACACAGATTAACATTAAGTGTGGAGAGGCTGGAATATCTTCTCTTCCATCAGCTTTACTCAGTGGTGTATTAGGTATTATCGAAGACATGGACGATAAGGTCCAGGAGTTGATCCCTTATTACGGAAAGACATTAGCAAGCATTGAGGCAGAGATAGGATCTGCAAACCCACCACACTCACAGGGTAACCTATTCACTCCGACCTGGATTAATTGGACATACCAGGCCATTGAGCTTCTTGTGTTGAGTTGGTATAGCGAATATTGGAATGGCAGCGCGATTGGATCTGCGTCAGGAGCCGTATTGGATGCCAATTGGCAATCTAGGTGGAATTATGGTGCCGCATGGGCCGCATATCCGGGAGAATCTTCAATATCAACAGTAAACCAAACGCTGACAATAACTAAATCGGTTGGTTTTTATTTTAGCTTTAAGTTTACTCTAGACCACAAAACTCCTCAGGGAACTGCGAATATCTTTAGTGTAGAAGTAGAAGTTACTTGCAACCCAAGTACGGCCGCTTTGTCTTACTGCCGGATTGACCTTGGTGCCTGCCGAATGGATATCTACTACGACCATGTGGAGATGTACAATACAGGATCAGGAGACTTTGTCGGGGATTATACTGACGGAGTATGGAAGGCTACAAAAGATGGTTTCGGACTGATAACTTTGTACTTTGATGGCGTAAAGGTCTGGGACTCCGTTTTTGGAGGCCAGCACTTTGGGCTCTTCGGAATAGGTGGAGACTTCTCAAAACCATACGACCCGATGACTACCGTACTCGGTCCGTATATAATTAAAAATATCTCTGGAAATGAGATAGTTATGTAGTAGCTTGAATTTCAAACGATAAAAAGTATAATTATAACAATCAACGGAGGTTACACACTATGGCATTCGATAAACGACGTAAAGGCAGACAGGATCTCAGGAATATTCAAGAACAGGCGGGTGATGTATCCTTGCTCAACAGGACAGCTCCGAGGGTGTTTGCACCTACGCGAGCCGATGCTGGACGTATGCAGCGGGCTACTGCGGAATCTCAGCGCGACATTCTTGAAGGTCGCACTCTTGATACGCGCAGGTTCAACCGCCAGACAACGCAGAACGCCGCAAGTATGGCGGAAAGTGCGCGCCGATTTGATGTTGGCCGCAAAGATTCCCAAGATCGCTTTGACACGAACCGTCAGGATATGCTTGACAATCGTGCTGATACTCAGGGTCGATTTGAGACTAATCGCCAGGACAGACTGACTCAGAATCAGAATACTCGTCGTGACAATCTTATGGGCAAGTTCAGGCCTGAAGACGTTGATAGTTACTTGGGTAATCAGGGTCGCGGTTCGCAGCCATCTCCCGGCCGCATTGTTCAGGCAGGACAGCCAGAGCGTGAAATAGTTCAACAGCCAGCGCAACTTCAAGGCATGCGGCGTCCATCTACCACAGCAGGCGGTAGCGTGCAATTGCGCCCAAGGGTGTCGACAAAAGCACAGAAGCCCGCAGACCTTACAAAGCAGTACGACGCGATTGCATCTGATCTTGTGAACTCCGGGATTGACCGGGCAGAACTTTATGACGAGAATGACAAGCCAACCGCAAAGGGAAGGGCTGCAATACAATTCATGATGCGTGGACAAGATCCAGGTCGTGCAAACCTTGCAACCACTCAAGGGAATCTTGAGCAAGAGGCTGCTGAACTGCAGAAGTATCTTGATGAAAACACTGGTTTTGGCAAAGAGCGCGGCACTGTATTTACCAGCGACGAAGCCAAGGAAGCTGAAGCAAGGCTTGCAGAGATCCAGGAAGAGCTTAAAACATCTTCACAGGCACCACAGCCCCAAGCTAGTGCAGGATTCCGCAGACCACAGGCAGCCCAGGCAGCAGCACAAGCGACTGAAGCGCCACAACCCGTAATCGGAAGGCCAACACTACCAGAACTCCCATCAGGCGGGCAAAGAGAACGCGGGGCCGCAACAAGAGGACGCGATGACCTATCAGCATTTGAGGGCGTTGACGCTCGTGTTGGGAATAAGAACAATGTTCCCGGCGTGTGGGTGAGAGATCCCGGCACTGGAAAACAGCAGTTTATTGGCGAGGGTGAGTTGAAGCAGCATTACGGCGAAGACTTCGAGCTTGGCGCTCAATCTGCTGGCACTACTGATGGAACAATCTCATTCCGTCCAAACATGATGAAGCTTCCGGACCTCGGCAGTTCTGTGAGTGAACAGCGCGGCGCATTCGGGCCAACTCCAGCAGGTCAGCCAGGATTTGCAAGGCCGACTGAAACGCCAGCAGCCCAAGCAACACCTCAAGCCGATCCGTCTACATTGTCACGTTTTGACCGCGTTGATCAGAAGCTTGGCGGAAAGATCATCGACAAAACTCTTGATGCAATCGATAAGGGTGATACTGAGGATAAGCGTGCTGCGGCTCCGGTAATAAGAGAGATGCTTGCAAATCCAGACAAGTATGAGTCACAAATGCTTAACAAGTATCTTGATTCTGTAAACTTCTGGGAGCAGCCAGTGCAGGCGGATCCTCAGCAGCGTAAAGAGGAAATGAAAATTCCTGCCGAACAGCGCGCCAAAAACAAACGCGACCGCTGGGCAAATCGCTATATGAGTAAGGTTATTTCCGATGCTGCCGGTCCTGGAGTGACTGGACGCGGGCAGAGTAAAGTCGGGTATGACAAAGCTCTAAGGTTCTACAAGGAGCAAAACCCCGGAAGGACAGAGCGCGATTTTGAACTAGAACTTATTGAATTGCAGGGCGGATTACGCACTCCGGTTCTGAGATATTGGCAAGACAAGTCCGAAACGGGCGACATTGAAAAAACTGCTGCAGAATCTATCAGCAAACGACGCTTTACAGCAAGAGGAAAATAATATGGGCTCATATGCAGACGAACTAAAAGCAGCTCAGGGCGCGGTTGATTTAGAAATCAGCAACGAGGATGCAGTAATCAGGGAGCAAAATACTCGCGATGATTCTGCCTTTACTCGTGGCGCTAAACGTGGATTCCATGGACTTGTTGGCACCGTTCACGGGCTTCGTGGTGCTGTCAATAGTTTGACGGGTGACAAAGTAGCTCGTGATGCTGCGTTTAGAGATTACCAGGCACGTCAACGGACAGCCGGGCAGTTTAAGAAAGAAACGACTCTCATGGGTGACGAGGGTACTCAATCAGCTCTTCAGGCACCTGGTACATTCCTTGCTGAGACTCTTGGCGAGGCAGTTCCGTCGCTGGCTGAATTTGTTGCAACTGGTGCGGCTGGTGCGGCGATTGGTTCTCAAGCAGTTCCCGGCGTCGGACCTGAAGACGTTGTTGCGGCTCCAGTTGGATTCTTGGCGGGTGTATTTGCCAAAGGTGCGATCAAGAAGAAACTTGCATCCATGGGCATGGCATACGCTACCAGGCAACTTGTCAAGGAAGGCGGAAAAGAGCTTGCAGAGCAGACGTTGAAGAAGATGGGAAAAGCACAGTTCGCAAACTGGGGTGCAAAGCAACTTGGCGGTCGCGTTGGTTCGTTTGCTGCGTTGACTGCTATTGCCGGCGGCCAGGAAGGCGGTGGAAATTGGGCAGAGCTTTACGAAAAAGGCATTGACGCCCCTGGTTCATCTCTCGCTATGGGTGTTCTATCTGGAGCGAGTGAGAGTCTTCTCGGTGCAACCCCGGGAATGATGAAGGTTTTTCAACGTCCATCGATTGCGGGCGTATTGAAGCGTGTCAACGATACGAAAGGCGTCGGGGCTGCTGCTGGCGTCCTTTGGGATATGGCAAAGCAGGGTGGCGAAGAAGGTTTACAGGAGGGAGTCCAGGAACTTCTCTCTATGATCAACATGGACATCAATGATCCAGATCATGAGTGGACGAAAGAAAGTTTTAAGCAGCTGGTCGAATCTGCTGCTGCTGGTGCTGTAGTCGGTGGAGTAACCGGCGGCGCTGGCGGAGTAAGGCAGCAAGTCGGACAGAGATTTGGGCGACAAACTCCCGATGCAGGTCCGGAAGTATCTGACGAAGAAGTTGAATCAGTCATGCAGAACATGGAGCCGCCAGAGAAGGTTGCTGCAATCTCTCGACTCATGGCGCGTTCACAGGAAGAGTTTACAAGATTTGCAGACCGCAACGCAGAGATTTTCGAAGATCCAGAGTTCCAGGCGGAAAATGCCGACATCATGGAGCTTGTTTCTGAATACATTGGAAATGAGGACCGTCACGGACTTGGAGCGGCAACTTCAGAGCTGAAGACTCGAGTACTTGAGTTTCAGACACGCCCAGTAGATCAAGTTCAAGGCGTTCAGCAAGAGCACACAATGCCTGACGGTACCGTTATGGCCGGTCCAGAACATGAGGGTGCTGTTCCTGGATCTACCAGAGAAGTGCAGGAGGTAGGGATTGAGCAAGAGCCGGAAGCCCTACCAACTCCCGAGGACAAAAGACAGCAAAACAGACAAGCCCTTATCGATAGCCAGGGAGACCAGGTGCAGCGCATGCTTGATGAAGCTGCACAACAGCAGGAAACCAAGACGCAGGCCGTTGACACAAAGAAGCAGGGTAAGCGTATTGATAAAAGCCTGGACGAACTTGACAAGGCGTCAGACGCGACCAAGGCAATGAACGATGAAGATTTTGTTGCCAATAACCAGGAGCTAATTTCAGAGATTCAAGAGGCCATTGCAGGCGATCAAGCTGGACTCGTTGTTGAGAAGGTGAATCTACTCAAGAAGAAGATGCGGAATTTTGCCACTCGCGAACGTCGGAAGAAGTCCAGACCTTATACACCGCCACAGACTGACGGGACCACACAGCCGACTGAAGACCGCGAATTAAGCCAAGAAGAAATGCTTGACTTCCTCGGAGCAAAACCAGGCAAGTACGAACTTCCAGACGTCGAAGGCGATGCAGGACCACAGTTAAGCAATCAGGAAGTCCTCGACGCACTTGGCGCACAGCAGCAGCCCGCATTCGGCACATCATTCGATTTCGGTGCAAATGTTGAGGCCGAAGAGCAAGCCCCTACGCCTACAGAAATAATCAATGCATCTGGAACGTCAGCGTATAGAGATGCGTGGGATTATGTCTTGCGCGGAGTCAACAAAGAGGACAATGACAACTACAGAGAGTTCATAAATAAGAAAGGGAATAAGGCGTTTCAAGCAAAGAAGGCCGATCCAAATCCACTCAGTATTGATCAATTCATACAAGAGATTGGCGAAGGCGATGACGCTGCTGCTCAGTTAGTTAAGCGCATGGAGACTGTGACGAGTGATCAGTATGCAATTCTCGATGCACTTCTCGAAGCTCATAGGGAGCACATCAAAAGCGAAACCAAGAAGGAAAGAACCGAAGCACCTGGCGAAGGATTCTACGATGAAGTAAGCGACTTCGCGAACAACATGCGCGAAACTCTCACATACCACGAGGATCCGACTACCAAGGCCCAAGAGCTTGAAAATAACGCTATCGAGACCGCCGAATACATTCAGCTAAGAATTCTCGACCAGGACATTGACCCGGATGATGCCTTGAACACATTAACTCGCGCTATCGAATCGATGTCAGAAAGCAATCCGACCAAGGCCCAGGAAATGCGAATGCTCGAAGCTCAAGAGGGCTTTGTATCCGACATAGCGGGCAATGTTGTAGGCGTTGACGAAGACGGCAATCCAATTTACCGCGAACAGGCATCGGACGAAGAAGAGTTAGAGAAATTCACTCCGCCCCGCACAGACTCCGGACTTACAACCCCGGCCGAGAAGGTTGCGCCTGTTGATCTTGGAGCCAAGCCAGAGCCGAAGAAGAAAGCGCCAAAAGCCGAAGCTATCAAAGCAAAGGTCAAGGCCAAACGCGAGGCTAAGAAAGTAGAAAAAACTGATTCTATTGATGAGTTTGCCAAGCTATTGCTAGACCCTGAAGTCGCTGCTAAAAGCCTAGACAAACCAAGCTTATTCAAGAAGATGGCAGAGGCAAGGAATGCCATTACTGATTACTTGAAATCAGAAGAAAAACCACGCATATTCAAATCAGAGAATAACACGTATTACTTGCATAAAGCGACACGCCCAGGAGTAGAATGGCAATTGTCAACCTTTACAAAGGATGAACAGCCATTAGGCCACACAGAGTATAAAAACTATGACCAAGCAATTGATGACTTGACTTCTGTTGGAGTGTCTCGCAAAATACAGGCAGAACATATACTTGAACGCGAACCGTCCAAAGCAGAGCCCAAGCCGAAAGAGGGCGAGCTCTTTGCAGAAGGCGACCCATACGAACGCGCAATCAATATCGCGTCACAGATCCGGAACACTTTCAAGCGCCACACACGCCCGTCAACCAAGGGCATGCTTGCAGAGAATCACGCGCTGAATGTTGCTGAACAGATGCAGGCTAAGATTGCAGACAAGAGAATTAAACCGCTACAGGCTGAAAAGCTTCTTGAACAAGCAATGTCCGACGCTGAGAAGTTCGCCAAAGAGACAAAGAAGCCGGCACAGCTTCAGGAGGAGACGCTTTTTGACATTACCCCGGATGATGAGTTGAATCTTGGTGATACGGCATTTGCTGAACCTGCAAAGCAAAAAGTAGCGCCAAAAACCAAAGGCGATGCGTCATTATCCCGCAAAAAGACTACTCACGAGATTGAGTTCAAGAATCCAATCATAGGCGAGAATGGAAACAAAATAACCTCATATCGCTGGAACTGGACGGACGGTGAAAAATGGTCTAACCGCGAAGAGGGTCTTGTAGAGGCGAAAATATCTGACTGGGAAACATCGTTGACAAATCCCGAGACAGGTCGTGAAATTGTTCATTGGTTCACCGTTGTTAGTCCAGATGGCAATATTGACGTTGTGTCTGCTGAATCGGCCGCTAAAATGCTTGGAATAACCACAAGTAAGGTTCGTTCAAAGAGTAAATCTGAGGTTAAGAAGTTTGTTGAGCAGGGTAAAAAAGAAGAGTCCGAAAAGAAGGCGCTTGATGAGGTGTTAGCCACGACTGGACACAAAAAACCCGTCAATACATTCATTGAGTCTCTGGTATTTTTCCGGAAGAAAAGATGGGATAAGTTTGTTGAATACAAGAAAGGAAACATTGACCCTTCAAAAATCAGCGCTTCTCTTGAATCTGAGGGAAAGACGTCTGAACTATTTCTTGTTGACGAAGATGGATTACATCATCACACATTTGAATCAGCCCACCCAGGATACGAGATGAAGCGTTTTTCGTGGGATGAACTGTATGACATGCTTGACTCCAAGCCCCTGACCAAAGCCGAAGAGATTAAAGCAAAGGTGAAGGCCAAAAAAGAGGCCGAAAGTAAGAAACCTTCCGAAAAAGTAACAGATGTTACGGAAAAGGTCAATCCATTTGCTGACCTAAAAGAGCTTGACGAGATCAAGTTCAACCGTGGTGGACGCGATTACACAAGAGACATTATCAAGGTTCTTCCAAATGGTCAGTATCTCGTTGAATTATTTGGGAACAAATACATCAAGCCTTCAGAGGTTATCAGAGCAAGAAAGAAAGGCGGGGAGATTGTAGAAGCTGAATCTAAGTCAGAAAAGCCAAAAGCCCACAAAGCCGAGGCCATAAAAGAGAAGGTCAAGGCGAAGAAAGCCACCGTCATTGACAACGTAAAGTCATACGACGCAGTAATCAAACGCATAAGAACGGGCGACATCACGGCAGACGAATTACGGGCTGCATTCAAGTCATTCACCGAGAACAGGCAGGTATTTGTAGACTTCCTGCAGAGCAAGACAAAGGCACAGATTGCAAGGGCTTCTGGACAGTATCGGGATGATTCGACCAAGCCAACAATGATAAGAATTGCCGTAGATCGCTTTGCGCAGGAATTTGTGCCACGAGCCGCTAGTATGAGTGGACTTGTTTCATATCATGGCGGAATGCTTGGAGAGAGCACGACTGATGTAGTCAACCGACAAATCAAAGACATCACTGACGCTGACCTTGCCAAGATCCAAGAGAAGACCAAGGAAGTTCGAGCAAAACAGGCAGAAGAGAAACAAGCTCGCCTTGATGCTGTAAAGGATCCGAAAACGTTGAGCGACTTCCGTATTGCACTCGATGAAGGCGTAGAGCTCACAGAAGAGCAGCAGGCGAGATACGACGATTTAGCAACCGCAGCACGCAGGGAGCGCACAAAAGAGCGTAAAGAAGCCCAGAGAGAAAGATTAACGGCTCCTGTTGGCGATGTCGGCATGAGTATCGTCGAAGCGTACCACGACAAAAAAGATATTCCCATGTTCGTCGTTCAGCAGGAAAAGCGTGTTGAGCGTGACGAGTTTATACGACTCAAGGCTATTGCAAAGGCAAATGGCGGATATTACAGCCCGTACCGAGGCGGAAGGGCTAAACCAGGCTTCCAATTTACCAGCCAAGAAGATGCTCAGACATTCATTGACAATGCCATTGGTGAAGAAAGCACCGCGACAAAAGAAGCCGTCCCAGAGAAGACCGGAGCCGAGAAGCTTAAGGAGACATCTGCAAGGCTAATGGAGCGTGCAGTTGAAAAGCGTGACCAGGATCGCAGAACAAACACCGCACGTCAAGCTGGAATGGCCGCAAGCTCTATTGCAGACGCCGAGAGAGACATTGCCATTGCTACGACCATGCAGAATATCGCTGAGTCAATTGAAGATGATACAGCAGTCCATCTAAGGGGATTAAGAGACAAGACGCAGGTTGAGACGATAATGAGCATTATGAACCGTGCGAAGCGTGACTATGTCCTGGAAAACAATATCAGTTCTGTATCAAAGGAGTATAGGGAGCTCCCCGCTTGGAGCCCGAAGTATATGGAATTTGTCAAGTATCCGGAGTATCAGATGCATGCCGAATCTATAAACAGATTTGCAAACGAGCTTGATAAGACCAAAGGCGCAAAGCTTGTTGCGAACAGACTGCGAAAAATTTACAAGGGTCTCGATCCAGAAAAGAACCAGATGTACACATTTGACAGCGTTCGCGACCTTGAAATAATTGACAAGATGAAGAAGAAGCTGAAAGGCGAACATATCATGTGGTTGATTGACAACGATTCTGCAAATATCGGTCGTCTAAACAGAATGGATGTGTTGAATACCCAGGAGCTCCGCGCGGCATTACGTGAATATGCATCGCTAAAAGAGGATGCCAAGGGCGAGGATCCAATCAAGAAGCTTGAGCGCGACATCAAGACTGATAAGTTTGAAGGTCTAGATTTCTTCCCAACTCCTATTCCGCTGGCAAACCGCATGGTCGAGATGGCAGACATCGAGCCAGGCATGAAGGTTCTGGAGCCGAGTGCCGGCAAGGGAGACATTGCTAAGTCAATCCAGGACGCACACCCGGACGCAGATGTGACAGCCGTTGAGGTTTCAGGAAAACTCCGCGAGATCATCAAGGCAAAAGGCCTTAATCTTTCGGATGACCGTGATTTCCTTGAGCATGAAGGCGAATATGACCGAATTGTGATGAATCCACCTTTCTCCAAGAATAAAGACGTAGAGCATGTAAGACACGCATACAGCCTACTAAAGCCAGGCGGCAAGATTATTGCAATAGTCAGCGAACACCCGTTTTTTGCCAATGACAAAGTATCAAAAGAATTCCGCGAGTGGTTTGGCGAGGTTGGCGTTTCTGATGAAAAGATGCAGGACGCATTCAAAGGAAAAGATGCCTTCAGACAGACAGGAGTGAATACTAGACTGATTGAGATTGAAAAACCTTCTTCTGGCGTAAAGTTCAGCGTAGACGACCAGGGCATATCCCGCACGCCCATAACGAGCGAGAACGTTCAGGAGTCATTCCCCGGTGCTGAAGTTACAAATGATGGCGACGATTACACTGTTGCTCTTCCTTCTGGCGCGAAATTCAACATAACGATGACCAAGAGCATCCCTACCGTTGTCAGCAGCATAATGCGCGATTACGGTGTTACTCGCGAAGTAGCTCAACGCATGGCTATGAGTGGCGCTAAGGGTGCAACGGTTCCATCCGGTGCGACTGTAGAACTTTCAGACGGCAAGACATTGAGCATTGACGAGATCAACGTTATCATCCAGGAATCTCGCGGTGACAGTGGTACTGTGAGGCATGAGGGCTTGCACGTTGCAAAACAGCTTGGATTCTTTGATAGCGCGTATGGTAAATCTTTGTGGGACTCTCTCATGCTGGAATACGGCAGTGAGGAAAATATTGCAAATGCCCGAGAAGTCTGGACTGGTCAAAACGGCTTATGGGGTAAGATCGTTCAATGGTTCCAACGTCTCAAGCTAAAACTTGGCATGGAGATCAACCCGAACGCCGCGCTTAACGAGACTTTCACAGAGCAGTTCTGGAGTCAGGGCGTTGACCGGTCCGGAGTATCGAATATCCGGTTTTCAGCCGACCCGGTAACGAGTATCAAGAATGACGTTGTTGACGATCTACGGGAGCAACGACGTGCTGGAGAGATTACTGCAGTCGAAGCAGAGAGCCAACAGATGTGGCTTGATCATGCTGAAACCGCGTTAAACAACGACTTCACCGCCGGGGCAAGGTTGTTAAATGAATTAACAAAAGAATCCCGCGTGTTGAGTGACCGAGAAACCGCTATATTGCAGGTTCACTACCGCCGTGAGTACAATGTATTCGAGCAATTGTCAGACAAGCTATTTGAGGCCCAGGATTCTGGCGATGCTGGTTCTATTGCAATAGCGCAGACCGCAGTAAACAATCAGCTTGTAACCGTCAACGGTATTGAGGAAGTAACGAGATCGGCCGGGCGTGAGTGGGGTCGTGCTGGTGTTGCCCGTCAGATTGCACTTAAGAAAGACTTCTCACTTGCCGGCATGGAACGCAAGGCACGTGTTGCCAATGGCGGAAAGGCTCTGAATAAGGAGCAGATGCAGGAGATCAAGAAGTTATCTGAAACGGTTGAGCGTCTTGAGAAGCGCATCCTGGAAGAGTCAAGCAAGGTGTCGGACCTGGAAAAGCAGGCCATAATCAGAACCAGACTTGACGAAGAGATTGCCATAGACCGGAAGCGTCCAAAGAAAAAGATGTCGAAAGCATCTACAGGCTTTGCGATGAAGGCCAAGGACATTCTGAAGGGTCTCGGATTCTCGGCGTTGAAAGAGAAGGTTGAAAGTGTCAAATTTAAGATTGACGAAGATGCCGACGCTGACATTGAAGCTGAACCACTGATCATCGAAGAGCTATATGATACAGCCGTTGAGATGGCTAAGGCATACAATAAGGACGGGATAACGAGTCTCGGCGCATTTATTGCCGCAATCCGTCGCGACGTTGGAGATGTCACAGAGGCGGAATTGACCTTTGCGAAAGCCTGGAACGACATGGCTTTGAAGGCGAAGGATAAAACGATCTCAGGTGGTGAACTCGACATTACAGATCCGAAAAGCATCATCAAAGAGGCCAGAAACATTCAACGCGAATTGGTTGAGCAGGGAATCACCGATCAAGACGCGATAATTGACGCGGTCCACGAGACGTTAAAGGAATCTATTCCAGATATGTCCAGGAGCGAGGCAGTTGACGCACTTAGCGGTTATGGCCAGTTCTCAACGCCTTCCAAGAATGAGATTGACATTGCTATCCGCGAACTCAACGCATTGCACCTGCAAGTTTCCAAGCAGACTGTTTTGAATGAAGCAATTGCCAAAGCTGAAGAACTCAGGGAAGAAGGCTTAAGCGACGACGAGATTGCAAAGCGCCTGGTCGATGAAGGATTGCAGCTCAAGGCAACCGGATACGTTCGCGGCACTCAAACCGATCTGGTGCGGCACATGATCGCGCAGACAAACGAGCTCAAGAAAGAGTTACCAGTTCTGCCGACCGCCAAAGAAGGTCAGCTACAGTCTGCCCTAGATGCAGCGAAGAAGACCACTAGGAACCGCATCAAGGATCTTCAGTGGGAAATCTCCAACAAAGAGCGCATTGTCAAGGTGCGTAAATCACTTCAGGCTGACAAAGAACTCGAAGCACTCAGGAAAGAGCGCGACGAACTTGTTGCAGAGCATCGCCAAATGTTCCCGGCAAAAACTCGCACAGAAGCCCAGCGGATCGCAGCCGCAGAATCAGCACTAGATAAAGCAATCGCCCGCACCGAGCAAGAGATTCTTTCGGGTGACATAGGCGTTAAGAAGGTTCAGAAGGTATCAACACCCGCAATTGATGCTAAACGCGCCAGGCTGGACGAGCTGAAGGCACAGAAGCAGGCACTCCGCGACATCGCAAACCCCAAGATGACACCAGAACAACGCGCGCTCAAGAATTACGAGGCGAACATTCTCCGCCGGGTTGCTGATTACCAGGACCGCATTGCAGAGAAAGACTTTGCGCCACGGAAGAAAGAAGCACGCGAACTCTCTGACGCAGAACTTAAGCTGAAAAAACGCCTGGAAGATGCGAAAATCCAGTTCATGCAAAAATCAGATGCCTATCGACGTGCAAATCTCAGTCTACCCGGGAAGGCACTTGATTATGCCAAAGAAATAGGTCATATATCAAGATCTCTAATGACATCTATGGACTTATCTGCAGTGTTTAGACAGGGCGGAATTGCCGTTTACTCACATCCAGCACTTGCAAAGGAAGCATCTAAAGAAATGTTCAAAGCGCTTGTCAGCGAACAAAATGAATTCAATTCGGCAGAGAAGATGAGGCAACATCAATTATGGCAGAAATCACAGACTGCTAAACTGGCAATCACCACAAATGAGGGTCAGATAACAAAGCAGGAAGAAAGCTTTATGGGTAGGTGGGCCGATCGCGTTCCTGGCGTTGCAGGAAGCGGAAGAGCATACACGACTTTCTTAAACAGCATGCGGTTTAACCTGTTTGTAACTATGGTTGATTCCATTGGCAAAAACGGACAAGTAACAACCGACGAGGCCAAAGTCATTGCCAACTACATCAATGCGGCTACTGGTAGAGCTGACTTCAAGAGATTGAATGAATCCGCTGCAACGCTCAACTCAGTATTCTTCGCGCCAAGATACGTTGCCTCCAGGTTTCAGTATTTGACACTTCCGTTCGCTCTTCCATGGATGAAGACCACGCCCCGGGTCAAGAAGATGATTGCACAAGAATATGCCCGGACCTTTGCAGGCGCAGCGGTGTTTATCGGATCCCTTCTTACACTTGCTGCAATTACTGCAGACGGTGAAGAGGAAGAGCCAACCTTTGAAATCGATCCCAGGTCTACGGACTTCATGAAGATTAAAATTTCTGACACGAGATTGGATCCACTTGCGGGATTATCACAGGTTATCGTGTTCTCTTCTAAGGTGTTGTCAGGACAAACTAAATCGGCAACAAGTGGAAAAGTCAAGAGCTTATCTGATGTTGGTGGAAGTCCATTTGCGCAGACTCGTTGGTCAATCACTGGTCGATTTTTGCGCGGAAAATTGGGTCCTATACCTGGTGCAACCGTTACAACTCTTAATGATTTTACAGATGTTGTCGGTCAAAAGCATTCCCCTGCTGGACTTACTGCCGGCCTATTTATCCCGCTTTCTGTGAGAGAGGTGCGCGACTCGATAGTAGCACGCGGATATTCAAAGGGTACTGCCATTTCTATGATGGCACTATTTGGGATGGGTGTCGGTTCGTATGGCAAGAGAACTGAATATCTTGCCTCAACCAAAGAAGAGCGTGCCAAACTATTCGCTAAGGATCTCAAGAAGGTTAACCGGGAAGACAAGCACCTCCCTTACCAGGATAAACTTACGCGGGAACAACTGAAGCGCTACGATAGAGCAAAGAGGCGCAAGCGTAAAGCAAAGAAGGAAGATGTCAAGAAAAAGCCCTGGCAGAAGTAATATACACTAAATGCACACAGCATACACCTGATGCTATGGCAATAAAAAAGCCCATACCGTTGGTGGGCATGGGCGTATCGTGTAAAGTGGGAAGTTGAGCTCTCTTTGTCCATATTCTAGGACGTTGCGAGCATAGTCGCGTAGTTGGCGAGAGTTCGCTTCCTCGGCTGCAGTAGTTCAACCATATATTGATGATCCAGAGTAAAGTCGGTTGTTTATCTCTTTTCGATTATAGGATAATCCACCAGACACAGCCCTGAACCATGCGGCAAATCTCTCATCTTCTCGGTTGAGGGCATCCCAGCGGCCTTCAAATGAGGGTGCGCCAGGATGTCCTGTATTTTTGCCATGAGGATAATAATCATAATTGAGCACTTTTGTAAGCACTACAATTATAAAGATTATCAATATGGCGAGAATTGTTATCATTGTTTCTCCTTTGCTTTCTTTACCAGTGACAGCCCGATTCTTTCACATCCACCGCCTTCACGAAATGATTCCTTGTCTTCACGCTTAAAGAATTCTTCAAACATTTCATAGAACTTATTTCCAGCGCATTTTCTTGGTTCGCCATCTTGTTTTAATGGCCACGGACCGCTTGATTGGCTGTACTCAAATAGCCACCCATTATATTTATATATACGCGGTCCACACATAAATCCTGTAACGTGTTTCATAAGTCCAATTCCAGTTGATTGTTCCCAGGCATCTCTAACATAGGCGCAGATTCGAGAAGTTTCAATTCGTCTGTTAATTTATGCCACGTTCTTCCTTGTCCGTCGAGGACTGCCCACTTGAATCTATTGTAATGGCCTTCGGTAGGGAATCTCACGCGTCTGATTATCCTACCGACAGTCTTGCTGTCTTTGATCTCAACCAGGTCGCGGATCTTCATTCCGCCCCCTTGACCTGTTCATCTGTGTGATACTTTAACTCAGCAGCCCTTCGTGCGTCTACTGCATCTTGAAATACATAAAAGATTCCCAAGTATATTGATTTGCCATTTAGCCTTAATGTGGCGACCCACCTGTCAGAATATCCACAGGCTAGTGAAACGCCCTTAACGCCGCTCTTGTTGGTTGAGTATATTTTAGACTTTCTTATATTGTCGCGATGGCTTATTGGTTGCAGGTTTTCGATTCTGTTATTAGTGCAATCCCCATCTATGTGGTCTATTTCAGCAGTGACGAATCCGTGATGCATTAGGAATATAAGACGATGTGATCGGTAGCTTATTCTATTTATTTTTACATACCTGTATCCACTCTTATCCAACCACCCAGCCTCATCGCCAGCCAACCTCAATCTGCGAGGCTTTCTGTAAATCAACTTACCTTCTGAATACTCTAACAAGTCTGTTAATAGATCTTGAGTAATTCCGTTCTTCTCTTCTTTCGTCATGGATTTCACCTCATGATTAAAAAGCCCTCGGGTGAAATCAGCCTACGTCATAGACTCCGGGGGCGTTAAAATTATTAAGCAGATTTCACTTTGCTGCAGCTAATGTAGTCATTGTTTTAGATTTTTCAAGGCTATTTCGCGGGCCTTGTGCTGGTTAGCTAGCGTGACAAAGGCTAGTAACTCATTGCGTAGACGGCAAGCCACAGTACCGCCGCTAACCCCTTTCGATGCGTCAAGGTCTGTTTGTGCAAACTCAGCCATTGTGTGAAAGTCATTCAACACAGCCTCAGCCTCTTCAGCTTTCTTGCGGTACATTAATTCATGGTCTTTCGCGTCTGCGTATGCTAACTCAGCCTCTTCGCTCTTGGCCCGCTCTTCTGTGAGTTCTTTGCCTGTTATCCTGCAGGCAAGTCGCTTCATCTCCAACCTATCCTTCAACTCCTTAATCTGCGTACAGAGCGATTCGGCATCCTGCTTGCGTCCTGATACCTCCGCCTCAAGCTCTCTGATCTTCTTCTGGTCTCGCTCGTACCCTTCTGACCAAGATTGGTTGTTAGCCTGCGCTTTGATCAACTTTTTGTTGTCGTCGGTGAGTTGAGTTTGGAGGGTTTCGAGTTCAGCCTCAAGGGCGGTTATACGTCTCTTTAGTACCAGTTTGCAGTCGCATTTATTTCCGACCATGTAGCATGTGCCGCAATACTGGCAATAGTAAGTCTCTGTATTAGGTTCACTCATATCGTCTAATCTCCGTTTAGTATTACAACGTGGGTGTCGTCAGCAAATCCACAATCGGTAATCACTGTGGGACATATCAACTCTGTGTTTAAGTCTCGCGGGCCACCGGAATCAAATGTTGAATACTCCTCGTTCTCGACCGACCTTACATTGTTTCCATTAAGTGCCCCTAGATGCTCCAATACTTGGTAAAAGTAGATGTTAGATTTTCTACAGGCCTTTACCGCTAGTTCCAATTTACGAAACGCCTTTGCTTGATCTGGGGTTAGGTTTATAAGCTCCTGCACTTCATCTGTACTTAAATCACTCATATCGTCTAATCTCCTAGTTGTTCTTTTGTTGCCTGCTTACGCTTTGGCTCTACGTGTGCGCACCCTCTTGACCAAGTGATATCTCTGAGCCATTCACTATCTAGTTTCTTCTGAGACCTCCTACCCCACGCAATTCCTACAAAAAACATGACAAGGAAAGATGATCCTGCAAGTATCCAGTCAATCACTTCCATCACTCCACCTCCCCGACAGCCTGCACCTTCGTCGCTATGATAATTGAACTATCTTTCATCTGCTTTATCCTTTGCTACGGTTCCGCGTTTCATCTTTTTACTGGTTAGCGATTTGAACACACTCCAGCCGTTATTTAACCTCGAGACAATTGTATCTCGTCGAATGCCTGTTATCTCTGCCCATTCGGTCACGCACCTTGTTTCTCCATCGTGAGTTAGCATCCTATTCGACCGGGTGTTCCTCATGTTAGCAGATCTCGTAACCCACCTGCAATTTTCTGGACTGTATCCTGAGTCATTATCTTTACGATCGAGCTGCAATCCGAGCTTGTATCCATTGACCATAGACCACTGGTAGAAATCTTCAAAACTCGATCTCCATTCGTCACAAACGCCAATACCTCGAGCACCATACAGCCTGTAACTTATTGCTTTTTCTGAATAACATCTCGAAATCATACTGTTGCGAACGTCGTACAGGGGATGCTTATGTAGCCCATGAGTTGTAATTCCAATACCACTGCAATTTTTACACTGCTTAGTCGCACCATTTCTAAGGTACATTGAATGGATTAGCTTTTTATATCCACACTCACACTCACAGTATTGCTTAGTATCTCCCTTTTCTCCGTGGTGTAATGATCTCACTGTCCACTTTCCGAACACTGTCCCGATCGGGAACTCTTTTCTTTTAGTCATAGGACTCTACTCCTGAAATAAGAAGCCCATAGGTAGAGTAGACAGCGAAACCGTCTCTATGGGCGTAAATTGTTCGAACGACTCTACTCGTTACTGGTTAATGTAATCCGCTTTTTAATTTTGTCAAGACACACCACCTCGCGCTTTGTTTCGTACCTGTATTATATTCTCTATCATGGCATCACGCCGCAATAGATAATCATTTAGGGACAGTTCAGTATCTTCCCGTAGCTCTATAAACTCGTCGAGAACCTCCAACATCTCAGGGGCGGCGGCTATTAGGTGGGCATCGGCCCTTGCATCTAATATTGTCTCGGGGTCCTCAAAGGCGGTTATCTGTGCGATATCTACATCGTCGGTTAAAATATTAATTTCTACAGTTTCTTTTTCGCGGGCATCTTTGATCTCTTTAATTCGCCATGGCCCTGCTGTGTGTTTACTTGTCATCCTGCTGTGCCTCCTGTGTCTTAAATAACTTCTTTGCTACATACTCACCAAGCCCGCTCGATACATACTCCAATGCTTTCTTATCATCGACACGGACAATGGGTCTCTTCAATCGTTTGATCTTTGTTATCTTGACCGTTTTCATCCTACACCTCCTGTGCGCGGGTTGCTGCTTTCTGGAGTAGTTCGGCCTTTGTCTTATATTCTCGATCTGGGTCGGGGGGATAAGAGCATTCACTGTCAATCTCAAGAGTTACTAGGTTTATCATTGTACAAACGGCCTCCAACTCTCCGAATGATTCATGGATAACTGATATTGCCCACGGGACTCCATGACGTATAAAACCATCACCCACAGCCCACACGGGAGCCTTGGGGCGGCGAATGAGCTTAAATGAATGATCTTTACTTACAGACCAAACCATAGCGTTGAAATCCCACCCACTCTCACCGTCTTCCAAGAATCTATGACTACAGTATTCATGGTCAAACTCATCCGTATTAAACTTAGGTGCCAGCTCAAGCCACCGCTGCTCCGGCTCCGTCAGCTCTTGGCGGGGGCTTGTAAACCTATCGTGGATGAAATCAAACAGGGTTGTTTCGTTATTCTCCCACCCATAAGACTGGGCCATATTAGCCAGTGCGGTTATTGAGACTGTATCGTCGGAGTCTTGGCGGGGTAGGGTGTTCCACGAGTGAACGCACGTTTCGCATCCGCATTCACATTCTATCGTTAGGCCGTCGTTGCTTAAGCTCTCACTCCCGCAAATCGGGCATGGTTTCAGTTTGTCTGACATGGTTTGTTCATCTGACATTTGGCATTACTCCAAAGTAGAAAAGCCCCCGGAAACACCGATAAAGGTGGTAATGCTTTCCAAGGGCTGAAGTTGATTTTACCGCGTGCATTACTCCGCTGTTAATTCAAGTTAATCATATTCGCGGAAAAGTCAAGCCTGCTGCATTAACTCTTTCCAAATCTTCTCGTTTTCTTTTACTGCTTCATCGTCGTTGGCATCCACGAAACAAGCGAACTTTGAACAGTGTCGGCAGAACAGGCAGTTAGCTGGCTTTGTTACCCAGTGGCAGCCATCACAGTTGGGGCGCGTTTCATTGTCTGGCATCAATTATTTACCTTCTTCACGGTTTTTCGGTTAGAAATCAATATTTTTCCTGTATCATCAGCAAGGATCTTACAAACATCGTAGTTGTCAACTCCGAACTCAATAAAAACTCCAGTTCGTTTTTTGTTGTTGCGATCTGCAAACCTTACCGGGTCTCCACCTTTGAGTCGTTGATATGTCATAAATCACCTCTCTTGTAGTTCTTGGAATGTATCCTGAGCTCTTGTTCTGGCGTCCATGGCGGTCGAAGCAGTAACGGCGCGTCCGAGATCTCCCCGTTATCCTTCAACGCCTTCAGGATGATGTTTAGGCGTTCTTTCCTTCTTCCGCGTTCGTATGCGTAGAAGACTGACTTAGTCCACATCCCCATGATCAGCGCGACAAGCATGATCCCGGCGGCTATCTGGTAGCGTTCGCGGTTGGTCATTGGTCGATCCTCCTGCCTATTATTTTATCCAAATACTTCCAAGCATCTTTCAGTGTGTCAAATCTGGTATAGCAATCGGTAAACCAGAAACAGTCAAGCTGAACCTCGTATCTCATTTTTCCATACCACATAAAGCACTCAATGCGATATCCCGACAACCCCTGCTTTCTTCGCCTTGGGCTTTCTTCGACAATAATAGAGGGAATGCTATGATAGTCAGCGACTGCTATATAATCTCGTTTCCATGTAATCATTAGTCGATCCTCCTTGATGTCCAGGTAAACCCTTGTTGTTCTCCAATCCATGTAAATTCTTTTCCGCAACTGCATTTTTCTGTTTGATCAGATTCAGAGTACCAATAACTTTCGTCAGGTTCATAAAACTCCCCGCAGTATGGACAGTTTACGCCATTGTCGTTAGTCACTTCTGTATCTCCACAGTCACATTTATCCAAAGACTCACAGCACGATTCGCAGCTTGTTGCGTTGTTACTCATAATCCTACTACTCCTATATTTGTTGTTTACAGGTACACCCAAGATGTCTGTATCTCTTTCCCTAAGCTCTTTGCAAATTCTACCTCAGCCCTTGCGCCTTTTGAATCCTCCCACCCGTCGAGCAGTAACAAGGCGTCGGCATTCTTAACATCAAGAAATGCGTACTCCATGTACTGCTGATATGTGAGTCCGTCTGGCTGTCGCGTTGGGTTGATAGGTGTCATTTCCATTTCTTCTAACTTCTGCGCCACCATGTCAAACTCTGGGTAGTTGAATCCTTCAATCCCGGTCATCGGACCGGATATGTACACTTTCTTTTTCATCAGTCTCTCCTCCTGTCGTTTCCGCGCAGCGTTACAACGTGGCACATTTGATGTAATCTAGATTCAGCCCTTACCCCATATCGTTCAATGAACATCTTTGGTGTAAGGTTAACGGCCATGTGTGTACGTGCGCCGCAATCCCGGAACTCATTGCAGCATTTTTGAATTATGGTATCTATTACCTCCTGCTTTGTTCCGAATTCGTTTAATATTGGCTCAGTTCCGATATCATCTATGCATCGATCCCGCCATAGTACATCAATTGCGGGCTGTCCACGGTCGGAGTAGTTTCCTTTAAGTAGTTCGTAAATCTCATATCGGTTCTTAACTCCGTGAACCTGCCATAGCTCAACCAGATCAGCAGCTTGGTATACGCGCAGCCTGAATAGCTTTTTCATAATACTGAATGCGAGTGTTTTGCCCCTACCAGTCAACCCCATTAGACAGAGCCCCTTTTGCGATCTGCTAGTGCCAGAGTAGAGTTCTGCACAATACTCGCTTATTACTCTCAAGTTGTATGGTTCTCGGTCATCATATCCATGATGCATAAAACGTTCTTTGTAGAACTCTGTGCGCGACTTGATGACATCATCCGGCACATCGTTTGCGACGATCTCTGACAACCCTGACAGTCCATCAGAAACTACATCTTTTAAGTTTATTGCTTTTTTTTCTTTTTTCATAGCTTACTCCATGGCATTATGTCGTTTCCATCCTCGTCTTGTGTTACATCATCCTGTTCTTCATACTCTTCTTGGGTCGGAAGAGCTTTGACATTTTGAACCGGAGCAGCACCTCCGCCATTGTATGCCCTTTTCGGGTAAAGTGCTGTATGACTTCCCGCTATGGCCCTGTTAATCGCGTCCAACTGTTCAGTCTTACTAAATTCCTTCAGACTGTTGAACAATCCCTTGATTGCGTTGTCGGTAACATATTTCTTGTTTATCCGCCTTTCGTTTAGGAACATTATGAACGCATTCTTTATTTCCTCGTCATTGCAAGTAGACCAATCAATCGCGGCGACAGCCGCATCATGTATTTGTGGTTTGGTTTTAGTTTTAATTTCTTCTTTTTCTTCATTCCCTTCATTATAGTGCTGCCCCTTGGCCTGCCCTTTGCTGTGCCCCTTATTATGCCCTTGCCCTGCCCCACCGTAGTTATGGACGTCTTGGAACTTACTGTAGTTGCAGATAGTTATCCTCTGCCCCGAGCGTGCCCCTTTGTGTGCCCCTTGCGATTGTATGAAATTAATACTTCTCAACCTGTCTAATGCACACCTGACAGCCTTAATTGATATATTGCAGTCCTCGGATATAATACCTAAAGTCTTCCAACATTGGCCGCGCTTAAGGTTCTTTCGTTCATTGTCTGAGAAGGTTGCGGACAGTAGTAAATAGATAGCTACTTTTATTGTGTTTGATGAACAGAACCATATATCTGAATCCAACAGAGACTTGGCTAGATAAATATATCCGCCTTCGATGGGGTCTTTCATTGTAGAATTTTCCTTTGACCATTGCATTTGGCGACCGAGTTTTTGAAAAAAGATTAGGCGGAGAGGGGAACGGTCAAGTAAAACCTCTGCTGACGCTATCAGCATGCCGCTAAACATGTTGGTCTGATACCGCCTAATCATTAAGTTAATCATTTCCGCTATAAATGCAAGCGTTCATCGAGATTTCTTCCACGGTGTCGGGTTATATTTTGTTCTTGAGTGTCTTGATACTGCTGAGTGTGCAATCATTGCGATGACGATTGCGGTTATGCAGACCAGGGAGATAGCTATCAGTTTTTGTTTTGATGTCATTCTTTCGCCTTTGTTATTGTTAAATTGACTCCATGCAGATTTGTCTTCCTGGCAATGTACTTCACGCCCTTGACCAAGAACGACCGGGATGTTCTGCGGTGAAAGTCTTTCAACTCTTCCTCGATGGCCATGGTGGCTTTCTTGAGTGTCGTGAAATCTCGTCGAGTTCTACAGTTATGTCGTTCCATGGTTTCACCCATCCAAACACTCAACTTGCGGCGGTTTGACTGGCACGGCATCTAGATCACCGTCGTAACTGTGGCCGTCTTTTGATCCTGCCATGCGTTCACGTGCTTTGATTCGCAGTTCTTCACCAGTTACGGTCACTCCTTTCTCTTTCAACATTTCAAGAAGGATGTTGCGCTCGATGCAATAGATTTCAAGGGTTGATGCGGTCATTGTATCAGTTAAACACATATGCTACTCCTGGTTATCTGTGTCGGTTGCTAAGTGGCGAGTTCTTGGGTCAGACAGGAGACGCTTAGGTGGTTGCGCCTTGTTCTTTGGCTGCTCCCACGATTTTACGGTCCAGGTGCTTACACCCATATCCTTTGCAAATTCCTCCTGCGTAAGGCCAAGAGAAATGCGGTACTCCCGGATCGCCTGCTTTGTGATTACTTTTCTGGACATCATGCCTCCTATTGTTCAAGCAGCCTTTTCGCCACTCGGTTGTACTGGTTGTATGTTGTGATGACTCCCCTGCTTACGAGTCTGTGCATAAGCCGGTACTTGTGCGCTGCATCTGCACACTCTGGGTATTCTTCCATCTGCTGAATCGTGTTGCTCAGATGGAGCATGATATGGCCTATGATGGGCTCTGCTGTTCTCGCTCCGTATCTGAGTCGTCGGTATGCGCGTTGCTTTTCATTCTGCGTTAATCCCAGCCCTTTCATAGTCATACCTCCAGTAGTTCGGCATTCTGATTTACATTTCCGATTACTTCAAAGTCAGCCTCTTCAAAATTCAACTCTGAGAATGGAGTCAAGTACTGTTCATCGCCCACGTATCCAGTGTGAGACTCCCATTCCTTGTTTTTGACGCCCTTTAACTGGAACGACATGAGATCTGGAGAATAGACGATGGTTCCTGTTAATTGCGTCTCTGCTACATTTCCATCAAACCACCATATAGTAAACGTGACGATATCGCCAGCATGGATAAGCGTGTCGTTCATGTCCTTAAGGCCAGTACATTTCTCTAATATGACATTCTCCGCGACGACAGATTTTAATCTATCTTCAGAATCTCCCAGGTTAAGCCAAATGCTTCCATCTGATTCTAGGAGTATTGGGCAATGTGTGATGTATTCACCAACTGTTTTGTTCCATAATCTGAATTTTTGACTATCCATGCCTATTTCCTCCTGCTGATTGATTTCTGCACGTCGTGGTACGAGTTGCCGGCCGAATCGCTGGAAGAGTCCAGGTTGACATTTGCCTCAGCTTTCTTTTGTTCGGCCTTGATCAACTCAGCCTTGATAAAGTCAGCATGTATCGCCGGGATGTTGTTGAACTCACGATCAACATAGGTGTGGATCATCTCCCGCCATTGGTCCAGGGTGTATTCATCAGTCACATCCAGAACTGTTTTCTCAACCTTCTTGTCTGGGTCAATTGGTTCAATTTGTCCGGTAGGGAATATTCCAGTAAACGATTCCCTACCACTGCGCCGCCAGGATATCTCAGCTTTGCGCGCCACAAGTTGAAGAGCAAGCCCGTAGAAATCGGAAAGAGCGCGGAGCTTTTCACAGCATAGCTTCAATTTCATAATTAAATTTCCTCCAATGCACGCTCGCCGCCATGATATAAATCCTTTGCGGAAAGATATGAGGCATGAGCATCATTCTTATCTATAAAGTATCCGAGATGCTTTGCTTTCCCATTAAAATATATGCTAGCTTGCCATTTTTTAAGCGCCTTGTTCCAACTAACGCCGGTGCAACCTGATGTATTTGTCTTTCTTTTTTTTGCTTTGTGTAAGTTGTGACTGCAATTAGATACCTGAAGATTATCAAACATATCACCAACCTCAATGCCTTTGATGTGATCAACCACTTCTGGAGGTTCCTGTCCTGTGTGCATCTTCCAAATTAGTCGGTGACGCTGATACCTGATGCACTTAATCCAGATTTGATGATAGCCTGCGCGGAGTCGATTTCCAGCAGGATTGCTTATGTCTTTTCGACCTGATCCTGTTGTTCTGTAATACAGCACTCCAGGCTCTTTTTCCTCAAATAGGTCATGCAGTTGTTCTTGTGTGTAAGGGATTGGCTTTCGCATCATAATATTTCTCCAATAAAAATGCCACTCAGGGTGAGAGTGATAGCGACTACGCATATCGACCTG
>Ga0255049_10000234_pt1 | contig 34047 bp, 32 predicted proteins | sample JV7_2_3_MG_FD_183615 | JGI IMG/M metagenome (GOLD analysis project Ga0255049, IMG submission 183615) | Seawater microbial communities from Jervis Inlet, British Columbia, Canada - JV7_2_3 | ecosystem: Environmental > Aquatic > Marine > Inlet | place: Canada: British Columbia | collected 2016-10-06 | reverse complement strand
GCCTGTGCCCATTCCCGGATGAGTGACGCTTTGTCTTTGCCATTGCCCTTAACGATCAAATTTTGCGCGCCACCGGCGTTCGCTGTGGTCTTCAGTCCGAGGCGGCGGGCCGAGTAACTGCTCAGGATGTAACTCTCAAGAACACCGTCGGCGACGATGTCGCGGTCGTAGGTCGCAACACCGTCGGCATCATACGGCCTGCTTGCCATGCCTTTTGCCAGGTGCGGGCGCTCCTCAATCGCGACGAAATCCGGAAATATCTTTTCCCCCACAGCATCGAGCAGGAAGGATGACCGCCGGTATTGCACGCCGCCGGAAATCGCACCGATCGCATGTCCGATAAAGCCACGCGCGATTTCCGGCACATAGACAACAGGCGCACGCGTTGTCTTGATCTTGCGCGCGCGGAGGCGATCAACCACTCGCTGCGCCGCCGTCTGACCGACGAGTGTCGGGTCGTCGAGATCATCTGAATCCCGCGATGCAGTGTAGTAATAATCACGTTGCATTACGCCGTCCGCCTCGGCGAGTACCACGCAGGTAATGCTGTGACTGGTGCGCGTGAAACTGCCGACGAAGCCGTGCGAATTACCATACGCCCGTGAACCACGGTTCGTGGAGACGGTGGCGCCCTCTGAATTGCTGACCCGTTCATCGAACTTCAGCGCCGCCGCTTCGGCCTCGATCGCGAGTTCAATCGCGTCGCTTGCTGCAATGTCCCATGGGTGGTCGAGATTCAGTTCCCTGATATCGGTGCACATCAGTGCGGCATCCGCGAGTCCCGCGTACTGATCGCTCGCCGTCACATCGGCGAAAGTGCAGGCCTTGGCGACGGCTTCGCGAATTGCTTGCGGCGAAACGTCCGACGTGCTCGCGCTGCCTTTGCAGGAATTCTTATAGACAGTGACACCGATACCCCTATCGTTGGTGTATTCGAGATTTTCAACATCACCGAGGCGCGCCGTTGTGGCCAGTCCATTGTCCTGGCTTGCAGCCACTTCGGCCTGATCGGCGCCAAGGTCGTGCGCCTCATCGAGCGCCATTTTTACGATGGCCTCGAGATCCTCCCGACCCAATGACTCTCGTCTTGCGAGTTTCCCCATGGCTTAGTGCGTCCTTCAGTGTCTGTCTGTGAGTCGATTCATCGCGTGTTAGACTCCCGCCGCAGATCGGAGGCCTGATCGCGGGAGTACTTTAGCCGTTGACAGATTTAAAACCCAGCAAAAGCGCCAGAAAACGTGAGTTTCTTGCCTTGCAAAAACTCGGCGAGGAGCTTATCGCCCTGAAGGAGTCGGACTTGCGACAAATCGGGCTGGATGAGGGCTTGCTCGAAGCCGTCCTCGACGCCCGTCAAATCAAGTCGCACAGCGCGCTGCGCCGCCAGAAACAATATATCGGTAAGATCATGCGTCATGTCGATCCGGAGCCAATTCGCGCAGCGATGACACGTCTCTGCCAATAATCAACGAGAGTGATAGAATTTCGCGATGAGTACCGATGTCGGCATTATCATGGGCTCCCGGTCTGACTGGGAGACCCTGCGTCACGCGAGCGACACGCTCGAAATACTCGGCGTATCCTGCGAAGTCCGTGTGGTATCCGCACATCGTACGCCGGACCTGTTGTTCGAATACGCCGAGACAGCCATTGAACGCGGTCTCAAAGTCATCATTGCGGGCGCGGGCGGTGCCGCACACCTGCCCGGTATGACCGCTGCCAAGACGCGTCTGCCCGTGCTTGGCGTCCCGGTGAGAAGCGAAGCGTTGAGTGGCATGGATTCGCTGCTTTCGATTGCACAAATGCCCGCCGGTGTACCGGTTGGCAGCATGGCGATAGGTCGTGCCGGAGCCGTCAATGCTGCTTTGCTTGCCGCGGCGATTCTGGCGAACAACGATTTGACTATTGCGACGGCACTCGATTCCTTTCGCAAGAACCAGACCGACAAAGTTCTGGCTGACAGCGACCCGTCGAAATAACGACGATGCGCATCGGCATAATCGGAGCCGGGCAACTCGGCCAAATGCTGGGTTTTGCCGCTCGCGATCTCAAGGTTGAATGCCTGTTCCTGGATCCATCCATCTCGCCGCCGGCGAAGGTGTGCGGCGATGTTATTCAGCGACCTTTTGATGACGCCGACGCGCTGTCCGAACTGGCGACGAACTGTGACGTCGTGACCTACGAATTCGAGAATGTTCCAGTCGCCGCGCTGCAGAAAATCAGCGACAAGGTTGCCATCTACCCGCCCGTCGAAGCACTGCGACACGCGCAGGACCGCGTTGACGAAAAGCAATTGTTTGAGCGGCTCGGCATTCCGCTGCCCGCTTATCGTGCGATCGATACTCTGGACGACATGGTCGCCGCTGTCGACGCGCTTGGCTTGCCACTGGTGATAAAGACGCGTCGACTCGGCTACGACGGCAAGGGTCAATACCTGCTTCGTCAGGCGCGCGACATCGAATTGGCCTGGAACGCTCTCGGTACGCAGTCGCTGATCGCCGAACAATGGGTGCCATTCGATTATGAGGTCTCCTCGATAGGCGTACGTGGCGTCGATGGCGAAATATGCAATTACGCTCTCAGCCACAACGTTCATGAGCAAGGCATTCTGCGCACCTCACGCTCTCCCGTCGACGCACCCTCGTTGACGGAGCGAGCCGTGGAATACATGCGCCGACTTCTCGAACACCTCGATTACGTCGGCGTGCTCGCCCTGGAGTTGTTCGTAAAGGATGGTCAGTTGCTCGCCAATGAATTCGCGCCGCGGGTGCATAACTCCGGGCACTGGACCATCGAGGGCGCCGCAACCAGCCAGTTCGAGAATCATCTGCGAGCCGTTCTGAGTATGAGACTGCGTTCCACTGCGGTCTGCGGCTATGCCGGTATGATTAACCTGATTGGTGAGATTCCCGACGCGGCTCGAGCAGTCGAAGAAGGATTCCTGCACGACTACGGCAAGGAGCCGAGGCCAGGCCGCAAGTTGGGCCATATTACTGTAATCAGTGAGACCGCCGATGATCGTGATGCGCTTGTCGATTTTATTGGCGAAACCGTGAACTGATCGACTTGCTGGAGCGAGAACGTGACATAGGCTGAGGGCCAAAAAAAAAGGTAGACTATTGCAGCATGTCTTATTTGGCCCACTTCAAATTAGCAGAGCAGCCGTTCAGGCTGACCCCGGATCCGGAGTTCATCTACTGGAGCAAGCAGCATGCGCGCGCCAAAGCGTACATGGAATCCACCATCTGGCTCGCTGATGGTTTCGTCGTTATTACGGGTGAGATCGGATCGGGCAAGACAACGCTGTTGCAGTCATTCCTGTCCGAGCTTGAAGACGACGTAGTCTTTGCGGTCGTTTCACAGACACAGCTGACGCCAACGCAATTCCTGCAGGCCGTCCTGACTGAATTCGGGTTCAAACCGTTCAACATGCGCAAGGTTGAGCTGCTCGACATGCTCAATATGTTCCTCATAGAACAATACTCGAACGGCAAGAAAGTCGTATTGATCGTTGACGAGGCACAGAACCTGTCACGGAAGGTGCTCGAGGAGATTCGCATGGTCTCGGGTATCGAGACGCACAAGGAAAAAGTGCTTCGCATTATATTGGCCGGCCAGCCTGAACTTCGGGAAACATTGAACTCGCCGAGCTTGAAACAGCTAGTGCAACGCGTACGGCTGCGATTCCATCTTACCCCTCTTGATCGACGCGAAACACGCGAGTACATCGAGCATCGCCTTGCTGTTGCCGGCCACGAAAAGAAGGGTCTTTTTAAAATAGGCTGCTACGACCTTGTCCATCGCGTTACGGGCGGTGTACCACGATTGGTCAATACGCTCTGTGACACAGCATTGTTGTGCGCATTTGCGGACGAGAGAACCAGCATTGACGAGTCTGATGTGCTTTCGGCTCTCGACGAACTCAATTGGGAAGAACACAAGAGCGACACCGGCATAAAGGAAAAGCTGCGTCAGATTAACAAACGAGCGCCTGTGGAACAGCCCGTTACGCAGATCATCGTCCGCGAGAACGGAGAGGTTGTCGCCGAATACGTCTTTCCGGAAGGACGCGCGATCATCGGACGATCACCTGACAATGAAATTTTCGTCAAGAGCAAATTTGTCAGCCGACACCACGCGCAGCTGGTCACCAATGATACAGGCTGCGTTATTGAAGATCTCAATAGCACCAACGGCATTTTCCTGGGCGAGAAACAGGTCAAGAAATATCGCCTGCGCGACGGCGACCGGGTCGCACTTGGTGTACACGAACTCACTTACCACGACATGCGCCTGGATCAGCAGCCGCCAATTGAAGACCAAATCCCTGAAAATAGCGATGCAAGCAACCGGGATTCGGTCGTCAACAAAAAATAACCGGGGCCAGCTATTGGTCCTGTCGTTGTCCGACTCGCCGATCGTTGACCCGGTAGTCGCGACGCTTCAACAACACGACGAGACCTGAGACCAGACAAACCAGACCCACGACAAAACAGATTGTCGGCCAATACCAGTGATTGACGTACATTGAGGCGCCGAGAGTGATCCCGCCGACAAGCAAATAAAAGTAAGGCAGACTTTCGTAGATTGGTTTCGAGACCCACATAACAATTTTCTTCTGCCCCAGGTCGTTTCATTCTCCATAGCCGTGACGCATTGTCCAGTGCCGCAACGCAAAAGACCCGACGTTTCGGCCAGGTCTGCAATTGATTTCGATGCGTTGCTCGGGGCCTTATGGCCCCGATTTCGGCTTACGAGCGCCCGGCGCCGAACAAGCCGAGTATTCGCGAGAGGACGGATTCGGACAGGCCATCGACAGCCAAATCCGGCTCAATGTCACCGGAATCGCTGCGAAAGCCCTGCACAATTTGCTGAGCATTGGCATCCAGGTCTCGTTCTGTAATCGTGTTTTCGAAAGCCATGGTTTACCCCCTCCCAAGAGACAACGTCACGTTATAGCAAGGACATAATGATTGAAGTGAGGTAACTCACACTGTGCGGCGCGAATCCTTGTTTTTCAGACTTATGTGAAATTCAGATTACATTTTCTCGGCGCGACCACCATTATGCTGTACCGCCGACAGTGATTTCATCAATCTTAAGTGTCGGCTGGCCCACTCCAACCGGCACGCTTTGACCTTCCTTGCCACAGGTTCCTACGCCCGTGTCGAGTTCCAGATTGTTACCGACCATCGAGATTTTATGCAAAGCGTCGGGGCCATCTCCGATTAGCATCGCGCCTTTTACGGGCGTCGTTATTTTGCCGTTCTCGATGAGGTAGGCCTCGCTCGCCGAAAAAACAAACTTGCCGGACGTAATATCCACCTGGCCACCGCCAAAATTAGGCGCGTACAGACCCTTCTTGACCGATGCGACGATCTCGTCCGGTTCATGCGGACCTGCCAGCATGTAGGTATTGGTCATGCGTGGCATGGGTATGTGTGCAAACGATTCGCGTCGCCCGTTTCCGGTCGCTTCGACGCCCATCAGGCGCGCGTTGAGTTTGTCCTGCATATACCCGCGCAGGATACCGTCCTCGACCAGTACCGTGTATTGGCCGGGCGTCCCTTCGTCATCCACAGACAGTGAGCCACGCCGGTTGGCGATCGTGCCATCATCGACAATAGTGCAGAACCTGGATGCCACTTGCTGCCCGACCTTTCCCGTAAACGCGGAGACACCTTTGCGGTTGAAGTCACCCTCAAGACCGTGGCCCACAGCCTCGTGCAACAAGATGCCTGGCCAACCGCAACCCAGAACGACAGGCATCGTGCCAGCGGGCGCGGGCTTAGCTTCAAGCTGCACGGCGGCCTGACGAACCGCCTCACGCGCAAAATCGAGCGGTCGATCACTGTCCGTGAAATAGCGTAGATCGGCGCGCGCACCGCCGCCCGCATAACCCTGTTCCCTCAAGCCACCCTGTTCCAGGATGACGCTGACGTTCAGGCGTATCAGAGGGCGCACGTCAGCAGCCATGGTGCCGTCCGAGGCGGCGACCAGGACGAGGTCCTGACTGCTCGACAGACTGACGATGACCTGTTCCACGCGCTTATCGAGCTCGCGAGTGGCTGCGTCGATCTCCAGTAGTAACGCGGTCTTTTCGGCGTCATCGATGCTGGTCGTTGGATCGGCAAACGGATACAGCGGTGCGGCCGTGCTGCGCTGCCAGGCCTGTACTCTCTTTTCCTGCCCTTGACGCGCAATCGCGCGCGCGGCGCCGGCCGCCTGTTGCAATGCCGGCAAAACAAGCTCATCCGAATAGGCAAAGCCCGTTTTTTCGCCGCTGTTCGCGCGCACACCAACACCCTGGTCAAGGCTGAAACTACCTTCGCGAATAATGCCGTCTTCAAGCGTCCAGCCTTCGTGACGACTGACCTGAAAATACAGGTCGGCATAATCCACACCACCACGCATTACGGAGCCGAGCGTCGTGCTTAATTGCTGTTCGCCGAGACCAGCGGGTTCGAGCAGACGAGACATTACGGCGTCTATCGATTGCGGCGCGATTTTACTCAAGAGTACTTATCCATAGTTTGATTTCGACTCACTATCTCCATTGACCTATTTCAGTCGACGATTCGCTAGTGCAGGAAACTCGCTGCGCAATCTCGACGGCAACTCCGGATCAATATCCGCGGCAACAATACAGTTGCCCTCGGCCTGTTGCGCCAGTATGCGTCCCCAGGGATCGCAGATTAGTGAGTGTCCGAACGTCGAGCGACTGTCGGGGTGTCGGCCATATTGCCCGGGCGCTATCACATATGCCAGATTTTCTATCGCCCTGGCCCGTAGCAACGTGTGCCAATGCGCTTCGCCGGTCGTGACCGTGAAGGCTGCGGGTACCGTGAAGACCGTCGCGCCGTCATCGACAAGACGCCGAAACATCTCCGGAAACCGCAGGTCGTAGCAGATTGTCAATCCTATCCGGCCACAAGGCGCGTCAACAGCAACAACCTCGTCGCCAGGGTACATCGATCGCGACTCGCGATAGGACTCTTGCTTGTCGACGAGATCCACATCAAACAGGTGAATCTTGCGATAGAGCGCCCGAACTTCGCCCGTCGCATCGTAGACCGGGCACGCACCGTAAACGCGTTCTGCCTCAATTTCGGGCGACACTAACGGCAAGCTTCCCGCCACAATCCATATGCCGTGGCGTCTCGCGGCGGCGGCCAGGAAATCCTGTATAGGCCCGTCGCCTGGACGCTCCGCATGTTTGGCTTTGTCCGTACCGTGTTCGGGCATCAACGCAAAATTCTCGGGCAGGACGCCGAGAATGCAGCCATCAGCGGCCGCCTCACGCAATAGGCTGTCGGCAAGATCCAGATTTGCCAACACGTCGGGACCGCTGTTCATCTGCAATGCTGCGACACGCACTCTTGCTAATACTCCGCTATCGTTGCTCGTATTTTACTCTGCATTCGCCAGGCAGCCCGCGAGCTCACTGTGAGCCGTGAAATCCGCGGAGTCGGTGCCAGCGATGTCAGGCTCATCCCACGAGCCGCGTATGCCGTAATAAACCTGGCTAACCTCCTGCAGAGGCTTTTTGAATATCTGCGAGAAAATCAACAACGCCGCCGCGACTTGCGGTCCGGCGACCACCAAGCCTGCGATAGGTAGCGTATTACCGAAATTCGCACTGACTATGGCCGTCTGGTCGTAGTCGCGCTCGGCCAGGCTCGCGCGCCCAACGATACCAATATCGGCCGCAGGGCCCGCAAATGAAAGGTCGCAGGTATAGGCTTGGCCATCAACGATTCGAAAATTGCCTTCGATCTTGTCGAAGCCAAAACCCTTGCTGAAAACATCGCGAAAATCGAGCGACAGGCGACGTGGCAATTCCACGATACTCATCAGGCCAAACACGCGCCCGGCGCCCGGTTCGACCTCCTCGAGCTGACCATTTCCGAACCGGACCTGTACGTCGCCATCGAGCACGCCAAGAAAATCTGCACGCGGGCCACCAGACCAGCTCAGGTCAACCACCGTGTTCATTTGCTTGCTGTCGATCCCGGGCGCGAAATTCAATCGGCTCATCGTTTGCACGACATCGCTGCTCGTTAATGTCGCGGTTATGTATGTGCGACTGCCGAACGGGTCCGACTCATCGGCAATCCACCTGCCGGCTCCGACGATCTCAAACGTGTCGTCTTTCGTGGTAATTGTCGTTGCCTCAAGACCGCCTTCGGTACGCTCCAACTTGACATCAACGGCACCGACATAACGGTCGCCAAGTGCAAAGTCGCTGGCCGTCAACGTAATTGGCGGCAACTTTCTCGGATCCAGTGTCGAAGGCTCGTCGGAGGACGTGTCATCGCCGGGAAGACGCATACGTTCGATCTCCAATACCATTGCGCGTTCGGACCCAAAATCGTAGGGCACGAATATCGAACCGACAACGTCCTCGCCATCAATCTGCACCAGCCAGTCAAGCGCGCTGCGATCAACCCGTACATGATGTCCTTGCAAATGCTGACCTACCGCGTACAAGTCCTTGACGACGAGATCGATGGATCGAATTCGCTCCGCGGCGCCCACCTGCTTATCCCCGCTGCGCGACAAGTTCAGCCAGTCGTCCAGCCGGACAGTGCTTGTGTTGCCGCGAATATGCAATCCTCGAGTCTCTGCCGCGTTGATCGCATCGCCGCCCAACGACACGACACCTCGATCGAAGTCCCAGGCACCCTCCGGGCGGTTGAACGCGACCTGCCACGCAGCACCGTTTTCCGCGAACCCAGCGCTCTCTATCGTGTCACCTCCGGGCAGAAAACGAATGTCCGCCCGCAGCTGCATCGGTGTTTCGGCCGCTTTGCTAACAGGCTCTGGAAATCCCAGGCCCATGCCGTCGAGATCACTGTCGATCTGTACGGTAAGCGGCGCCAGCGTCTCCTGGCTACCGCGCGGAAACAAAATTCGTGTCTCGTAGTCGGCCGCTCCACTGATCAAGCCTTCGAGCGGCACGCCAAGTTCGTCAATAATGCCGGCGGCGGTCGCCAAGCCCCTTGTCGTCGCGACAACGCTGAATCTCGGGTCCTGGGATGTCGCCAGTTCTATAGATATGTTTTGGCCAAGGAAGCGAGCGCCGAGAGATTCGGCGGAAATATCGCCGTTCGCGATGCGGACCTCACCTATCAGGTCCGAGACCTGCGCCGGAAACCCTGCAATTGCGAGCGTGCCGCTATTGCTCCTTATGCGGCTCTCGAACTCAAAGTTCTTTGGGTCTTTGAGCGGTATCGTGAGATCAAGCGTAAATGTCGCGTCTCCCGACACAGATATGCGATCCAGTTGACCGCCAAACACGTCATGGATAGGACTCTGCATGGTGAACGATCGAATCGTTTCAAGCGTGCCCGTCGAAAACGAGTCGATCGTGAGTAGGGGGTTGCGAAGGTCTGCAATTTCGATTTTCGCATCGAGTGTTTGATTGCCGCCACTTACCGAGCGATTGCTGACGGAATACAGGCGCGTGTTGTCCAGTACGACCTCCATCTCGGAGGTTTCGGCGGCAGGCCACCTTGGCGCGTACTTGAACGTCAGGTCACGCACGGATCCCTCCAGCAGCAATCGACCTTCGCCGTTTTCAAACGGAAACTTGTCGAGCGGACCATAGAGCCGGGTCGTGCCATGCGGTATCGAGCCTTTCACGAGCGCCGACTGGAACCAGTCAAACAACTTGGGTTTAACAACTTTTCGGGGGATATAGCGTTTCGCAATCGACAGGTCGGCAACGCTCCATGTACTCGCGAGGTCGATCACAGGTGACGACTCTTCACTATCGATAACCAGCTGCACGTTACTACGGCTATCGAAAATTTCATTGCGAATTCGAATGCTGTCGGACAACACGGTCGTACTCGTATCGCTGCTGCGCCAGATGACGGTGCCTTCGGCCGCATCGATAGCTACCGGTTCGGAGAGGTATTCCGGCAATTCCAAAAGCATATCGGTTGAGCGAATTTCGACTCGGCCGCCCAATCGATTCGCGCGCAAAACGCCGGAGAAACCTCGTATTCCGGGGCGACCTCCGTCCGCTGCCACTCCGACACGAGCAAGCTCGGCCGCGATATCAAAGCGCGGCGACTCGGAATCGATATCGGAAACCGTGGCTACCAGCTCCGTCACAACGCCGTTGGGCTCGTAGCCCGTCAAACGTTGTCGTTGCGTTGTCGTTAGTAACGGCGTGAATAGCCTGGCATCACCGAGATTGAGATAGGATGCACGCACGTCCATCATTACGACCTGTCCGTCATCGTCCGTGCTGAATTCCGCTCGCAATGACGCCTCGGGCCATTCGTGATCGCTTGTCGACAAGTGAAATTCCTCGGCAGCCACGAGCCAGCCGTCGACGGCGACATTAAGTTCGAATCGGCCACTAACATTGAACAACTCGCTGTCTACAAGTGACACGCCGGCCAGATCGACTTCAGCGCTCGCGCTTCGAATCTGACCGTCCGCATAAGCCACGGAAAGGTCGATATCACCGACGCCGGACAGGACGCGTCGTTCTCCGCTTTGTTGCAGGGCGGACCATCCTGCCAAATCGACATCGCTGGCCTCAACAACGACATCCCAGTGGCGCTCTTCTTCCGGCAGGGCAAGCAGTTGCGTCGCCGAAACACTCAGTTGACGCCCAAGGTCCTCCGGCAAACGAATGTCCGCGTCGACGGCGAGACGATTCTTGTCGATGCTCACGGTAGTGCGCGAGACATCGAAGAAACGCGGCCGCTCGTCGCCCGGCTGCAAGAAGATTATTCGAATATCCTCGCCGATCACTTCGACATCTGACAAGCCCCGCGCACCGCCGGTGTGAGCGCGCAACAGCTCGTCTGTCGGCGTACCCTGAACCTGCCAGCCCCCATCCTCTAGTTGTCGCAGCTCGACACTCGTAGCCGTGACCACAATGCGATCAACGACCAGTGTGCGATCAAAAAGAAGGCGTGTGAGCGCGACGCTGACTCTCACCTCTTCGGCCGCAACGACGCGTGCCTGGTTATCGGGTCGAATCAGCTCCGCGCCATAAAATTCAAGCTCGGGACCGCTTAAGCCCCAGCGCGCGTCCATACCGGAGAATTCGACCTCCATACCGATCGCTGTGCTGGCCCAGCCTTTGATGTCCTCCTGATATTCCGGCAGCCGCGGCAGAAACAGACGAAACAGGCCGACTGCAATCGCGAGCAGAATAACAACGCCCGCCGCCGTATAGGCCGCGATCTTAAAAAGGCGTTGCAATAAGGCGTTCATGGTTATGTAGCGTCTCCGATACCTACATCAGCACGACATCGAACTGGTCCTGCAAATACAGCGATTCGGTCTGCAGTCGAATCGACTTGCCGGTTTGCTCTTCCAGTTCGGCGAGACTGCGGGCCTGCTCATCAAGCAGCAACTCAATGACGTCCTGATGGGCGAGCACCAGTACTTCGTCGAACTCAAACTGCCGCGACTGCCTGATGGTCTCGCGAAAAATCTCGAAACAGACGGTCTCGGCTGTCATCACGAAGCCCCGACCGCTACAACTTGGACAGTCTTCGCACAGTACATGTTGCAGGCTTTCGCGAGTGCGTTTTCGCGTCATTTCGACCAGGCCCAAGGGCGAAACCGGCGTAATCTGGTGGCGCGCATGATCACGCGACAGCGCCTGCACGAGTACTTGCAGGACGCTCTCGCGATGAGCAGGTTTTTCCATATCGATAAAATCGATAATGATGATGCCGCCCAGGTTGCGCAGTCGCAGCTGCCTGGCAATCGCGACAGCGGCCTCAAGATTGGTCCGGTAGATCGTCTCCTCGAGGTTACGATGCCCAACATAGCCGCCCGTATTGACGTCGACCGTTGTCATCGCCTCAGTTTGATCGAATATTAAATAACCTCCTGATTTCAAAGCGATATTTCTATCAAGTGATTTGCGAATTTCGTCCTCGATACCGTGCAGGTCGAAAATTGGCCGGCGTCGCCGGTAAAGCTCGAGTGTCGGCTCGATATCAGGTAGATACGTGTCGGCGAAGATCTGCATAGCCGCAAAGTCCGTTTCAGAATCAACCAGGATTCGCTCAATGTCACTGGTCACCATGTCTCTCAGAACGCGCAGTGGCAGTGACAGGTCCTCATGCACCAATTCTTTTACGCCACTCTTGCTGCACCGTTCCTTAACGACCTCCCACAATTTGAGCGTGTACCTGAGGTCCGCGACCAGGTTGTCCGCATCCATACCTTCTGCGACAGTACGCACGATGGCGCCGCAACTGAGCCCTCGTGCCGCTAGCATGTCCTCGACGATTGCGCGCAGACGATCGCGTTCCTCGTCATCTTCGATGCGCGACGAAATGCCGACGGCATCGTTGCACGGCAACAACACAAGGTGTCGGGATGGCAGAGTAATGAACGTCGTCAAACGCGCGCCCTTGTTGCCCAGCGGGTCCTTTACGACCTGCACCATGATCTCGTCACCCTCGCGCACCAGATCGCGAATATTGGGCGTTTCATCCGAATTTGTTTGTTCTGCTATCGGCGCGATATCTGATGCGTGCAAAAACGCCGTGCGCTCCAAGCCGATATCGATAAATGCCGCCTGCATGCCGGGCAGGACGCGCAACACACGACCCTTGTAAATGTTGCTGATCAGCCCGCGTCGCGCCGCACGTTCGATGTAGACTTCCTGCAAAACACCGTTCTCAAGCAAGGCCGCTCGCACTTCGCTTGGCGTCACGTTTATCAGAATTTCTTCTTTTAACGATTCATCCGTCATGGTCGGTCTGCCTCACCAATACATCGATACCTGCGTCCTGCAGCAATTTGCCGGTCTCGTAAACAGGCAATCCGACTACACCCGAATAACTGCCTTCGATGGCCTCGACAAATACGCCGCCCAGACCTTGTATGCCGTACGCCCCGGCTTTATCGCAGGGTTCCCCACTTTGCCAGTATGCGAGCGCCTCGTCCCGACTGATTTCGCGAAAACGCACGTCGGTCCTGCTAAGGGTGGTTCGCACGCCATGCGGGCCGCGCAACGCTACCCCGGTAAGTACAGAGTGGCGCCGACCCGACAGGCAAAGGAGCATTGCGACAGCCTCTTCGCGGTCGCGCGGCTTGCCAAGAACCTCGCCATCCAGCACTACCACCGTGTCCGACCCGAGAACGAATCGCGAAGCATCGACTCTGGCTGCGGCGGCCTTTGCCGTCGCCAGCCTGAGGACCAGTTGTTCCGGCGATTCTTCGGCCAAGGGACTCTCATCAACCTCAACGGCTTCGACCGAAAATTCGAGCCGCAGTGCCTTGAGAATTGCTTGTCGACGCGGTGAGGACGATGCCAGGTACAATAGTGGTTCGGACTTCTTGACCATGGGTTCAGGCCCGATGGTAGGGGTGGCCGGCATGTAACGACCACGCGCGATACAGTTGCTCAGCTAATAACACACGCACAAGACCGTGAGGCAACGTCAAATCGGACAGCGACCATATGAAGTTCGCACGATGTCGGCAGGCATCGGATATGCCATCCGGCCCGCCAACGACGAAGCAGAGATCACGCCTCTCTCTTTGCCATTCGGCCAGCGTGGACTCCAGCAGTGCGCTTGTTAGCTGTTTGCCTCGTTCGTCAAGGAGTACGACTCGCTCCGCGGACTTCAGCTTGGCGAGTATTTGTTTGCCTTCAATCTCTTTCGCTGCTTGAGACTTGGCGTTCTTGTTGCGCCGCGCAGTCGCGATCGTATCGAGACGAAATTTCCATTCGTGCGGAAATCGCGCCGTGTAGGTGCTGAAAGCGTCGTCCACCCAGGACGGCTGACGGCCACCAACGGCCAGTAATCGAATGTGCACGGCCTACCCGTCGGTTGCCGTCGCGTCCCCTGACGGGACAATCGACCAGAGTTTCTCCAGGTTGTAGAACTCACGCACTTTGGGCAGCATGACATGCACCAGCGCATCCTGCAGATCAAGCAAGACCCACTCGCCACCTTCCTCGCCCTCGATGCCCACGGGTCGGTGGCCAGCCTCTTTGGCCTTCTCCGCAACGTTGTCGACCAATGCCTTAACGTGACGCGACGAAGTGCCACTCGCGACGATCATATAGTCCGTCACCGTCGTCATGTCGCGGACGTCGAGTTTCACAATATCCTGGGCCTTGACATCGTCAAGCACATCAATGACCAGGTCGGTTAGCTTTGCGCTATTCATGCGTAGTTCTCAGCAATTTTCAAATCTCGCCTCCTGAGGCATAACAACCACTGGTTTCGATCTCGTCCCGAACAGCATCCGGCATCAAGAACCTCGGGTCGCGGCCTGCGGCCACGAGATCTCGAATCTCGGTCGATGAAATCTCGAGCTGCGTTACCGCGTGAATGTGAATGCGTCCGTCTAAAGCCGTGTGCAGGTCATCAACACGATGCGTGCCGAACTCGGTAACCAGATCGCCAAGCGGGCCCATGTCGGGCGCCTTCCAGCCAGGTCGGTGCGCGACAATAATATGAGCGGTGTCGAGAATCTCTTGCCACCGATGCCAGGCCGGCAACCCCAGAAACGCGTCCATACCGAGTATCAAGCCAAGTGCGCGATCCGGAAATTCCTCGCGCAAGGCCAGCAGCGTGTCGATCGTATACGACGGACCGCCGCGCCTGAATTCGCGATCGTCTGCCACGAACTCATCCTGACCGGCGATCGCCAGTTCGACCATACGAAGACGTTGCGGAGCGGAGGCGAACGTCGAACCACGATGCGGAGGGTCGCCGCAAGGGATGAATCGTACGTCTTCGAAACGCAATGCCTGCAGCATTTCGAATGCCGTTCGCAAGTGGCCGTAGTGAATCGGGTCGAAGGTACCGCCGAAAACGCCCATTGGCCTCATAGGCGCGCCATCCCGACGACGATATCGGTAGCCATCTGCCAGGGATCGCCGGCGCGCTGACCTTTGGCAGCCGCGTCTGCGCGACCCGTTGCCTTCAACATTCGATGAAACGAACCTTGTTGATGCCGGCTAATACAGCTGCGCACGAGACCCTGACGATTACGCCAGACACCGTTCTTCTGCATCGCGCTGCCGAGATTGCCGCCCTGGCGAATAACGTCGTCCAGCGTGGAAAGTGTTCGCAGTTCGCGCGTCAGCGCCCACATGACTATGACCGGCTCAACGCCTTCCGCACGCAGCCCGCCCAGAATTTTTACCGCGCGCGTCGCATCGCCGGCCAAGGCGGCGTCGGTCAGTTTGTACACATCGTAGCGACTGCTGTTGGCCACCGCGTTGCTCGCCTCTTCCGCTGAAACCGGTCCTTCGCCGAGCAGCAAACGCAACTTTTCGATCTCCTGGCCGGCGGCAAGCAAGTTTCCCTCAACCCGATCGGCGATGAGCGTGACTACTTCGCGTTCCGGCTGCAGGCCGACACTGCGCATGCGATTGGCAATCCAGCCTGGTAACTCGCGGGTACCGATAGGCCAAATGGGCAAACTGACGCCCTTCTGATCAATGGCTTTTGCCCACTTCGAGGCCGCAGAACTTCGATCCAGCTTCGGTGCCGTCACAATGAAGAGCGTTTCTTCGCCCGCTTGCTCTACGAGTTCGACAATCGCCTGACCGCCGGCTCGTCCCGGCTTACCCGTGGGCAGTCGTAACTCGATGATGCGCTGCTCTGCAAACAGCGACAGGTTGCCGCTCGAGGCGGTTAGTTGCATCCAGTCGAACCCAGTGGTGGCAACGTGCAATTCGCGCATGCTGAAACCACGCTGACGGGCCGCCTCGCGAATCGCGTCCAGAGCCTCGGCGACCAGCAGATGTTCGTCGCCCGTTACGAGGTAACAGGGTGCGAGGGACTTCTTGAGATGGGGCGAGAGCTGATTTGCCTGAATCTTCAAGCAAGCTGCTCCATGGAGATCGACTCTCCTTCGAGGAGGACCGGAATACCGTCGGCGACGGGATAAATGCGCTTGCCATCATCAGTGACCAGCGCTTCGGCCAACGCGTCGGCCAGTCTGGCGCCGTCGTGGTTTACAAGATCGCCGGCCTGGATAGCCGCGTTGATGCGTGCAAGCTTGTCTTTCTTCAGGACCGATAGCCCTTTGTGGCTGACCGGGCAACGCAAAATCGTCAGTAATCGCTTATCCATGAGTCATGATTGTACAGCGCATTGCCGCGCTTATGGTCTCATTTTGTCATTCAATTTTGTCTCAGTATGGCCGCCAATTCGCTATTACCGTAGGCATCGCATGCGATGATGGCAGCAGACAGATCTTCCGGCAACGGGCGGAAGTTTTCGTCACTGAGGCGGCAGCGAAGCATCAGTTTGACCGCCGGCAGTTGCTCCCCATGCTGCAACTGGTCATGAAGATAATGTTGTGCAAAAAACATCGCGGTGGCCTGATTTTCCCACTTCAGCATGCGATCAAAAAACCAGGCCCACGCCGCGACCGGGTCCGGATCCTCGAGAATACTGTCGAACACATGTCGGAAACCGCCTTCGCGGTTACCTCGACTAATAAATCCATAGGCGTGATTAAGCACCGCGGTGCGAGATTCTTCCTGTTCGTCGGCCACCTCGCTGGCGTCCCTTTCCACAGGGGCGGGCAATTCAATGTCCTCAACCAGCCCATAAGGCTCTATCAGCATCCCAACTATTGAGAAGAAACTGAATGACAGGAACAACTGCACAAGATTGGTCAACATCCACGGCAGCGCTTCCGACCGCACCGCGAGCCAGGGCGCGACGACCAGGAACAACGTAGCCACCCAGAAAGTAGCGCCGCAGCGCTGCCACAATCGGCCGAGTGCGAGTGGATTCAAACTCTCTAGCGGCGAATGCGTTATCGCAAGCACGGCGACAGAGGTCGGAAAAAAAATACTTGCAACAATGACAGGCAGAATCGCGAACGCCGGGCCAAACTCTCGCGCGACGACAATTGTCATCCACGTAAAAAGCACAACGAGCAAAAATGGAAATACGGTCCACGCCTTGCCGAACCAGTTGAAGAACTCTATGCCAGGTGTCGTTGGCGTAACGTCCCTGGCGCGAGCCTCAAGGACGATCATCTGGAAACGAAAAATGGCCGGAACGATAAACAGAAAAATTATGAACAACCCCAGCACGCCACCCAGGCTAGCGAGCGACACGAGTAACCAGAATGTAAGCAGCGGCACCAGCACGCTGATCTCCGTCACCGGGTAGAGAATCGCCCGGGCAATGTCAGCCGGTTTCATGTTCGTCCGTATTGTCACTCGGCACCGGGTCATAACCCGAACCGCCCCAAGGGTGACAGCGAGCTATGCGTTTCGTGGCAAGCCAGCCGCCTCGCAATGCGCCATGCGTCTGCAGGGCCTCAATCGCATATGTCGAACACGTGGGCTGATAGCGGCAGTTGCCGCCCAGCCAGGGTGAAATTGCCAGCCGATAAAGTCGCACCAGCCCGATGAGCGGCCTCGCCAGGAATCGGCTGAGGGCATTCGACATCAGGCGGCCCGTAATGCCTCGGTCGCGAAACCGCGGATCGCCTTGAGCATCGACGACAAGCCGTTGCTGCGTGTCGGGCTAAGGTGGCTTTCGAGCTGCAGTGCCATTACGAAGTCAGGCGGTGTGTCGAGTATGTCCTGCGGATATCGGCCGCTGTACAAGCGCAGCAACAACGCGATAAGACCCGAGACGATCGCTGCGTCGCTGATCGCACGAAACTGCAGTCGGCCGTCGTTCTCTTCGGCCACAAACCAGACCTGTGATTGACATCCCCGTATGCGGTTTTCTTCCACGCGTAGCGCCTCGGGGAATTCCGGCAATCGACGACCGAGGTCGATGAGGTACTGGTACCGGTCCATCCAATCTTCGAACAAACCGAAATCCTCGATGACTTCCTGCTGCGCAATTTGTACTTCGTTCGTCATCGATTACCCACGACGCCGCCAGGTCGTACCCTCGCGGCCATCCTGGATACTGACGCCGGCGTCCTTCAGCTGGTCACGAATGGCGTCAGCGCGCTCGAAGTCGCGTTCGGCTTTAGCCGCGTTACGCTGCTCGATCAGCGCCTCGATTTCATCCGCGGGCAAATCGCCCTCGACATGGCCGGCAAACCACTGTTCGGGGTCGTTACCCAGGAGACCCATTATCTCGCCCGCCGCATATAGCTCTGCGGCGAGCGTTTGCTTATCACGTTCGTCGTGCGCTTTGTTCAGGGCACGCGCAATCGCGAACAATTCGGCCAACGCTTTAGGCGTGTTGAGATCATCCTCCAACGCGGCGACCAGCGCTTCCGGAACGACAGCTGCAGCTCGCGACTCGTCCGATACTTCGATACCGCGAACGGCACCGTACAATCGATCGAGCATGCGACGCGCCGATTCGATCGTTTCTGCAGACCAATCGAGCGGCTGCCGATAATGCGCGCTCAACAACGCCAGGCGAATGACTTCACCGGGGATACTTTTGATGAGATCGTGTACCAGCAACACGTTGCCGAGCGACTTCGACATCTTGGTTTGATCGAGACTAAGGAAGCCGTTGTGCAACCAATAACGCGCGAACGGTGCACCATCATGTGCACAGTTACTTTGTGCGCATTCATTTTCGTGATGCGGAAAGACCAGGTCCTGTCCGCCAGCATGAATATCAATGGTTGCACCGAGGTGTTTTTCGGCCATTGCAGAACATTCTATGTGCCAACCCGGGCGTCCCCTCCCCCAGGGCGACTCCCATCCCGGAAGTTCCGGCGTCGACGGTTTCCACAACACGAAATCGTGTGCGGCCCGCTTGTATGGAGCGACTTCGACGCGCGAGCCAGCGATCATTTCGCGGAGGTCGCGCTTGGATAGCTCACCATATGGTGTATACGACGAGACGTCGAAAAGCACGTGTTCCTCGGTCACGTACGCGAAGCCTTTTTCGATCAACGCTTCGATCATTTCGATCATCACATCAATATGCTGTGTCGCGCGAGGCTCAACGTCCGGCGGCTGAACGCCGAGTGCACCCATATCGTCGTTATACGCCTTGATGTACTTGGCGGTAATCTCGTCGATGGGCTTGCCGGTCTCGATCGAAGCTGCGTTTATCTTGTCGTCAACATCAGTGATATTGCGCGCAAAGGTCAACGTGTAGTGACGCCGCAAGACGCGCGCCAGAAGATCGAAAACCACGGCCGGCCGAGCATTACCAATATGCGCATAGTTGTAGACCGTAGGCCCGCACAGATACATCGTCACCACGCCCTCTTTCAGGGGTTCAAAGCGGACTTTTTTGCCACGGAGCGTGTCGTGCAGCTGTATGCTCATGGTGTCTCGATTTGGCCAGTCAAAAAACGCAATCATAGCAATATTGCTGCTGGCTGCTACGATCGGTATTCTTCCGGCCCGGAATATTTTCAGCAAGGACTCGAAATGCCCGGCACGCCCGTCAAGTTTCAAGCCCGCAGATCCATCGAACAGGTCGAGGAAGGCAATGAGCTGGCACCCAAGTTCGACGATCGTGGCCTGATCACTGTCGTGACGACGGATGCGACGAGCGGCGAACTATTGATGCAGGGCTATATGAATGCAGAAGCGCTGCAGCTAACTATCAGCACGGGCGAGGCCCACTACTACAGTCGCAGCCGCAACGTGCTCTGGCACAAGGGCGCGACCAGCGGGCTGATACAAACCATCAGGCAACTCCTCGTAGACGACGACCAGGACTGCATCTGGCTGCGCGTTGACGTGACGGGCGGCGCAAGTTGCCATGTCGGCTATCGAAGCTGCTTTTACCGGAAAGTACCGGTAGGTGGTGATTTCGAGGCGAAACAGGCGGCGGGCCACGTAGAGCTTGAATGGACGGATACCGAGAAGGTATTCGATCCGGACGACATCTACGGCGACGCGCCCAACCCCACCATCCTCTAGCCCCCCACCACCCACCATCTCCACGGCGGCGTCGATCACGGGGAAATCCTGCTAGCTCCCGTCAAGCGGGACCGAGGTCCGCGCTACGCGAAGTCGCTTCGCAAGACATCCCCGCACTCACCGCCATCGACTCCATCGTGCTGATCCGACAGGTTAGAGACCAATGGGCTGAGGGGCTTCGGTTGGGGAGCTCCTCAAGCGTCGTGCGAAGCGCAGCGACGCAGGACGCCAAAGCAAGCGGAGCCCGATCCGAGCGAGACAGGGATGTCGAGCGAGGTTGAGCGAGAGGAGCTCCCGAATCGGGGCCCCTCTTCTTTAGTGGTGGGTGGTGGGATGTGGGTGGTTGAGGGCTAAAAATCGCCAGTGGTTTCCTGCCGGCGTTTGTCGCGTAACCGTCTTGCAGCCGTCTCCGGCTCCCGGTATGCGATTGCCCGTGCCTGAAACGCGTATTCCACGGTGCCAATCATCCATAGGAAGTAGCCAATCAGCTCGATGAACTCTTCGATCGCAAGCTTGATGACACGTTGATAAGCGTCGCCGAGAATCGACATCCACAGCGGCTCATGACCGACGAGTCGTACAAAGGCGAACAGAATGACAGCGCCGGCAAACAGCAGCGTCAGCCCCGGCGACGGCCAGATGCGTGCCAGCGCAATCGTTAGCCGTTTGCGGTGCCGATACATATAGACAATCAACAGTGAACCGAAAATCGCGACCAATGATTGCCAGAGATTGTCGGCGATGAATCGATCGAGAAAATAGTCGAGTTCACGAATCAAAAACACCAGCGCCATGCCGCCGAACGCGAATGCTATGGGCCGTTGTGAGGGGCAATACCTCGCTACCCAACCCATAATCAATCCGCACACAGCAAGAATGATTGCTTGAATAATTTCGAGCGGCGAGAATTCGCTGGTGCCGTAAACATCGCTCGCGTCAACTACGATATGCAGCTTCAGACTGCCGGGCGACACGATTTCCATTCGCGTTAGCGCCCACGTCACTAAAGCAACAGCACCAAAGTACAGAAGGTAGCGAATCCAGCCCATACGAGACTATACACCGCACTTTTCGACTACGAACGCAGACTGAAAGTTGGCAATCCTGTCTCCGTCAAAAGGCTCTGATTAGTAAGGAATTCTTTCGCGTCCTCGGCATCCCGCTCAAACCATTTGCAAGCGGTTCCAAGACGAAAACTGTAGCCCCAGGCATCCATGTCCCGCATGAGTCGTTTTCGCCCCACGCCATTGATGCTATCGGCAAGAATGATTTGCAGATAACAAACGGCAGCTTCTTCAAGATCGTCACCGCCGGCATCACAATCAAGCCGCGCACGGCGATCCTGGGTCATACAAATGACATGGCAAGTTTCGTGCAACAAAGAATGGATAGGCGTGTCGGCGCGGACGTACACCGTATCACCGACGATACCGGCTTCGGCTTCGCCCCAATAACTGCCCGCAATCGGCTCGGCGTCGTTAGCGACAGCCAGCTCGAGATCGTATTTACCAAGCAATGACACGAGCTCGTCGAACTTGACGTCCGCCACGACCAGAACCTTGCTGTCGACTGCGGCAGCCACGCGACAATTACAAACTCGAAATCTGTTTCTGCACGATTCTTACGAGATCGTCGACGATCGCCGCGCGCATCAGTTCTTCTTCACGGGCCTTGCCGAGCACCAGCGTTGAGTCGTAGGTATAGTCCCGGGTGACCGTTAACGACTGATTTTCAAGCAGTTTTTTTGGGCCGCTGTCGATACCGTATTGGATCGTGTAATACACCTCATACTCGGTAGGCACATTACGGGCCGACACCGACAGCACGCGTTGGTCAGTCTCGTCATACACGATGGAAAACGTAGCCGTAGACTCCGCGGCAGTTTCGACAAGGTTCACGCCTGCGGACTGCAGCTGCACGCGCAGCGCTCGATAGAAAAGGCTGTGGCGATCGTCGGCCGCAATGTAGGTACGCTCCATTTCGATGGGCGTGGTTAACGCACCCTGGAGTTGAAATCCACACCCGGCGATGAGTGCAACTAGCGCTACAAAAAAGAACCTAGACAACGATATTCACCAATCGACCCGGCACCACGATCACTTTGCAAATGTCGTTATGATCAATAAACCGTTGCACGTTTTCGTCAGCAATTGCCAGTTGTTCGATTGCCGCTTTGTCCGCATCCGCGGGCACGGACACGCGTGCCCGCAGCTTGCCGTTCACCTGCACGACCATCTCGATTAAATCCGCTTCCAGGGCCGACTCATCGACTTCCGGCCAGGACTGGTCGATCAATGGCGTCTTGTGCCCCAGCTCCTGCCATAACGCGTGACAAATGTGCGGCACCATTGGCGACAACATCAATACCACCGCTTCCAGCGCTTCGTGTACAACGGCTCTACCCGCATCTGTCTGATCTTCGTGCTTGTTGACCGCGTTCAACAACTCCATTGCCGCCGCCACGGCTGTATTGAAACTACTGCGTCGGCCGATATCGTCGCCAATCTTCGCAATTGTCTGGTGCGTCTTACGCCGCAGCCCTTTTTGTGCACTGCTCAGTTCTGCGGAATTGACGGCAACGGTCGGTCCTTTCGCGACATGCTGCGCGACGGCATTCCAGAAACGTCTCAGGAACCTGAAGCTGCCCTGCACTCCGTCATCCGACCATTCAAGCGCCTGCTCGGGCGGTGCCGCGAACATCATGAACAGTCGCACCGTGTCTGCGCCGTATTTCTCGATGAGTTCCTGGGGATCTACCGTATTGCCCTTCGCTTTGGACATCTTGGCGCCGTCTTTCAGTACCATCCCCTGCGTCAGAAGATTCGTGAAAGGTTCGGCAACGTCGGTAAGACCCTCGTCGCGCATTACACGCTGGAAGAAGCGCGAATACAACAGGTGTAAGATTGCGTGCTCGATACCGCCCGTGTACTGATCAACAGGCGTCCAATACCGCGCACGATCGTCGAGCATCGCGTCTGCGCTATCGGGACATGCGTAGCGCGCAAAATACCAGGACGATTCGACGAACGTGTCGAAGGTGTCGGTTTCCCGGCGCGCGTCCTTTCCGCACCTGGGGCAGGCCACATTCAGAAACTCGGGCATCTCGCGTAGCGGCGAGCCAACCCCTGTGAATTCGACATCTTCGGGCAACACAACCGGCAATTGGTCCTCGGGAACCGGTACTGCGTCGCAATCATCGCAGTAAATGATGGGAATCGGCGTACCCCAGTAGCGCTGGCGAGACACACCCCAGTCGCGCAACCGGTAGTTTATTGTTCGCCGACCACGACCTGTTTGCTCGAAGTGATCAGCAATTGCATTAAACGCGGCTTCATAATCAAGCCCGTCGTATTTGCCGGAGTTAACAAGTACGCCCTTGTCAACGAAGACGGCGTCGTCAATGTCGATCTCCGTGCCGTCGGCCGGAGCGATGACTTGCTTGATGGGCACGCCATGCTTCTTGGCGAATTCCCAGTCGCGCGCGTCGTGGCCAGGGACCGCCATTACCGCGCCGGTGCCGTAGCTCATGAGCACGAAATTCGCGACCCACAGCGGTACGGGTTCGCCAGTAAGCGGGTGGATCGCGGATATGCCCAGCGGCATTCCCTTTTTCTCCATTGTCTCGAGCGTCGCTTCCGCGGCGTCGGTCTTCATACATTCTTCGACAAACGCGGCAATATCCGGATTTCCCGCCGCCGCCTTGGCCGCGAGCGGATGCTCGGCGGCAACGGCCATGTACGTCACACCCATTAATGTGTCTGGCCGTGTTGTGTAGACCGTCAGCGGTTCGTCATCCTCCTGCACATTGAAAGCAAGTTCCACGCCTTCAGAGCGACCGATCCAATTGCGTTGCATTGTCTTGACCGATTCCGGCCAGCCCGGCATGCGATCAAGTTCATCGAGCAGTTCGTCGGCGTAGGCGGTGATTTTCATAAACCATTGTGGAATCTCTCGCCTTTCCACAAGCGCGTCGGAACGCCAGCCGCGACCGTCGATGACCTGCTCGTTGGCCAACACTGTCTGGTCGACCGGATCCCAGTTGACGACCGAATTCTTTCGGTACACGAGTCCCTTTTCAAACATCTTCGTGAACAGCCACTGCTCCCATCGGTAATACTCTGGCCGGCAGGTTGTGACCTCGCGACTCCAGTCATACGCGTAGCCGAGGCGCTTTAGCTGGACACGCATGTCGTCAATATTGTCGTAGGTCCATTGTGCGGGTGGCACGCCGCGCTGAATCGCGGCATTCTCTGCCGGCATACCGAACGCGTCCCACCCCATCGGCTGCAACACGTGTTTGCCCTGCATGCGATGGTAGCGTGCGAAAACGTCGCTGATCGTGAATACCCGTACGTGTCCCATATGCAATTTTCCGCTTGGGTATGGGAACATCGTCAGACAATAAAATTTCTCTTTGTTCGGGTCTTCACCGACTTCAAAACTACGGGCATCGGCCCAGTGTGCCTGGGCTGTCTGTTCGACGATGTCGGGTTTATAGGGAGTGCTCATTGGTATCGCTGTGTGCCTGGCGGGTAAAACCCGCAAGCCTACATGAACAGGCTGCAATTCGCAGCAGGCCGCAGCCGTTTTGCTCGTTGAATCGTGGCGCCTACTCCGCGGCGCGAGTGCGCAGCCATAACACCCCTAGTATCGCGAAAGAAAGTCCGATAATGGGCCAGTTTCCGTGTCGTGCATATGGCGTTAGCCCGCGCCGCGGCTCGATCCCCGCCGTCATGACCTGAGATTCAAACTGTTTACCGACAGCTTTCAATTCGCCGTTCGAACCAATAAATGCACTGACACCGGTGTTGGTCGAACGGACGACGTCGCGCCCGACCTCCAGCGCCCGCATGCGTGCGATTTCAAGGTGCTGGTGAGGTGCGATCGAGTCACCGAACCAGGCGTCATTACTCACATTGATCAGAATTTCTGCGTCCGGAAGCGCGTACAACTGCTCGGCCGCGTAGGCATCTTCATAGCAGATTGCCACCGCGAGTTTCACACCATTGGCTACTTCGAGCAGCGGCTGAATATCGTCACCGGCTACGAGGTCCGAATGTGGCAAGTTCTTCATTTTCATCCACGCGCGCACGTCCTGTGGAACCGGGAAATACTCACCAAAAGGTACCAGGTGACGCTTGCGATAGGCTTGTCGCTCCGCGCCGCCGACGGCGATGACGCTGTTGTAGATGCGTGGCTCAGCGCCGCCTTCGAAACTGCGCTCAAGAATGCCAAAAACGAGGCTTTGCTTGCGGCGCCGCAAATCACTCTCAACCAGGCTGATGTAGTCCTCCACCTGATCATGGAGCGCAGGAATGGCAACCTCGGGCCAGACGATGATTTCGCTGTCGGGAACACGCAAGGTCGAATCACGATAGAACTTCATGATCGGCTGCAGCTGATCGCGATTCCACTTCTTGTCCTGGGACACACCTGCCTGAACGATGGTCACACGTATCGACTTGCCGGATGCCTCTGTCCAGTCGACCAGCAACAACATGCCACCCATAAGCCACGGCAACACGACGGCAGCCAGCGCAAGAAATCGTGGCATGCCCGAAGACAGGAATGTGACTATGACGGCGGTCGTACTGACCATCAGCATGAAAGAAACACCATAGACACCGAGCACTGGCGCCCAGCCGGCGAACAGCGAATCTATTTGCCCATAGCCAAGAGCGAGCCACGGAAACCCGGTCAGTACCCAGCCCCGCGACCATTCGATCGCTACCCACGCCGCGGGCGCAACCAGCAACAGCAGCCAGGATTCGCCGTGCGAGAGGCGGCTTATCAGCCATCCTGCCGCCGACAGGAACAAAGCCATGATCAATGAAAGGCCCACCATGAGCAGCAGCGCGATCCAGAGCGCCGCATTACCGTAAACATGGACCGAAATGTAGATCCAGTAGGTGCCCGTCAGGAACATGCCCAGCCCAAACCAGAATGCGTGTTCGCGCGCGTCGCGCGGCGACACCGTCATGCAGGTAAACAGCAGGGGAAGTAACAGGAACGGTGCGAGTAGGGACCAGCCGAACGGTGCGAAACCCAGCGTCATTCCGCAACCGAGAGTAAACGCAATAAGTCGGCTGAGAGCGGGCCTGTCTGCCGGCAGCAGCAAAACCGGGTGCAGGTCTTTCGCCACCCTGACTATTCGCCCTGTCGCTGAACTTGCAGCGCGTCGATGCGGCGCTTGTCGGCCTTGATGACCGCAAAACGAAAGCCGCCGAAATCGATTTGTTCGCCGCGACGGGGAAGTCGCCCGAGTTCATGCATGACAAGACCGCCGATCGTGTCGTATTCCTCGTCGTCGAGTTCGCACTCGAAATACTCGTTAAAATCCTCGACACGTGTCAGGGCGCGGACCGCGAAACTGGGCTTGCCATTGCGATCGCCGTCAGGGCGAATGAACTCCGCCTCCTCCTGGTCATGTTCGTCGTCGATCTCGCCGACGATTTCCTCGAGCACGTCCTCGATTGTCAGTAATCCCGCAACGCCACCATACTCGTCAACAACAATCGCCATGTGATTGTGACTGGCGCGAAATTCCTTTAGCAGTGCGTTCAGGCGTTTCGACTCAGGGATAACGGATGCCGGGCGCAGTAACTTGCATACTCGTATTTCCTTCGCGGCATCACTGCCGAAGTAACGTAGCAAGTCTTTCGCCAGCAAGACGCCGAGAACCTCGTCTCGATCTTCGCCGATAACCGGGAAACGGGAATGCCCGGAGTCGACGATCAGAGACAGAATCTCGTCAAACTCCTGTTCGATGTCGATAACGACCATTTGTGATCGCGGCACCATGACTTCGCGCACCTGAGTCTCGGACACCTCAAGAACTCCGGAGAGCATGCTCTTCTCTTCAGCGTCGAGTTCGACTTCGGATTGGATAAAGGTCTGTATCTCATCGCGGCTCCAAGGTTCACCCTTGAACGCGCGTTTGACTCGCGCGACCAGTCCGGGTGATCCCGAGCCGCTGGTACTTGGCGGTTTGTCGTTCATATTCTCTCAGTCTATCAGGTCTTTACCGGGACTCTATATAGGGGTCGTTCAGTCCGTTTCCCGTCAATATTCGTGTCTCCAGCCCCTCCATTTCGGCCGTATCGGCATCTGTTTCGTGCTCAAAGCCGAGCAGATGCAGCGTGCCATGCACCAGCATGTGAGCCCAATGATCAGCGACAGCCTTTTGTTGCACTGCCGCCTCCTCGCTCACAATCGACGCGCACACCACGATATCGCCCAATGCTTGTGCGGCATCGTCCGGCAATCCCTCGATCGGCCCGGCCGGAAAAGACAGCACGTTGGTCGCGGCATTTTTTTGCCGATAGTCCCGATTCAACGACCGTATTTCTTCTCTATCGACCAGTCGCACCGACAATTCAGCGCTACCGGCAATTTTTTTCCCGGACTCCGCGACGGCACGCGCAACCCAGGTCTCGATTTCCCTGGCGGGTGGAACGCCCGAATCGTCGCAGGCGATCTGGACGTCAATAAAGAGCGACGGTGGGCTGGTCACCAGAGTCGGTTAGCCAGCGTGTTCGCTGTCTTCGTACGCTTTGACAATACGTTGCACGAGCTGATGTCGAACCACGTCTTTGGGCGTAAAGTAGGTGAACGCCACGCCCTTAACGTCTTTGAGCACTGCTGTCGCATTCTTGAGTCCGGATTGCTGCCCCGTCGGCAAATCGATTTGTGTGACGTCGCCTGTGACGACGGCCCGCGAGCCAAAACCGATACGCGTCAGGAACATCTTCATTTGTTCAACGCTTGTGTTCTGCGCCTCATCCAGAATAACGAAGGACTCGTTCAAAGAACGGCCGCGCATGAATGCAAGCGGAGCAATCTCGATAACATTACGCTCGATTAATCGCGTGACGCGCTCGGCGCCAATCATGTCGTAAAGAGCGTCGTACATCGGTCGCAAATAGGGGTCAACTTTTTGCGACAAGTCGCCGGGCAGGAATCCAAGGCGCTCACCGGCTTCAACCGCTGGTCGCACGAGTACGATGCGACGTACCTGCTCGGTCTCGAGCGAATCAATCGCACTCGCCACGGCGAGATAGGTTTTGCCAGTGCCCGCCGGGCCAATCCCGAATGCGAGATCGTGCTGCTGAATGCTCGTCATGTACACAGTCTGGTTCGCGCCTCGCGGTCGAATCAGTTTGCGGCGCGTTTGAATAGTGAAGACTTCGTTAGCTTCAGGTGGCTTCGCATTCGCATCATTCATAAAGGACTCCTGCAACAGCAGGTGCACACGCTCCGGATCCAATCGTTCGTTGCGCGTCATTTCGAACAACGATAACAACACGTCGCCACCAACCTCGGTCGCACCCGGTTGTCCGGTTACACGGAAACGATTTCCACGACTCGCAATCTCGACACCCAGGCGGCGTTCGATTTGTCGAAGGTGTTCATCAAACTGGCCACACAGGTTTGCGAGGCGAGTGTTATCGGCTGGCTCGAGAACGACGTCTCGAGAAGTCTGGACAGCATTCAAGATCTGTATTTGAAACCTCTGCGCATCGTGAGACAGGTTACCCTGAAGCGCGTGCCTTGGGAAGTACCTGGCGACCACGCAGAGAATTCGGCAACGCCTCGGTTATTACGACGTCAACGAACTGGCCAATGCAGGATACGTCAGCATCAAAATTTACCCAGCGGTTGTTTTCGGTCCGCCCCGCCACCTGGCTTGAACTCTTCTTCGAAGTCTTCTCAACCAGCACCCGCTGTGTGCTGCCCACCATTCCTTGACTAATAGCCATTGCCTGCTGATTGATACGTGCTTGCAGAATTTGCAGGCGTTGTTTCTTTACATCCATCGACGTGTCATCGGCGAGGGCGGCAGCCGGCGTGCCGGGGCGGGCGCTGTAAATAAAACTGAATGACTGATCGAACCCGATATCGGCAATAAGACTCATCAACGCCTCGAAGTCCTTGTCCGTCTCGCCGGGAAACCCGACGATAAAGTCCGATGACAGGGAAATATCCGGACGAACCGCGCGCAACTTGCGTATCTTCTGCTTGTACTCGAGGGTCGTGTGACCACGCTTCATTGCAGCCAGCACTCGATCGGAACCGTGTTGCACGGGGAGATGCAGATAGCTCGCAAGCTTGGGCACCTCGGCGTAGGCCTGAATAAGACTATCCGTGAACTCCACCGGGTGCGAGGTCGTGAATCGAATCCTTTCAATACCGTCAACAGCGGCGACGTAATAAATCAACGTTGCGAGATCCGCTATCTCGCCATCGTGCATCGGACCACGGTATGCATTCACGTTTTGTCCAAGCAGATTCACCTCACACACATCCTGTGCAGCGAGTTTGACTACTTCCGTAATGACGTCATCAAAAGGTCGGCTGATTTCTTCGCCGCGGGTATAGGGCACAACGCAAAAACTGCAGTACTTACTGCAGCCTTCCATAACCGAAACGAACGCTGTCGGTCCGTCGGCGCGCGGCTCGGGCAGGCGATCAAACTTCTCAATTTCGGGAAACGAGATATCAACGATCGAATTGCCGGACTTCGCCGCGCCATCAAGCATCTCGGGCAGGCGGTGTAGGGTCTGTGGACCGAACACGACGTCGACGAAGGGAGCCCGCTGCGTGATGCCCTCGCCTTCCTGGCTGGCAACGCAGCCGCCAACGCCAATTTTGACGGCCGGGTTCTTCGCCTTGAGGGCTCGCCAGCGGCCCAGTTCGGAGAAAACTTTCTCCTGTGCCTTTTCACGAATCGAACAGGTATTCACGAGCAATAGATCGGCGTCATCCGGCCTGTCCGTCAGAACATAACCATGCGACTCCCGTAGTACATCCGCCATCTTGTCCGAGTCGTACTCGTTCATCTGGCAGCCCATTGTCTTGATGTACAGCTTCACCGAGTAAAACCCTTGCTCCTGAGCATTGTCGGCGTTGGCAGGCTACCAACGCACAACACATCGCGCTGCTTGGAAATATCGAACAGGCAAGAAACTCGTTTAGAACGGAATATCGTCGTCAAAATCGTCAGGTCCCGGCTGTGGTGGCGCATTGTCCCCGCCTTGCCCGCTGCCGCCTTTGCCGCCTTTGCTGCCACCGCTTTGGCCACCGAAGTTACCTCCACCACCGCTGCTGCCACCACGGCCGCCAAGCATCTGCATCTCGTCAGCAATAATCTCGGTTGTGTAACGATCATTGCCGTCCTGGCCCTGCCACTTGCGTGTACGCAACTTGCCCTCGATGTAGACTTGCGATCCCTTGCGCAGGTACTCGGCCGCGATCTCTGCCAGGCGATTGAACATCGCAACGCGATGCCACTCGGTGCGGTCCTTCTGTTCGCCGGTTTGCTTGTCTTTCCACGACTCGTTAGTCGCGACCGTGAAATTCGTTACGGCTGAGCCACTCGGCATGTAGCGCGTCTCAGGATCCTGTCCGAGGTTGCCGACTATGATGACTTTGTTGATTCCGCGGGCCATTTTGGTCCCCTGTCTGTTTTTTTGCTGTCCACTGGAACCCGCTGCCACGGCAGCGAGGGGGGCCTATTGTAGAGCCTGAGGGGGTAAAAGCTACCCCGATTTCTGACCGCTGAGCACTGATTCAGCGGTTTATCGTCGCAGGCGCCCGAACCCCTGCAGCGCCAGCCAGATACCGGCCAACAGGGCGCAGACGAAGAACACGTCGGCAGGCCGGCCCTGGCCCAGGAATCGGCCGCCGATAAGGCCGCCAGAGAAGGCCCCCAGGAACTGGGCACTGGAGAACACGCCCAATGATGCGCCGCGCACGTCGTCGTCAGCCAGCACGGATAATCGTGCAGGCAGTCCAGCTTCAAGGAAATTAAAGCCACCGAAATACGCGGCGAGCGCAAGGAAGACCGGAACTATCGAGAAACCAAGTAAGGTCAGTGCCAGCTGGGCACCAAGAATCAGGGTTACGGCGAAGCCGATAAGTCGACCGCGCCCCCTGTGCTCGTCTTTCAGGATCATTGGCACCGTTATTACCAATGACAACAGCAGCGCGCCGACATACATCTTCCAATGATCGGTCAGTGGCATCTTAAGCCGATCGTTCAACAGGAACGGCAGCGCGACGAACGTCGCCGTCATTATCGTATGCAACAGGAACACATAGAAATCGATGCGCAACAGGTCGGCGCGGAATGCCGGGAACAGGCTCCAGCTCTCGTTCCGTTGTGGCCGCGGGATCTCGGGCAAAAGGCTCAACAGCGCGCCCGCAATGACGGCTAGCCCGGCCGCGATCCAGAATAGCGCCTGGACGCCGAGCTGCGCCGCGATTAGTGGACCGGCCACCATCGCAACCATGAAAGACAGACCGATACCGATTCCGAATACCGCCATCGAGCGAGTTCGCACTTCCTCGCGCGTTGCGTCGGATATGAGCGCGGTCAGCGTCGCCGATATCGCCCCGGCGCCCTGCAACAAGCGCCCGGCAATCACTCCATAGATGGAATCGCTGAGTCCGGCAACCACACTGCCGGACGCGAATATCAAAAGACCCAGCAGAATCACCGGGATGCGACCGATGCGATCAGACAGGGCGCCTAGCGGGATCTGGAACCCCGCCTGGGTCAGCCCGTAGGCGCCGACTGCCAGCCCAATGAGGAGCGGTGTCGCGTTCTCAAGTTGCGCTGCGTACAGCGATAACACGGGCAGCAGCGCAAACAGGCCAAACATCCGAATGATGGAGATCAGCGCAACCACACCTACTGAGCGGCGCTCGGATGCGAGCATTGCGATGCTGGTGTCGGTACTTTCTGAGCTCAAACGTAGACTTCCTTTGCGCCACGGTCACGCGGCGGCGTATATTAGCAGGTTGTTCGGCGATCACTGAATCCTCGCTATGAAGTCCATCGAAGGTTGTATCAATATTGGCGGCGCCAGGACCCATAACCTGCGCAATATAGACCTCACCCTGCCACGCGAGAAGTTGATCGTCCTCACCGGGCTATCGGGCTCCGGCAAGTCGTCGCTGGCGTTCGACACGATCTATGCGGAGGGTCAGCGACGCTACGTCGAGTCGCTGTCCGCCTACGCACGGCAGTTTTTGTCGATGATGGAAAAGCCCGACGTCGATCACATCGACGGGTTGTCACCAGCAATCTCGATCGAACAAAAATCAACGTCACATAATCCGCGCTCGACCGTAGGCACCGTTACCGAGATATACGACTACCTGCGACTCCTGTTTGCACGCGCCGGCACGCCGCGCTGTCCCGACCATGACATCACGCTTGAAGCACAAACCGTCAGCCAGATGGTGGACCACGTGCTCGAGCTGCCGCAAGACTCGCGCCTGATGTTACTCGCGCCAATAGTTGTTGATCGTAAAGGCGAACATGTACAACTCATGGCCGATCTCCAGGCACAGGGGTTTATTCGCGCGCGCATAGACGGCGAAATCTACGAGCTGGACCAGCCGCCTGCGCTGGACCTGCGAAAGAAACACACTATCGATGCCATCGTCGACCGCTTCAAAGTTACGGACGACATTCGCCTGCGATTGGCCGAGTCATTCGAAACGGCACTGCGACTCGCCGACGGCGTCGCTCGCATCGCCTGGATGAATGAATCCGACCAGGAGGAGATCGTCTTTTCCGACCGTTTTGCCTGCAAGATCTGCGGCTACAGCCTGACGGAACTCGAGCCACGCCTGTTTTCCTTTAACAACCCGAGTGGCGCCTGCCCGGGCTGCGACGGCCTCGGCGTCAAACAGTTCTTCGATGCGGAACGCGTCGTTGTAAATCCGGGCCTGTCTCTGGCTGGCGGTGCGATTCGCGGCTGGGATCGCAAGACCACGTATTACTACCAGATGATTCAGAGCCTGGCGTCTCATTACGATTTCGATATTGAAACGCCGTTCGACGAAATGTCGAAGACGCAGCAGAAAACCGTTCTCTATGGCAGCGGCAAGGAGAGGATCGAGTTCTTCTATGCCAACTCCCGCGGCATGCAAATCAAGAAACTGCACCGTTTCGAAGGTGTGTTACCGAACCTCGAGCGCCGCTACCGCGAAACCGAGTCCAGCGCCGTCCGCGAAGAACTCTCGAAGTTCCTGAATAGCCAGGATTGCCCGGATTGCGGCGGCACGAGACTCAATCGCGCGGCCCGACATGTCTTCGTCGCCGGGCAGTCCCTGCCCGAGATTACGAGCCTCTCGGTCGGACACGCGCGCGAGTTTTTCAGGAACATGAAACTCGACGGATGGCGGGCGACCGTTGCGGACAAGATCGTTAAGGAAATTAGCGCGCGCGTTGGCTTCCTGTCGGACGTCGGCCTCGATTACCTGTCACTCGATCGCAGCGCCGAAACCCTGTCGGGTGGTGAAGCGCAGCGCATACGCCTGGCAAGTCAGATTGGCTCAGGCCTGGTTGGGGTCATGTACATACTCGACGAGCCTTCTATAGGCCTGCATCAGCGCGACAATCAGCGCCTTCTCGCCACGCTGACGCACCTGCGCGACATCGGCAATACCGTGATCGTCGTCGAACACGATGAAGAAGCGATACTTTCAGCCGATCATGTCGTGGATCTTGGCCCCGGCGCGGGTGTGCACGGTGGCCAGGTTGTCGCGCAAGGTACGCCGCAGGACATTCAAAAAGAGCCGCGCTCCCTCACCGGCCAATACCTATCAGGCAAACGCGTAATTGCCATTCCGGAGGAACGCACGCTTGCAAACCCAGGAAAACAGATTGTTATCGTTGGCGCCACGGGCAATAACCTGCAAGACGTCGAAGCCTCAATCCCTGTCGGTCTCATGACATGCATAACCGGAGTCTCCGGATCCGGCAAGTCGACTCTTGTCAACGACACCTTGTATAAGGCTGTTGCCGAGCAATTGAATCGCGCAAGTCGCAACTCCGCCCCGCACAAGGAAATCAAAGGCCTGGACCTGATTGATCGCGTCATCGATATCAGCCAAAGCCCGATAGGTCGCACGCCGCGCTCCAACCCCGCGACCTACACGGGAACGTTCACGCCGATCCGTGAACTCTTCGCGTCAGTCCCGGAGGCGCGGCTCCGCGGCTACAAGCCGGGTCGATTCTCCTTCAACGTCAAAGGCGGCCGCTGCGAAGCGTGCAAGGGCGATGGCTACACCGCCATCGAAATGCAGTTCCTGCCCGATGTCACCGTGCCCTGCGACGTCTGCCGGGGCGATCGCTACAACCGCGAGGCGCTCGAAATTCACTACAAGGGCAAGACCATCGCCGAGGTCCTCGACATGAC
>Ga0255049_10000231_pt1 | contig 34895 bp, 32 predicted proteins | sample JV7_2_3_MG_FD_183615 | JGI IMG/M metagenome (GOLD analysis project Ga0255049, IMG submission 183615) | Seawater microbial communities from Jervis Inlet, British Columbia, Canada - JV7_2_3 | ecosystem: Environmental > Aquatic > Marine > Inlet | place: Canada: British Columbia | collected 2016-10-06 | reverse complement strand
GCAAGTTGTTATCAACCACACTGCATTCGCGCTTGGGAAGACTCAACTGCAAGACGCACGACGAGTTCCATTGCTTTGGTGGATAGTCGATCGACACAAAAGTACTTGTTCGATGCGACGCCGGACATCCGTGAGCAATTGTATCGTTTGCACCTTGCCGCGCCGGACGGCGACTACGTCCTCGACGGCGTGTTTCTGACGCACGCCCACATTGGTCACTACACGGGACTCATGCACTTCGGCCACGAGGCCGCCGGGACCAAGGAAGTGGCTGTTTATGCAATGCCCCGCATGCACGAGTTCTTGGCGAGTAATGGCCCCTGGGACCAACTCGTTCGCTATCGAAACATCGAGTTGCGGGCCCTGGAAGATGGCGACAAGGTGTTGCTCGGAGACGCGCTCACGGTCACACCATTTCTCGTGCCACACCGCGACGAATACTCGGAGACAGTGGGCTATCGAATCAACGGTCCCAATAAGTCCGCCGTATTCATCCCCGATATCGACAAGTGGGAACGCTGGGACACCGACATCCGTGACGTTATCCGCTCGGTCGACTACGCCTTGCTGGATGCCGCGTTTTTCGCAGACGGTGAGCTGCCTGGCCGTGACATGAGCGCTATTCCGCACCCGCACGCCAGGGAAACCATGGCGCTGTTGGACGGGCTAAATGGAGAAGAGAAGTCACGTGTGATTTTCATTCATATGAATCACACGAACCCATTGCTAATTGACGGTAGCCCGGAACAGGCTGAAGTGAATAAGCGCGGCTTTAGATTCGCGCGCGAAGGAATGCGCCTGGAACTTTGATCTCCAGGCGCACCAGATCCTAGTCGCCCATTGCGTCTTTGAGAGCGTCGTCGACGTCGTCTTTCTTGTCCATCAGCGCGTCTTCAACGCCTTCGGCATCTTTCATCGCGTCTTTGGCGGTGTCCATCGCGCCGTCGGCCATGTCGCCCGCCGCGTCCTTGGCGTCATCCATTGCGCCGGCAGCCTTGTCCATTGCATCGTCTGCCATGTCGCCAGCAGCGTCTTTGGCATCATCCATCGCATCTGATGCGGCATCCATGGTATCGCCGGCGGCATCTTTGGCGGCATCCATGGTATCGCCGGCGGCATCTTTGGCGGCGTCCATAGCACCGGAATCGCCTGTGTCCTTGCCGCCACACGCGAACAGGGTCAGGCTCATTATCAGAACCAATAAAATTCTCATGCTTTCCTCCCAACTCTCCGACTTAGCCGGATGTCTTGTTTATGAAATACGTCAAGTATTCGTTTATTTCGTCGATATTTGCCGTCAGACGATGGTCCCCGTCTACCAGATGTAACGTGGCACCACAGCTCCCGGCGAATCGAATACTATTCTCTGCGGGGACGATCTGATCATGCCAGCCGTGCACAATGCAAATCGGTATTTTCGGCGGCGGCGGCGTCAACGCCTCAAAGCTCTCCATGTAGTAGGCCGGCGCGAGCACGAACAGCCCGATAGCGCCCAATTCCGCGGCGGCGGCCGTCGCCACATGGCCGCCCATACTCGATCCGACCAGAATCAGCCGGTTGTCGATATGCGCACATTCGCGCAGGAGTTTCTGGACACGCTCGCCTGGATCGGCAATTCCCTGGTAGTCAATACTGTCCGCCTGGCAACCCAGGCTCCTGACGCGTTCGGTCATTGATCGAATCTTGGTACCCCATGGACCACTCTCCTGGCCATGCGAAAAAATCACTGTTGTCATACGAGTATTCCGTCCCCTGTGTCGCACGATTCTTCAATGTGCCGTACCAGCAACCAGTCCCGATCTTGCCCCCAGACAAAAAACTCGCCCAAGCGAATCGTCGGCACGCCCCAGGAGCCGGACGCCATCATCGCATCGCGATTCGCCTCGGTCGGCGCACGCCATTCATCACCAGCCATGGCTTCTTTGACGTCGGGCCAGAACAAACCTGTCTTGCCCGTCACTTTTCGCATGCCATCGTCGGTCACTATATCGATAGCCTGCGCCCAGATTGCGTCGCCTGCGTTGAGTACAAAATCCCGGCCGCGTTTTTCCGATTGCGCGTACTGAAAAACCGCGAGACATCGTTCTGCGCCCGCGCCGACCGGGTCGGCGATCTTGCCGAATGCGATTCCGAGCCGCTCGGCTTCGCGAGCGGCATCCGCTACGATGTATAGCAGTTTCGCCCGTGGTACCTGCATACCGCGCATCACCATAGGAAGCACCGGGCGCAATATCAATTCCAGGCCGAATGCGTCCGCAATTTCGAACGTCCGACTCAATGCAAGGTAAGAGTAGGGGCTGCGAAATGAAAAAAATACTTCGAGCGGCGGCAGCTCTTTTGCCGCGGCGGGTGGCGCAACCGGTAATGTGTACTGCATTGCTTGCTGTACGGCTGCCAGCTTTGGGTCCGCCGCCTCGGCTCTGGCCACGTCCAGTGCATCGAGGCGACTCAGCAGATAATGAAGTCGATCGACACCCCAATACCATTCGCCGCCATAGTGCAGCGCCGCACTATTGTAGTGTCCAAGTCTTTCCTGACGTTTTTGCGAGTCTCCAATTACCGCGGCGGCAACGCCGGCCGACTCGACGCCCCTGCTTCGGCGTGACGCGGCCTCTGCGTCGCCTCGCCAGAAAACGCTCAGCGCCTGAGTCAACTCGTCATCGAAATTGTCCTTGCCCCGACACGCAGCGATGGCATCAAGCATCGGCAGGCGGTGCTCAACCGGAGGCGTCGCCCCTACGTCCAGGAATGGAACGCCCAGCTCGCGCGCCAGTTGTCTGCAATCATCGACTGCGTACTCGGCAAGCATCTCCGGTGCCGGCTGATACCCGCCACCGCGAGCCTCGGAGAGATACAGCCTGAGTTCGATATCGTAATGCGCCGCAAGGCTCGGCAAATAGCAAGCTAACAAATAGGAGTACGGATCATCGAGCTGCAGAAACGCCGAAACCACGTGGGGCCTCTTAAGAACACGGCGGCGAAATTCGCTGGCCCGGCGCGTCATGCTGCGTGTCTTGCCACTCAACAGCGCATTCAGAAACAACGAATGCAATTGGCGCTTGGCGCTCAATTTTCATCCCAGGTGGACGAGGGTTTCCACAATAGCTCATCGAGTCCTGGGTCCCATCGATATTTCTTCATGTCGACCTTGCTATTGACCATAGTAACGCCTTCCTCCATGAGTCGGTCTCGTTGCGTTTTGAAATGCCGACTGTTGGGATCGAACGCACTCTTTCCGGACGACCTGATTATCCGGTGCCATGGCAACCCGAGCTCTTTGGGCGCGTGACGTAGCGCGTAGGCAACCTGTCTCGCGCCGCGCGGTATACCGGCGATTTCCGCGATTTGACCGTAGTTCGCAACACATCCCTTTGGGATGTCCTGGATCGTCTCCCAGATTCGACGCATTCGGGTCTCGCGGTCCATCGTCATCAGCTTAAGCCCAGGCGTGCCTGGATTTCGCGCTTCGCGTCGTGTAGCACGGTATCCCGATCCAGTGACTCCAGAATCTGCTTGACGACCTTTTTCGGGCCGCCTTCTCCCCATGACTTGCCCTTGGCCAGGTATTCCGCCGCCGCGCCACCAACCAGGTAGGTGCTGTAGTAGGCGATTGCTCCCTGCGCGCCCGCCGTCAGTATCGTTGACAGACCAAGGGTGCCGACTTTTAATGCGCTCGAAACGAAATGCAACGCCCAAACGGTGCCCATCAGCGCCGCGGACTCCGCGACGATGACCTTCACTATTGAACCGGCCTCCTTTTGACTCAGCGGCAGATCGTAAACACGCGACAAATGCACGACCATGCCAACGTCAATGAAAGCGGCCGCCAACAGGTCCGCGACGGGAACGGGATTAAACGCGACGGCGATACCTTTGCCGACACAATAGGTGCGAACGAGTTTGTCCCCGAGTTCGCGCCGTGCGTTCAGAATTCGACGTCCGACCTGGTCGGAAAGGTCGGCAGCAAAAAGGCTGGCGTTCAGCGCCGCGAGCGTTTTGCCCTCGGCCTCGAGTACCTCCCACAACTTGAGACGAAGCTCGGCGACGTCGGGTTCTTGCATTCTTTCTGACAGAGTTTCGTTGCCGTCCGCGCCGACCTCCACAATGGTCTGCGGACGCGGTTGCGCCGTCGCGGTAATGACATGAGCAGGATTGACAATATCTTTGGTCTTGGCTCGTACAGACAGCAATAGGGCTTCGCGATCGTCAGCCGTGTACAAATCCGACTTGTTCAGCACAACCAGCACTGGTCGCCCTTGCGCAAGCACCGCCTTCAGTGCGTCCAGTTCGGTGTCCGTAATGTCGCCGTCCAGAACGAACATGACAAGGTCAGAACGGCCGGCCACTTCCCTGGCGAGCGCCTCCCGATCCTCGCCGCCCGCTTCATCGAGGCCGGGCGTATCGATTAGAAACACACCGCCAACCTCTACCTGGTTCCAGGCCTGCATCGATGAATGCCGCGTTTCGCCGTGCAGCGGACTCACCGAAAACGTGTCTTCACCGATTAGAGCGTTCAGGAGGGAAGATTTGCCTGTGCTGACACGCCCGAACGCGGACAGATGCAGATGGCCATGCTCCAGTTTGTTAAGCATCGCCTCAACTGCGTCGTAGTCCTGCGCCAGCGAGTCACGCACACCCTCGGGTAAGCGCGAATCCCGAATGAGTTCCCGCAGGCTTTCGCGCGCGAGGCTCAGATGGTCGGCGCCACCGTCGACCTCAGGCTTAGTCGCCTTTTTCGTCGAGCGCCACTTTGGCAATGCGGCGAACGCCCGCTTCCAAATGCTCACTGATGCCATCCTCGAATTCTTTAACGGCCGTCTCAGGCACGAGCTCTCCATGACGGGACAGCGACAGCACGAGGCTGCGCCCCAGAGCGTCGAAAATCAGACCATAAGCCACCGCGTGCACGGCGCCGCCGGCCACGGTACCGAGTCCCGGAAACGCTTTCAGCCCATTACCGGCAACCGCAAGCGACAGCGGCAGCGCGCGACCGACCCGACTCTGGCTCATTGACAGAAACTCCTCAATGTCGAGATCTCTCGGCGCGGCGCCAAACAGCCTGCAGAGCTCCTGCGTCATTGTAGTACCTATGTAGCCTTGAATAAGAATGTCCGTTCCCGGGCTTATTGCGGCCAACGCGCCAACGACGGCTTTGCGTGTCGCACCGCGAATGATCTGCTCGGAGCGCTGTATTCGGTATTGCGCCTCAGCCTGTGCAAGCCGGGCTGCCGCCAACTGAAACACGGCGCGTTCACGCCGCTGGTCAAGGGGTTCGGCATCGGACGTCAGCAGTCGATTTATGGCCACCACAAGCACGCCGATATCAGCGGGTCGGCTCCGGCGAACCGTTGCCTCGCTGCCATCCTCATGACGTTCAACAACCTCGGCATCGCCGCCGGCTGTGACGGCCACGACATGATCACGTTGCAGCTCGCCGCCAACCTCATCGACGCGCTCGAGCAACTTCTGCATCAAGGTTGCCTGCTCTTCAGTCGTAAAGCGGTCGGCCTTGTTCAGTACAAGCACCAACGGTTTGTCAAAGGTCAACAATGACTCGATTGACCGAATTTCGGGGCGCGTCAGGTCACTATCACACACGAACAATACAACGTGGGCGCGTCTTGCCTCGTCAATAGCAATCTCGGAAAGTTCACCGTCGACACCACCAATACCGGGCACGTCGGTTAGCAGAATCTCGCTGCCCATCTCGTTACGCCAGCGATAGTGACGCACGTCGTCCGTGGAACCGCCGACCACGTCGATCCGGACATTGGCTTCAGGTACCAGCGCTTTAATTAGCGAACTCTTGCCGGTACTTATTTCTCCAAAGAAACACAGGCTGATCGAACCCTCACTTTGGCGGGCTGCGAGTTCCTTGAGTTCCACCTGCGCATCGGCGACATCGACTCCGGCCGTCTCGGCTTCGCGAATCCGTCCTTCGATATCGTCTTTCGTAAGCGGCGCGGAGCCAACCGACCGTGCCGGCGTAATCTTGCGCCTCACCACAAGACGCCAGATTAGCCACAACGCGGCAACCGCCAGCAGCAACATGAAGCTCACGTAGGCATACAGCAACGCCGGCGGCCCTGCTTTCAGGCGATCCCAAACGTTGAGCGCCGATTCGGAAATAAACAACAGCGCGCCTGTCGCGATAACGAAAACAAGAGCGACCGCAGTAGCTATTGCAATACGAATGAAGCGGTCGAGTTTCATCGTTGACCTGTTTCTCTCAGAGCTGAGCGTCGACCCATCGATCGATCTTCGCTTCCAATATCGAAAGTGGCATGGCGCCATCCTTCAATACTTGTGTATGGAATTCCTTGACACCGAACTTTTCCCCGAGCCGTGCTTCGGCGTCGTTGCGTATCTCACGGATTCTCAGCTGCCCGACTTTGTAGGCCAGCGCCTGGCCTGGTATGGCCATGAAGCGCTCCGCCTCGGCGACCGCACGCACCTCGGCAACCGCCGAGTTGGCGTACATGTAGTCCAGTACCTGTTGCCGAGTCCAGCCCTTCGCATGGATACCAGTATCGACGACCAAACGAATGGCCCGCCAGAGTTCAGCGTTTAGCCCGCCGAAGTACTGGTACGGATCCGTAAAGACGCCGAGTTCTTTGCCCAGCGACTCCGCATACAATCCCCAGCCTTCAGAGAAAGCCGTAAATCCACCGTATCGCCGAAACCCCGGCAGATCCTCGTTTTCGTGCTGGATCATGATCTGGAAATGGTGCCCCGGTATCGCTTCGTGCAGAAACAAAGACTCCATGGCCCACTTGCCGCGCGACTTGATGTCGTAGGCGTTAGCATAGAAAACGCCGGGACGTGAGCCGTCCGCGGTACCCGACATGTAGGAGCCTTTGGACGAAGTCTGCTCACGAAACGGCTCGACCCGCCGAACTTCGAACGCCGTTTCAGGGAAAATTTCAAACAGGTCTCTTGACAACTCACTGATGTGCTCCGACATGTCTCGGTAGCCCTGGATCAAATCTTCTGCCTCATCGAAAAAGAACTGGTCGTCTGTATTGACGAAATCGAAGAAATCCTTGAGTCCACCGTCGAAGCCAACCTCTTCCATGACCCCATGCATTTCCGAGTGAATTCGCGCAACTTCGTCCAGGCCGACCTGGTGAATCTCGTCCGGCGTCATGTCGGTCGTGGTACGCACGCGCACCAGGTAGGCATACCAGGCCTCACCATTCGGTAATGCGGAAAGACCCACCGACTCGCGGGCCGCGCTTAGATAATCGTCACCGATAAAGTTGTTCAGCCTTTCGTAGGCCGGGATTATGGTGTTGCTGATTTTGTCTGCGTACACAGCCGTCAAGCGGTCGCGATCCTCGTTGCTGAAATCGCCAGGCATATCGCGTATCGGCATGTAAAAACTGCTTGCGGTCGGATCGTCGACAAGCTGCGATTCCAGCTGCGGCACCAATTTCACCATCAGGATGCGCGGCTGGACGATGCCCTCGCGCATACCTTCCTGCATATTGCTGATTACCTGATCGATATTGATTGCGAACTGGTCCGCGCGACTCAGGAAGTCATCGTAGTCCTTGACGGACTTGAAAGGATGCGCACTGGCGCCGCTGCCAAGTTGCACGAAGGAACTCGTAAGTGAATAAAACTGGGTGACCGGCTGCAGGTGGAACGGGAACTGGTCGCCTTCCAGCGATTGTTCCCTGTTGATTCGAAACAGGTCGTAGCTGAGCTGGTCCTGGAAGTCGAGCTGTTCGCGATCGATCTCCAGCAAGCGTTGCAGGTACTCCTCATCCATCGCCGTCGATGCGGCACGGTATTCCGGACTGTTGGTATTCGCCAGACGATCATTGTATCGATAGTCGCCGATGAACGTCGCTGTGAGCGGATTTAGTTCGAGATTGCGCTCGAAGTGCTCCGCGAACAAAGCACTTAGAGTAGCCGATGGGGTGGTTTCGGTGCTTTCAGGCGCAGCCTGATCCTGTGTGCCGCCGCACGCGGCAACAAGCAGGACCGCAGCCAGGGAGGCTGAGGTGAGTAATTTCATGACGGGAATTCCTGATTTCGAATCAGGCGATCATAAACCCTAGGTCGCGCTGGGCAAAATTGCCGAGATTCGGTGCCACGATGTCCAGCTCACCGTCGGCAATGCCGAACCACTTCGCGAGCGTGGCCGCATACTGATCGGCCGATGTTGACGGAATCATGCGCCCGCCCCCAACGTCTTCGGGACCGTTGATGGCCAGCAGCGGGAAGTTCCCATACAACTCCCGACCATTGACCGCACCGCCGACAACGAGCTGGTTACCACCCCACGCATGGTCCGTGCCATCGCCGTTAGACGTTAGTGTTCGGCCGAAATCGGACTGGGTAAATGTCGTAACACTGCTGGCTTCACCGAGCTCAACGGTCGCGGCCTGGAAGGCGCTGATTGCATCGCTAATGCCACCCAGCAGGCCCGGTTGGTCCTGATTCTGGCTGTCGTGAGAATCGAAGCCACCGGCGGCGACGAAGAAGATCTGTCGTTTCATCTGCAGTTGTTCGCGAACGGCTATCAGTCGCGCCACCGTTCTGAGCTGCGTGCCCAACTGAGACTGCGGGAACACCGCGGTGATCGGCGGTGCGGAATTAATTGCGCCCGTCACGGTATCGGCCGCGTCAATCGCGCGCCGCTGCACGTCGGCGAAACCACGCTCGTACACGGTGCCATGTTGTGCATCCACAACTCGGCGGAATGCTGCACGTTGTTGGAACAGTATGTTGTTCGGGTCAGTCGAAAAGCCTTCAAACTGAAGTGGTCCGCCGGGCCCCATCACATAAGCGACGGTATCATCGGCAGACTGGAACAGGTTCGCACCAAACAACGACGCATTGGTAGCCATTTGCTGTTCGGTCACGCCGCTGCGTATGAGATCGGCCATGCGCCCGGCCCAGCCCGTCTTACTCGACACATTGCCGCGCAAAGACGTCCATTGATCCTGCTGATCGTTATGCGAAAACAGTTGCGGTGGCAGCGTGACCGAACCATTGAAGTACTGATCTTTCGTCGTCGGTTCGACGAGCGGGCCGACATTGGTAACGAAAGCCGCGTCACCGGAATTAAACAGCCCCTGAATGCCACCCAAGGTCGGGTGCAGGCCGAAATCGGGCGTGCCAGCAGACGCCGGTGTTATCGGAAGCAAGTCATTCTGCTGTATCGCAAGATTCTGTCGAGATGTCGCGTACGCGTTGTATTCGGCGCTCGTATTCGGCACCAGCATATTGAAGGAATCGTTGCCGCCAAACATGAACACGCAAACAAGGGCGCGATAGTCGTCGAACGGCCCGGCGCTGCCGACCATCTGCGAATAGGACAGACCCGGCGTCGCAGCCAATACAGCGGCTGCCCCACTGGTTCTGAGAAAATCGCGTCGATTCAAAGTTTTCATTAGCTTTCTCCCCAGCTAGCGCTGGTACGCGTATTCCGGCGATGTCACAACGAAGTAGATAGTCTCGGCGGCGCGCACTGCAGTATCCGTCTCGGGAATGCGTTCAAGCATGCCAGTTATTTCCTGCCGTAACGTGGAGGACATTTCGCCGGCCAGCAGTTTGTTGGCGACCATGTCGATCAGCGCATCGATATTGCCCGCAATAGCCATTTCTTCTTCGAAGTTGATGTAGACGTCATCTTCTTCAAGCGTGTCGTTGGTCTGGTTCAACGCGAATACCTGGTAGAACATGTAATTGGTGAACAACGTATTCTGATACTCGGTTGCGATTTCCAGTTCCGGCGCAACGAGGCTGCTGTCGCGAATCTCGCCAGGTGGCGCGAAAAATGGGCTGAAAAAGTTAAACACGGATGGCGACTGCAACGGACCCTGGCCGAACAGAATATAAGACGCATTGAGCGGAAAACGGCCGCTGCTTGATGTCGCGTTGTACGCCTTCCAGAGTTGCGTAAGACGTAACAGCGGTTCCTTCAGCTTGCCGTCGATCTCCATCGGCATCGATGAGTGCGCTTCCGGATCCAGCAAGATAGTTTTCACAACCGCGCCAAGATCGCCGCGCACGCCCGCGCCGTTGTTATTAAATACCTCTGCTACGCGTCGCACGTAACCGGGCGACGGGTTGCTAGTGACCAGGCGTTGTATGAGTCGAATGGCGATAAACGGCCCAACGTTTGGGTGATTGAAAATATTGTCAAGAGCGTCGCGAAGATCCTGCTCGCCGCTCTGTCCCGCCGCAAGCTCGACGCCGCCCAGCAGCTTCTTGCTTCCGGTATCGTGGAAGCCCGGATAAAGCTGCATCGGGAGGACCTGGTTGGATTGGTTCGGACGTGCCTGCCGGAAGCTCGGCGCACCAGCAAACGTCCAGCCCGTGTAAACATGCGCGAATCCTTCAATGATTTCCTGATCGTAGGTAGGGATTGCTTGGCCCTGCGCATCGAGTTTCTGCGAGCCGTCTAAGTTGAGCTCGACCAACCCGATCGAAAACAACTGCATGATTTCGCGCGCGTAGTTCTCGTCAGGCCGAATATTAAGAACGGGGTCGGGTTTCTCATTACCGAGCATGCTCAGGTAAACACCCATAGCAGGATGCAACGTGACCTCTTCAAGCAGGTCGCGATAATTGCCGAACGCGTTTTCCGCGAGCACGTCGTAGTAGTCTGCTACTGCAAAAGGTAGATTGCCGAGCGCGCCCAATTGCGACACCACCATAATCTCGGACAACGCAAACGCGACACGCTGGCGCAGCTGGTCCTCACCGTGCAGGGAATTGCGATACCAGATATCGACACGATCGGCGTGCAACTGAAATTGAAACTGCGGAGGTGGCAACGCTTGCAGGTGCGGCAGCTGCAAAGAGGGCGGTTCCTGCAACTGGCGGTCGATCCATTCATCCTGGCGCAGCGCAATAACGCTTTGCGCTTCCGCCTCCGTCGCGCCGAACGATCCCTGGTTAAGAAACTGGAAAGCCTCTGTCTTGGTCACGGGCGCAGGAGGTGGTGGCGGCGGTGGCGGTGTTGGCCCGCCCCCTCCGCCGCCGCAGCCGGCAAGACCCAGCATCAACGATGCGGTAAGCGATATGAGTCGATTCATGTGCATAGTCTTACCCCGGCTGTTCGCGGGCTCGAGGAACCGGGTTCCATTATTCGCGAAAAATTGTATAGAAACCGTTAGTTATTGTGGGTAAACCGTCTCCAGGTAGCGTATTTGCTCGGCCGTTAACAGATTCTTCAAACGCACGAGCATGGCCATCTGCTTCTTTTTGACCTGGTTCTCTGCCAGCAGTGCCGTGCTCGCGTGCAGGAGGACGCGATCTTCGTCGATTGGTTTCTTATCGAGTTCCTGCATTAGCGCCTGATAGGCCTCGCGCATGTCCCACTCGTGCTCGGCGACCCCGGCCTGTACTTCAACGACGGCGGCCCGAATATCTGTGAACTGCGACTTGCTCAACTCAAGCTCCGCTTGGTGTTCGAGAATGACGTTGGGCGGAAATAGCTTGCCCTTGAATACGTCTTTTTGCGGCTCCGCGGCGTTCGCGAGGCCGACTCCCAGACTGGCCACGACCAGCAAAAACAAAAGCCCATTTTTCATAACAACGCTCCTCCATAGGTTTCGGTTGACTCAATGAGCACCGGAACGTCCTGATATACGTCAAATTGACGTTTGGGCAGCAGGCTATCGCTGGGCGCGGTCCAACGGGTCGTCCCAAGTAAGTCATCTTCGTCGATGTAAGGCAGCGCATTGTCGTTCACCGGCAGCAAACCGACGGCCAGCGCTGCGACCGCGGCGGCAACCAGGACGGTCGCAAAAACGCCACGACGTTTGCGCGCAGCGCCAACGCGGCGTTCCGCAGCGGCCCAGGTGCTATCAAAACTCGGGACCTGATCGCCCCCCATTTTTGACTGCGCTTCGCGTAGCGCTGTTCGTAAAGTTGCATCCGGGTCAGACATCAAATCTCGCTCCGTTTTCTGTCAGCTTCGTCTTCAGTGTTTTCTTCGCGCGATCGTAATGGACCCTGCCGGTCCCGGTGCTTACGCGCATAACGGTAGCCGCCTCGGCAATGGTCATATCCCGACAAAAGACCAGCTCGATGATGTCGCGCTGTCGTTGTGGCAACTCCTGCACAGCTCGCCACAAACTGTCGTTTTCTTGTGGCTCCTCCGGCTGCACCGTCTCGTCGAATGTGTTCGCCGCAACTGCCTGAACCAGGCGCAGTTGCGATGCCATTCGCCGGTATCGACTGCGGGCGAGATTTTGCACGACAGCAAACACGAACGTCTTAAGTGACGATTGCCTATCGAAGCGAGCCTTGCCGCTTAGCAATTCGACGTATGCTTGTTGCATCAAATCCTCCGCCACCGTCGGGTTGTAGTCGCAACGGGAGAGCGCCCAGCCGAATACCTGGCCGTGGATGGCTTCCAATGCCGATCGAGATACATGTGGGTTTTTGTCCAGAACATCACCGTCTCTCATACCCCCTCCCAATTGATTGGTGGCATCAGACCGATGCTTGTATGACACGCACTGGATGCAGCGCAAGCTGGATTATGTAACTACGCCGCGGCCGCCTCAGGCACAGTCTTGAATGGTAGGCGCAAAAGCGGTACTCCCCACGCGACAACCGGCCGCCGTAAGGTGCAGGGTCAGCGAAATTGGCTCAATGCTGCCCGTCGGGTGAAACACCAGCAAGATTGTGACGCCGTGTTGTTCGGTGTCGGCACGGTGGCTGACGCCAGCATCGCACTCGACGACGAATCGCTGGTCCGCGAATGCGCCAAGGTCATCGAGGCAGTAAAAATAGGTCAGCACCTGCGCGCGAATGCGTTTCGCGAGCGTCGCGTCGTCTGGCTCGAAAACCGCCCATCGCGTCGCTGCTGCGATCGCGTTGACTATTTGCAGGCAAAACCTGCGAACTGGCAGGCTCGCGAATTCGCGGTGCACCTCTGAGCCGCGACCCAGAGTCACCGAGCCTTTTATTCGAGACCGGCCGTCCCGTCCCCTGGTAATGATATTTAACCCGGCACGATTCAACAGGTGGCAATCTTCGTCCGTAAACTCGCCCGCCGGTAGTAGCTTGCGATGCAGTGCGATCGCGCGCTGATTCAGGTCTTGCCATGGGCCGTAGGTACGGTCCTGTTTGCACAGTAGTCCTGCGATTGCACCAGCTGCCGGCCTCGAAAGTTCGTCGGTGCGGTTGCGTTTCATCACACGCGGAAAGTAGCCGAGCATATTCGGACTCGCGTAGCCCAGCTCGCTGATGCCACGCGCGGCGTCTTCAGCTGTCACCCATGTTGCGGCCGGATCGACGATCAACATCGCACCGCGCTGACGACAATAGAGTTCCGCTGCCAGAATTGCCGCGGGTCCGGTGTCGATGCCCTTGCCGGGTGGCGGCAAATACAGCACATCAAACCTTTCGACGTCCTCCAGCGCAAATAAGCCAGTGTGCGCCTTGCGTGAGCCAATCAGGTCGTAATTCGTCAACTCCGTACCGTCCGTACCTGACTGCGCATGGCCGACGTACGACGATTCAAACCGCCTGCCCTTTTTTAACGTCGGTTCCGGGCGATGCGTCGGATAGGGATGCTCCAAATGTGCCAATGCCGATGTCAGCAAAGCATCACCGATAAAATCGTCCGTGTTTTCTTTATAAGATAGTTTGCGAAACAGCTCCTGATCCAGAATCAGTCCGGTGGCTGGATTTATGCGCTGCAACGTCAGGTTGAATAGATCGTCACGTTCGTCGCTGATGCGGTCATAGTCAACGGCAGCACGAATGTACTCCGTCGATCCGGGCTGCGCGGCACGCAACACGACGGCGGTTCCGCTTGCAGGTAAACAGATCATCGCGCCTCTCGCGTTGTTTGCGACCCTCACGATATAAAGTTGTTGACCGCCGTGTTCAAAGAACTGTCTCACGGCCGACCCGAGGCTTGAGCGCGCCCAGATACCGCCGAAGCGACCCTGAAATTCGCCGAAGTTCTTGACGAGTACGGGTGTATTTAGCGGACCACGAAGCGCACGGCCTACGAAAGCAGCCGTGGTTTCTGTCGACACGTCGATAGGTTGATCCATCGCCGCGATTTCTGTGACCGTAATGCCATGGTCAACTACTTCTGACAAACCTGTCTCCGTTCCTGGTCAGAATAAGCGTGCCCGCATTCTAAATCATTCGCGCTACACAGTGCACTTCGATAATCTCCGGGCATGACCGATTCGCTTGCCGCCCGATACCCTCTGCTGGCCGACCGGCTGCAAAAGCAGGCGTTCGCCGATTTGCCGACGCCGGTATCTACTGTTCGGTTTGACACAAGCAAAGGCGCGCGCTCGGTACTGATTAAGCATGACGACGTCAGTAACCCGCACTACGGCGGCAACAAGATTCGCAAGCTCGAGTACATTTTTCATCGGGCAGATGAACACGGTGCGCGACGAATCGCGACGTTTGGCGCTGTCGGCTCGAATCACGCACTTGCCACCGCGATCTTCGCGACGGCATCAGGATTCGAGTGCACCTGCTTTCTCGCGCACCAGAAACGCACGCCCAATATTCCGAAAACGCTAAACATGCACCGACGTATCGGCACTGAAATCGTTCGCATAGGTCACGGCATCGACCGTCTCGCGACACTTCGACGTTATTTGCACGGCCGCCGATCCTGGGTTGTCCCGCTGGGTGGTTCCAGCTGGCTGGGTACCGTCGGATTTGTAAACGCCGGTTTGGAACTCGCAAACCAGGTCGCCGCTGGCGACATTCCGGTCCCTGATCGGATCTACATCGCGAACGGCACGATGGGCAGTTCCGCCGGGCTTGCGCTGGGACTTGCGCTGGCCGAATTGCCGACGGAATTGCATGCCGTTCGCGTTGTCGACAGCAGCTTTGCTAACCCGCGCTCTTTCGCTCGCCTCATGCGAAAGACGACCCTCATGATGAACCGTCTCGATCCGTCGATACCGGATGACCTCTCCGACCGTACGCGACTCTGTTGGCGGAATGATTTCTTCGCTGAAGGCTATGCGGTATCCGACCCGAATACCGATGCGGCAGTGGCCCGGGCCAGAGATGATCTTGGACTCTCTCTGGAAACCACGTACACAGGCAAGGCGATGACTGCGTTGTTGCACGATCTCGAGTCGCAAGAATATTCGGGTGAGAACTGCCTTTTCTGGAATACGTGCAACTCGCGTCCACTACCGGTTACAGGCGAGAGACCCGCGTCGGCCGATAATATTCCCGACGATTTTATGAGCTACTTCGACTGAGGTGAATCGCCTGCCGGTGGATCGTCCTTGGCGGCGTCTGTGCGGCGCTCCAGTTCATCCTGCGCCTCACGTAACTCCCGCCGCTTGCGCGAAATCTCTTCGAGCATCAGGTCCAGCCATTCGCTCACAAGGATTCCGTTTCATCGCCGACGTCATCCATCATTTCACGAATCTCAGTGAGCGTCGGCGCGTTAGGATCCATCTCAACCGTGTTTTCCACGACGCGCGCTCGTACCATAAATTCGTTCGCATCATACGTTACAACGCTAAGCGGTATGCCCGACGCTGATTTGGCGAGCGATCTCACGTGATCCTGCAAGTGATTATTAAGAGGACGCGCGGCGGCATCGACCTGTTTATCCAGCAATGCCTGCAAACGCTGCTCCGCTGACACCGCATCGTCCTTGAGTGGCTCGTGTGCCTCAAAATACAGGATGCCATCCTGCCAGCCCATCTGGTACGGCTCGTTGACAATCATCACGGACTCACCGATCCCGACTAACGTATAAAGAAGCTCGATGTTCTCCGGATACAAGCGAACACAGCCGTGACTCACACGCATGCCGACGCCGTAGGGCTGGTTCGTTCCATGTATCAGGTAACCCGGCATATCGAGTTTCAGAACCCGCGTGCCGAGCGGGTTATCTGGACCTGGCGGGACGACGGCCGGTAAAGGATCGCCCAGCTCCACATGCTCTTGCCGCACTGAGGCCGGCACCCACCAGCTGGGGTCTTTTGCTTTGGAGACGACCGTCGTTGCTCCCAACGGTGTTTCCCAACCAACGCGACCTATGCCGATTGGGTACGTCAATACCTGCTGCTGCTCACCGTCCGCGGCCTCCGGATAATAGAAAAGGCGCTTTGTCGCAATATTCAGAATGACGCCTTTCCTGGGCGTGCTCGGCAAAACAAATTGTGTCGGCAATACAATCGGCGTGTTTTTGCCGGGTAACCAAGGATCGATGCCTGGATTCGCGGTCACGATTTCGTCGTAGCCCAGGCCGTATTCGCGCGCCAGGTCCGACAACGTATCTTCGCTGCGTGTAAAGACGACCTGGGGCACACCGACGACGGATTGGTCGGCATGTGTCAGCACAAAACTGTTGGGCGCGATCGGCATCTCGATTGGGCGTTGCTCGAGCGCGATCGAGCCCTGGTCCTTCCTTATGCTGGCAAGGAAATCGTCCAGCGTCGCACAACCAGCAACCACCAGCAGTGGCAACAAGACAACGAGACGTTTCAACTCAATGCCCCCAGCTATTTCTTACAGTCAGGAACCCGACCTTCTTCGATGGCTTCATTGTACATCGGCAGCGTTTTTTGCCATTCCGAGACCAGGTTTTCAATTCGCGTTTCGCTGGCCGGGTGAGTGGAAAGAAACTCCGGCGGCTTTTTGTCGGAGGCTGAATCCATGCGCTGCCACAATGGTACGGATTCGCGCGGATCGAATCCGGCCTTGGCCATGTACTCGAGACCAATGATATCCGCTTCACTTTCCTGGCTGCGCGTGTGTGGCAGGGAAATGCCCATCTGCGCGCCGGCACCGAGCGCCTGTTGCGCTGTATACGTCGCACCTCTGTGCCCGCCGCCCAGAATAATCGCCGCGACATTGATGCCCACGCCGGTTAGCGATGCCCTGGAGGCCCGTTCGTTGGAATGTCGTGCTGTTACGTGAGCGATTTCGTGGCCGATCACCGCGGCGAGCTGATGTTGATTCTCGGTGATCTCGAGAATGCCGGTAAAGACACCGATCTTACCGCCGGGCATCGCAAACGCATTGACCGATTCACTATCGAACACAGCCAGCGCCCATTCGATATCGCTAAGCGGCGGCTCCAGCACCCGCACCACGGCTTCGGCGACGCACGCGACGAAATCGATCTTCGCGCGGTCGGTTGATAGCGGCATACCGGCGCGCATCTGGTTGAACGCGCGCGCACTCTGCGCTTCCAGCTCCGCGTCCGACTTCCATATCATCTGGCTCCGCCCTGTGGGGGACGTCGAACAAGACGCGACAATCAGTGTCGAAAAAATCAAAGGGATCAGTAACTTGAGTCTGTCCATGCCGTTGCAAGCTCCTCGAATTATCGCTGGATTATAACGCCTCAGGGAGACCAAAACCCGCATAGTGCTTCGACCCGAACGCACTTGCTCAGTTCCTTCTGCGCTAGCGCGGCAGCCGCGATTCAAACCGTCGGCGCCAGCCGCTTGCGTCCGCTTTTTCGAGCACACCGTCGATGTTAGCCATCAGGCGTTTCTGCAACGGCTGCTTGATCTTGTAAGACACCTGGTACAAGTCACGGTTGGGCGCCAAATCGGCCAGTAACTCGTCGCTGGTTTTTATTTCGTCGGCAAGGCCCAGTTTGAGTGCGCTCGTCCCATACCAGTGCTCGCCCGTGGCCACTTTGTCGAGGTCCAGCCCGGGCCGGTACCTGGCGACGGCGTCCTTGAACAGCGTATGTACGTCTTCGAGTTCTTCCTTAAGCTTGGCGCGGTCCTCGTCCGTGTTCTTGCCAAACATCGTCACCGTTCTCTTGTGCTTGCCCGCCGTGATCTGCTCCCACTCCACGCCATGACCGTCGAGCATGCGATTGAAGTTTGGCAGCTGTGCGAGTACGCCGATCGAACCGAGAATCGCAAAAGGCGCGGCATACACTTTCGATGCAACACAAGCCATCAGATAGCCGCCACTCGCCGCAACCTTGTCAACGCAGACGGTCAACGGAATTTCATGATCACGAATTCTCGCGAGCTGTGATGCTGCGAGGCCATGTTCGTGGACGACGCCGCCGTGATTCTCCAGCCGCACAATTACATCGTCGTCGTCGGCCGCAACGTCGAGAATCGCACTGACCTCCTCGCGCAGCGACGGCACAGCACTGGCTTTCAAATCGCCTTTGAAGTCGATTACGAAACTTCGCGGTCTCGTAGAGGTTTGCTTGCTCTCGGCTTTCGCCTCTTTCTTTCTCGCTTTGGATTGTTTCTTGCGCTCGTTTTTGCTCGAGACAGCGGCCCGCAGCGCGTCAGCCAGCGTCGTGTACTTTTTGTTGAGATTATCGACCTCAAGACCGTCGTGGCTGGATTTGCGCCCCGCGGCTGCCGCGGTGACGATTACGACGACGATAGCGGCCACGATCGTGATGACTTTCAAGAGAAATAACCCGTACTCGGCGAAGAACTGGCCCATAATTATCCTGACTGCGTGGCGGCTAAGGTATCGCTAAACTGCGATACCGACGTTGTTCTTTTGCAGCACCTGTTCGGCGCGATAACTTGAGCGCACCATCGGTCCCGCAACGACCTCGACGAATCCCATGTCGAGACCTTCGCTGCGGTAGGCGTCGAATTCAGCGGGCGATACGTAACGTTCGACTGGCACGTGATTCGGCGTGGGTCGCAAGTACTGGCCCAGCGTCAGGATGTCGACGTCGGCATCACGCAGTTGATGCATCGTCTGCAGGATTTCATTATCACGCTCGCCCAAGCCAAGCATCAGGCTGGTTTTCGTCAATATCTGCTGTCGATGGGCCTTCGCGTGTCGCAAGACGTCGATGGTCTGCTCGTAGCCCGCACGCGGGTCCCGCACCGGATGCGTTAGTCGGCGCACCGTCTCTACGTTTTGCGCGAACACCTCCAGGCCTGAGTCGACGACGAGCTCCACGTGTTCTTTGACGCCATTGAAGTCGGGTGTGAGTGCCTCAACCGCCGTATCAGGGTTGAGCTTTTTTATCTCGCGAACGCATTGTGCGTAGTGCGAGGCGCCGCCATCGTCGAGATCATCGCGATCGACGGATGTAATGACGACATACTTGAGTCCCATCAGTTTTACGGCGCGCGCCGAATTAAGCGGTTCTTCGGAATCCAGCCACCCCTTCGGGTTGCCGGTATCGACGGCACAAAAGCGACACGCTCTCGTGCAAACGGAACCAAGAACCATGATTGTCGCGGTACCTGCATTCCAGCACTCGCCGACGTTAGGACACATCGATTCTTCGCAGACAGTACTCAAGCGGTGTTCATGGACTATTTTTCGCGTGCTCGAATAGCCCGATCCCGACGGCATTTTGGCGCGCAGCCAGTGCGGCTTGTCGCCGCGAACCAGTGGCTCATTATCACTGCGTTGTTTGACGCCGTTTTTTATGGCCCCGAAGCCGGCATCCGTTTCGTACTTTTGGCCGCTTTTAATGATCGGTATGCCGTGGAATTGCTTGTCTTTGTTGCTCATGCGTTCAATGCATTGCGGGTCGAGTTCCGAGACATACATTGTCGCACAAAACGCACAAAAAAAGATCCCGGCCGAAGCCGGGAAAGTCAGGGGGAAATCAGTAACGCCAGAAGTGTTAGTGCAGTCTGGACCAGCTAACCAGTTTTACAGCGCTTTGCTGCAGGTCAAAGTTGCGGGCCAGAATAGCTTCGATGTCGCGTTCGTCCGAATCGTGTTCCATCGGTTGATTCAACTCAACGACACCGCAAAATTCGTTACCGTCGCGGTACTGCGCGTCGGTGAGAATGAACTGTGTGTAGTACTTTGCAGACATGGGTAAAGACTACCCACGCGAGCAACTGGTATCTGTGAGCCACATCGCAATTTGCCGCCAAGACAAGTCCAATCTGCCAAAAATAGACCTGATTCACATGTCCAAACGGCAGTCCGGAATGGGCCATTTTGCGCCTGTTTGGCGGGATCAATTGCGAAAATGGGGTGTCAAACCGAGTATAAGCACCCGATTTTTGGCGTTTTTTGTCCCAGAAGGCGTAAAATTCGCGAAGTTCGGGGACATGGTGCACAGATTTGCTGTCACACCATATGTAATATCACGCTGCATCTGCCACCGCTTGGGCGGATCCGGATATCGAGAAATTTTGAGGATTAAGTACATGGTCGGGAATGCCGGTTACGTAAAACCCTTCGCTTTGGGCTTGCTGCTTATGTCGGCCGCCATTAGCTACGCGCAAGACGAGCTCCGCAATACGTTTTTCAAGGAAGCCGATGCAGCCAAGGCGGCCGCGGATGCGGTCAACGCCGAGTTGCTCGCGCCGAGAAATTACGAACGGGGCGTCAAAGAATATAACGATGCCGATCTCGCCTTGGAACGCGGACGTAACATCGAAATCGTGCGGTCGAACGCTGCAGAGGCAGCGACCTACTTCAACACGGCCGCCAATAAAGCCCGCCTTGCGAACACCGCACTGGCCCAGGTAATGAAGAGCCGCCAGGACGCGGCTAACGCGAAAGCACCGGAATTGTCTGCCGACATCTGGCAGGAGGCACAGCGCAAGTTTGCCGACGCCATCCGGCTGTTGGAACGCGGCGATCTCAAGAACTCCAAGCGTCGAGACATTGAAGCGACCAGCCTCTACCGCGACGCCGAACTGGTGGCGATCAAAGCGCGGTATCTCAGCGAAACGCGTCGCCTGCTGGCGGATGCTGATCGTGCGCGCGTCGGCCGCTATGCGCCGATTACACTGGGCAAGGCCAAACAACTGCTCGCCGATGCCGAACGCGAGCTGAGCGAAAACCGTTATGACACCGACTTGCCGCGAAGCCTTGCACAGCAGGCCAACTATGAGGCCAAGCATGCCATCTACCTTTCCGAGGTTGTGCGCAAGGTCCGTGACAAGAAACTAACTGCGGAACAGCTCGTCCTGCGGTGGGAACAGCCGATGCAACAAATTGCCGGCGTGGCCGATGCTGTTCCAAACATGGAAGCCGGTCCCGACGCACTCACAAAGGACCTCGTCGCGTTTTTCGAAGCGCAACGTAATCAACTGCAAAGCCTCGAGCAGGAAAAGAGCGAAAACGAAACACGGATCGCTGACATGGAAGAGGAGCTGCGTGCACTTGACGAGCGTCTCGGCGGCGCGACCGCTGAACGCGCGGCGCTGATTCAGCGCCTCGAGGCACAGGCCCGCGTTAAGCAGCAGTTCGTGCAGGTCGAAAAGATGTTCAGCGCGGACGAGGCTCGCGTTTTTCGCGAGGGCAACAGCGTCATCATGCGACTGGTCGGCCTGAATTTCGACAGCGGTGCGTCACAACTTAAGTCCATGAACTTCGATTTGCTCGCAAAAGTGGAAAAAGCCATCGACGTTTTCCCTCGCAGCGAACTAACGATCGAAGGTCACACCGACTCGCACGGTGGCGATGATTTGAACCAGACACTGTCGCAAGCGCGAGCTGAGTCCGTGCAGCAGTACATGATTAATGCGATGCGCATACCGACATACCGATTGATCGCGACCGGTTACGGTGAGACTCGGCCTGTCGCCAGCAACGAAACCGCGGCTGGCCGTGCCCGCAATCGCCGTATCGATATCGTGATCAAACCCAATATCGACGCCGGCTAGCCTCCTGACATCGACGCATCATGATCGCGCCACCAGGCAGCGATGATTTGCGCGGTTGAGTCGTTTGCCAGGTAGCCATACTCAGCGTGCACGTTGAGAACGCCGTCGAGTCGAAAATAGTTGTGCACTTCAGCGTCAGTGAAGCTCTCGACAAGCCCGAGTTTCAATATTTCCTTGAAGTCGTTCGCGAGCCACGGGTCAATTGCGGTCATGTCTCCGACCGCTGACAGGTTCTTCCAGTGCCGGATGTTGTGCGGGTAGCGAGCGGCGCCGTGGCTCGAATTGCCCCGAATTCTCTTTTGCAGATAACGCTGACCCAGCGGGCTGCCCATGGTCAATAACAGATCAATGCTGACGTCATCGTGATCGTCGTGAGACATCTCCCACACTGCGTCGTACGAGATTACGGAGCCCATACTGTGGGCGACCAACAGAATCGGATGCCGACCTTTCGTGGCTGCCCGCAGGGAAACCTTGAGCATGCGCCGCGTATGCTCGGCGATGTCGTTGTCATTGCCGACGTAGCGACGAAGATCACGCAAATGCAGTTCCGTTCGCTCATCCGCGAAATGCTGGATCAAGAAAGGCAGGCGGTCTCCCAGCCTGTATATCCAGCGCAACAAACGGCGCTGCCACGAACCGGCCTCGGCAATATCCTGCTTGCTTGCAGCGGCTTGACTGATAACAGCATCGATCGCGTCTTTGTCGATGGCGAAATCCCGGTGCTCGCGATAAAAATCGTAGGTCCACGACACGATATCGAAACCGCCTACCGTCGATGCGATGGCGTCGGCCACCGAAACGTCGACTCGCTCAAGGCTCGCTAACAAGCAGCGGAGTAACGCGTCTTTGTGCAGATCCGGCTCGGGCTTGGGAAGCAGGCCGGGTACATAGATGATGACTGGGTGGGCGTGATCGGCCACTGTCATTTCTGATCCAGCATCGCACCAAGCTCACCGATATGTCGAACCTCACCGTCCGGCGCAGCGTACTCATCAGGCCATTCGTCACCGTTGCGATTCACCCAGACGGCTCGCAGGCCGGCATCACGCGCACCGTCCACGTCGTACAAAGGGTGATCACCAACGTGCAGCGTCTGTGCGGCACTCGAGCCGCCGACCTCAACGGCTTTATCGAAAATCTGTCGCGCTGGCTTGGCGGCGCCCGCCATTGCCGCCGAGACGACGCCGTCAAACAGGTCGCGGATGCCGATTCTCCCCAGATCGGCATTGCCGTTGGTGACGGCGACCAAAACAAAACGCTCGCGCAGAGACACAAGTGCCGGTCGCGCTTCCGGAAACAAGGTGACGTCGTTGCGAACTTCTTCAAATACCTCGAACGCGTCGTCGACGTAGTCGTCACCATATCCGGCGGCCACACCAATCCGTGTCAGAATCTTGCGACGGACGAACGTCAGGTCGTGCGTATGTTCTTTGAACTCTTCAAGCACTTCGGCACGCAACACCTGCAGGTCGACCGGCCCGAACATCTCGGTAATGCGCGGATAGTGATCACCTATCCAGGCATACAGACGCTCCTCGGCACGCTTGATAACCGGGTGAATCGCCCAGAGCGTATCGTCCAAATCCAGAGTTATGGTGCGAATGTCGTTCAAGTATTGCCCACAGCGCATTGATCGACGACCATTGTGAAGTCAAGACCAACGCGGAGCAAGAAAATGAAATACCTGCACACCATGGTGCGCGTCACCGACGTCGAGAAGTCGCTGGAGTTTTACTGCCAGCAGTTAGGCCTCGTGGAACTCAAACGTTACGACAGTGAGCAGGGGCGATTTACCTTGATCTTCCTTGCGGCACCCGGCGACGAAGAGGCGCAGGTCGAACTAACCCACAATTGGGATCCTGAGGACTACGATGAGGGCCGAAATTTTGGCCACCTCGCCTACGAGGTCGATGACATTTATGCGCTCTGCCAGAAGCTCATGGACGCGGGCGCAACCATCAACAGACCGCCGCGCGATGGCCATATGGCATTCGTCCGCTCGCCGGACGATATTTCGGTTGAGCTGCTGCAAAAAGGTGAAGCGCTGCCAGCCAGGGAACCATGGACTTCCATGCCCAGTGTCGGGCATTGGTAAGGAGCTGTTCGACAGTTCGTTTCGCCTGTCTGCAATGAGACCTTTACGACTGGCGTGTGGCCAGGCGTATTCTGGGAGCCCGCCGTCGCTCCCGTGGGCGCCGAGACAGCGCGCGCCGCAAACGCCATGCTGCGGCAATGACAAGGTCCTCTACGTAATCCAGGAATTTAAACAGGTTTTCCATCGCTTGCGACTCGATTTTTCCTAAATACTCCGGGAATGTTGTTCTTATCTATCTGCCATATTGTATGCTCAGGCCGTCACCACAGGGTTTCGATACAACATAAGGTCGCCCCTTTTTTCAATGCGTAATCACGGCCGACGATCGAAGCTCGCCACTCGCTTTCAGGTCGTTTACGCGTTCGGCCTGCGCCGCAAGATCTGCCTGTAGCCTGGCATACAAGCGCTGGAACTCCGGGTCTGCGCGTATCGAATCAAGATTTGGATCGAGCCGCAGGTAGAGCCACGAGAAAACTCGCCAACCCTCGTCGATGGCCTGTCGTAGGGCGATGAGCGCCTGTTTCGGGCGTTGCTGCAGTGCGTAGATGCGGACGTCCGTTATCCAGTAGCCGTTAGTTCCATGCCGCGGTAGCGTATTGATCACGTCCAGACTGCCGTTGAGTAGATCATTCGCCCGTTGTTGCTCACCCAAACGGATCAAGACCAGCGCCAGATCGACAGCCGCACGGTAGTTGAACGCGTTCACTTCCGGCACTTCCGAATCCGTGAGTTCACGAAAAGCTCTCGCATAACGGGCGCGCGCAACTTCATGGCGACCTGCCGCCAGATCATCGTTCCGAAGCAGGAACAGCGAACCCCAATTTCGCGGGTAGACCTCCAGTAATGTCCGCGCATCGGCCCTGGCGGCCAAATCTTCGCCAGTTTGCAGGTTCAGAAGCAGACTGGCCCAGACAGGCCAAAAGGTCCTCTGGCCCAACTCCAATCCCCGGTCTATCCACTCTCTTGCGCTCTCCGGGTCGCCAAGCTCGAGGTAAGCGATAGCCTGTGCCGCCTGCAAACTCGGACTGAGGGCATCATTCTCTGCAGCTTTTTGATACCAGATCAACGATTCGTCGACCTGCCCGAAGACGAGGAAATGTATCGCAGCGATGTAGACGTATGCGAATGCGTGATCCGGTTCGATCTCGACAACCCTCAGGTACCTTGTTAATGCCTCCTCGAATCGACCCGAATCATCATAGCTGCGGGCGATATCGAAATTCGCCGACGCTGAATATGGATCAACAGCCAGCGCCTTTTGGAACAACTCTATTGCCTGTTCGCGTTCGCCCTGTTGCCGTCGCAAGCGACCATACAGGCGAAACACACGCGGGTAGTTCGGTTGCAGCGTAATAGCCTGCTTGTAGGCCACTTCCGCGGCTCGCAGATCGCCCTGCTGCTGCTTCAGCAAGCCGAGCGTCGCATAGGCCTGGCCGAGTCCGTGGTCCAGCTCCAATGCCCTGACTAAAGGCGGCTCGGCAAGCGCACTGCTTTCATTAACTGGCAGCCCTCCGAAGAAGTTCGTGCCCAGTGTCAAATACGCATCTGCAAGTCCAACATAGGCGAGGGCAAACTCCGGATCGAGATCGACGGCCGTCTCGAACTTTTCAATTGCCGCATGCAACGATTCGACCGATTCGATATCCGCTTTATTCTTGCCCTGCAGATAGGCGGTATAGGCAGCGAGATTTCTTGTCGGCATCGATGTCAGCTGCTCGGCTTCCTGGGGCGTCAGGCTCGCGTTCAGCTCCCGAGCAATCGTTTCCACGATTTCCGACTGCATCGCAAAAACATTGCTCGCCGTCAGGTCGCGATCATAGGTCTCCGCCCACACGTGCTCATCTGTCTGGGCATCGATCAACTGAACATTGACTCGAATCTGGTCGTCGACGCGCTGCACGCCACCTTCCAGTATCTTGCGAACGCCGAGCTCCAACCCGATGTCTTTCATGTCATTGGTCGTATTTCGATATCGTTCGACCGACGTTCGTGAAATGACCTTCAGCGCGGCAATCTTTGACAATCTTGTGAGCAGGTCGTCCTGAATACCGACCGCCAAAAAACCAGCGCTGTCATTTTCCGGACTCATGTTTTCGAACGGCAGGATTGCGATGGACAGGTCGGGCGGATCAGGCGCCCACCATTTATCGTAAGCGAATAGCATAACGGCAGCACACAATAGAGAAATGGCGATGAAGTCCAGTCGTCGGCCCGTTACGTGAGTGATCGACTCCGCGGGATCGATGTCCTTCTCGAGGCTGATTCCCTCGGGCGTAATCTCATAAAACCAGGAAAAGATCAGGGAGATTGGAAAGCCGATGGCGAGTAGACCGAGTGTGGCTGGTCCGATCCAGTCCGGCAGATTACCGAGGTCAATCAGTACCCCCGCCACCTGCATGATGAGCCAGGCAGCTACGGCATACAGCACCACCATGCGAAGCACATTGCGGCGCCTGAGTTCCGACACCAGCCTCATGCATAGGTGATTACGCCGTCTCCTCGGGATTCACAATCCGTATCCTCCGCAGAGCCATGAATACCGGCTCGCACATCGATGGGGCGCGCGCAGAAACCAGCGTTCAGATGCGTCAATAGTGATCAGGTCGCGGGCGGCATAAGCGGCGGCAGAAGCTCTTTTTGATCAGCCCGAGGACCATCGCCCAAGACAACAATCGACCTGAGCGATTTCGCTAGCGCCTCCCCGTCCCAGCCGCGATCGCCCGGGCCATACCTTGCCGACGACAGTCTCTGTAACTCTTCAGACAATGGCGAAGATACCCGTCGGGCAAGCTCGCCAATGCTGCGTGGTCCGTTTTCAGGCCATTGCAGGTGGCCCCATTCAAGAATGGCCGAACGTACGGCCGCACTATCACCGGCAATCGCTGCTTTACGCGCTGCTTTCAAGAATTTCGCCTGCTGTTTATAAACCGGCGGCGGCTCCGGCGCTCGAGGCTCACGTTTGCCCTCGCGTGACGACCACCACCATGCGAAAAGCGTCGACAGCCAAACTACGGCCAGTAGCTGGCTCACCCGTGGCCAGAATCCATCCGGCACAATTCCACCGATTGCCGGCCCTTCCAAATCGGATTCTGCAGTAACGGATTCAGCGGGCGTCGCGACGGCCGGCTCGATCGTTGTGACCACCTCCGTGCCTTTCACATTAATTGTGCGCGCAGGCAATCTCGCGACTCGCCATTCACGTGCATCGATATTCCACCATGGCAACTCGAGTTCGGGTAATTCGATGGCGCCACCAGTGACACCGATTATTGCGTACTGCTCTTTGCGAATGCCACGGATGCCCTGCGCTTCAACACGACGACTGAGCTCGGGTTTGTCGGCATAGACGTTGAGACCATCGATACTCGGAGGTTCGATCGCCGGTATTTGAGTTTCGATTTGCCCGAGCGCGCTGATCGTCAAGTGCCGCGTTACGGGTTCGCCGGCAGTGATGCGATCCGGTTTGCGCGACCATTCCTCGCTGAGCTGCACGTCTCGGGCCGGCAACCAGACCGCGTTCGGAAAATTGTCGGGCGGCGCCGGAATCGGCATAACCTTGAGCGTATGTGAGTCCGACTCGAATACCTTGCGGCCCGTGATGCGGCCGCCGCTGAGGATGCGTGCCTCGAATCGCGCCGGAGATATCGTTACCTCGCCGCTTTCCTGCGGGTAAATTGCGATCGCCCGCTCCACAACGTTGTAGGCCTTGCCGTTGAGAATCGATTCATAGCTCTTTTCGTCGCCCGCAAGTTCTACGAGCACCTCGGCGCCAGTGATCGTCGGCTCGCGGAGCGCCGGCTGCCGTGTCGATACTGCACGATAGACCTTGATCCGATACACGACTTGCGCCTGCACGTAAGCGTCAGTCTGGTCCAGTTCGCTCGTAATGAAAACGTCGGCCTCACCCGGCGGCGATATCTGTGGCTCATTCACAACAATCTTCAAGGGCGCACTTTGCTCATTGCCGATTGTAATCGGCGGTATTTCCTGTTCGCCCGTGACTTTTGGCATCAAGGCAATGGTCCAGGTCCGGCTGCGCCGAATTTCACCGTTGTAGATCGACGTATTGCTTAGCTGACTAATCTGGCCAACATAGAACCCCGCTTCCAGCGACGTCAGATCCGGTTCCATATCGACGTTTGAGTCGACAATGATCTCGAGCATGAACGACTCATTCAAATCGACCGACGGACGATCGACCGTAGCCCGCACTCCCGCCGATGCGACCGACGTCATGAAGAAAAAGGCGCCGACGATCATCGCCAGGTGTCGAGCCATTTTTTTTTCGAGCATTACCACGGTTGTTCCTCGTTATCAGGCCAGACGTCATTGCCGTCCTGATCCTTGCCGGAGCGTTGATACTGGTGACGGAATTTACGTCGCAAGAGACCACCCGGATCGTCGGGAATACGGCGCAGCCACTGCTCCATCGCCTGCTGCTGTTCCTGTTGTTGCCGCAGCTCGGCAAGCTCCGCCTCTGTCATCTGTTGCGGCCGCTCGCCCGCTTGGGCCTCCTCGGCGGCACGCTGCAACTCTTGCTGCATGGCTTCGAGGTCCTCGTCGCTCATTTCGTCGTCGCCACGCTGCGGCGAGTCGCCCTCCGCCGATTCCTTCTGTGACTCTGACGATCCTTCGGAGCCGTCCTGGTCGGGCTGGCTCTCGGAATCCGATTGCTCGCCCTCACCACCCGATTTCTCGCTCGATTGTTGATCGTCGAGCTGATCCTCTTGTTGCTCCCTTTGCTTTTGGTCCTTGAGATCTTTTACAAGATCGAGGTTGTACGCAGCATCCTCATTGTCCGGCTCCATTTCAAGAACCTGTTCGTACGCGTCAATGGCCGAATCGAACTCACCCTGAAATGCGAGCGCGTTGCCCAGGTTGTAGAGATTGCGCGTATTACCTCGCTCAGCGAACTCACCCGCACTTCCGGCGAAGTCCTTTGCGCGGTAACGCGCGACAGCACGCCACTCCTGGTCTTCAAATAACGCCGCCGCCGCCTCCGCGTCCCCGGCCTCGAGCTGCTTTTGCGCCTGCTGATCCTTGTTGCGCCAAAGGTCATCCCAAGGAGACGCCTCAGCGCCGTGCGGATAAGGCAGGATGACAAACAGAATCACCAACACCCAGCCGCGCCGAAATGCGAGTGCTGCAATCGGCAGCAATAGCAATGCGATCCACGGTCCTTCCTCGCGCCAACGGTCGGTTGCGAGTTCTTCATCGGACGTCGTCGCCGCGGACACTTCTCCCGATAACAGCGCATCGAGATCACGATTGTCGGTGGATAAAACGGCGAAACGACCACCACCTGCGACCGAAAGACTGCGCAGTGACGTCGCCTCCAACCGAGGCACTGCGATCTTGCCGCGATTGTCCGTGACGAAACCACCCGACATGCGCGGTATCGGCGCACCGTCACGCGTGCCAACGGCCAGTACCGACAAAACATAGCCAGCCGCCTTGAGATCGCGTGCCGCCTTTTCTGCGGCCGACGACGAACCGCCGTCCGTGATCAACAACAACTCGCCGTAACCAGCACTTGCCTGATCCAACAGTTGTTGGCCTTTGTGTATCGCAACCTCAGGATAACTGCCACGGCTGGGCATAATGTCGGTGCTGAGACTGTTAACAAGCGCAGCAACCGTATCCGTGTCCGTTGTGAGCGGCGTTACCGTAAAGGCGTTCGCGGAGTAGACGACCAGCGCGGTCTGACCGCTCTTGCGGCGATCGAGAATGTCGAGAATCTTCAGCCTGGCCCGCGCGAGACGACTCGGAGAAAGATCCTGAGCATCCATCGACCGCGACAGGTCCAGCGCCACCACCAGCGCCTGCTCGGTACGAAACACGGGTTGCTCGATGCGATTCCAGGCGGGACCTGCGAGCGCAACTGCGGCAAGGACGCCGCCCAGCGCAAGCAGCCACCAGCGATGATCGATACCGCGGCCAGGCGCTCGCGATAACACGAAAGGCATCAGCGCAGGATCAACCACGTCGTGCCAATTGCCCGCACCCAGACGCCGTCGCCCAAGAAGGACTGCTGTCAACACAACAAGCGGAACGGCGAGCAACCACTCCGGGCGCAACCAGTGAAAGTCAGACAGCACGGGACTGCACCTCGGCTCCGCGCCTGCGCGTTTGGCGCTGCAGCAGCGCCAGCAGACACATGATCGACACCAGGGCGAACGCACCACCCAGTGGCCAGAAGAACAATGATTTGACGGGCCGAAAACCGGACTCCTGCTCTTCGACGGGCTCGAGCTCGTCAACCAGTTGATAGATATCCTGCAAACTGGCAGTGTCGGTTGCCCTGAAATAGCGACCGCCCGTGAGTTCGGCGATTCGGGTCAATGTATCCTCGTCGAGATCGGCGGACGGGTTAATGCGGCGTCGACCGCCGATCAACGACGCCACTTCGAGTTGCTCAGCGCCGATGCCAATTGTGTAAATGCGCAGACCGACCTGCGCCGCCAGCTCCGCCGCCTTGATCGGTTCGACTTCGCCGGCTGTATTCGCGCCGTCCGTGAGTAGCACCAGGACCTGGTCGCCTTCCTCGTCCGCTTGTTCATGCACGCGACGCACGGCGAGCGTAATCGCGTCGCCTATCGCAGTTTTTTCGCCTGCAAGTCCGATGAAGGCTTCCAACAACAGTATTTTCACCGTCTCGCGGTCCAGCGTCAGCGGCACCTGCAGGTAAGCGCGTTCGCCGAACAGGATGAGCCCGATGCGGTCACCCTCGCGTCGCGAAATGAAGTCGCTTGCAACCGCCTTGGTTGCAGTAAGACGATCGACGCGACGACTGCCGAGCTCGAAGTCCTTTTGATCCATGCTGCCGGACAAGTCGACGGCGAGCATCAGGTTGCGCCCCGACACCGGCAACTCGAGTTCATCGCCGATGCGCTCCGGACGAGCGGCCGCCAATACCAGCAACAACCAGGCGACAACCGCAATCCAGAATCGCCAATTCAGTAACTGCTCAGCGCCCGAGCGGTCTTTGAGCGTCGCAAAACTGTCGAGCGTCGGGACTCGCAGCCCGGCCTGCGACAGGCCTCGCGCTTCTGGCAGCAGCACACGCACAATCCACGGCATCGGCAAAGCGAGCAGCACCCAGGGCCAGGCCAACGACCACATCAGGCCGCGCTCCCGAGCGGCATGCTCAAGCGCATGCGCACCGCCGACAATAGCGCGGCGATATCTATGTCGGAAAAATCACCCGCCGGATCACGATACGGGAGTTGCAGCAAACTTCTACCGCCTTCGGTGTGGAAGTACGGTAACGGCATGCCGGTGTCCAAAAAGTCGAGCCAGCCGTCGCCTGTTAGTCCAGCCACCTCCTCTCTTGGTGCATACGCGAGCATGCCACGACGCAACAACTCAGACAGCTGCTTGCCCAATGTCACGGGGTTTTGGTGCTCGAGGTACGCTGCCTCGTAGCGCGCGAGTTCGTGCAAGGCATAACGGCGTGGCGCGTTGTGCTGCCTTCTGATGTACGCGCGCCACGAGGCATAGCCAATTACGATCGCGATCGTCAGCAAGACGAACCACCATCCCGGCGCAAGCGGCCACCAGCCAATCGTATCGGGCAGGTGCAAGTCGCGTAACGGTAGTTGCGTCTCATCCACTATCGTGACCTTCGCCCGAGGGCCGATTGCAAGGTCGTAACAGGATCATCGTCTGTCGACATTGGCATCAGGTGCACGCCGTAACGCTGGCAGAAAGCCTCCAACTCGTGCGCCCGCTTCTCGAATGCTTCGTGGTAATCACGCCGCGCCGCAGTTGCGAAAGTATCGATCGCAAGCTCGTCTTCAGGTGAAACGAGGCGATACCGTCCGGGCGGTGGCAGCTCGCGCTCCAGGGGATCATTCATGAACAACGCGAGCACTTCGTTGTGCCGCGCCACACTGGACAAATAGGCCTGCGCCGCGCGGGAGAATGCCGTGAAGTCACTGATGACGACCACGAGGCTGCCCGGCCTGGCGACGCGGCGCAGTGCCGACATCGCCTGTGCCAGTGGCTCAGCGCTCGCTGGCACCGGATTTTCATCGCGCTCCCAGTCACGATGACCCACGAGTTCGTGAACGAAGCGCAGCGCCGCCTGTCGCCCGAGTCGTGGCTTGAGTTCACGGTGAGTGGAGTCGCCAAAAATCAGACCACCAAGCCGGTCACCGCGGTGATGAGCGGCCCAGGCCAACAACGCGGCGGCACGACTCGCGTTCACCGACTTGAAACAACCTTGAGTCGCGAAGTGCATGCTCGAGCGAAGATCCACGACGACCAGCACCGGCCTCTCACGCTCCTCGCGAAACAGCTTCGTGTACGCCGTCGTGCTGCGTGCGGTAACACGCCAATCGATGCTGCGCGGATCGTCTCCGGGTTGATACGGACGTGATTCGTCGAACTCCATACCACGCCCGCGAAAATGCGAAACGTAGGCGCCAGTTTGCAGCGAGTTGACACGCAATACATCGAGCGCGATCGCACGCGCCGGGCCGCTCAGTCGAATCAAGCCCGCCTGACTGACACTGACCGGGGAAGCACTCTCATGTAGGTGGTCCAACCGCATCGCTACGGCACTCCGACACCGTCCAGTACGCCTTTTATTACTGAATCCGAATCGATGCCGTCGGCCTCCGCCTCGAAACTCAATACCAGCCGGTGACGCAGAACATCCGGCGCAACCGCCTGAATATCTTCCGGACCCACAAAGTCCCGACCCGCCAGCCACGCATGTGCTCGTGCCGCCCGGTCGATGCCCATGCTGGCGCGCGGACTCGCGCCATACAGCACCTGGCCGTCGAGCGCCGTATCCACCGCGCCGGGATTTCTTGTCGCGACAACGACGTTAACGATGTACTCCTCAAGTTCTGTCGCGAGGTGCAGGTTCAGGATGTCCTGGCGTGCCTGCATGATCGACGCTAAAGACAGCAGCTCGGGTGGCCGAAACGCATCTCGCTCGCCCTGCTTCGCTTCATTGCGATTCAGAATGAGTATGCGCCGCTCATCCGCGACAGTCGGATAGCCAACCTGGACGTGCAACAAGAAGCGATCAAGCTGCGCTTCGGGCAGCGGATAGGTGCCCTCCTGCTCGATTGGGTTCTGGGTCGCCATTACCATGAACAGATCTTCCAGTGGATAGCTCTTGTCGCCCACCGAAATCTGGCGTTCTTCCATGGCCTCGAGCAGTGCCGACTGAACTTTCGCCGGCGCACGGTTGATTTCGTCCGCGAGAATCAGGTTGTGAAACAGCGGTCCCTTTCGAAATTCGAACGTGCCTTCCTGCGGGCGATAGATGTCGGTGCCGGTCAGGTCAGCTGGCAGCAAATCAGGTGTGAACTGCAAGCGATGGAAGTCACCTTCGATGCTTTCAGCGAGAACCTTGATCGCACGGGTCTTGGCAAGCCCCGGAGCGCCCTCTACCAACAAGTGGCCGTCGCACAGCAACGCGATCAACATTCTGTTGATCAGGTGGGCCTGACCGATAATCAGCCCACTCGCGTGTCGTTCGAGCTTCTGAAACTGTTCTGCAACGCTCATTCATGACTCCGAAGGATGAAGCGGCGTGCCATTTTAGAGAGGATGCACGGACAGGCCAACCGGTCGCGAGCTTTTTTATTCATATTCGTGCCCACTTGAGTACTATTGACCCCCTTTCGGACCACGAACAAGCCAATACATTGCATCCAATCAGAGAAAAATCGCTGCGCGCCCTCTGCCTGGCCGTGGTGGGCCTGGCTTTTCTCTCGCTCGGGGCCTGCGAGCGAGCCACTGAGGGTGACGCCAAGCTGCAGGCGCTCGATGTCGCGGAAGAGCCAAGCTGTGGTGACGCGGGCCGTTTATCGACTCAACTGTACGGCGGCATCGCAAAGCAGATTAGTTGGGCCGCCGGGGAGCTCCGCTGCGAAAGCATGATGCGACCGGACGGGAAAGGGGTGCGCCTGCGATTTACAGGCAACGCCGTCGGCAATCAACTCGCGATTATCCTGGCGCTGCCCGAACTGCGACGCGGATTTACGGGAAAGGAATCGCCGACGGTGGTCACTTTAACCGTGGAAGGAAGCGGCCGGTTTTTCAGCACACCGACGCTGGAATCCTGCTGGTCGGACATTACGACCCAGGACCCCGTCGACGGCGGCAACGACCGCTTTGACATCAGTGGTACCTTGTACTGCGTCGCACCGCTGGGCGAAATCAATGGCGAAACCGCCATTTCGATACCGGAACTCGAGTTTCGCGGCATCGTCGACTGGAGCGCGACATGACGCGCTCAGTAGCGCACCGAGCATTCGTGACCGTAGCAGTGCTGGTCGTGGTCTCGAGCTGCAGCCCGCAGCCCGCGCCAAAACCACCAGGCGCTGCCGGCCTCGAAGCGACGTTCGAACTCGATGACTTGCTTATTGTCGCGAATGACGGTGCACGTCAATCCTTCGATATCTACCTCGCGCTCGACGACGAGCAAAAACGTCGCGGTCTCATGTTTGTCCGCGACCTGCCGGAGCGGACGGGCATGTTGTTTGTGTATGAGGACGCTGCCGTGCACTCGATGTGGATGAAGAACACCTACATATCGTTAGACATCGTGTTCGCCCGCGCAGACGGTACGGTATCGTCGGTGATACACGATGCGGAACCGCTGTCACCGCGTTCTTTGGGTTCTACTGAACCCGTCACCTATGTTCTCGAACTGAACGCCGGCGTCGCAAGGCGCCTCAAGATTGGCGCAGGCAGTCAGTTAATCTGGCAACGCTGACTACAGCACCGCCGCAATCGCGTCGGCCAGGTAATGCACATTGTGTGCTGTTATCCCCGCGATATTGATGCGGCTGGAGTTCACCATATAAACGCCGAAGTCTTTTTTCAGTCGTGCAACCTGATCCTCCGTCACGCCCAGGAAGCAAAACATGCCGCTGGCCCGCACGAGGTGAGAGAAATCGTGGTCAGGTGCTTTTTCCCTTAGCGCGTCATTCAGTAATACCCGCATTTCCCGCAAACGTTCGCGCATCGCTGCGAGTTCGAGACGCCATGCAGCTTTCAACTCCGGATCGTTGAGAATCAGGTTGACAACGACGGCGCCATGATCCGGCGGCACGGAGTAGATCGTTCTGACAACGTTGTTGACCTGTGAATAGACCGTGTTTCTTGCATCCGCATTGGCGCACAGAATGGACAAGGTGCCAACTCGATCGCGATACAGGCCAAAGTTCTTCGAGCACGAACTCGTCACGATCATCTCCGGCACC
>Ga0255049_10000228_pt1 | contig 35112 bp, 50 predicted proteins | sample JV7_2_3_MG_FD_183615 | JGI IMG/M metagenome (GOLD analysis project Ga0255049, IMG submission 183615) | Seawater microbial communities from Jervis Inlet, British Columbia, Canada - JV7_2_3 | ecosystem: Environmental > Aquatic > Marine > Inlet | place: Canada: British Columbia | collected 2016-10-06 | reverse complement strand
CATACGAATTGTTAGAAAGCGTGGGAGGTGCTGGAAAAGCCGGGCTGATTGACCTGACAGTGTCCTCTAATAGTGCAGGTGATTTTGCGTCTGGAGTGATTTTCTGGCCTAAGTCCTACGATTCACCCGTCCCGTTCGACCCACGCGGAGCCGTTCCGGGTTACCAGTTCAAATACCTCACTGCGCACGGCTATATCCGAAACGCGCTGATTACCGGTCAGCAGTTCTATGAAACTGACGCCAGTGCTGACGCGGCTCTACCATTGCCATTCACTGGCATAGTGGTCGAGTTCAATCGCGTGCAGTATTTCAACGTATCAACGGTCGCTATCTACAACCGCTGCTGGCAAGGCGCAGGCCCCAATAGCTGGGGGGGAATGCCGTATGAAAACATGCCAATTGCACCAAACGCCACAACCCTCGGAGCAAACGGCGAGAAACAACAATCGACCCTTTCAAACTGGTGCCTCGGAGCGTTCGGCGGCAATGTTATCCGGATTGGATTTGCGTACGGCTTGACCAGTTATGATTCAGCCTGGACCAGCCGGTCTCTAGGTAGTGGCACATGGTCTCAATCAAGCTACCTGTCACGGATGACCGGTGCGGGCTGCTACACTGGAAGATGCAATTGTTACGCGTGGAACACAACCACGCTGAATCTAACGCTGAACGCCGGATCAAATCCGCTGGAGTTCCAGGGCCAGACTGCCACCCTGACCCGCACCCCGTTAAGCGGTTTGGCAGGCGGTCCCGGCAGTACAGGCTGGCAGTTCACCGGATCACTCAGCACCGCATCATCTGCGCGTCCAGATATCCAGACGATTGCTTTCAGTGGTCCAGACCCGTACGTCAACTCAATTCGATTCACTTACGGCGACTACGGAGAACAGGCTACTGACTGGCTGGACATGGACACTGACGTGGGGACCCCAACGCTCGGAGAAATCGAAGACGCCCTGAACGCTGTCATCTCTGAGGGCGTCACACTGTCTGGCGGGCCGACACTGGTTGAAGGCATCACAATCACGAGCAACTCGAACGCGATGCTGAATTGCATCGACAGCGACAACGGGTTCTTTACAGTTCGAAGGCAACAACACGGAATTGCTGACAAGACCCTCACAATGGATTTCACGTTGACGCTTGACCCAGCCACGATAGACGCGAGAACTGAAAACTACACACCACGCGTTGAACGTAGCTGCGGAACATTAGAGATTGAATACGGAGACGTTTGCGGACTGACAAAGTTATGGAACCAGACATCCACGAGCGGAAACAGTAATGACCCGTTCCTCAAGGAATATGTGATAGGCGCAAGCTCAGGCCCGTTGTGCCGCCTTCCTTGTGATGATGACCCGCCCGCGATAAATACCGGCATTGCGGCTGCTGGATTTGCAGCCAAATCATACGGTTACGGCTCCTTCAATGGGCCGCTTTTACCATCGGTTCAGTTTGTCGGGAACTGGGGCTGGGATGTCACCGTCACAGAATGAGCCCTTATGCAACTGCCGGGAATGCGGCGACTGCCCGTACGGCAACACCGGCCGCCGCTTTGAGTTGTGCCGAGGCACTGACCAGCACTCGCCTCGACAGCGGCGCCAGGCGTATCGTGACCTGATGATTGCCAAACCCGAGCCGGTGCCGACCGCTGCGGAAATGCGGCAGATGACTCGGCCTGAGCGTGACGCAGTGAGAACACGGCGAGGCTGAGGATAGCCGTGACAGGTCGAGTTCCGACCATCACGCGCAAACGGGCTCATCCCGCTTAATGGCAATCTCGTAAACGGCTTTATTCACGCGCCCGTTGAGCCACCATTCCGTCGTTCCGCCGCCTGCTGCGGTCGTTCCGGACGCATCGCAATGCGCGTCAATCTCGATTGTGTTCGCGTCGACCACGCTGGTGATCCGGTAGCCGCCGCGAAGCGTGAGCCCGTCAACAGCCGCCCCGGCGTTCAGGAAAACATTGTGCCCGGTTGAACCGATGGTGAGTCCGTGCGTGGTAATTGTCACTGTGACCGTAGCACTGCCGCTGGTCGTGTCGAGAATTCCAGCCGCCGAACCGTTCGTCCCGGCGTTATGCGAACTCTGAAACGTGACGATTCGGCGTTCCGTACCATTCGTTCTCGTGATGATCTGCGTATCGTCCGGCTGCGGCTCCCACTGAATCGTTGTGATTGTCGCGCCCTCGGTCACCGTCACGTCGTTGGCGTTCAGGCATTCTTCCTGCCGAATGATGGTATCGCTGCCTTTATCGGTGACGGTCAAAACGAGGCTATCAATCGTTGACAGTGCCACTTGCACCGCATCTTCGTCGACCAGTTCGCCATCAAACAGGCCGGTCGTTTCTTCGTAAAACAATCCAGGCGTCCAGTCCTCGTTCTGAAATATGATCACAATTGGCTCCGTAATTGTCTGATCATGCAGCAGTAACCAGCCGCCCTGATGCAATTGCAGGGCACCCGCCTGATGCAGCAATAAGTAGTTTCCGGCCATGTCAATTGCTCCTGCCTCACGCCAGGCGTTGCGCGGTCAGGCCGGCGGTTCAGGGTCCATAAACGCAACCGGCAACCCCAGCTCCGCCGCTATCTCCATTTCCGCTGTCACGCCGGTCGATTCCCGCCAGCCGTCCTGACGCAAAACGATAACCCTGGCGCACATCCTCAGAATCTCGCGATCATACCGCTCCCAGTATTCCCAGTCGCCAGGCAGATCACCTGCCAGTGCGATCGGGTGCGAGTGGCTGATCGGGCTATACACGTGCCAGCCGCGACGCATCAGACTCGCAGCCGCGCGATTGACCGCATCGAATCGCCGTTGCTTCACGTCTGGATCCGAGTGACTGTACGGTGTGGCCAGATATATCAGCGGCATTTCAATCAATCCCTCAGCTCAATGGCACTGCAGAGCACCTCGCAGACCTGTTGTACGGCCGCCTCGACTGACGCATGCGATCCGAGCTGTTTTGAGTTGAAACGCAGCACGCTCCAGCCCTGCTGAACGGCAGCGTTTTGTTTTTCGTTATCCGCAGCCATGCCGACCACGGCCTGATGCCCGTAGCCGAGGCCATCCACCTCGACGGCCAGGCGTTGGTCAGGCCAGGCGAAATCAAACCGCCACCGCCTGCCGCCATCACTATCGAACCGGTGTTCCGTTTCCGGGTCGCCACCGACGAGCCCATGCGTGCGCCATTTCTCGGCGAACTTCTCAGCCGGCTTCAGTTTGCTGAATGCGGTCATTGTCCGGCCCTCAGTGTGTATCGATCCATTCCCAGGCGTTCCCGTTTTTCGTCGAGTGATTCGGCCAGGCCCGCCACCGCCTCGGCCGACTCGTGCTCATAGCAGCCCAGCAGCAACCCAGCCGCCTGCCTGAGATTCTCGACAGCAATACCCAACTTGAGGCCAGCAGCGGCCCTGCAGCCGTCCGGAGTCGCCGGATGTGACGCGTGGCATGCGAGCCGCTCCGAGCACGGCACACGCGAACCTCGGGCCATCTGGAGAGCCTCAGTGGTCGTCAGTGGTTTTTGCTTGTTTTGCATCCGTGCTGACTCCTGCTGGTTCGTCCGCATCTGTTTCTGGTTTGCGTTAAAAAGCGGGCTGAAAAACATCACGTCAACGCATCACGTGGGGGCTAATAGGAAGAAAGTAAAAAACTCCTACTTTTACACACGTTTAGGGTTTTAGAGGATTAATGTGTTGATGTAGTGATGTTGAACCTTAAGTCATTACTGTTGTTGGTTTTAACCTCGTCAACACCTCGTCAAAATCAGCCAGTTTAGCCCTTGACGCCATTGACGTTGAACACCTCGTCACGTTGACGTCTTCACAACGTCAAACATGGTCGCGGCATTCTTACCTGTTCCTGCATCCACTAGCTGAATCTGTCCAGACTCAATGAGTTGGTGGATGATTTCCTGCCGTTCCCGGTGTCTTAGAAATTGAGTTTTCCGGGTCAGTTCGTTTTGGGTCATGCGTTTTGTCAGGATGCGCCGAACCCGTTTGACTTTCGCATCCCAGTCGTTTTCAGCCACGTGCAGCCCGGCCTGCTGCAACACTCGCCGGGTGACCCAATTACTGGCAGCGATTGCCCGGTTAACGTCATCGAGTTCAACGATCGGCACACGTGCCGCTGCCAATGTCTCGGCGGTTGCTCGGCTGGCCGCGTACAACAGTGCCAGCTTCCGCGTCTTCTCCGCCGTCCGTGACCACACGGCCGCCGTTGTCGGCTCCTCAGTCATCCGCCGGTCGGCAATTTCAGATGTATGGTCCCGCATCCGCACCGTGGCCTCGGCTGTATATTCCATCACCAGCGGGTGCGCCGCCTCATGATTCGTAGCTCCAGCCAGGTTCCCGCTATGTGTCTTGAGTTCAACCCACGCGCGAGCCACGTCGACCAGGTTCGCCGGCACTGGAGCTGGCTCCGGGTCCTGCATCCGAACGTATCTGGCCTCAAACACCAGGAAACGACCAAGGAACCCGTCTGACACATTTTCGCTGGTCAACCCCTGCCAGAAGCCATCAGGAACCGCAGTGCCGTACAGCACGACGTGCGGAAACATGAGCGTTTTCGACTTCGACCCGTCCGCGTACGCATCCGAAATCCAAACCGTATCGGCAGAGCTATAAAGCTGCAGCAGCACAGAAACGATGTTGAACAAATGAGGCGACCGCCGCGCGTCACCTGTCGTCTGGAAAAACCGGCCAATTTCATCGAGTTGCCAGAGTACGTTCCATTCCGCGTCCATTTTGTTGATGAGCCCTGAGTGTGAGGCAATCCGCTCATTGCCCATCCGATTCAGCGCACCCGCCAGCGCCAGGATTTTCTTATTCACTTTCCGCCCGTGTTCCTTGCCAGCGCCGGACGGTGCGAGGCCGAGGATGAACACGTTCGGCCGCGATCCCCAGGAATCCTGAATTCGTCCACCAGTCAAGCATGAGAGCAATGAAAACGCGGCAGATAACGCCAGTTCTGGCTGCGGATAGATGGCCGTTCTGAGGTTGAACTCAATCAGCTCATTCAGGAACCCGGGAGCGTCGAGGCACTCGCCCGGGAACGTCGGATCGTCGGGCTTTCGTCTCGGCTGGTCGTCATTCAGTATTCCGCTGATATCAACAGCCACGCCGGCCGAGACCTGTTCCAGCGACAGCGCGAACGCAGCCGCCGAGAAGTCGCCGCCGTGCTTCAGCAACGCATAGACCTGAAACGGCGTGTAACCCTTGTCCGCCGCGAACGGTTCAGCGCTGGACGAAAAACAGTAGAAAACCCACATTTCCCCATCATGCCGCAACGTTGCCGAGGTTCCGTCCGCCTTGCCGGGCCGCGTCAGCTTCATGCCGTCAGTGGTGTGAGCAATCTGCGTCCAGCCGGCCGCCCTGAACAGGTCGCACAATTCGCTTGATGTCGCGTTTTTGGAGTATTCGTTGCCGGGTGAATCGCCGATCTGCGGCGGCGTCCAGACTGGCGGCGATAGCTGCTCGGCCTGCTCCCCGTGTCCACGCTTCCGTAACACGGCGCAATGCAAGTCCTGCACGGCTGCCAGCAACGACCTCGCCGAGACATCCGCCGGTCCGGTATCCAGGTTCAGGCAGTCATACTGCCCGCCCTCGGGATGCGTACTCGGCCCGACAACCGTCTGGACGCCGGTCGACCTGATTTCTACAACGGTCTCGCGACCGTCCGCAAATTTCTTCGTTTCGGCACCTGGGCACACGTACCACCAGTGAGAGTCCGGCCGACCATCACGGCCAGTGATAACTGTCGCCGGCAGGAACTCAGCCGCCAGCTCAACAGCCTCATCACAATCGAGGTCGACATCGACCAGCCACCCGGACGGCTTGCCGAGGATGACTCCTACGTTTCCCGTTGTGGGTATTTCGTACGGTTGCAACCGCAGTCCGGGCCAATCAGTGATCTGCGGCCCTTTTTGATTGGCTGGAATCGGCACGCACCATACACCATGCGCCCGCAGTGCCGTGGCCGCGTCGCGTGGGTTTTTTATTGTCGTCATAGTTCCCGTCCGTGGTCAATTTCCTTTCAGAACGGTAAGTCTTCCAGTTCCGCCGCAGTGGCCCATTCCTCCCGCCAACCCCCGTCGAACTTGACTGACACGATCCGTTGCCAGCGGCCGTCAGGCTGCACAGTTATCCGTACCGGCTGCCGGCACGAATTAAACAGCACGAGGGCATCTGCCACGGTGCCCGGCACCGGTTCATCACTGCGTTCGTTCCACCACGTCTCGGCCTTTTCGCGTGCAAAGCCCGAATGCTCGAAGCACACCCATTCAGAAAACGTCTGGCCGCCCAGGTTGCCTGGCTCGTCGTCGCCACACGGCCGGCATGTGTACATAACCCGCAGAGTTGGCGGAGCGTCTTCATGGTTTTTCTTTCTGTGTTCCAGACCGATCACGCCTTCAACCTGCCATTCCACTGGTTCAGCGTCACCGATGATTGACGAATCCTCGTCAGCGGTCGCGCCGTGTTTCGGCTTGCAAGGAAACACAAACCCACAATCATCACACTCGGCCGATTGAACAGGCACGTCACCCTCACAATTCGGGCACCGCTTGCCTCGGCCGTTCAGTTCTTCGCTTGTATTACCATTGCCCTTAAACTCGGCCCGGCCATAGTCAGGATGGTCGAGCGGCCCGTGCCTGCCCAGGTTGCCACCGAAGTCGAGCACCAGGCAATCAGTCTTATCCGGGCTGGTTCTCAATCCACGGCCGACGATTTGAGCGAATAGACCAGGCGATTTCGTGGCCCGCAGGATTGCCACGCAGTCGATTCCGGGATGATCAAATCCGGTTGTCAGCACATCACAATTCGCGAGGAACCGACAACCCCCGCTCCGGAACGCCGACAACGCTGCCGCACGCTCCAGAGCAGGAGTCCCCCCCGTCACGACCGGAACCCACTCCTCACCCGCAAACCGCTTGACTCTATCGGCCACCTGTTCCGCGTGTGCCACACCTGAGCAGAACAGCAACACCGACCGCCGCGCCTCAGTTCTCAACACAACTTCCCGGCACGCTGCCTCGACCTCGTCCGCGTGGCCGAACACGGCCGCCATTGATGACGTCACGAACTCGCCGCCACGTACCGCAATGCCGGATGTGTCTGTCTGATGTATCGCCGTCTTGTTCGTGAGCCTGCACAAGTACCCCTCGTCAATCAGTCGCCCGGTTGAGACCTCGTAACAGACCCGCCCGAACATCCGCCCGCGTCCGGCCAATGGCCCGCTGCCGCATCGGTACGGCGTGGCCGTCAGCCCCACGAGTTGAGCGTGCGGGCACACGTGCTGAAGTTCGCGGATGAACTGCTGATACATGCCGTCACCGTCTGGCGGTATTAAATGCGCCTCATCAACAATGACAACATCCCGCCGGCCGAACTGATGGGCCTTGTTGTAAACGCTTTGAATACCGGCACAGACAATATCGTTTTCGTTGTTTCGATGGTTCAGTCCGGCGGAGTAGATGCCGACCGGCTCGTCAGGTCGAGAATGTTGCATCTGCATGTGGACTTGAGATGCATCCCGTACTACGAACGGCTCTCGGCGAGGTCGTTGCTTCGAAAGCAGTAGTGCCTGAACCTTCTCCGCGTTCTGCGTCAGCAGCTCTTGCCGGTGAGCGAGTACCATGACCCGCCCGCCCCACTGCCTGGCCTCGTGACACAACCCGGCAATCACATGAGATTTACCCGAGCCCGTGGGCAGCACGATGAGCGGGGCACCACTGCCTGACCTCATGTGCTGCCACACGGCTGCGGTGGCTTCGGATTGGTACCACCGCAGGGCTGTATCGAGTTTCGTCATTAGTACCTTGCCCACATAAATGCCAGCTCAACCAGCACTGCAGTCACCACTGCAATGCACAGCACCACTTGCAGAGACTTCTTTAACGTGTCGTCACTCACTCAACTGCCCGCCCGGTACGGATTAGGCGGAGCGAGGCGCCTGCGGTGGACGTACTCGAACGGCCCCTCGGCTGTGATGCGGCGTTCAGTATGCAGGTTCAGATCACGGGCGATTGCCTGGCGGACGGTTGACTCGTCCAAGTCCAGGTTTCTACATATTTCCGACCGTGACGACGGCTCATGCTCTGACAAATAATCGAGAATTTTAATAGATGTCGGCTTGCGTTTCGTCATGGCGTCGTCCCCCACGGCGCAGCATCACTACCCACCGCCTGCGCCTCGGTCGCCCTGTTTTCGTCACGTTTCTTGTAGCCGCGCACATCGTTCTGCGGATTATCGTTCTGGTCGCGTGTAATTTTCACGGAGCATGACAACGGTTTGTTGTGTAACTCGGTCGAGTCTTTCGGCGTCATCACACCCACCGCACGACAGATAGCCGATAGCGTGCCCCTCGCGATCTGAACCGCCTTTTCGCTCGGGTTATTGATATTCAGCCGATCCCACAACATGCGATTCTGATACGGGCCGTTGAGTATCTGAATCTTGAGTTCCAGATACTGACCTGTCCCGGCCTTCGTCGGTTTGAGTTGGCTGTCAGTGATAATGATCTCGTAATTGCCCGCCGGTATCGCGTCGAACGTGCCGGCCGGTTGCACTGCGTTTGCGTCAAATCCGCCGAGGTCTGCCATGTCGTTTTCCTTCGCTCGTTTTAGAATTGGTTTCCGTATTTCCGAATGTCACACCATCGCCTTGCTGCTGCCGTCCGTCACGAGTCCGTCAATGTTCCCATTAATCGCGAAGCGTGACGCGTACGCGTCCCACGAGAACGGCAATTCCGGCGGCAGTGCCAGCCGGTTTTTCGCAATAACAGCAGCACTCTCCTGCGTCCTCAGATACCGTTCGCCGCCATCAACGGCCACGCCACGTTCGCGCCCGAATCCCTGCTCCTCTTTACGAACGAAAGTGCGGTAGCTGGCGAACAGCACCTCATCAGACCACTCCTGCCACAGTGCCGAGGCCGGGCCGTGTAGTGCCGGCATGTAGCGGTCGTACGAGTCGGTTTCCGGGCTGTCGAATCGACTGATTGTCGCGTGAGCCAGTGCAATCGTCCCGGTGCCCAGTTTGCGGCGCAGGTAATCCAGTGCCGTTTGAATCTCTCCCCACAGTGCCAACGCCCGTTTGTAGCCGACGCCATAGCCAAGGTCTGCAATCGATGGCTTCTCGGCTTCCTCGGCCACGTGGCGCCAGATGAGCTGTTCCAGGTGGTCGAGTGTGTCAATGCACAGCCACTGGAATTTCGTCTCACCGAGTGCCAGCCACTTCAATGCTGTGATCAACTCGGTGTATCGCGTGATGTGTTCTGATTTCGCACATTCGATATCTGACAGCCCGTCTTCAATGTCGAGAAACAGACAACCCGGCGCCGACGCCGCGAACGTGGATTTTCCCACGCCATGCACCCCGTACAACAGCAACCGCCGCGCCGTGCTGCCTTGTTTTCCCTGCATGATTTTCATGTTCGCTCAATTCGTATTTGATGGTGTTGACTTCGCGCCCGTTGCAAGGCGCGTGATACGGATTTCCTGTCAGTTTCTCTGCTGACATCACCGCCAGGTGATCCATACGTCACCCGGCATTCATCGCTGATTGAATAACGCGTCCTGAACGGTGACCCGTCTAATCGACGGTGCCCAGTGATCGTGATTATGTGGGGCCGTGTCATGGCGTTGCCTCGCCGATAATGGATCGCGGTCGCTCGCCGTGTTCAAATATCTCCGCCTTCGCAGCGTCAATATCCACTTCCATCAGTCCGTCAGGATGCAGGCACAGTTCGCCAACCCAGATTGAATCCGGTTCGCCCGAACTCCTGTTGACGACACGTACCCGCCCTTCGACGGTTACAAAGCCATGCCAACTAAAATGGACGCAGACCTCAACCCACTTGACTGCCTGCGCCATTTCAATGGCTGTCATGGTTTTTTTTACTGTCACCTGAACCGCCCTCGTCGTGGAAAACCAACGCTGCGCCTGACCAGGACGGCCAGAACGGCCAGACGCAGCGCAGGACTCACACGGCCCTTACAGGTCAATGATTCCATCACGCGCCTCGGCCACGATCACGCCCAGCGCCTCGGCCACGTTTTCCGTTTGCACTGCCAGGCAATCGACCAACGCTGAATTGAGGTATTTGTCGGCGTAGGCGTATGCGGCATTCGGCATAATCGCCTCGACTTCCATTCTGCTGGTCGCTATCGCCGTGCGTGTGGCGTTCACCAGTTCGCGTGCCTGGTCGTGCGTCAGTTTCGTTGCCATTAGTGTTGCCCTTCCGTGGCTATAGATTATTGCCATCCACTTTAATAATGCGCGTTAGAAGAGGTCTGGCTGTCGAACATTATCCGATTCCACCGACTTAATATTACGATTCGCCTCAGCGTAGTATTCGTTTTTTATTTCACACCCATAGAAACGCCGGCCGCGTTTAAGTGCTACATACCCCTCAGAGCCAATGCCAGCGAACGGACTGAATACAATCTCCCCCGGATCACTGAATAGCCTCACGCATCGATCGATGACATCCAACTGCAACGGGCAGATGTGTTTTGTGTCTTCTTCACCCTTCGCCCGGGCAGTGTTCAACGTGTGCGTCTCTCGGATTCCAGACCATGCTGCCTCGGCCCAATCAATCCACTGATTGCGGCTCACTTGCCCCTTTGCTCTGATTGGAATCGCATTCTCACCGGGCACACGGAATTTGATGAGGTAATCAGGGATTGCGCCTCGCTGTTTCGCGCGATCCGACTCCAGACCATTGAACTGAAGACTTCTTGACCGTGTCCTGATTGCCTGTGCCTGGGGATTCTTTGGAACAAGCCAGTCATATTCGTATATCAATCCGGCCCGCTCACCGATTCGGATGTTGAGGCCCCTGAAATCGCACATACCTGTCTGTCCCGTGCGAGCCATCCGAGGAATCTGACAGACATGCACGATGGCCACTCGTCCTGGCTTCAATACTCGCCGCAGAGCATTATAGAAGAAAGACAGATGGATATGAGCCTCAACATTAACTGTGTCCGTGTTTCCGAGATCACAGTCCTCGCTCGTGTATGCGTACAGCGACGGGAATGGTGGCGAGAAGACCGCAAAATCCATGCTGTCTGGCGGCATTTCTTCAGCCATATGGGTAATACAATCTCCATGATGGATCTTAAAGCTATCACCATTGAGAATCATGAGTTTCTCCTTGCATGTGTTATCGGGTCGACCAGCTCCCTGAAAAGTGCTTCCTGCTTTTCGGCATCCGCCTGAACCCGTGAAGACTTTCGGAGCACGTTTGCCACCATCGGCTCCTCGATGTCAGTCACCGGAATATGCACATTCAGATCACGAGTTGATCCGATCCGATTCGAACGCTTAACAGCCTGATAGAATTCCTCATATGAGTCCTGAAGACCACTGAATACCTGACGAGTTGCAATCTGCAAATTCAATCCGAACCCGAGAATCTTCGGCTTGCTAATCAGAACCTTTCGCCGGCCCTGCTTGAACTCGTCAATCAGATGCAACCGTACATCGAGCGGAGTTGACCCTTTGATGCTGCCTGCGTCAGGAAAGGTTTTCTCCATCAATTCCTGCTCATCGTTGTAATGGCACCAGATGATCGTTGATTCCTCAGGCCACGAATCCACTAATGCACGAATTGCTGCTGGCTTATTTGTCGCGATCGGTGCGCCTTTGTGTCGCCCTTTCGATATCTGTGACAGCCTTGACCGTTGGCCGATTCCACCAATCCGACTCACAATCAGTGAACCTGTCTCCCGCTGGACGGCCTTATGTTGTTCAGCGGTCAACTCGATCGATTCAATATGAACGTGGATCGGCGGTATGGTTTCACAGTTATCCTTCCACCCATATACCGCTGGATTCGTCAGAAAAATGCACCACGTAGACAGATCGCGGTAGAATGGGCCAACCGCATGCGGTTTCATCTCCCACCGGTTCTGAGTCTGACCGCGATTCACAAAGTACCGGGCAAGGAATTCGTTGGTGGACCGGCACTGACCACATAAGACTGCATGATTCGCATACTCAATACGATCATTCGGTGCAGGAGTCCCCGTCAGTGCCAGTCGGTATTCGCAATCGGCCGCCATTTGCAGAAGTCGTGTCCCCCATTTCCCATAGTGGCTCTTTAGCATGCTCGATTCATCCAGGATTAGACTCCCGAGATTTCGGGCGTCGAGGTCTGGCTTGATCGCCTCATAGTTTGTGATTCCAATTCCTGTATCGCTTGAGTTTAGCCACCCCTGCAGATCAGCAGCCCTGACCTGCTCGATATTCATTCCAGGACAGAACTTATCTGCCTCGCCCATTGTTTGGGGCACAACCATGAGCGGAGACACGATCAGAGTCTTAACTCCGGCAGCTTCCGTGTGCCGTGCGAACTCCAGCAGAATCAAGGTCTTCCCGAGGCCACAGTCAGCAAACACTGCGAACCGTTTACTATCAATCGCCATTGCTGATATATCACGCTGATAATCGAACAGCACATTAGACGGTTTGTATAGCCGCTCGGATTTTGTCGGGCAGTGCCCAAAGTGGTCGATAAACCGGTCAGGGATTACAGCAGTGCGCCCTTTCCAGGAATATGCGGGGCAACTCTTCAATCTCAGGAACGTTCGATAATCAGACATGGAGTTGGTTCGAAACGTGATATTGATGCCGAGTTCCTTCCGTGGCTGTGCGCACAATGGGTGCGCGGCTCCGGTTATTGGTTCTCCTCACGCGGCCGTCCGTGGCCGTGCCCGTCAGTCCGTGACGGCGTGTCTCAGTCGCCAAGCGGTCAATCGCCGCCTGCCCATCGCTTGCTCGCTCCTGAGCTCCCGCACAACCACACCGCAGGCATGGCCCGTATCCGGTAACAGCCTCACGGGTCACATGCAAAATGGCCCACCTGTGTCCCAGTATCAGGCACAGCAGTCGTTTTAGCATCGTCGCTCTCCTTACCCCGGTCTGGCCCATGCGTCCCCCCACACTCACACCGACTGTGAACGTGCTCGAACTCATTGCATTCCCCACACTGGGGACAGGTGGTGTCAGCCGCTCACCCGTCCCACGTCGCATGGCACCGGTAGCATTGATAGTCCCGGAATGGAAACATCTCTCGTTCCCCCTATTTACTTGCCGTACCACATGAACGCAGGTGTAACCGCAACGATCGCGTGATAGTCGATGACGTGCCCCCAGTCGTCGCACGACTTTATCGCTTCGACGAAATACAAGTTAGTCGCCAAAGTCCGCTTCTCGTTCTTCACACCACACCTGAGCGTTCCGAAGACATTGAAACGTCTCGCGGCGACTGCCAATACATTCCTTCGCTGATTCACTTACATCAAACGAACAGTCTTCACACACGACGATCGCTGATTCACTTACATCAAACGAACCGTCTTCACACACGACGATCCGCCACTGAAACGCGACGCCCATATCGTGCATTACGGAATCCGATTCCCAACTTCCATCATCATCGAACGTCCAACTCAGGCTTCGCTCCATTTCCACCAACGCGGCAAACTCTCGTTGGTCGTCAATCCACTTGTCGGCCTCGCCCATCGATCCAACAACGTCGTGCGAAAGCCACCGGCATTTCTCCGCGTCCCGTTCGCTGGCCGCAGTCCACCGATGGCATGTTACTGCCCCATTCAGCCGATTGTGCGTTACTAAAAGTTTCATGGTTCCTTCCGTGGCTGTGCGCACAATGGGTGCGCGGCTCCGGTTATTGGTTCTCCTCACGCGGCCGTCCGTGGCCGTGCCCGTCAGTCCGTGACGGCGTGTCTCAGTCGCCCGTGCCCTCGACTAGCAGGCGTAGCAGCTCGGTGTGACTGACTTTCCATTGAACACCGATTTTGATGGCGTTGACGCGTCCCTCTTTGATGAGAATCGCCAGCGTGTCTTTCGACGTCGAAAGGATGTCGGCCGCATCCCGCAGCGAGTACGCTTGCAGCTTGTTATTCGCGTTTGCTGTTGTTTCCATTGCGTTTCGCCCCGGTCCTGTCGTTTGCGTGGAGCGGGATTCTGCACGAATTCCATGACGCGCCTACCCGCGTTTGCCGCGCGTAGCATGTTCGCGGAATCGGCAGGGGGCGTGCGGGGGCGTGCGGGCTTCAGCGGGGGCGTAGGGGAATCTGTTGATTTTTCAGATTTCTGGCCCGTTTGACTTTTTTCTGAAAACTTCTAGATTCTCTTGTTTTGTGTATTGCGGGAATCAAGACAGCCGATAGAGTACGTGCATGAGTCACACGCAACCCACAACCACAGGAGCCGAGACGATGACGACTGCAACCGAGACACTGAAGAACGAACTAACCAGCGTGACGCACCGTGGCTATCGCCGCGACGACATGGACGCGACGTTTGATCGTTACGTCCGTAAGGGCGACGACTGGAAACGCTACGGCGGATGGGCCGTGATGGTTTTCGCTGCTGACATCTGCTGTCTGTCTGCGGCCGTTGATTTCTTTCACGCCGACGAATTGCAGGTCGGCCGTGTGGTTCGAAAGGCGACTGAAGACACGCCGGCGATGATCCGCTGCACTGGTCGCGGTTATCAGTGCTGAAACCCGAACACGTGCCCGGCTTCGGCCGGGTTTTCTTTTTTGGGGGCGAGATTACTGGGCTTGGCTCGGAACTCGCGCCGATGTGATCCGCGAAATGCGCCGCGAGTCAGACTAAACCACCACGGGAGAAATCGAGACTATGCCCAGAAAGAAAAAGCAACACGGCGGCCCACGAACGCCCGGCCCGGGGAAAACGCTCGGCAGGCCACCCAGTGACCTGTCGAAAGTCGCCGTGTCGTTCCGGCTGGCGCCTGACGTGGCCGCGTGGCTCAAGTCGCGGCCGAATCAGGGCGAAGCCATCGAGGCTGTTGTTCGCCGTTCCAAGGCGTTCCGTGAATGGCGAAAACAGCCCTGAGTACTGAAAGCGAACCAAACGAGTACTGCGGCGCCCGGCGTTACCTGTTAGCCCATCTCGCGCATGACGTCCCTCGCTTTCGACAGGTCACGCTCGGCATACACCTCGGTGATTTTCGCGTTCGAATGCCCAAGCACGACCTGAGCCGCCTCAAGGCCAAACCGGCTCCGCACCTCAGTCCCGAGGCTGTGCCGTAACTGGTTCGGCGTCCAAACGTTCGCCCGCCGCCACGCTTTTGCGTCGGTTTTCCGCTTGCGGGACTTCAGCTCAGCCGGCATCCCGAATGCTCGCTCACATGCCCGCCTGATGGCTCGGCGGTACGCGTCCCGGCCGTACAGTTCGCCCGGCTGGCTGTCAGCCCCCGTGACCGCGTCTCGTACGTCCTGCGGGCAGAAGATGTACTCTGCCGGGTCCGCGCGAATGAATTCGCACAGCAGCTCCTGACCACGTTGCCCGATGAAGATGACACGCTGCCGGCCGTGGTGCTCGGTCTTGTGCGAGTCCGGCCGATACTCCCAGACATCTGGCTCCGTGTTGATGTCATGCCAGCGCATCGTGAGCGCTTCGCCCGGCCGCATTCCCGTGAAGCGTTGCACCTGAATCAGTCCCCACACCGGCCGCGACACAAACGGCCGCACCGCGTCGATCCGCTGGGGTTCAACCGACACGACCGGTTCCGATTCGGCGGCATCAGTGCGGCCCGCTCGGATCCCGGGCACTGCCTCAAGTGCTGGCAACAACGAACCCGGCACAAGTTCCTGCACGACTCCCCAGCGAAACATGCGACGCACGCGGCCGATGTGTTTATTGATGCTGGTGCGAACGATGCCGCCGCGAATCATGCGGGCCTGAACCTCGAGCAGTTTGCGCGGGCCGAATTCGACCGCGGCGAGTTTCGCGTCAGGCTCGAGGAACCGAAGTGCCGTCTTGATTGCCGAAACTTCAGACGTTTGTTGCCCTCGCTTGCGGTAATACGTGCCAGCGTGCTCGAGGTAGACCAGGGCCAGTTCACCCATACGAATCGTGAAGCCGTCCTGTCGCATCTTCCAGCCGGCGATGAGCCGATCGTATTCGCGCTTTGACTCGGGCGAACCGTACGGCCCGAGGTAATGGTGTCGGCCGTCAATGGCGACACGAGCCCGGCCGGTGGCCTTGTTGTATTGATACTTTGGCGGCGTGTTTTGCTTCGGCTTCATGGCTGGTTCCCGTGCTGAGATACCACGCCATCAAGAGCGTTGACCCTCGACAAAAGGGTCAAAAACTGCCGTTTTCAGCCGCGTGAGGTTTTGCAGGTCGTCACAAACTACTGTCGCGAAACAACTTGCAAAAGTGGAGGATAGGGGACTCGAACCCCTGACCTTCTGGCTGCCAGCCGCGATAATGTACGGGTATCGGCGGGAATACAGCAGTAAACAGTGGTAAACGCAAGCGTCAACCCGGGTTCAGAAGAGCAAAAGGGTCAGAACGGGTCAGGCGTTCTTTCGGTAAAGCTCACGCGCCGTCTGACTCCATTCGCTTCCCAGGGCAATCACCGCTTCGCCGACTTTATACCCGTGCCCCGCGACCTCAATCGCCTCTCGAATCTCGTCGCGCCGGTTCTTCGCTATCCCAGCCCGCCAGGCGTATTGCCACTGGTTTAATTCCTCGTTCGGGTCGACCGGCGGGCGTCGCTCACGCGGTACGTCTTGCAGTGCGGGGCCTGGCTTGCCCATACTAACAGCCTCCGATGCCTTACCCGGTATTCTGGAGACGCGAGGTCAGTCACGGGTGCAACCGTGGCTGGCCTTTTTCGTGCGCGGTGCGGATCCAGAAAGGCGCTCTGCCGTGGTCTACCTGCAGCGACCAAACCTATCGAGCAGCAGCACGGCAGAGCGTTGAGTGTCTTGGATTTGAGGAATGGGCGAGGTAGACAGAGGGACTAGAGCGACGATGTAACAGATTGTCAATGGAGATTCTTTGGGGATGCTTTGAGGACACTCACGCACCATCGGTTGCAGTCTTGGGGAAATCTGCTTGTTATTCCTAAGCAATGCCCAAAAAAACGAAAGATGAGCGAGGAAAATTGACGGTCAACTGCCCTTCGGAAGTCCTCGAAAAGTTCGAACGGGCAGCCGACCTGGCGTATTTTACGACCCGTAGCGCATGGGTCTTGAACGTCCTGAACGAAGAAGCCGACCGCGTTATAAAAGAGCGCGGCACAGTTCGAGACGCAGAGCGGTTTGAGCGCAAGTGAGCGCATACCGATTCCAGCCGTTCACAGTTCCGCCCCGGGTTCCCGCTGCTTTTAGCTCAGATACCCGCTGTAATAATTCCGGGGCCTCGTCGTCGTTCCCGCCTTTTCCGTGGCGGTCATTCGTGTCCGTCATTGGTGTTACGGCCAACCTACCCGCACGAGGCCCGTTGGCAACGGTAGGCGGCTCAATCTTTTTTGATTTTCCGGCCTTTGTTTTCAGGTGGGACAGACTGTTGTCCCACGTAGTGCCACAGGTTCAGTAGGCCAGCAACGCCACCGCAGTCAGCAGGCACGCCACGGCCGCTAATGCGGCTCCGAATCCCTGTGCGAATCCAGCCGCGTGCGCCCGTTTCCGCTCGTGCTCAATCTGCCATGACGGTGGCATGTTCACGGCTGGCCTCAAATCGCTGCAGGGCGGCCCTGACACGTGCCTGAGTCGCCGGCTGGGAATTATCGCCGCTCATTTCGATTTTCCGCACGGTCGAATCTGTACGACCCATGACAGCCGCCAGTTCCTGGCGACTGCAGCCAATTCGTTTTCGTTCGTGCCACATCCAGGCGCCGAACGTGCCAGGGTTACTCAGTGGCCGCATGATTTGGCGGTAATCCATTACGATCGACCATTCTGCAGCAACAGCTTTGACAAATGTGTCAAGCGCTTCCTGAGCCAGTCGCCGGCGCGTGCTGCGGCTTGGTTTCATGCTGCCGGCAGATCGCTGCATCCTCGGCTTCGACAGCCGCTCAGATTCGTCGGAGATCTCGTGCGTGTCGTCAGGATGCCACAACGGGTATCCCAACTCGTGACGAGTTGCCAGCACATCGAGTTTCGCGATGCTCCCTACCCGAGCTGTTGTGCAATTTGTGTGACTCATATCGCCTCTATCGTTGCTTCGTTTTCGTCGCGTGCCCGCCGGCCACTTGTTGCACGCTCACATTTTCGTCCTCAGCATCGGCCCACATATGCCCCAGAAATCGCCCGAACGTCAGCGACCGACCGATGTCGACGGATCCGGGAATATGCAGGATAGCGTCGGAACCTTCCGGCAGGATTGCCTGCAAATGCTCCTTCGATGCGTAGCCTTTCTTTTTTTCGGCTGCGTCCTTTGTGCGGACCTCAGGCGCCCAGCAGTCCAGGAGCCGGACCCTGACTCGTTTGCGAATTTCGACGACCACAGTGTCACCGTCGTAAACCTGCGCAACTTTCACCTCCACAGTCCATCCGATCGGTGGCGCGTCGGCTTCAGATACGAGACCGCCACATAGAATAATGCTAGTCGGAATCAGCGTTGGCAGCCAGAAACTTTTCAAGGTCATCACGCGCCCTTTCGTGTCGCCGCTTCGCCCGCTGCCCTGAAGCAATTTGAATCGCTTTCAGGCCGAAGCCGAACATATTGTGTCTACCAAGTAATCCACCGACCGCCATACCGCCCAGATGGCTTCCGACGAGTGCTACTAAGATTTCAACCATCGCGATTCTCCAACAACTCGATGAGTGCCTCAACTTTTTGAATCTTATCGTCGGTCGGCTCGCCCTTCACTGCATCAAGCGTAGCATTACCAGCCAGGCTACCACCGAGAAGAACGATAATAATTGCGCTCAACGTCTTAGCGTTGATGAGCTTGGCGGCAGATTTCAAATCATCCAGCTCGTCAAGCGAGTGACACACTTTCTCAAGTCGCCGGTCAATCGTCTCGGCCTGGTTTTCTACTTTTGACATTCGGTCCCTCAAATCGTCTGATTGCTCGATGTCTTTTTCCATCAACCTCACGAACGTCTCCAGCTTCGCAACTTTCATTGATAACTGCACAACAGCCCCTGACCGGTCGTCGCCATCCCAATCTAAGGTTGTGCCGCCGGGCGGTGGAGTCACGCGGCCATCCTCCGGTGCAGCAAACCTGTGAGGAGTCCCGGCAGACCGTATAGAAACAACCACGGGTCGCGATGTGCCTGTTCTTTGATTGATTGTGCGTCCGCCCGTAGCGCCGCGACTTCGCCCTTGAGTTCCATTGCTGCTTTGAGTTTGGCAACCGGGTTTCCACTTTTGAGCGAGGCAAGATCGCTGCTGACCGTTGTCAAACGGTCGCGGATCCCAACGAGTTTCGAACCGTCGCCAGCTTTGAAGGCCAGCTCGCGAGCGTCGCCCGCCGTCACCTTGACGGCTGCCAGGTCGTCTCGAATTGAACGGAGCGCCCCGAGCTTTTCTAATACGTTGCCCGACTTGAGGTCTTTGAGGTCCTGGACGAGCGTCGATACTGACGTCCTCAGTTCGCGATAGCCTTCCGGCTCGGTCGCCGGTCCGACTTCATCAGGTGCAGGAACTGCAACCGGAGCGGGAGCGGGATCCTCGCCAAGAATCGGAACCTGCACAGGTCTCGACTCGCCAACAATCAGCCGACCAATTGCGCGAAACACACCCTGTAGAAAACCCAGCACGCCGCCGCGCTTGTCTGGCTCGTATCCCTCGCGATATTCGCGCGTCCCTTCGACCCAGATGACCGGAAAACCAGGCCGCGACGTCGGGGTAGTAGACCGATAGAACTCCGCGAACATTGTCGCAAACGCCGGATCCTGCCAGGCCTTCGCGCGGTTATCGTACTCGCAGACGAGCGTGTCGAATTGCTGGAAATGACCGGCCGCAATGTCGGACTTGAGGCGGCGGCACGGATCGCAATCGGTCGATGTGAAAATAATCACGCGCCGCGATTGGTAGTAGTCCGCCTTGTCTCCAGCCGTCGAACCTGCCGCAGCGAGCGACAGCTTGATTTCCTGCCAGGCCATGAACCGTTTGCCGCTCAGTCGTGCGGTCACCGTGATAGCGCCGTCCTGGTCGAGTCCGCCGCCGCCCGAACACACTCCAACCAGTTCACCGGCAGAATTGAGCAGCGGCCCGCCCGATATGCCCGGCTCAATGCCGTCGATGTTCTCGACCCACTGGAGCCGCTCTGTGGCGACTGCCAGCCGCCCTGATGTCTCAATCCAATCGCCGCCCGGATAGCCGAGAGCGGTCACTGTGGACCCGGCAGACGGTGCCTGACTGGCGACCGGAATAAACGGCCAGCCGCCATCGGGTGCAGCGTCTGTGATTCTGAGTACTGCCACCTCGTCGCGGCCGTTCTTTCCTGGCTCGTAGATTTGCGTGATCGCCACACGTCGGCCGTCGCGGAAGATTGCCTCGGTCATTCGCCGGCACTCACAATGCTCGGCCGAAACAATCAGGCCGGCAGCCGAGACGATTGTCGCAGAGCAGGATCCGCCGTCGCCGTCCACAATCCGGACAACCGCATTGACATCGACAGCCGACGCCGACGCCGGAGCGAGTAGCAGCAACGCGAGACAGATTGATTTCATGACAACGCCCCTAGATACGCGGCAGCGAAATGGTCGCGAGCCATGTCAGCCCGCCAGCCGACGAGACGCTCCAGCAGGACACGTGCGCGGCCCGGCTGATGCAACGCGAATCCATCCTCGGTCAGCAGCACAAGCCGCCCGCAGTGACGCAGCGGCCGCGTCGTCGGCAGCCACGGAAACCAGCCAGGCAGCCAGCCGAGGTTGCGTCTGAACAATCGCGGCAATCGCGGAATGACATCGTTCGAATTGACGCAGCGGAAATAACGGCCGCCGAATATCTCGTCCGCTCGTTTGGAACCGGCCCGACCGAATACGCGAGGCGAACCGAACGTATAGATTCCGCCCGACTGTCCAAACCGGGCGAGGTCCCACGCTGCGATTGTCGCCAGCGCTCCGCCGAGACTGTGCCCAGTTACGTGCAGCCGCTGCCCGTTCGCTAAGTGCCGCGTGACCGCCGCGATGACTGCCGAGCGGATTGACCAATAAGCGTTCGCGAATCCCTCATGTACCGCGTGCCCGTTCCATGTGCCCCGCGACGCCCGTGCGTCGGTCTTTGCATCAGTCGCCGAACTCGTGCCACGGAAGGCGAGCACGCAATCGGAGTCGTCGCTGACGATAACTGCCTGAGTGTCGGTTGACTCGGCCGTGATCAGTTCGCCGCAGTCGTCACGATAAGCATCGAGCGAGGCACGGCACAGCGTGCGCGCGGCTTCTCGACTCCATGTTGTCGGATTGAATTCCGGAACGATCATTCGTGATTCATTCTTGTTGCTGTCGTTCGCTCCGATCAATCCACGAACAGGGCAAGGCCAGCCGCACCGATCAGGTTCTCAATAACGTATGTGACAACGAGACGATTGGTACCCGTTCCGCTCGTTGTGAAATCCGCGGTCCCCGTGGCACCGGCTGATGCTTGCGTCTCGTCACCGATTGCAAGCCACGCTTCTGCCTGCTCAATCTCCGCCCGCGCCGTTGTCGCCGAGGGCACCGTGATGGTTTCACTGCCGTCGCCGACAGAACCGTATATGCGGAGGATTCTCTGATCATCAAACCGAGAGGTCGCCGATCCGGCAGTGTAGGTGTTTAGGAGGTCAGTCGCTGCCGTGTAGTGGCTTTTCAACTCTGCTGGCGAGTAGCACAGCATGATCATCGCAATGTCTGACGTCTCGTCAAAAGTCCACGTATAATCGGTCGGCTCATTGTCCGCACGACGTGCTGACATTTGGAACTGTGATGTTGTGTGGCCGGCTGCAGTAAGGACAGTCCAGCCAAAGTCAGGTCGCGTGATATCAAACGGTCCGGTCGCCGCGTGCGCGTGCAGCATGCATATTAACAGGTCACCATTCGTTGAACTTGGCACGGCAATCGTCGAAGACGTCGCTGCTAAGTCAACCTGCGTCGTGGCATCCACAAACGAAGCCGCCATCGTTTTTTTCCTTTACGTGTCAACGAAATTGAACTCAACCGCCATCCCAAGAATGATTTCCGCATCGTCGGTGTCATCAAGCACGACAAACCCGATCAGGTCAGACTTGTCGGCCGTTGTTGTCAACGTCGGAGCAGTCGCGGCAGGCCAGTTAACCGTTGCGAGTGTGCCCCACGATGATATCAACCGAGAACCCGTGACGTCCTGCCTGATACGCAGCAGGATCGCCTGCCCTGCTCGCAGATTCGTCCACTCGATCGACCGGTTGCCGCCCAGTTCCACATACTGCCGATTCCCATTGTTACCATCGACAGTAATCGTCACGCCGTCTGTTAATTCGTACCAGCCGGATTCGGTCGACACGCGCGCATCAGTTCCGGCGTCGTCGGTGAAATACAACTGGTTCGGAGTCGCCGTCTTGACCCATATCTGCCCTGACCCGGCAACGTCTGCATCAGCCGCCGCCTGTTCTTTCAACATCAGAACGCCGATGTTGTCAATATTGCTGCCGTCCGCGTTGATGTCGCCTGTCATCGCAACGGAACCGTCTGCTAAGAAATCGCCTGAGCCGCCACCCGTGCCGAGTTGTACGTCAGTCCCAGCATCGTTGGTAAACCACAACTCGTTCGGCGTAGCTGTGTTGACCCATATCTGACCCGACCCAGCCACGTCTGCGTCTGCGTCTGCCTGTTCCTTCAGGAAAATGACTCCGCCGTTGTCGATGTTGTTGCCGTCTGCGTTGATGTCGCCCGTCATCGCGACTGTTCCGTCTGCCAGGAAGTCGCCAGCACCCGCTGCCGCCTGCCACGAGCAAGTCCCGTCGCCGTCTTCCCGCAGGAACTTCGTCCCGCCTGTTTCGCCGGTCGACGCTATCGCCGTGCCCTCGAGCGCCGTACCGTTCCACGTTCCGGTTGTGACCGTGCCAAGCGTGGTGATATTGGCGGTCCCCGCCCATGTTGAGAGCGCCGTGTTTTCCACGCTGCCGATGCCGAGCGTCGTCAGCATCGCGCCGGTTGTCGCGTCATCGAGTACTGATTCCGCTGCCGATGTCACGGTTATGGCCGATGTCGTTCCGCTTGTGATTTTGACCAGACCGGAATACGCGCTGACATCTGCCTCAAGCCCGCCGCGTTCATGCGTCAGCGTGCCGCTCGTGACCTCTGACGCCGCGTGATTGTGGCTGACTGCCATGATGCTCGAAACAAGCACACGCCGCGCAGCGCTTGCTGATGTGTCGTACACGGCGATGTAATCGCCAGCGACCGGCGCAGCCTCAGCCGTGAACGTGTTGATGACCTTGAAAAGATTTTCTAACGTGATCTTTCGATCGAGCGGTGTCACGGCAGGGTCATCCGTGATGTAAACGGGGTCATCCTTATCGGGTGCCGTCAACGCGGTCAGGTCAGTTAGTAGCGAATCGGCCATTATATTGTTTCCGTGTCGGAATTGAGTTTTTTCAGTTCTTGGAGTTGTTCTGTGAGCAGATCATTCTGAGTCGTGAGCGCCTGCACTGTCGCGGCGCCACTGCCATCACCCAAGCTGGCGCCGTCCGTTCCAATCGGTGACACGCCGCCTCGGAACACATCACCCAGACCCGGAAGCGCCGAGCCAAACGGCGCAGCGTTGTTGATTCGGTCTCGCTCTATACTTTGCTCCATGAATACTCGTCGGGCTTTTCCAGCCTCTATTTGTTTGGCACGCTCTTCAGATGACATTAGTGTCGTCTGATCCTCCGCCTGAGCCACGCCGGCCGCAGCTTTGATGGGATTGTTCCCAATCAACGCCGCTTCCATCGCACGGCCAGTCATCTTCCAGCCTTCCGTCAGGACGTCGTACCATTGCTTTGTTCCGGATACTGTGAGGTCAATCCATTGATTCGTCCCGTCCAGCAATGGTGTAACTCCAAACTCAACCGCCGGGCCTACCGTGTTCGCTGAAAACCGCTCCCATTGTGCATTTAGCTTTGACAACTGTTTATCAAACTTCGTGATGGACTTATCAGCCACTGAATCCAGAATGATACCGGCATCCTGCCAGCTCATGCCCAGTTTGTTGACCGATACGTTCAGTTGTTCCGTCGTCCCAATCAGTGCAGACAACCCGGCCTGCGATTTGTCAGTAAAACCAAGCTCTTGCAGTGCGGTCTTCTTGGCCCGATCATCCAGTCCGCCGAGCTTGTTTGTGAGCTGTTCAACCGCATTCCGCACGCCGAGGAACTTGCCTTCTGTGCTGAATATCTCAATCCCGGCTTGCTTGAAGGCATCGCTTGACGTGATCGCCTTAGACGTCAGGTCGCGTAACACCATCCCATATTTAGTTCCAGCCTCAGCACCCTTCGCAAATCCCTTGTCAGCAAACACGCTCATAACGGCGAGAATCTCAGCGATGCTCTCACCGTACTGCGTCCCCATCACGGCCGCTTGATTCGTCAGTGACTCGGAAAACTGCTCGACAGAAGCATTCGCTATCGTGTTCGCCTGAATCAGAGTTCCGGCCACCTTCGTCATGTTCTGCAGCTTCTGCCCTGCTGTGCCTGATGAGAGCCCCAGGGCTGACTGTGCGTCAGTTACGAGATCAGTGGCCCGTGCCAAGTCAAAGTTGCCCGCTTGGGCAAACTTCGCAACCGTAGACATGGAGTCGAGTTGTTCCTCAGCCGACAGTCCTGCAGATGCGAGGAAGTAATAAGCCTCGGCAGCTTCAGTTGCAGAAAACTGAGTTGCCGCGCTGGTCTTTCTGGCCTCTTCCCTCATTCGCTTCTGAGTGTCGGCCGTCACGTCCTGGATGGCGAGACTTCTCGCCATAGCCCGATCAAAGCCAACGGTATTTGTGATCGCACTGAACGCGCCCGCCGTCACGCTGCCCACCCCGGCCAATGCCAGCCCACCCTTTCCGGCGGACATTGCCATACGCCCGAATCCAGCTCCAAGCGTCTTAGTTTGCTGGCTGGCTGCGCGCGCATTCTTAGTGAAGTTTTTCGAATCCATGCGCAGGTACGCAACGATATCGCCGATGAAAGCCATGCCTGCGGGTGACCAGTTGCGCAGCTAATGACCGAACGCCGCGAACACGCCAAGCTGCGTTTGATCGTACAATTCCTCATCAGTCAGGTCCTGCCACGCGTCGTCACGGTAACCCCACGACTCAAGGATGCGTTCGGGGTCGAGCGTGACGCCTTCGGCACCGTTCTGGCCGGCGATAGCGTGTAGAGCGGCGAGGATGTCGGCACGCTGCCGCGCCTCGACGTCCGGGCCGAACGGGCACGCATCGAAGAATTCAACCGCTTCCTGCCAATCCTCAGTTGAGATCGACCGAAGAAATGAGGCGGCTGACGGAAATCCGGAGCGAAGGGCGAATCTCCACGCCAGCCGCCTCCGGGGGGTCAGTTTCCCCCCGCGTTCTCCGCCGTTTTGTTCATGCCTAACATCGTCAGGCAATGATTGCCGATGAGTTCGCACAAACGTGCGGGCATGGCAACGATTTCATCGAGCCCGGAATCCGGGAACCCGTCGCCTTCCTCGTAGACCGCGTTGCCATCATCGTCGGCCAGGCAAATTTGAATCAGTCGCGCCTGAAACAGTCGCCGCTTCGATGCGTCCGGATCACCGTTGTCGTCGAGCATCCACGCTTGGAGTAATTCCCCGTTTTCGTACTCGCTCAAATTACGAACGAACAATTCCGCCCCGTATTCCTCGACGCCCTTGACCTGTTCAACCCTTCGCCAGTCGAGTTTCTTCAGTGCCTCTCGTAGTGCGTTCATCCGTCAAGTCGCTCCAATCGTTTAGCCTCGGCGCGTGCGGCATCCCCGTCAGCCGCATCGTATCGTTTCTGACCGGTCGCCTGCGCCCGGTTCAGCTTCTCCCCCGCAATCAATGCCGCCTCGATTTTTGGTGCTGTCATACCGCACGCCTGCCGGCATTCGTCGTCGTACGGTTCGGCGGCGCCCATCATCACCAGCAGGTATGACGACGGATGATCGACGATGTGCCCTTCCCGGGCACGGATGCTGATGCGTTTTTTGTACTCGTCAAACGTGATTCGTCGTGACGCGCACAAATTCATCTGCACCTGCCGCGCTCGTAGTGACGCGTCCTGGTCCAGCACGCCGCCACGCGTAATCATCAAATCAGGATGCGTGATTTCCTGCGAGCGAATCAGCCGAGCTTTCATGACTCCCCCCAAAACCCGGCTACGCAGTGACAACTGGAACGCCATCGATGTCGCCTTCAATCTCAGCCTTCATGCCGTCAAGAGCGGCAACCGTGGCCTTGAATTTCAGCCCCGCGGTCACCCAGTCAATTTCGGATGCGCCCGTATTGGGGAACACAACCTGCCAGGTGGTTTTGACCGGCGTCGCGATGTCGTCGCTGAGTTTGATGTGTGGCGCCAGTGCCGAATCCCAGAAAATCATGGCAGTAAACGGGTCGGCATCCGTGTAGCCGGTCAGTTCACGAGCCACACCGACGCCCGCCTGGTCAAGCGTCAGATTTTCGAACGATGACGACGACATGCTGGGCGGCTCGACTTCGATGAGCTGCGCAATAGTCGTCATCGTGGACGCAATATCAATTTGCAGAACAGTGCCTTTACATTTCGAAAACGCCATTGATTCACCTCATCAGGTCACTGCGGACAGATCGTACTTGTAACCAACTTCAGCCATGAGCAGCCGCCGGTAGACTCGTACCGTGTCATCATCGTCACGAATCGTGACCGGTGTTTCGTCCGTGCCGCCATCAACCAACGTCAAACACTCAATCGCTTCAGCCCCGACAGTTGCGCCAAACTCCAATTCCAGCAACGAACGCCGCACAAGGTCAGACAAAGTGTCGATATCCGAGAAATCGTCAGACCGGATTTCAACAACGGCGGTCGGAAACTGTAGATCAACCGCCACATCAAGCGTGTGACTGATGTTATGGTCCTCAATGGAAATGACGATGTGCGGCAACTCCTCACGCTGCGGATCGACTGACCCAAACAGAACCCGGTTGTCAGTGATTGCGGTTATCGCGGCTTTGCCCACCAGGTGGGCACGCAATGCAGTATCGAGACTCATATTGCCCTCCTGACCGCGTCGACCTCGGCATCCAGTTTGACTTTTGCAATCCGAATCATCGCCGTACGTGAGGCGGCCACGCCTGGAGCATACGCACGCTGCATGATTCTCAGTTTCGTTATTCGTCCGGTGTTCCTGCCGCGTTTGGTTGTCCTGACTTTCGTTCCCAACGCGAACCAGTGAACGTTCGACTTTGCAACGCCTTTTCCGCCTTTGTTTTTGCCCGACCTGACCGGCGTGTTTCGCTTGCCGACGCCGAAACCAACCTTTACTTCCATCGCGTCTTCACCGCGTCTACGCTTGAATCGTTTTCCTATAGTCCGTTTAAGTGCCCGTTTCAGGTCGCTACTGATTCCTGATTCCGCACTCACCTGCGTGCGAACCACGCGAGCAAACGCCGACATTCCTGCGTTTGTTGACGACCTGGTGATTGCTCGAGCCGACTTACTGGCCAGCAGGTTCAATCGGGCGTCAATCTCCGCGATACCCGTCACACGCGAACCCTGGCCGCCTGAGCGTTTGAAGGATTTTGCCATGTCAGTTCACCGCGTGCATGAATTCCACATAACTGATTGCCAGATGATGCTCAGCACCGTTCTTGAGCGTCACGACGCACGTCTCAGGCCCGTCATCCTCTTCCTGCACGCCCGTCACGCTCGCGATTTGCTCCAACACAATTGCGGTATCAAGCCCGCCGTCAGCGTCAGTGAATTCCTGGAAGTCGCCCATCACGCCGGCTCCGCGTCAATCCGAATCACTGCCCGCGTGCCGTCCGGATCGTACGCGTTGAGGATGTGCAGAATCGTACCGTCCTCACGTGTCGCGCGATGTCCGGATGTGATTGCCGCCGTACCCGCCGTGTGACGCAACAGCAACGTGTGCTCTGAGCCCTTCACCGTGCAATGCGCCCAGACCGTGATATTGTCATCCCAATTATCGGCCGAGCCGTCCTGATGCCCGTACACGTCGCGAGTGGGCGCCGTGGCCGGCGTCTCAAACACGATGCGCTCACGCATTTTGCCGGCTGTCAGTTGCATTACACCGAGGCCATTAACAGGGGTTCGTGATGAGCGTATGGCCGCAGCAAGGCGTCGATGGCTGTTGATTCGGTCACCGAACCGACCGGAACGAGCGGATGATTCTCGCGGTTCTCGTACAGGTTCCCGATGAGCAGATACAACGCGGCCAGGATATCCTGCGGCACGTCCGTTCCGGCTGTTCCATAGCCAGCCACATATGTAATCGTTGCAGCCGCTACCTGGTTTCGCGTGCTCGGCCAGTTTGTGTTATATGCCGGCACCAGGAAAGGCGGCTCAGTGTATAACGATTTCTGGATTTGCGTCGTAACGTTGAGCGTTTGACCGCTTCCATCCGTGTCGACGTAAGCGAACGCCGTAATTGAATCGACCGGGCCGAATGGTAGATAGATTTCACCAGCACCACCCGGCAGGCACTCCAGCGTCAGTTCCAGCGTCGTATCAATCAGTGACCGCCAGATGCGCTGTTCAACATGCCGCCGAGCGGTTTTGATGAGGTCATCAATTAACGCGTCATCGTCGTTCGCGTCAACTCTCAAATGGAGTTTCGCGTCGGCCGTGCTGACTGGTTCCGCTGCCGGTGCTGTCGTCACCCGTACTGGCATTATTAGCCTCGACGTTTTGCGGACTTCTTGCGGCGCAGTCTTGCTGCTGGTTTAGAGGCTTTTGGTGCCGGTGCCTCATCGACAGGCTCGACGTTTCCAACTGGTTCTGATCGTGCTGGTTCATCGTCACAGGGCACCGCGCCTTTCGAATCCAGCCACCGTTGGCCAAGTTCGTCGTTGACATCGACCACTTCGCCCGGCCCACCCTCGGATCCGGGGAAGCTGGAACTGTGCGTGAGGCGAACTCGCATTGTGATATTCCTGGAAAGAACCCCCGGCCGGGGAACCGGGCCAGTAGTAACCCGCGACCGGGGGCACGTGAAACTCAGACTATGCCTGCAGCATGTGCTTAATTGCACCCGTGTTAATGCAATCGCCGTCGTGGCGACTGAATGCAACGAACGCCGTCTGGTCAAGGTCACGATAACGCTCGTCCAGGCGGTACAGTCTCATGTTGGCAACGTCTCGAATGATGTACTTCGAGAAGTCGCCGACCAGCATGGTTTTTGTTGCCGTGGCAACGGTCGCCTGCATGTCCTGATTGATGGTGTACGGCTTGCCGAGCAGCGTATTCGGCTCGCTGGCCGTCAATCCTTCGGACCATAGATAATTGTTGTTCCCGTCCTTCAGTTTTCTGATGTAGACGAGAACCCCGTCGTTCATCATCCAACCGAATCCAGGCGCCGACCGATAAGCCGGGTCGACACTATGGAACAGGTCGAACACCTCATCGAATGTGATTGCGGCAGCTCCGGCAGTCGTGACGCCAAGCCCTGAAGCAGTCACAACTCCATTTGGCTTGCTCGAGGCGTCGCCGGTGGTGAAATGCGTATTGGTAATTCTGCCGATACGCGTTCCAACTTGACCAGCAATGACCGGAGCCAGGTTGAACGCGGAATCATCGAGCAGTTCCTGCGAGACAATCACAGGCGTGCTTGAGTATTTGTACGCGTTGAACGTGACAGCCGCAAAAGTCGCTTCGACACTCGCACCGAACGTCGTATTTTCGGCCAGAATGGCACCGGTGTTTCCGGTATCGTCCTCGGTCGGCCACGGCATATCATTCCCGGAATCCGTTCGCAGGATTCGAGCAACCCGCCGAACACCGCCGAACGCCAGTAACGTGCGTTCCAGCTCGGCCTGGAACCCTTCCGGAACAGTGAACCCGCCGTCTGCGTTGGTGCCAACGCTCATGTAGCGTGATTCGCGAGTATTACCCGACCGGCCAACCCACATCGGTTCAGGGCTCATCGGTCGCGTGCGAATCTGGAATTCGCGGGAGTTCGGATTGACGCCTACGCGCTGGCAGGCTTCCCGCTGGTCATCCGTGATGTCCAGCCCGTACTGAGTCCGCATCCACGCCTGCAGGCCAACACAGCGGTCTTCCTCGGTCGCACCGGTTTGCGGATCGGTTTGGTGTTCCTTGCGGTCATCCTCGGCCGGCTTGAACCGTTTGGCGTCAACTTCAGCGGCTCGGATCGACCGCTCAATCTGGTTGTAATCCGCGTTGGCGGCCTGCCAGGCGGTTTCGTCTTCGCCGGTCCATTCGCGGCCCTCAGTGTCATTGAGTTCGCGGAGTTCATTGATTGATGCACTCGCAGAACCCCCCAATTCGCGCAATTCTTTGAGGCTTTTACCTTTGCAATCAGCCATGACGTAGATCCCTGTCCATGAGGCGTGTTTTTGTAAAAACTCGCCACCCGCTGTGGGGCAGTCAGAAAAAAAAAGCGACTGGGCGCATTTTTTTCGTACAATGTCACAGATTCGGTTGCGCTGGTTGTGACAATCGCAATCGCATGGCGGCCGATCGCTGTGCCCGGGCTTCTGGGGTGTTCAGTGCGATCAATTCCCGATGCTGCGTGAATTCGCCACGCGCGTGAGTGATGTGCTGCAGGAGCCATTCCGCAAAGCGGCGTTCCGGGCCACTGTCGCCCGACCGGGCTGATGTCGCCTCGTATGCCGGGAAGGTCACTGGCCCGACCTCGAACAATTCCACGCGATTGATTTCACGAATGGTGATTGTTCGTTCCTCGTGCGCCTCATCACGCCATGTGGTCTCCGTTGGCACAAACATGAACGACGAGCCGTCCACGTCGCCACGTTTGACGGATTCGACAACGTTCTGCGCTGAATCAGGCGGCGTGACCGCGTACCGCAGCCCCACCGCATCGACAGATAGCGCCAGCGTTCCGGCAACGGTTCTGCCGAGCACGACATCAGGGTTATGGTTGAAGAACGACCGCACGTCCGAATCGCCAATATGAGCAAACGCACCGGGCATGATTCGCTCGTACACGTCGTCCCATAACTGATACTCCGTGCCACGGTCCTCGGATTGATAGAAAACAGCACCGTATCCTGTGATTTCCGGCACCTGCTCCTCAGACTCGCCGCGTTCCAGCACCTGTAACCCGCGTCGACATAATCCGGGGGTCATCATTGGCCTGTCTCCCATGTGAAACTATGTATTGACTCAGCCGCGATCGATTCGGCGGCCGTATCCATCGCCTCGTCAGTCATCTCGTCCGCATACGCTGCCTGAGCACGCTCAGCGACAAAACCCGCGAAACGCACGCCATCCTCGAGACCGTGAGCACCGGCCAACGCGTCAAACGGCACAAGCGATTCAGTCACCGTGCCATCAATTGCCGGTTTTCCGCGTTTCAGACTCAGTAGAATACGCTTTGCAATACGGCGTGCCGTTGACTTCGCCAGCTTGCGAATTGACCGCATCTGATCGGTTTGCAGACCTGAACGTGTCGGTTCCGCTGGCGGATTGTCAGCCGCTCCCGGCGCACCCATGTTGAGCGGTTCCAGCAGCGTGTCACCGCCATCGATGGGGGGTAGGTTTTCCGCTTTGCGTGCTTCATCGCGCAGCATGTACGGGGCACCAACGGCCTGTTGGTAGAACGCGGCCCGCTTTGCCGGATCGCTTTTCAACAACGCTTTGCGTTCGAACTCGATAAAGTGCGAATCGGCCCGCTTTTCCGCCTCGGTTAACAGCTTAGATTCGCATTCATATTCCCACGCGGTCAGCCAGGGCTCATACGACTCGTCCAGCGTCGCCTGATTCTCTTCGGTCAGGCTGTTGTAACTCGTTCGGCCCTCGGCACCGACCTTATGCGGCGGCAACTGCAGCCAGTTTGCCACACTGGTCAGACTGAACTTGCGGCCTTCGATAAGCTGTGCGTCTTTTGCGGAAACGCCGAGCGACTTCGCCTGGATCCCCTGTTCGAGCAGTGCGGTTTTGTGGGCATTCTCAATCCCGGTGCTGAGTTTTTGCCAGGAGTTCTGCAAGCGCTTGTATGCAGTCGGGCTGAGTTCGTTCGGAACCTCAAGCACAACCTTCGGCGTGGCCGCATTTTTGAAGAATGTGGCCGTGTATTTCGTCTGGGCAACGTCAAGACCCAGGTCCTCACGCGCCAGGTCAAGCAACGGATATCCGGTTAATCCATCGGCACCGAGTCCGCGAATGTGAAGCACATCCATCGCTTCCAGACGCACGATGGATGAGTTGTCATCGTCCATGACGCCGCCGACGCTCGTGACGTAGTACAGCTTCCCATTCGCCCTGACGGGAAATGTCCTGTCCGGCATCAACGGCAGTAATCCGCCACCCTGGTCGACTGGCAGGATGGAACCAACCTCGGGCCGAATGATGGCCGCGTAACCGTTTCCGCGCAGAATGGCCTGAGCAGTCAATGTGCGTTTGAACTGAAACGCATCATGCCACGGAGACGATTGACGCCTCAACACGTGGAACGCCGGATGATTCGTATCACGCTCTTTTTCACCGCCGCCGAGCCGCTTGTAAACGAACAGCGGCACTTTGCCGACAGTGTTCGCAATCAGGTTAACGCCGCGCCAGATGCCGGAAATCGTCAACGCTGTGCGGTGCGTAATTGAAACGCCGCTTGATGATGTGCCGTACGACTCCCCGAACACCTCAGCCCAGACATCCGGGTCATTCAGTGGCAGGTTTGGGTTTTCCAGGCTGGCTCGCTGGTTGACCGGTCGTAGCAATCCCATCGGCGGAACCCGTGGCGGCTCGTAGTGCAATGGCGAGATAGCCGAGCACCGAACAGCCTGCGGCAATCAGTCCCGCTGGGGGGAGCACCTGCCAAACGCCTACGGTGACCAGCACGCACCCGAGCACATAGAGAATGTCTTCCCAGTGGTCTCGGATGATGACGGCGGTTCGGTTGCGCGGCTCGTTCATAGCGATCGAACACCTCGATTCTCGTAGACGCTTTTTTCGGGTGCTGGCTCAAATAACGACTCTGACAACGCCATGATTGTGGCCACAATCGGGTCAATCTTCTCCGCGCACTTTTGCTTATCCGGCATAATGTTGCCCGCCGCGTTGAATTTCGGAACCACGTTATCAGCAGCCCATGCCAGCAACTTCGAGCCGCCATGCCGGATGCGTCCCTCGGCCAGCAGGTCCAAGAGGGCATTCGTCGGCTCATTGTATTTGTCGCAACTCTGCCGGAACTCGAAAACCGGGATCCCGTGCGTATCAACCAGCTCAGTCAGTTCGCTCCGCGCGTTTGACGGGTCGGCGGCAATTGAACGCACATCGAACCGTTTAGCCCAGTCAACCGCATATTTCACAATTGCCCGGTGATCGGTCACGTCACCGTCAGTTACGACCAGTTCGCCCGACCGTATCAATTCAGGGAATGGCGGCTTCGTCAGGTCGCGTTTCGTCTCGCTCGGAATCCACGCTCTGACCTTGACGCCATAAAGCGGCGTTTCATCATCGTCAGGGTTCTCCAGCGGGAAAACCCACGCAATTGCAGCCAGGTCGTCACGCCAACCCTTATCCAGTCCACCGAAGCACGCCGCGCCGGCCGGTATCTCGGGTTCCTCGTTCCCGCGTGCCCACAGCTCCGGAACGATGAGCTTTTCCCGGCTGCTCACCGGCCGGTTGCAGTAGTAGCGTTCCCATTGGTTTCGCTTCGCCGGGTTATGCCGAGATGAGGTCGCCATTTCACGCAGCCGGTCGATTGACACGGCCGTGCCAAGTAGCGGATTAGATTTCTGCCAGGCCGTCTCGTCATACGGGTCATCCTCTTTGTCCATAGCAAAAATGTAAGTAAAGTAGCCTGGATGGTCGACGATTCCCCGAAGTACTTTTTTCGCGTAATCGTACTCAGGTTTCCACAGTACTGATGAATCGGCGCCGGCGGTCGTGATGTAGATGAGCAGGGAGTTTTCGCCCTTCATTGCGGTCTCAACTTTTTCGATCAACTCTCGGTGCATCTCACGCATGGCGTGGACTTCGTCGACAATCGCCGCGTGATACGATCCGCCATCCAGATTGTTTGATTCTGATCCAAGTGGATAGAACTTGCTCACCGTCTGATCGCCGCGCCTGTATTCGATTTCTGAAACGCCACGGCGGATTTGTATATTATCCCGCAATGAGGAAACCGACTTCAAAAACTCACCTGCCGGGATCCATACGTACTCCATCGATTGCTTCCGGGTAGTCGCGACGCTCACAACTTCGGCGCCCGGTTGATACGGACTGTCATGGCTAAACAGCATTGCCCCGAGCCCGGCAGCCAGCGGGCTCTTCCCGTTTCCGCGAGCCATCGAAATGTACGCTTTTGAGAATCGCCGACGGTGCGGATTGTCAGCATGACGCCAGCCAAAAAGTAGCGCCAGCAGCGTTTTCTGCGACGGTTGAAGCTCAAACAGTTCGCCGGCACTGACTCCGCGTGGAAACGTGAGCGAAGGAAACCATGAACAGGCCATGTAAGCGTGAGGCCACGAGAACATGAAGCTGTCCAGGTTTTTTAAGTCTTTGCGGTGTCGCTTGATTGCCAAAACTTCAAGCTTTCCGGCAATTACTGTTCCTGTCAACACGTCATCGCAATAGCCCTCGACTTCTCGCTCCAACTCGGCAAGGCACTCCACCGGCACCCCTTAACACAGTTGACACATTTTTAATCCGCAAACACAACAAGCGGAACGGATGATGCCGCCTATTGTTTTGAAGACACGCCTAACAGCTCGCCGATTTCGGCACGCCGCTCAAATGCTGTTTTTTCTTTTACGGCTTCCAGTTCTTCAACTCGTGTCGGGCCGAACACCGAACGATCACGAGGCGTCAGGCCGAATTTTGCAATGGCTGTTCCGATCGACCGTTCAGCTTTGTCGATTTGGACCAGGATGTCTTTGTCCCAATTGCTCGAATCAGTGCCGTCAATCAGCGCATACAAGCCGTCGCAACGCTGGATCTGATTCCACATGATGCATACCGCGATTTCGTCGGCTTGCTGTAGATGCCCTGTCACGTTGCAGTGCTCAACGAATTGGCAATACTTCAACTGAGACAGCTTCTCAATGAACGGGCGCAATTCCTTGACGACCGTTTCCCGAGACCGGCTTGGCGCCTCTTTTTTGGACTGAGAATGCTCAAGCCGTGTGCCTCTAGGGCGTCCACCTTTTCCAGGCTGCGGTCCCCTTTTTCCCATTTGAACGACTCCAAAACTATACGAACAACGCGAGAC
>Ga0255049_10000227_pt1 | contig 35160 bp, 42 predicted proteins | sample JV7_2_3_MG_FD_183615 | JGI IMG/M metagenome (GOLD analysis project Ga0255049, IMG submission 183615) | Seawater microbial communities from Jervis Inlet, British Columbia, Canada - JV7_2_3 | ecosystem: Environmental > Aquatic > Marine > Inlet | place: Canada: British Columbia | collected 2016-10-06 | reverse complement strand
TGATTATGTTCTTTTGCATCTTGTTTTCTCGTTTCTTTTTTGGTTTGTGACCTAAACATTGTTTAGGTCTGCGTGAATGTTGTACTCCTGCAACCGTTCAGGTAACTGACAGCGCGGGAATTTGAGATGGAAGCACACTGTAACTTCTTCTTCAATAACGGGCCACTTTATCAGCATCTTCTCCGTAAAGAAACGCTGCTTAAAGTGCTGCCACCACGTTTTAGGGTAGCGTACGATTTGCTCCTTTTCGTGCGATCGGGTGTAGAATGCTTGCACTGTAGCTACAAGTGCCTGAGCCTCCATCCGATAGTATTGCTTTACATCGTACTTTACGGCCCCTTCGTCATACATCTTGGAACAGTGTGCAATACCGATTTCGACATTGCACGCCTCTTCAAGCGTCATCTCTACAATGTGGGTTTTACTCATAGTTCTTCCTCGTATAGCTTAGCGACGGCATTCTCCAACTGAGTTGCCAGTGCCTTGGAGCTTGAAACTGACTTCCGAAGGTCTTGGAAGTTCTTGATCAGCTTCTCGACCTGCTCGTAAGCATCGTGGATTACAACCTCGTCACCTTCTGCGAGAGCGGAAAGCTGACAGGCATCAACAGTTTTCTGATCGCGCCGAAAGTTAACATTGCGGGTGGTTGCTTGACCCGTAACGTGGCGCATCTCGTACTCAGTGAGTACCACAACGTACCGAGTAGTTTCGCCGTGGTTTGCTGTTGGAATAATGTTTTGCAGTTTCATAGTTCAACTCCGAGGTACTTGGCCGCTTTGATCAAGAAGTCCCCGCTGAACGCGCCGATGTGGATATACTCCGCATTTCCGAGTTCCGCGTACCAGATTTCTTTCGAGCTGAGAAGCGAGCCAGTTTCCATTGTAAACGACACACCTGCTTCTAGCAGTGTCGTTGCGTTCTCGATGACGTGCGAAGTTATCATAGGTTCACATAACAAAAGCTCTTTCGCTGTCTGCTTGCCATTAGGCCGCATAAACTCGATATAGGGTAGGTTCACGACTGCACCTCGATCTTCAAGCGTTCAAGGACCGAGGCATGAGCTTTCGCTGTTTCAGAAGCCAGTGTTTCGTTCAAGGCGGCCAGTTGAGCGGCGCACTCTGTTGAAACGTCTTTCTCAATGGCCTTCATTGCTTCGTGAGCGATATAGGTCCGAGAACCTTTCAGTCCTGTCCGACACTCTTTACCCTTCGCGTCAACGCTCCGATTGAGAAACTTGTCGATACAAGCTACCACGGTTTCGCGGAGCGTTTTGGGTTTCGAGCCACGCAAGGGTTCACCATAGGTATTCGTCTCTTGGAACATCAAATCTTTAACGTGTTCCTCGATCCACTTGGCTGCGAGGGGTTCTGCAAAAGTGGCAAAGAAATTTGCAGACGCGTCACGAATGACGTCCTTGAGTTCGCGAACGTTGTTGTTATCGGACAACCAAGTTTCGCCATCCTCCATGCGCTCGTTGAATAACAATTGCGTTGCTGCTTGTTTGATAACAGCTTTTTGAAACTGTTCTTCTGTCATTCCGATGTCTGATGCGTTCATTTCGTTACCTCTCGTTCAATGTATCTGTTTAAGATTCCCACCATTGGGAGTTCAAGGAAGATTTCATTTTCTTCCGTTACACCGTTCGACGTGAAGATTCTCACGCCTCCGGTGTCATCTAATTCGGCATAGGCGCCGTCGCCTAAGTACACTGCATTAGCTTTCATCCGTACACCAGCTCCCCGAACATAGCGACCTGCAACACGATGTCTGCGGTTTCAGCGTCGTGCAGGTCCACATCGGCGATGATTTTGTGGTTGTGTGGGTAAAGCTCGATAGCTTTCTGACAGGCTTTAGCCATCATCAGAGGTGTGACTTCCGCCAGAACTACGGCGTCACCGCTCTGCTCTTGCTCTACGATACGATAAGCCCCGTCTGCGAGTTCCTCGAAGTCGGCCCAATAGTTCGAACCTCCTTCCGCTGCTGTTATCAGTAGGTCTGAACAAACACTCAAAGAGTGTTTGACCTGTTCCTCAACAACGCGTAACAGGTCCGGCGGCAGGTGGCCTTCGGGTTTCTTCACTTTACCGTTCTCGTCGAATTTCGGGTCGATGACCTTCAAATCGTTGTTGTCGCAAACGGCGTCATAGAAGGGTTGATTAGCCATCCCGCAAGCACTCCACGTCCAATTGCTGACGTATTCGACGTCAGCCAGTCCATCGGCAATGGCGCGGAGTTGTTCTTGCTCACTGCCGCGAAACGGGTTAACGCGAAGATTAAAATCTTGCGGGTCGATGTCATACCCGATGGCTGTCAGATTAAACCCAAGGGCTTCGACAGTTTCGAGTGCCTCGGACAGAACCAATCGCGCCGCGAGGCGTCGGGTCGCCTCATCGGGTAACTGAGGGATGAAGGCGATAGGTTGTTTGGCTTTCGCCATGAATTGCTGGACACGTACTTGATTATTGTTCATGTTATTCTCCACGGTTCTTGTTAATGGTTGTTACTTTGTATCCGTCGGCTGGAAGACCAAAAGATTTTCTTTTAGGCAGGCGAGGGCCACGTTCCTGAAAACCTTTGTGACAGGCGAGCGAGCATCGCTCGATACTGGCGATGTAGGCTTGTATCGCGTTGATCGTGGCGTTATCGGGGTGGCCGAACGAACCACGCCAAACGACCTCGAACAGCGCGACAATGGACTCGGACCGATGAACCATAACAATGTTTAGGTTCGCGGCCCGCGTTCCTTTCGGCACACCTGCGGCCAGCTTTTCGACCAATCCCACTAAGGGCTTTTGTTCTGGGTACGTGGCCAAAGCGTAGGTGCAAAACGCTTTAATCTGGGGCGCTTTCTCCTTGAACTGTTTCGCTTTGATCACGGCCTCGCGCTTAGCCTTGGCTTCGGCACGCTTAGCTTTAGCTTTTTTCGCCCGAAGCGCGTCACGCTGAACCTGAGTTCTTTGCGGGTGTACGGCCGTTTCCGGTTGCGCCTTGCGCTCTTTGACGTCGCGAGCTATCTTAGCTCTGAGCGCCTTCTGTGCCTTTCTCCACTCTTCGTTAGTCTTCATGGCGAATCCTTTTGTAACGCGCGTTCTTTGGCACCCCGTATGCCGACAACTCTTTGTACTCGAACTGTACTCGCATCCCAACATCGAAGAAATCGCCGGAGAAGTCAGATGGCGCGTCAACGCCAGGATGTTCCTCGGCCCATGTTTCCATAGCTCCTGTCTCAAACTCGCGGAGTGGCGCATCCATACCGGAAACGTCCAAACGCTTGCCGCCCCAGTCCAAGATCAGCGAACCGATTTTGCCAAGAGTGCGTCCCTCCTTACCGACTTTACCCGTTTTGAAACCTTTGAGTATTCCCTCGGAAGTGTGGATAGGAACGATCTTGAAAGCGTTCTTCGCAAGGTGAGGCGTCCAGAAGTTACTGCGGGCTTTAAGGACGATGCCCTCTCCGCCGGAATCAGTTACCTCTTTGAAGAACTGTCTCATCAACCCTGTCGAGAACAACAAACGTTGATCAACGCATGTCGGCCAGCGGTCCGCGAGCCACTTCGCACGTTCCTCAAAGTCGAGATGTTCTGCAATGCACGCCACTTCCCCGAAGATCAGGTCCACAGCATTTCCGTCGAACATTGTGTTGTAGTTGCGGTAGGAGACTTTTCCTGGTCCGAGCATTTCAAGAACGTGTGGCGCGTCGAAGGCGACAAGTTTAACGCCCTGCCATTCGTGGCCTACGGGTGTTTGCTTTCGAGCGATCCCGACAAGCTTCTCAAATAACCCGCGTCCGAGGTACAACTCACCTTCCACGAAGACTTTCGGCAATGCGTCGAGCCAGTAATCGGGAGCGTACACAGGGTGTCCGTCTTTCGTCCAGAGGCCCGTCGAGACTTGCTTCTTAACGAAGCGATCGTCTTTCTCGGTGTTGGCCCACGGCACGTCAGCTTTTGGTTGGCCTCGTGTGACGCCGCCGTCCCAGAAGACTCTGATACCGTCCAGTTTCTCGCTGACTAAGTAGCCAGCGGCCATGGACATCGTTTCTTTGCCGTATCCAATTTTTTGAAGTAGTTGTCGTTTAGCCATTATCTTTACCTGCTTTCGTAAGACGCTCTACGGCGTCTTCGGTTACATTGAGTTGGTCCGCCAGCGTTTTGATTGAGCCGCCGTACATCTGGGCGTACTGGAAGCGCTTCCAGTCTTGGTAGCGTCTCCGCGGCCCGTAGCGCCGGTCTTGAAGAAACCGCCATAACAATGTTAGGGCGGTTGTGATGCTGTAAACGAGCAGAAGCATAAAACAAATTACTTCGTGCCGCGTTACAACGTGGTTAGTCTCAGTCAGTAGCCATTCAAGCATCTCGTGTCCTTGGTTGAGGGTGAAATACCATTATACCACATCTGAGTTATTTGTCAAGTGGCGCGTAAGAGTCGTTTAACTTTCGCGACAATCTCTTCGCGCGCCTCATGTGTGAGTTGCGGGTCGCGCGCCTGTTTCTTAAGGTCACGTAACACGCGACGCTTTTTCTTTGAAATCCGAAGTCGTTTCACAGGTTGACCGTTTTCGTCGATGCGAAGAATCGAACCTGTCTTGTGGTGTTTACCGTAGTGCATTGTGTTCTCCAAAAAGGGGCGGCGACCTAAACAATGTTTAGGTCGCCTAGTTGTTTAACCGACTTGAAACGGCTCAGGACCGTCCGGCATGTCGTCTTCCGGCATGTCGTCTTCCAGTTCCGGCATGTCGTCTTCCGGCGCGCGGTCCTGCAAGGTACCGGCTTCGGCGATAATCGCGTCGAGGTCCGACAGGATACTGGTATCCAGTGACGGATGACTGGCGCGGGCGGCACGTACTTTTTCGCGTACGTTTTCGAGGGCTTGCAAGATGTTCATACTTGCTCCTTGGTTGGTTGTTACTTCAACAGCTTCGTGCTGTTAAAAGAGGGACACTTCGACGAGTTCGTGTAACAGTTTCGCTTTTACTTTCATCGTACAATATCCAAGTGTTTAGCTGCGCGGGTGATTCCTGTGTAGAGCCACTTCCTCGCGTTATCGCGGAAGCAGAAACTCTCATCGACGAGTAGGACACTATCCCACTCCGAACCTTGGGCCTTGTGGACCGTAATCGCATTTGAGAAGTAGAAGAACGCCGCTCCTTTGTTGAGCAGGTGATCTGATTTCTGCCACGTAATTTTCTCGAACAGAACCTTCGGGTCGTAGTCCACGGTAATAGGCTCGGCATCGTCCTCGGAAGCGACGAGCAGTTGCTCACCCCTGACTCCGAGAACGTGCCACATCGTACCGTTCATGATACCGAGGTCGTGATTGTTGCGAATACAGATCAGACGCTCGCCAACTTCGACACGATTGCCTGGTAGACCTTGGCGCTTACGTTCCGACTGGATAATAGCTTTACGCGTATTATTTCGACCGACGAGGACGACATCGTAATCTTCGTAGTTAACATCACGATGATTCACAGTCGTCGGAACGTGTAACCCGTTCCGCGCTCTCGTCGCCATTTCGAGGATCGGGGAACCCTCTGCTTGACGGTGAATCTCCGTGAGCTGATAATCAGGATTCTTCTGCAACTCAGACAGACTGTCTTTAATCGGGGGCAATTGGTGTGGATCGCCGAGGACCAAGATACGGTTTGCTGCGCGTTTAAGGTCAGCAACGATCCGCGCTCCGACCATACCGCCCTCATCGACGACAGTAAGCGGCACTTTACTCAAAGGCGATTTGTCATTGAACACGTATGTTGGCGGTCGGCCAGGAGGTGAAACGCATTTGTAAATGGCTCGATGGATCGTGTGCGTCGGATGCCCAGACTTCTCCTTCAAGACCTGTGCGCCTTTACCGGTGTAAACCACTTGGACAAAAGGGACACCCAATGTCTCAAGAATGGCATACGAAAGGAACGACTTACCGGAACCGGCAGGTCCAAACAGTTTAAAAATCTGCTTGTCACCCTTGTACCACGCTTCAATGGCCGCGATAGCACCTTGTTGTTCAACTGTTAGTTCGATCATTTCCGTTCTCCTTTTGGTAGGAAGTATTCAAACAAGGGACAAGTCGCGGACCCTCGTACGTCCACAGGTTCAGCGTAAACGTGGCAAGTGTAGTAGGCTTGACGATCACGCTCAATGTGAACAACACTGTGTTTACAGTTCTCGCAAATCTTATCAGGGTCGCTCATAGTATTAACTTCTTTGTGCTGAAACCTGCGGCCCCTTTATGGCCTCCGCCTCCGTAGTTGTCGGCAATAAAACCGCAATCGACGCCAATGTTATTTGAACGGATACTGTACTTCCAAGAGTCTCGCTCCGCGTTCCAATAGTAAGCGATACAGATTTCATAGTTATCCCGCACCGACTCAAACATATACGAGTCCACTAATGGCGTGTTGATGGCTAGCGCGTCCAGATTCTGGAAATTTACAGCGTAACCGTAAGCAGCAATTAACGCCCTATACTGTTGAAGGTTGTAGTTCACCAGATTTCTACCCTTGGCGACAAAATCAGAATCCACAGGAGCGCGGAGCCATCCGAGAAAGCTGTCAGAATGGACAAGCTGTTCAGCCGTTAAGCATCCCCACATTCTATTGGCTTGTGTTTGGTGGCCCAGAACGTAGTTACCTGAGCCGAGCTTCCAAGTGTCGTAGTCTGAAAGCCACTCTAAGTTTGTGTGCCCTGTTAAGAGCATACCCTCAATTTCAGCTAACCCGTAGCAAGCTGCGTCATCAGGCGAATAGTGAACAATGCCTCTGAGCTTACGAATTTGCTCACCAAGCTTTAAGAACGCACATTTATGGTGATCGACCCAGTGGAAGCGACTACCATAAATAGCCGCGAGGTCAAGCATCATATCGTCTGGAAGGCAGGTATCACAAATCCAAAGCTCTTGGTAGCCCGTTAGCCCGCTGAGTAATGGAAGCTTATCGCCATAATTGTAAGGCAAGGTTTGGCAACCCATTTCTCGTAGCAACGCGCCGCAAGCTTTACCGTCGAAATCTGTCCTGTCGTAAATGCCGAGTTTCATAGCGTCACCAACCAATTTAGAAGTGCGTGTGCATCGTTGACCACAGTTTCAGGGATGATATTCATTGAGAGCAAACGCTCACCTTTAAACTCATTGTAGTCGAAGCCGATGACTTCGTACCCTTGCTGGTGAAGGATGGCTCCGCAAGCGAGGCCGTCGTTGTCGGCACTGTGGTAGATACCAATTTTACTCATTTCATTCCCCTTAACACCCATTCGAGAATGGTGTGTGCGTCTTTAATTACTTGTTCAGGTATGATGTTCCGCGGAGCAAGGCCGCTTTCGGCGTACTCGGGATAGTCCCACCCAAACATTGTTGTGGTGTGTCGTTTGTCGAGTTTCGTCAACTCGCGGGTCATCGGTATTGCGACCGCGGCCCGCAGAACTGGGGCATCGAGCGTCAAGTACAAACACCAAAAATCCAACCCACTCGGACGTGTGGTTGAAGTGATCGTGATTGTGACATTGTCGCAAAGGTGGCTTCGCACCTCGCGCTGGTCAATCCAGTGATTTTGCTGGATGAAGTTTAGTTTCGTTTCCATTTTGTTCTCCTTGGTGAAATACCATTATAGCACATCTGAGTTATTTGTCAAGCGGCACCTAAACATTGTTTGGGTCGCTCTTTGGCCACTTGCCCAACCGACAAGTTTCTGTGGATAGTGTCTTTTTGAGGTTGAGATAACACCCGCAAAGCCGACAAGTAACGTCAGCGGCTTGAAAGTTCTCGCACTGTTCGCAAATGGCTAATCGCCGATCGCGTTCGTCCAAATCGACAAGGACTTTGTCCCCATCAACGAGGCACACCGCGACACGAGAACCTGCTGCGATAGCGCTTCTAACTTTCGCCAAAAAATCTGGCTCTGATCTTTTTGTTGAATCGGAAGGTATTGAATCGGGCATGAAGGTCCACTCTTATTGCTCGGATGTGGCGTGTTGTGTATCCCAACATTTTGGCTATGTCGTCATCGGAAATCTCTTGCCGACGGTACTTAATGATTTGCTTTTCCAAAGCGGTCAGGTGCATCTTGCTCAAACAAAATTCGTAGAACTCGACAACCTCCTGACTGGCATCGCTTGTGCCGAAAAGAGCGAGGGCCACCGTGTGTTCAACAGTCGTTTGCCCGTAATCTTTGTTCTTGTCCTGAAAGGACCGCGGAACGTGTACCACCTTATTACCCTTCACGGCATTGCGAATCATTCCTTCGATCGCCTTTTTCACTTGCGCGATAGGGTTATCGTGTTTGATGTTATTTGCCGTGTAGGTGAGAGCGTACAGTCCTTCGGATTCGATTTCGGCGCAGCGGTAAGGATACTTTGAACACCATGCCGCAATGATTCTCCGCGCCATCGGTTCGAGAAAGATTATAAGTTCCTTAATATGAACTTCGTTTCCGTATCGAAGCTCTCTAGTGCATATTGTGTTTGGCAATTCAAGCCGTGTTGGGGTACCCATTTCGTAATCTCCTTGTGCGTTGGAAGCATGAGCGCTTCAATAATCGTGTAGTCGTTAAAATCCACTTCTTCACCTTTGGCGGGGTCAACAAGCGTTTTGGTTTCTCCGTCCCACGCGAGAGCGTGGTGGAGCGTGATATCTGTTTTGAGAACCGTGAGAATGGCTCGTGTGTACCCAAACATTGTTAGGGCGGCGACATTTAAAAAAGACTCGTTCTTTCCGTCAAAGGATGAAACGTGCGCGAGAATAGGTAAACGCCCATTCTCAACGACAGCAGTGTAAAATTCCTCGGGCACGAAGCCTTTGCGTTTATCGCCTAGACCGGTGTGCGTGAGGTAGCGGTACAAAGTGTCTGGTTCCACGTCAAGGGCCATCCCAAGAGCGTAAACCAGACAATTGTACGGATTGTCCTGTTTCAGTTTCTTCATACCAAGTACCTCGCCCAGTTGCCTGGCCGGAAGAGTTTATCGTACTCTTCCTGTTCGGGTCCTGTTAGTACATAAATCTGGATATGTGCCGCGGACCAGTGGGGGAAAGTTTCGAGCTGTGCGCTGGTGAACAGACTTCGTTTACCTGTGCGCTTCGGGTCCTTAACTTCGATCCAACGCGCGCCATGTCTTTTATGGACCGCGTACAGGTCAGGTATCCCACGCAGCGCGAAACTGGCGTGCATTACCGTCACGTACCAATCGCGCGCTTTGAGCATTTTGATAATGCGCTTTTGTACGAGTGCTTCGGGATTTTCTCGGATACGGTCTGTTTTAATTCCCGGCATTTTGTGACTCCTGTGCTTCTGCGAGAGCGAGAAGAGAGATAATGCGTTTCGCGTCGACCGCGCCTTGTTGCAGTTGCAAACCCAATTCCGTGAAAGCGTATTTTGCCGTATACCCTGGGTCATTCAGGCGCGCAATGAGGTTGAACTCTGATTCATCTTTAGGCGTAAAAGCACACTCTCGCAAGACAGCTTGAATGTTTCGTTTACATAACTTCGTTTGATTTAACATTATCGTTTCCTCTTTGGTTGCTTTAACGTGGGGCGTACTTGCCACACTAAGTCTAAAAATCTTTTTCGTTTTGCTGAGGGTCCTCGGCGGTACTTGGTTATTGCCTCAACGAACTGGGGTAGCCAGTCCTCTACGCGTTTTAACTGAGGGTCACTTTGACAGCGGAGCGCGAAACAAAAAGCGTCGAACTCGTGCTCATCACCGCTAAAGGACGCTCTTGTGCCTTGGAGCGTGTCGTAAGCCTTGTTTATTCTACATGGTCGATCCATACTAAACCTTCTAAGGCTTTCGCCATTTGTTCTTTTGACATGTCGCTGTAATATGTTACGCCGGTTTGCTTGCAGAGGTCCCTTAACTTACCCGTTGAACACAGTGACAAATCTCTTGTTATTAAGTAAACCAGATTCTTTAAGCCAGCCAGATCACTGTCGGCAATGAGCGTCAATGCGCGGCGGTACGTGTTGCCGCCAGAAGGGTGCCTACGGCACTCGGTCATGAACGCCATGAAGGTATCTGTTTTAACGAAGCGTTCCACGCGCCGTGCGTCGGACGCCCTAGATTTCGCCCGACTAATAATCTTCTCGTAATCAATGCTCACGACTTACCTGCCCACGACTTTAGTTGTTTGTCCCAAGTCATTTCGAGCATCGGCACGAGTGACTTGTGTTCTTCAATGAAATCGTCAACAATGTTGGCGCACTCTACCACAACATTGTTTAGGCAAGGGTTCATAATCTCGTCGTGAACGTTTAGTGGTTGTACGGCCCACGTTGAGATTCCAACGGGTTGGACACACCACAACCGACATTGGAGGTCCTTCGTCATGTGTGCGCCAGGACTTTGGATAAGGTGGTTGGCGGCAGCCCTCATGTTTTGGCCTTGAATGTTAAAAGCCGCCGCAAAGAGCGCGGACCTTACGGCGTTCCCGATTTTCTGTTCTCTATCTCGTCGGGTTATTTTAACTTTCAGGCTTAGCCACGATTTAGGTGGGTCTTCCGCCAACGCAAAAAGTGTCTTACAGACGCGGTTCTCAACGTCGAAGAAACGTTTGAAACCAAACATGCTCTCGACATATTCTTTGGGGTCTTTCCAAACGACAGGTGTGCCGAGGCCGTTCGGTTGTGTCATCGAACAGTAATCGCTACGGATTCCGTCTTGGAAGTCTTTAACTCCAACGAATCTGTCTTGGAAAGACTGCATCGCCGCGAGGGCCACGTCCTCTGGAATACCGATACGCTCTTGCAACGTGTTCTCGTTACCGCCATAGAGTTGAGCAAAGACGCCACGTTTACCATTTGTGTAAAGGTCAGGTTCTTGGCCCTTAGATTCCATAATTTCGCGGTACGTCTTATCGGGGTAGAGTGCTTCAGCAAACAGTGCGTGTAGTTTTGCTACTATTTTGCCGGTACCCTCGCAGAAAGAACACCCGCCGCCGAAGCAATCGGGGCACTCCATACCCTCTGTTAACGCTTTACGCAACTCAGGATCACCATAAACAGCTTCTGCGATTGCTACCTCGAAGGAATCGAAGTCGCCACCTGTCAGGAGCATGTCGTCCCACGCCAACGGGAACGATGAACGTACCTCTTTTGTGGACTTGATACCCTGAGCGTTGAGTCCGTCGGAACCAGACATCCTATCGGATTTAGCGCCAATGACGCGGAACGAAGCATGGAAACGACCGGCTTGAATGATCTTGTCAAACAACTCAACTTCCTTTTGCGCTGACCGCGCTTCGAGGACCTCAGCAGCTTTCTCACCGGCCACACCGCCCCATTCGGCGATTTCTTCGAGAATGACGCGCTTGGTACTGTCCCCGATGACAGCTAATTGGGCTTCTTCAAGGTGCGGAAAGATGTAATCTTTCACTTTACGCGGGGCGGTAGGCGCAGACATCTTCTTCTTAACCGCGAGGACTCTCATTTGTCTGAGGCGCTCCACGTCAACATTGTAACCCCGCCAGCGACAAACAGCTACCATGTTGGCTAACATGCTGTTAGTGTCATTGACTTGCGGCCGACCAAGATGCTCCCAGATACCTCTGGTGTACTCGGGATCAAGTTCAGCGTACTTTCTAGCCCTGTCGTTATGTTGCCAATGGTGGATGTGGTGTTTAATGACCGCGGGCCATGTACCGCGCCAATCGTCAGGACCAGGTGTTGGCCCGTCCAAGTAACTGGTTTGTGCGCAAGGTGCGAAACCAGCTTCGACAGGACGGTACTCTTTGGGTACTTCGATGTCGGAGAACTTCATTACCTCAGAGACGTCCACCAAACCGGCTTCGACCGCTAAAGCCTTCAACGCCTTACTAGGTGCGAAGGGACAAACGATGTCAACAAGGTCAGGGATCACGTCACCAAAATCGTCTTTAACGTCACCCAGTCGCCAAATAGGAAACTTGTTCTTGCGTCGAGCGAAGTAGATGTCGGAGAACTTAATGCGTTCTTCAAGCTCACCCACAAGGCGCTCTGCCAACAACCGCGGCACGCGTCTGATTCTAATGTCCTTACGATTCATCATCGCTTGGTACTTCGTTTGCTGGGCGACGAGCATCAAGTCAACGACACCCTTCAAGCGCCATGTTTTCGGATAGTCTCTCGCCGCCATCTCACAAAGGGCGAACTCGTCGATGTGATCAGCTACCACAACATTGTTATGGCCATATCGTTCGATGAACACTTGGGCCGTGGTCCAGAATTTGTAGAGGTGGAAAATATCAAACGTTGCGTTAAAAAGACAGCTATCGCTGTGGACGATATCGACAATCGTATCGTTCACTACGTCGAGCTTTTCGTTGAATAGCTCCACAAGCACAGAAGGCCCGTCATCTATTGCGTATTGCAATAGAACGGGCATTCCGTGAAAACCACATGTTTCTGTGTCCCAAAAGTGCATACGCCTATTATACCATCTTTTTGAGATTTGTCAAGCGGGCGGTACTCATCGCCAACTGTTTGACGAATGGGATCGCGACGAACTTATCTTTTGCGCTGTTGTCGAAAACAGTGTGACAATCCTTCGGATGTAGCGATGTCTCGCTGCGATGCCCGTCACCAAGCACTCCGCCGAGGACACCAACGGTTTGTCCTGCTTCGTATTTGAGGACCAACGCTTCCTCATTCTCGAAACGCATGTCGTCAATAATTACGACCTGCGCTCGCGATTCGCGAATCTTGTGGCGCATTATCTTGGTCCAGAAGTTCACGTCCACGGTGTCGCGAAAGAACTCGGTGCCGATAATCTGCAACGCGATACGAAGCTTACCTTTAGCGTCCGGTTCGCTCAACGTGGCGAACTTGTCGTGGATGAAGACTAGGAGGCGATCCGTTGTGTTTTCATCCAGCTCAAAAGTTTCGGCCCACCGGCGAATATAGTCGTCGCGGACCATAACATTGTTTAGGTGGCACGCCCCGTTAACCAGGAGTTTCAAGGGCGTCGCAAAGCTCACCACACGCGCGGGCATGTTGTGTGTGTTCGTTAATAAATAGGCCAGTTCTGTAGAAAGAAAGGATTTACCGCTTTCTTTCGCACCATTAAACGCGATCACATTTTTCATATTCTTCAATGCCCCTGTATGTGATGTTAAACATCTTTGCTTGCTCTTCGATTTCCTTTTCCAGCGCCGCGTAAGTAACGTTACCGCTTGCCCACTGCAACGCCATCACTTCGATGGACGTACCGAACATGTGATAAAGATAGTCACGCACGCGCTCCATATCGCTTTGCGTGCGCGCTTTGCCCTTCGAGACGCGTGGCATCTTCTTCTGGTGTCTTTTCAGATGCACTTTAATGTCCGATGCTTTCTCGGCGCGCTCTTTATAAAGCCGGACGTAATTGTATTGCATTTCTTCGGAGAGACCCTCAATGACTTTTACCTGTTTGAGCGTCAGCGCTCCGGTTGCCACATCTTCCTGAATGGGGTCAGGAAGACTTAGGATACTCAGGCGCGAGTAAACCCATTGCGGGGATCGCGAGATAGCTTCAGCCATTTCCTCGGGAGTGTAACCGGTGTCCGCGAAGCGTCGAAGAGTGATCGCTTCTTCCAGAGGATTTAGGTCTTTGCGCTCAAGATTTTCCGTAAGGTTAATCTTAATGATTTCCGCGTCCGTGAGCCCCTCGTACACGACACAGGTTACTTCCGGCCATTTCAAGTGTTCGATAGCCCTCATGCGGCGGAAACCGGCGATAACCTGATACTGCCCGTTTTCGCGGGCTACAACGGCTGGAAGCTGAATCAGACCTTGTTCTGCAATGTTTTGAGCCAAGGCCGAGTAGTCGGAGTAACCGATCTTGCTCCGCGAGTTTATACTCTCATCCACGAAAATTGAGGATAAGGGAATGCTTTTTGTTTTATGTTCTGTCACTGTCTTTCTCCAAAGCGGCTGTAATGTCGCCCATAGACATTCGTTGCAGGTCGCGCTTTTTCTGTAGGTTGTCGAGGATGAGTTGATCGGTTTCCAAACACGTAATGTCGATGATCGTCGCTCCGCGTTTCAAGTCCATGCCTGTCCGGTGGATACGATCTTCCGACTGAATACGATTCTCCGCTTGAAAATCGTTAGAGTAGTAAATCGCCACTGGTGACGCCGTGAGGGTTAAACCCATGCCTCCAGACTGCGGGTGCAGAATGATGGCACACTTTTGCCGCAAGCGATCGGGCGATTGGAAATCCAAAAGGGCGTCTTCCGGCAGGATACGATCCGTGTATGACGCTTTCCAACCGCGACCATCGACACGAATTGTTTCCCAACCCTCGCGGTCACAGACGGCGACACATTTGTCGATGGACGCTTTGAAACCCGCAAAGATTACCACGCGACCTACGCCGTCGAACTCTTCGAGAAGTTCAGCAAGGACTTTCTCTTTCGGTCCTTCGATGTTCTTGGTCACAGGTTTGTACTTGGGAACCTGGCCTGAACCATTGCAGGTGTCGCACGTTGCTTCAACCACCCTAACAATGTTTGGGTCGTCGGGGTCGCCTTCGAGAACATGCTCTTGCCGAACCTCATCCCACCAAAAGTCGTACTGACCATTGCCTTCGCAGGTTTGGCAGGTGGTTGTTCCGTCTTGTTCTTTGTCGTAGAGGAAGCCGTCACTAAGCTCACGGAGTTTAGCCAAGGCCGTGATCGTGCGTTTCTCAGTCGCTTTAATAAGGTCCGCGGCCCGCTTATAAGCGAGCGGAATCTCGCAATGGACGCGCCGATAAACCTTGTCTGGCAAATCGAGACAGTCTTTCTTCCACTTAACAAGAGTCAACCCCTTCATGCGCTGATAAAGGAGGTCAACTTCATTGACGCCCCTCACGAACTGATGGGTTTTACCCAAAGGGTCCTTGGTCCGCTTGATGCGCTCGCGTTCCAATTTAAGCCGGTCGATTGTTTCTTTGCACTCGACACGTTTATCAAGGTCGCCCGCTTTAATTGCCGCTTTCATCGCTAACGCGGCTGCTTGCAGTTTAGATTGGACCGCTTGTTCACACGCTCGTAGCGAGTGCGCTAAATCGTTCTCATGCTTACCGCACTCGGAACAAACATCATCGCTGTCTTTCCACGCGACGAGTTTCGGATAAGTTTGTCCGCCAACACCCTCGCACTGCTCAAAGTGAGCCAAGCGGTATTGAAGAGTGTTTGCCGAACCTTCCAGTAGAAAGCCAGGGCAAGCAACCTCAGTCTGGTTCCACCAATCGACAGGGCTTTTTGGTGCGGGTGTTCCCGACATCAGAATTACGTACCCGTCGTGGTCGTCTCTGATTGCGTTTGCGAGAGCTAAAGCGTACTGTGAGCGTTTCGCTGTTTCCGTTTTGAGCTTCGACGATTCGTCAAAAATAACGCCTTCTGGGACGTACTCGGGATGTTCTTTGACACGCTTAACCATGCCCTCGTAAGTCATAAAGGTCGGTTTGATCTGAGCGTCCCACTTACGGAAGTCTAGTTTGACGGCTGCGACCGCGGACTTCGGACCGACCCACCACCACTCGCGCTTACCGCTACGTTCCATCAGCTCGATACCGGCTAACGTTTTACCTGTTCCCATTTCCGCGGCCCAGATTACGCGCTTGGCGCTCAGACCGTGCTTAACCAAATCTTTTTGGTGGTCGAAGAGTGGGCGAGAAAAAGTCACCACAACATTGTTTGGGTCCGCGTCGTAGTCGCCGAAAACATCTTCGCCAATAAAACGGCGAAGATTGAAATTGTTACGTTGGCACACTGGTGCGCGCCAAGTCTTTGTGTCCCAATCAAAACGACGATTCTTCAGCGTTTTGACTTTATCTTTGATAACGTTATTGAAGCCGAATGCCAAGATATACATTCCGTTAACGACTTCAATTTCGACGGGTACGAGCGCAAACCGGCGCTTACCTTTGTAGGCCGGTTGCGGTAGTTTAAATTTATAGATACCCGCTGTGAGCGGTTCATACATGCAAGACATTTTGGAACCCCGCTGAAAGAAAAGTTTTACGTATTTTTCTCGAAAGGTCAGAATCCACTTCGAGAATAAACGATTTAAAAAGTGCCAGACTCGCGGAAAGGAGATACTTGTCAGGAAACGTTGAGACAAGTACACCCCTCCGATTTAGAATAATTACGCTCTCATCTGTAACGTCTTCAAAATCGGCCGATAACGCAACAGACATATGCACAAGGAGGTCGGCGTCATTTGCTTTAAAGTATCGTTCCAACGAGTCTGGCATACCAAAATCTAAATGGCGTTTGGTACACCAACCCCTGTAATCACCAAGTACGCGTGGTGTTACCGTGTTGAAAACAGGGGTTAGTGCAATTTGGATCACTCTACGCGTCCACCAGTTTCCGCAGATGCGGTTTCTTCTTCAACGATTTCAGGACCCTGTGCTTTGCGGGACATGAAGGTGTTGATTTCTTTCTCGCACTCTTCGAGGGACGGGAGAGGCATTTCGGAATCGGTGCCGTTGATCACCGGAACGTGATAACTGAAGTCCGGTTTCTCGATCAGCTCGACGCCGAAAGCAACGGGTTCCTGCACGAAGTCCAGCAGGGTTTCTGCCGCCACACGCAGGGACGGCGATCCGCAGAACAGTGAAACGAACTCCTTACGGGCGGGAAGCCAGACGAGGAAATCGACACCGTAGTGGAGATTCTGGTTGGTGCGTTCCGCATCGGAACGCGCTTTGATGTTCTGGTACGTTTCGCTGTTGTTGTCAAAATCGACAACGAAAGTGCCGCCGCTGCTGTCCGTCGCTTTCGGAATGAAGGCGACGACAAAAGCCAGGACTTTCTCGCCAAGGTCTTGGACCGTGGAGCTTTTTGCGTACGCCCAGTTGCCGACAGGCATTTTCTGTTTCTTCGCGAGGTCGGAAGAACCGGAGACAATACGCATCTGTCCGAGGAAACTACCCCCGAGCAAACCGGCTTCGGCCAATTCTGTTTTGTCTTGTTTCTTCGGCGCGAGACCATTCTTCAGTGCTTGTAAGTCATTCATAATCTTATTTCTCGTTCTTGGTTCTTGTTTATTGGTTCGATAGACCTAAACAATGTTGTGGTCGCCCGCAACATTGTTTAGAAACCCTATTGTAACACAACAGGGAAATTTGTCAAACGGCGGCGCTAACGGCACCGCCGTTTGACGCAGGACGATTAGCCCTCAGCGTCCGCCGCGGCTGCTTTCGCTGCGCGAATTTCGTCAAGCTCTTTCTGGAGCTTGGCTTCTTTCTTCGCAGCGTTGCCAGCCGTACGTGCGGCAGCTTTCGCTTTCTTGTCTTCTTCGCGCTTGTCCCAGTCCGCTTTCTGGCCTTCGACAGATTCCTTGTCGAGGTTCAGAATCCATGCGAGAGCGGCAATCGCTCCTTCCTGCGGGCTGGAGGCACCGGCGGCGGCGCAAATGGTTCCGATTTCAGCCGGAGTGTCCATTGCAGTCTTAACGTCGACGATTTTCCGCAGACGTGCCACGGGTTCGAACACGACGGGTTCGTTGCTTTTCTGTTCGCGCAACGCCTGTTGGATTTCGCGCTTGCGATCCGAGACACGAGCGAGGAACGCATCGTTGTCTTCGCCTTCGGAAGTCCCGAACAGTTCGATCTGTTCGGCTTCGGGAAGCTCTGCCAAAGCTTGCGCTTTGCTCAGAGTCATTTCGTCGTTGTCGAGCTTGCCTTTCAGCGACTCAGCCAACTTGTTCAACTTCAAGCGCTGCTTGATGAAGGACGCGGGGCAACCCAGGCGAGTGGCCAACTGGTTTTCGGTCCAGTTCTGATTGGCGTCGAGGAGGGCTTTGATCCCGCGAGCATACTCAGCAGGTTTGGTTTCGACGCGTGCCAAGTTGGCGAGCATCGAACGGATGAGAAGAGTTTCTTCGTCCGTTTGTTCGCCGACGAGAGCTTCGATGGTGGTCCACCCGAGTTCACGAGCGCCGTAAACACGGTGCATTCCGTCAACGATGCGGAAGCCTTCGAAGTCGATCTTCTCGGGGTCTTCTTCGTTGTACTTGACGTAACGCTCAACGTTGATCGGGTTGAGCAGACCGTCTTCACGCAGGGTGTCGACGATGCCTTTGAAGTAGGTGCTGTCGGTATCGACGTCCCGCAACTTGATCCGCGGTTCTTTGATGAGGTCGAGGTCGATGGTGAGTTGTTCACGTTTGGTTGACATATTCTTGTCTCCTGTTTGCCTAAACAATGTTTAGGTCTTGTATTTGCGGTTGCAGTTAACTGTAACGACAGCCTAGTTGCTGTCAGCGTATAGAACTATAAACGAAATGAGGAAAGTGCGGAAATGGGCTGTGAGGGACTTTTCTCGCGCGGGCGCGTGCGCTACACGGGCGCGTTATTTTAATGATCACGCGCGAGATTTTCCATGATAGAAAATAAAATATTTTTTCTATCATAGAAAATTTCAAAGTTTATCCATTTACTGGTTGGTTTGATTAAAATATGGATGTCATACAAAAATCGTACCTCTAAAAGAGCACGTGCCGATTTAGGCATAAATAAACCAGTAAATGACTAAACTTCCGAATTAACGCTAAACTGTTTATAGTTGTATAGTTACGTCTACTTTAAAGAATAGGAGTTAATAATCTTTTAAAAGAAGTAGTATATAACTACCAACTCTCACCATAACATTGTTTGGGTCCAAATATGTCAAAAAGAACCACCATTATTAAAGCGTTCCTCGAAAAGAGTGCGCGGCACGAGCACCTTAAAGACCTCTTCACGCCGGACATCGAAGTTCAAGTTAACTTCGCACAGGACGGCGGCGACGTGGAACTTAGAACATTTAAAAATAGAAAGATCAAAGATTACACTGACGGCGTACAAACCTGGCCAGCCGTGCTACGCTTGCCGCGCAACTCGATGAGCGATCCGATCGACAACGACGTTGAAATGAACGGTTTTAATTTCGAGGAACACGTTGAAGCTGTAGGGGCAACGGGGTGGGATTGGCGGAACAAGGTTAGTAAGTGGGTAGGATTTGATTTCGACAGTATCGTCGGCCACAAGAAAGAGGGCCTCAGTCCCGAGGAACTTTCTTCTATTGTCACTTCTTTGAAAAGTATTGACTGGGTGACGATTCAGAAATCAACGAGCGGTAACGGGTTGCACATCTACGTTCACCTGCCCGATGTTCCAACCGTCAACCATACGGAGCACGCGGCTCTGGCACGAGCGGTTTTGGGCAAAATGGCAGGAATGTCTGGTCAACCTCTTGAGGGACAAGTGGACGTTTGTGGCGCGGTCCTCTGGCTTTGGCACCGCAAAGGAGACAAACCTCGTTCTTTCGAGATGTTGAAGCAAGGTCATTGTATCCCGCAAAAGGACATCCCTCAGAATTGGCGCGATCACGTTAAAGTGATTAAGGGAACATCCAAACGCACGCGTCCGTCGTACATTCCAGAAAGACAAATTTCCACGTTGGAAGAACTCGTTGGTCAGTATCAACGGTTGAAGCTGGACCCCGAGCACAAAAAGCTCGTTGACTATTTGAACGCTAACGAGTGCATTTGGTGGTGGGAACAAGACATGCACATGCTCGTGACGCACACGCAGTATTTAAAGGAGGCGCACCTCGCGCTAGGTTTTAAAGGATTGTTTGACACAACATCCTCTGGTTCGTCAGAACACAACTGCTTCCTTTTCCCGATGAGAAACGGCGTTTGGTCGGTACGCCGTTACTCGCAAGGCGTTTCGGAGCATCCTTCATGGGATCAGGATAACAGCGGTTGGACACGCTGTTTCTACAATAAGCCCTTGTCCCTCGAAGGCGCTGTCCGCTGTTTTGGCGGCGTAGAGCATCCAAAGGGCGGCTACTATTTTTCTCAAACGGAGTTGGCTGTTAGTGCTTTTCGCGCTCTCGGGATGCCTTTTGACGTACCTGTGCAGATGGCAATGAGAGATGTTCGTGTTCGCGTGAACGCAAAGGGCCAGATTAGCTTGGAGCTCGAAAGGGAGAACAAGGACCGCGGAACGCCTGACGGGTGGATCGGTGAGAAAACAAAGTACGTAAAGGTCGTGGGCCGTGAAACACATCAGGTGAATGACGACACGGAAAATTACGACGATTACATTCGGCACATTTACGCGACAGGCCGCGACTTGGGTTGGTGCATCCAAACTGAGGACGGTTGGCGCGAGGAACCGTTACAACACGTCAAAACGATGTTATTGGGTGACGGCAAGAAAGGCGACGAGGTTAATCGTATTCTCGGAAAAGGGATTGCGTGCGCTTGGGAAATCGTCAATGAGCCTTTCCAACCTGAGTATGTTGGTGATCGTAAATGGAACCGCGATCCAGCTAAACTGAGATTCACGCCAGATAACACGCGAGAAGATTTACGCTTTCCTCACTGGCAAAAGATTCTCGACCACTGTGGACAGAGCATAACTTCTGCCGTGGAAAAAGATACGTGGTGTCAATTGAATGACGTTTCCACAGGTGCCGATTACTTGAAACTGTGGACCGCGAGTTTGTTTCAACAGCCTTTGAAACAGCTCCCTTATCTTTTCATGTTCGGGAACCAGGATTCAGGTAAGAGTAGTTTTCACGAGTCCCTTAACCTGCTACTGTCGAAAGGCTACATGTTGGCTGAAAGAACCCTTCGTAAGAAAGACAGTTTCAACGGTGAGTTAGCGGGACAAGTCCTGTGTGCCGTGGAGGAAGTTGACCTGAGCAAAGAGAAGACAGCCTACGATAAAATCAAATCGCTGGTGACAGATAGAAAAATTGCAATTGAGGCAAAATTCAAACAGGTTTGCGTAATGCCGAACTCGACACACTGGGTACAATGTGCAAATAATGCTAGTTACTGCCCTGTTTTCCCTGGCGACACACGTATCGTGGTTATTGAAGTACCGGACCTAAACCCGACGGAGTTGATTCCAAGGGACGAGTTGATCGAGCACTTGGAAGCTGAGGCAACGGACTTCATCACGCACGTAATGAACCTTGAGATTCCGCCCAGCGGTTCGCGGTTGAATGTGCCTGTGGTCAACACGGACGCGAAGGAAGTTGTTTCTTCCTACAACCAGAATCCTGTGGACACGTTCATCAGTAACCACTGTACCGAGCAGGTCGGCGGTTTGATTAAATTCGCGCAGTTCTACGCACGCTTTACTGCGGGACTTGAGCAGGAGGAACGCGGAGCGTGGAGCAAAGTGAAAGTGAGCAAAGCGTTAAAGGTCAAGTTCCCGTCAGGAGGATTACCGCGCGAGGCCAACAAGAGCTACATTGGAAATATTTGCTGGAATGGCGACAACATAGGCGCACCAGACAACCCGAAAGCGTGGAAGTTGCGCGACGGTAAACTTTATCAGGAGATATAAAATGATCGACGAAGTATATAAGAAATTGAGCGCTGGCGAACGCCGTTCGCTAACGGTCTCGTTCAACCGAGGAAGCAGTCGCGTGGTTACGTGCGACAAGTTCTTCATCGCGGTGAACTCGGACCTTAAAAATTCAACCAAGTATAAAATTAAACAACAACGCGGAAAATGGTCCGCAGGAGTATTGACAGATGGCTAAGTATCCCGAAGTAGGTAAACCAGCACCGAACAAAAAAGCACCGTGGCATTTTCACGGCAGCGTTCCTGTGGCCGTGGACATTGAGTTCACGAACCTCAACCCGCTGTTAGGTGAAATCTTTCAGTTCGCCGCCGTGCCTCTAAACGCGGACTATGAGCGCCGCGAAGACATTCGACCTTTTTACGTGAACATGAAGGTCGAGTGCCTTGAAAACGTTGACTGGAACGGTATTGCGAAAGCGTCTTACAACCGCGGTAAATTTATGGAGATTCAAAGCGTTGGTGTTACGGCTGAAAAGGCGCAGGACATGTTATGTGATTGGGTACAGTCTTTGGAACTGGCCCCAGATCGGCGGCTGTGTCCCATCGCGGCCAATTGGCCAAATGATCGACCCTACATACAAAGTTGGTTGGGCGATGAGCTTTTCCACAATCTTTTTCACCCGTACTACAGGGACATTATTTCTGCCGTGCAGTTTATCAACGACGCATTGGTTTGGCAAGGAGAGCCGCCGGACATCAGACAGTGTTCTGTTGCCGCTCTCGCCCGATTTTTCAACATCTCGAACCCTGGCCACCACGACGCACTTAACGACAGCTTAGTGACCGCGCAGATTTACAAGAGATTGATTGAAACATACAGCCGAGGGATGCGTCCCCGACCATAACAATGTTTAGGTGAACCAAGGAGAAATCATGAAATATCTACACGTCGGCGGACCACACCACGCAACAAGTTCCAAAACGATCCAGAAGGGTTACACGGACATCACTATCCACCTGTTTAATACCCTGCTGGCACCGTCGGGAGCTTTGGAGACACGGATCGTAGTCTATAAAGATTGCGGTAATCACACATTCGTAGACATAATACACACGCTTCTCGCGGCTTTCCCTGATAAGGTGCTGTGATGGGTGTCCTAACTTGTCAGAAGATAGATTGCGAGAACATCATGTGTGACAGGTATTCTTACGAGTACGGTTACATCTGTAACGAGTGCTTCGATGCTCTTATCGAAGAAGGTCCAAGCGTCAACATCTCAGAATGGTTAGCCACTGAGCGTAAAACGAAAATCCCGAAGGTTGATTTGAGAATCCACTTCGACAAAATATTTCCGGTGCAAAGATGAAAGCAAGCGTAAAATGGTACATGCTACTTGACAGGGCAAAGGAAGGATCACCTTTCTGGCGACTACGTACGGCATTTCTTCCGAACATTTGCGTATGCAGATCCCTTGAAAGAGAATCTTGGTCCTATGAGAATACAGGCCATCGGATATACCTACGTTTCTGGTCAGGTTTTAGACTGGAGTACGCGTGGGAGGATTTTAAACACTGTAAGAAAATATACAGGGAGCTTTGCGAAAGATGAAACTAGATTTTGAAGAATTCTTTGTACTGGCTTGGATTATCTTTGTCATTTGTTTTGTTGCGCTCTGTCTCTGTCTCAAGATACCATAACATTGTTATGGTGTAACCCCAGGTGCCGTGTTAGTGGTCGATGTGCTCGCTTCGTCATGTTTTGTTGTGTCGCTCGGGTAATCAATTAAGAAGTAGATCACTTCCCCAGAAATCGCATCGCCGTAAGCGTTGGAGTAAACTGGAGTAACACCTTGGGCGTGTTGCTTATGGCTCCCACCGATGTAATGACTGTTCAGGTCGTCGCGCGAGAACCAGTGCCTCCGGCCAGGGTAGATGTAGGTTAGTTCATCAGTGATGTTGTGTGACGAGGCCACCGTCGCGGGATACCAAAGAGGCGTACCTGTCGCACTGTAATACTGCTCCACGAATTTAAGTTTCGAGGCCCGAGGTTGATCGGCGCGCCAAATAACTTTACACGTCCAATTGGCACCGCCCCAACCTGCGAGCGTGTACGAGAAACTAGGATTCGTGTCGCCACCCACGTCGGGATAATTCTCGTCAGTTATGCTCATGATGGCACCCGTACCCGTAACCGCATCAGGAACATCGTGTAATAACGTTCCAGAGAAACCACTCCAAGCTGAGGCTCCACCAACACTGGTGTACCTCAGCTTAAATTTTGACGTGTAACGTGGGATGTCGTCAACACGAAACTGTTCGTAAACCTTACCCTCGTAACCTGCGGTAAACGACCGAGTACCTAGCGAAGTGTCGTCAGCTTTAAAGAACTCAATCTCTAACGTTTCGGCGTACTCGGGAAGTTCAAAAGTAACGTAAGACGTTTTCGTAGCCCACATTTCCCCTGTTTCGTCCTTTTCTTCCCAGTCGGGGTTAAGCGGCGCGAGGTCGTTGACATAGCGGAACGCGACCGTGTTACTCCAATTACCCCACTGACCAATATCAGTAATGTACGGACGCACTTTTATCTCGTAATCGTGATTGGCTGGCGCAGCCGTTAAAGTAATCAATTTCGTGATAACCTCATCAGGCTCGCCGGTGTACTCTAACGGTGTCTCAGGTACGCTATCTTTAATAACCTGCAACTGGTAGCGGTTAATCGGATTACCACCTGCGTCGTTGGCAGTCAGTCGTCGCCACGTTACGTTGAAGTCGTCACCCGAAACGTACTCAACGTCTTCGAGCACCACTAGCGAGGCAAACGTTCCTGTGTCCCAGTATTTGTCATTCTGTTCATTGGTCCGCGCATCGACGTTCGTTTCAACCGTAACCGTAACGAAGCCCTCAAAATCCAACCCTGTGGACAGAACTCTTCCAGTGATTCCGCCCGTCGGCAGCCCAAAAAGGTACTCCAACCCGTCGAAGGCCACGATGTCATAGACTTCCAACCCCGCGTACGACAGCGGTAATCTCATGGTAACGCGCTTCCACAGGTGGCCGTATTGGAACAACCAGTAATTGAGTCGCGTCGTGACAGTTTCGTTGAGCAGATCGTACCCTAACAATGTTTGGGTGGTTTGCCGATCGCCATAGAGCTCGCGGTTCCTGGTCCACGTTAAGGTGTCGTCGCCCTGCTGGACGATCACGCGGGTAAAGAGTTCGGTTTCGTCCTTGCTCCCAATAGTGAACCCCTCGATGATCGCGTCACCGATGTCGACAGTCGAAGTGGTTGTGGGTGTAGGTTGCCGTAAATCGAAGCCGTAAAGAACATCGTTCTTGAGTAGTAACCCATAAGCGCCGATCCACGCGAGGCGTTCTATTGTTGTTTTATAGTCGGCGTTTTCTGTTGCTTCGATTTCAAACACGTCGCCAACAGTGTTTGACGCGTTGGCGTCCAGTGCCGCGAACGTGGTTGCGTCGTAATCAATATCGTCGAGCGTGTCCACGAGGTCTTGGATATGTTCACTGGGCTTTTTTGCGGTAAAAGACATATCTGCGAGAATCTTAACATCCAGTTGAGCAGTAACTAGACTAATAGTATATATACCACTACTAGGGTTTAGTGCCAATGGTGGGGCTATCTTACCAGTAAACAGTAATAAAGGAGTCTCACCCTCCTTGTACACTTCAATAGTGGCCTTTTTGTATTCCAAGTTAAAGGCGTCGAGCGACTTGTTGCTAATAACTTCAACACTCGTTGAGCCCACAGTAGTTAAAGCCTCTTGTCCGATCAGAGTAGTAATGTCCGCGAAGCCCAGTAAGATGTCATCGGTACTGTCATTACCTTCGGACGTGCAGGTAAGGATAACAGCGTCCGCAGCGTCGTAAACTTTAAACGCGAAGAGGATGTCTTTCGCGAAGTAATCGTTTTGTAAGTAAGCCGGTAACGTGATCATGCCATAATTCCTTGGAATTGAAAAGTAAGTTCGCGATTACATTCTTTCCGCTTATTGACGGAAATCATGCTCAATGTTTGAGGAACGTAACGACCTGTGATAGTTTTCTCGCTACCTTCGTCATCGCCAAAGTGGAGCGTTAGAGCCGCGGGCCGATCTTGAAGGGTCGTGATAAGGAGATTCCGTAAACCTATCAGGTCAGGTCCGATTAACATATCTGTTGTGATCGACACGCGGACCGCACCATCGGTCCGCGATGTCGCATAGAACCTATTAGAGAACGTTTTGGCTACCTGTGATTTCAGAAGCAGTGCGATTTCAAGATTGTTAATCGCTAGAACATTAAAATCAAGGCCGAGGTTAGCGGTACCTTCCTCAGGTAAAACTTCTAATGTGAACTCGGAGCGCTTCACGGCGTCACCGGTACGGCAGGGGTTACGTTGTACTTGGCTCTTGCGAACACTTTAGGCGAAGCGATGGTGTCTGCTGCGGGTGTTCTGCGACCAGCGTTGTGGAAAGCTAGGGCTTGAGCTGCGGAAAGTTCCGAGGTCCACATGGCCATATTGTCCCAAACACAACGGACGCCGCTACAGGCTTGCGACACAATAATGTCGTCTGTGTTTGCACCTAAGCCCGTTCCGGTTGTCGGGGATAGTAGCGCGCCATCCACGTACAACTTGTAGTTAAATGAACTGTCTTGGACCAGCACAAAAGAATGACGGCTCTGTACGGGAAACACCCACTTCGTTATTTCTATGTCCGTTCCAACGTAGAAAGAGAAAGTGGTTTTCGTGCTATCAGAAAAGGTGATAGCAGCCAAAATACCTGGGTCCGTGATCCCTTGGAAACGTAACAGTTCAAGGGTGTTACTAACAACGTCGGTTGCGTTAACTAACCAAAAAGCTGCCGACCACGCGGCGTTACCTAGCCAGTCATCAACACCACTATCGTAAGGTAGCGTTCCAATAGTCTTGTACCAGAAAGTATCGGGGAGCGGTGGAAACGTGTAGCTTGAGTTGTTATAAAACACTCCACGCTCACCAACAGTCGCAGCATCGGCAAACGCAGAAACATACCACCCACTAGCGTCAATGCCCCAAGGCAACACGTTCTGCTCCGTCGCGATGGGATTGTAGTTATTCACCGGTTGTGCGGGGTAATCGTCCTTGTCCATACGATAACCGTACCCAGAAACACTTAACGTGACCTCGAACCGGAAACCGTCAAGGGCGGTTATTGTAATATCTTCGTCGGTGATATAAGCTTCGTCGAGCGCGAGGTAGACGTAAGAGTCGTCAGCTTCTAGGACCACGCTACGCCCCACCATTTGAGGAATCTTGGTCCTGAAACTGTCAAACGTTTCGTACTCAGTGGGTTCCACGCTATCGGGGTTCTCGGGCGCGGGACGTGGTTTACCTACCGTCGTTCCTTGTAGCGTAGTAGTCACAGTCAGGTTGTGCCACTCAGTGTCGACACGTGGCGCGTTGTAGATAGGAACGCGCAACGCATTTTCTTGCGCTTCTTGTTCGATATTGTCATCTAACGCCGGTGTGATTTCCACGTCCGAGAAAGCCATCTTCGTCGGAAGATACATGTTGATGGGTGTTTTGTCTGCCGTGAGATTTGTGTCGATCGTTACTTGACTATTTTCTTCGTCAATAACCGTCACCTCATGTTCGCTGTAACTGCCGTCGGCGTAGTCAATGACAACCTCATCACCAGGGACGAAGAAGTCCCCGCGATTAGGCGGGAATTGCACCACAACATTGTTTAGGTCGATAGTCGCAGCTATAAGGGCCGCGACCCCACTTTTAATTAACAGTGAATCACTCATCCTAACTTCAAAGCTCCCCGTCTAATTACTTTATTCAATTGCTTACCAAGCGCAATGACTTGATTATCAGTATATGCTCCGTTAGCAGGTGCCGCGAGGTTCAAGTGAATGTCCCCTACAACCTGACTGCTATTCGTATTATTGTTAACCGGTGAACGGCCAGCGTTAATTGCCGCCAGTAGAGGCGCGTTCCTACTCGTGGCTTCGCTGTTAACGACATACTCACCAGGAGTTAACATAGCCGGAACGCTGTCCGTGTTACCCGATCCTGGGACTTGGCCACCTTCGTTGAAGAAAGAGGGTCGAACTGACGTCCACTCGCCAGCCGTTCCTGCTTTAGCGATCCCGTTGAAGTAGTCCCCAGAGACTTTTCTGAAACGGGGCACCGTCGCTTCTTGGTGCCGCTTTTGTTCGAGTGAGATTAAAGTTAATCTCGCCATATCCGTGCTCATTCTATTTAGACCGTGCAAGAGCGCGGCATTCGCGCTACGCCCCGCGCCTAGCTCACGCTCGACAAAATTAGATAGACCCTGTTGCACGTTTGATAAGGCGTTGTTAACGACGTCGGGGTTCTTATTTAGCGCACTAATCATACCAAAGTTCTTGCGCGACGCCTCAGCGCGCACAACGAACTCACCAGGAGTTAACCACGCGGGCACGGTGTCGCGATTACCCGCGCCTTTCACTCGACCACCTGTACTAAAGCCAGGAACTTCGCCGCCCTTATTGAAACGGGAAACCGTGTCGTCGAAGCGCGATTTTCCAGTAAACCGGCCGCTGGTGGTTTCGTCTGTTTTAATAACAGTTATTCGAGGATCAATACGCGCGGCCGCAGCAGCACCGCCCTCAAGCTGGGCCTTTAATTCTCTTGCGGCACTGACGGTGTTGTCAAAAGCCGTTGGTAGCTTAGCAGCAGCTTCAAAAGTATTCTCTGTTGCGTCAGTAACTTCGTCAATCGCATTTTTAACAACGGGCGGAAGACCAGCCATTGTTCGCCAGCGGTTAAGTACCTCATCTGTCGCGACGCTGAGGTTTTGCGCCAACTTAACGAGTTTCTCGGGATCGCCCTCTGTTGCTTTGATAGCCTTGTTAATAACAAAGTTTTGGGCAGCGATTGCCGCTGTACTGTTTGTGTAGTCCTTCAATGTTTTGGCGCTTTTTGCCGCACGCTCGAAGAAGCCAGGGAGCGCGTCCAGCTTTTCAGCTTGCGCAACCATGTCTTTTAGTTCTTCTTTCCCTTCTTCGAGGGCTTTCGTCGCCGCCTTACGACTAGGCGCACCTGCCGCAATTAGTGCGATATTGTTACTAGATGCAGCATATACTTTTTCGAGAAGCGCGACACGTGCTTCTGCTTCAGTGATCTGAACATCCCAAGCCGCCCCGAACGCTTCTAGGTCGGCTAACACACCTTCAGTGAGCGGGATGGTTCCTTTGCTCACCATGTCTTGAAACGACTCAACTAGACCTTGAACAGCAGGGGACGTGATTGCCTCAGACCCCTTAAGCGTGCTAGCGATATCCGCGACGGAGTTCGTCAAAGCCGATCGCAGTTTAGTCGTGTTATCGGACAGCGCACCAACTAACTCAGTTTGGCCTTCACTGAAAGAGTTTGTTACTTTGTCAAAAGCGTTCTGTGTTGCGATGGCTACGCGCTCAGCCCCAAGTCGCACTTGTTCTGTGAACTGCGCTTGCAATTCGCGCAAGGCTTGCTGCGCTTCAAGAGTTGGATTCTCCCCAACTATTCGTCGCAGTTCTTCTAGGTTAGCTCTATTCTGTTTGTTGTCGCTAGCTAGCTCTTGTGGCGTGGCGTCGGGAAGAGCTTCACGCGTGCGTGTCAGTTCAGTTTGCGCAGCGTAAAAAGCTTTAAAGGTGGCTTTACGTGCGAGTAGGGCTTCGCGCTCAGCATCGATTCTTTTTTGGATGACGCCAGATATCTCAACCTCTTTAAGTCTTTGTTCTTCCAGCAGAGAGATGACTGCCCGTTTACTTTCCTCTAAGGCATCAAAACCGTAGGCGCCAGGTCCGTCTTTAAAACGCTCTTCTTGCAGCGCAACAATTTCTTGTGCGCGCGTCTTAGCCTGATCCCAGTACTTGCGCGCTTCGTCTAACTCGCCCTTATCGTAGAACTGAATAGCTGTTTCTTTGAGCGCTTGTGCGCGGGCAGTTAACGCGTCAATCTTAGCGTTAACTGTCTGTAAGTCCTCGAACTCAAGCTCGAACGTTAACTTACTCGCTTCGAGCTTAAAGTCAGGTTGTCCGTCTTCGATACTCTTGAGGTCGTCTTTCAGGTCGTCTAACGTCTGGGTGTCTAGCGCCTTTTCCATCGCTTTCAAGGCGCGTGTTGTGTTCTTAGCTGCAGAATCCCACGCCGCTGAAAGAATTTTAGTCGTTTCGAGACTCTTAGCGCGGTAACTAGCCGTGATCTTTAATGCCGATTGCGTGGACGCGATAACAGCTTGTGTGTAAATCACGCGTTGTTCTTTTTCGCGAACGATTGCTTTATTAGTCGCATCTGTAGCCTCGGCTATTAGGCGCGCGTCCCTTAAATTCTGCTTCGCCGCTTCTTGGGACTTATGCTTCATGTAAACATAAGCAGCTCCCGCGCCCACCACTGCGGCGGTTAAGCCGACGATGGAGGTTAAGTACGTTGTTGTCAACGCTTTTAGAACGCTTTGTGCGGCGGCCAACTTTTTCCAAGCTTCCGTGAGTAAGATCGCTTTTTGGGTTAGTTTGACGAAAATCCCTTTCGAGATAAGGGCGGCAAAAGTAATCGCTACCGCTTTACCGAGAACTTTGACGGCGTTAGTGAGGCCGCCGAAAGCCTCAGTCATTTCGACGAGACGAGATAAAGCCTCACGCCCAAGATCGACGGTGAAAAAGTTCTTAAGTTTCTGCAACTCGATCTCTGCGCGTCTGGCAGGGATGTCGAAAGCGCGTTTTGTTGCCTCGTCGTAAGCGGCGGCGGACTCGAAAAGTATCTCCGAATAGTCTGACGCAAACGTCTTGAGACTCTCTACGGAGGTCAAACCCGCAAAACCTACGATGCCGCGGACCCGTGAGAATAATTTACCTATTTCAGTGGTACTGCCTTTAGTGGCGTCAGCCATCTTCTTAACAAGACCAATCCAACCCTCAGCCGCGACAGCTTGTTCTGCAGTCTCGTAACCAAATTGATTCAACAAATCGGTCATTTCACCCGTAGGTTTAATAAGCTTCAGCATCACGTTTCGCAGGAGCGTCATGGCTGTCGCCTCTTTAACCCCTTGCGTTGTCAGAGTGGTCAAAGAAGCACCCACTTCGGCAAAAGAGACACCTAACTGCGAACTAAGAATAGTTATATTACCAAGATCGTTAGCGATGTTCTTCAAACGGATTCGACCCAACTCAACAATTTTAAAGAGTTGGGCTGAGACTTCACCAGCGTGCTCAGCAGACTGTCCATAGGAATTGAGCACAGACGATAGCGCATTCACAGCGTCAGCGTTACTAGAAACAGCCGTGATAGCCAAACGCAAGGATTCTCGTAAGAAGCTCGTGGTGTTTGCGGCATCCACAACCTGATTAGACAGGGCTTGATAAGCGCCTTCGGCAATCTCCAATGTCGATTGCGGGAAGGCGTCTGATAGCTCACGTAATTCCTTAGCCCAGTCGTTTACTGACTTTGAGCTGTCTTGGGAAATGGTGCGAATCTCCGCGATACTCTTCTCGAAGTCCGCAGCAAGTGTGATCCCCTCCCGAATGGCGGTAGCTGACTGCGTAAACGCGCGGTACGTTAAATGTGTCGCAAAGAATCGGGCGTATGAGCGCCAAGACAAGGTAACTTTGTTAATATTTGTTAAACTTTGGGTCGCCCAGCGTTCCTGCGCACGACCAACTTCTCTGTATCTTGCGACAAGATCAGTAATAGCTGCGCCCGCTCTACGGGTAGCTGCCGTGTAAGTGACCAGTTTACCTTTGGCCGCGTCACTGACCATTTCTCGAAGTTTTCTGCCCGCAATACCGCTTTGTGCTGCGACCTTATGTAGTGCTGTTTCGAGCTTTGCGGCCTCGTTAATGGCTTTTTGCGTTTTGAGGTCTAAAGGAACGGCTCGCTGAAGTGCTCCAACAGTGGTGTCGCCGCGCAGATTCCCGACTAAGTTTTGACGAGATTGTGCGCGCGATGCTGCGGCATTCTTTTTGTTTTGCTCCGCGGTTACTTTCCGTAAGGCGGCAGCCTGTTCCGCGTAAACCGTATTCAATCCGGCCATGCTGCGCGCAAGGCTTTCGGTGTTGCGTTCAGTCTTTTCCTGCGTAGCCAACACGCCTTTTTGGGTGTCCGCGTTCGCCTTCATTGTAGTATTCAAAGCATCCGATGCTTTGATCTGATCGCGAACAGCTTCGGTATTTTTTCTAGTCTGGGTCGTGTTCTTACCTGTGTTCCGCGAATTAGTTTTCATTAACTCGCTATTGCGATCCGTGGCGTCCCGCAGCTTCTTCTGCCAGTCAATGAGACGCTCAGTCTTTTTAATAACGCCCTCGTTCGTCTTGTTGAGCGTCTCCGACGACTTATCGAGTTTCAGTAGTGCACCGTTGACCGCATCCAAAGCCTTAACGGTTTTGGATGTGTCTAAGTTATATTCTTGATTGACGTTATTTGCCATTATTTTAACTGTATTCGAGGACTATGTGCATTCCACGCACTAGGAGTGTGGAGGCGATTTTAGGAACCCGTTCGTGCATCTCTTGCGCGAGAAGCGTCATCCCTTTGTCTTGTGAGTTCCAAGGCGTAGGGTTCCAGTGGTGAGAAGCGGCTGGTTTTGTAGAGGCAGGTGGTGGACCACTCACGGCAAAATTATCGTTCTGGCCAAAATAAGGCACGGCGGACTTCACGCGTACGGTGTAGCTCTTTTGTCCAGGCTTAGGGTCTGAAATGAAGAAACTACCTTCGCTCAAGCCTTTTTGAATTTGGTCGACAATCTTGTAAACACGTTTCTTGCCTTCTTTCGTCGTGTAATCTACTGTTTTCGGGACTTGAATGTTCAATTGAATGCCAAGAGCTTGGGCCGCAGGCAGGAGTGATCCTGCGCTGCGGCCCGTCCAAACAGAGATAGACGCATACATTTCACGCACAGCTTTTCGGGAAGCGATTTCGAGTTGATTGTGCAGTTCGCGAGCCATAGCCTCAGAAGTGGGTTTCCACTTCTGATGGCGTATTCTAAATTTAGTCGCGCTGTTGATCATACTCTTCTTCGTCTCTTATTCCGGCATATGCTAAAATTTGTCCTTGGGCTAATGCGTGATTAGCGTCCCACTCTTTCTTAACGCCTGGCGGTACTAGTCCGAGGCGCTCGCAGGCTCTCCATTTGGCGTACTCGGCGGTTCGGAACGGCGCGAGGAATTGACGGGGTCGCGAGGTTCCGCTCCAGGCAAAAAAGTGCCACGGGATTCCTTCACAATACTGTCAGACAGCGCGTTAGCGTCCATTCCGAGATTGCTCAGTTGCACGCCGATAGCTTCGGGATATCCGACGCTCTTGAACTCACCTGTAAGGGTGTCAAAGGTCAGCGTCAAGTAATCATCGAATTTGATCTGATCCCATTCCAAACCTTCCGTGGCAAGAAGCGATTTAGCGATAAGCCAAACGGTGCGCGCTTCGGCCCACGTGTTGAACTCTTTTCGGTACTTCTTGTCATTGGGAATGGGAATCACTTCGCCACTGGCCAACGTCTTTTTTGGAATGGTCGGTTGAGGGAAGGTCTTTTCAAAGTCTTCCAAGTCGGTGACGGGCTCTGCGCGGAACTCGACCTCACTGTCCATAAAATTGACAAAGAGGGTTTTATATGGTTTTGGGTCTAAGCCTTTAATTTTCATCTTGTTCTCCTAGGGTTAAAGGGTGCTCAAGCACCTAAACAATGTTTAGGTGCTTGAGCTAGGTTTTAGCTACCGTAACGTGCAATTACGGGCTCCAGAACGTTACAACGTCCTGTTGCTTCAAGAGCGTTATTGCTCATGTCGCCAGCAATCTCGTCCCAACGGAACATCGGGAAGATGTACAGCTCACTGGGGTCCGTCAGCGTGGCGCAATCAGGTTCATTGTAAACAACAATGTCCACAGCGAACTTTTCGCACAGCTCGCCGGCAGAAATCCACGCCGCCGCTTCGCCGATGTTCTTCAGCGCTTCGTAAGGTCGCGGTGCTGAGCCGCCAATGCGGTCAATCAACGCGTCCCAGACGATTGAGAAGGAAACATCCATCGGTTGCTCGTCGCCGCTCACAACAGTGTCGAGACTACGCTTGTTCAAGCGGTACTCGTTAGCGTCTTTCGTGCTCCAAGTGATATTACCTTCGCCGATGTTGATTTCAACTTCGTTCGGGCTCTGCCGACCGAAGACAGCGGCATCGATCCATGCTTCGGTAGAAGCGCGGTCGAGCGTCAATTCGTCGGCGTCGATTTTCGTAATCCAATAGCGCGGTCGGAAACCGGTACTATCGGGCGAAATCCAATCACCCACCGCCAAACCTTCTGCGGCGACACCGCCAGTGGCAAGGGTCACAGTTGTGTCCCCTACGCTGACTGCGCCGTCCAAAAGGGCGGTGGAGGCGATTGCTTTACCATCAAGAATCTTGATGGTCACATTCTTCAAGTCAATACGTGCAAGTTTAGGTGCCATGACTTATTCTCCGTTTAGTGTTCAGTGGCCCTCAGTTAAACCCTTATCAAGACCTGAGGTAATCTCGCGGGGTGGTGAGCAATTCTATCCGTTTCTCGCGTATTCGAGAAAGTAACGACCTTCGACGGTCGACTGTAAAATGGGTACGTTAGGGTCAATCTGACCAAAATTCTTGACCTGCATCGGGCGTCTTTTACTCTTCTCGGCGTAGAGAGTTCCTACGACTTCCCAAGGAGAATTAAGACCCTTTTCGATCTTGTAAAGAGGTAAGCAGTCCGTGAACAACTGCCGGACTGTGTCCACGCGCTCGTCGTGCTTAAACACATCGCGTGCTTCTTTTGACGTGATCACCAAAATGTTGACTTCAAAACCGTGCTTCTCGTAAATATGCTGAGATTGCGTCCAAGGTCCGTCGATACGTAACTCTATGCGCTCCAACGTGTCGGGATTGTCGCCAGCGTTGCCGTCTTGAAACTGTCCTTGGATGTACGGGTACTTGTTGTTCACGAAAACACCTTTAAAGTGCTCAAGAAACGTGGCGAGGCACCAGCGACGTAGATTTGTGTTAGGCGGTAAAGACATCTTTAATCCCTCCCACTGCTTCGATCCGAAAAATGAAACCAAGATTAAAGTCTGTTGGTTTAATTTCCTTGATGCCGTAACGCACACGATCGACGATCATCTCGTCGTCGATAGCTGGCACGAAACCCTTTAGGTCGCCGCCGTCAATTAAAATAAAGCGCATGGTGACGTCAAAATAACCACCTTGCGTGAAATTGTTATTTGCTGCGATGTAGTCGAGGTCGTAGAAGAATTTACGCAAGGTACTGGCGGGCATTGGAATGGCCTTCCGCACAACCAATTGCTTTTTCTTAACTACCTGTTTACCCGAAACAACATCGAAGTCTGATTCCTCGCGGGCAGAGACAATAGTAACCCTTTCGCCGTTCTTCTTCAAGCGGCGTAAGTTACCTTTAACTGTTTTGCGAGTGTTCATTGGATAAATAAAGAGGGGTCCGGCGACCTAAACAATGTTTAGGTCGCCGGTGGCTGTTAGCCGAAGAGTACGCCGCCCTTTTCTTCGCGGAGCACTTTCAGACCGTAGAGGATGTCCATGGTCACGAGCATGGCTTGTCCACGCCCTTCGTAACTCATGGTGATCCGCACGGTCATGCCGTCGTAATTCACCGTCACCGACTTAGCGCCAGTTTCGGGAGGTACAGCGGGCAGAGGACGAGAAGCCATCATGATGGCATCCGGTTCGAGGGCCAGGTTGTAGGAACCCATGGGCCAGAACGCAACCGCTGCCGCATCGGCAATGGCTTTGTCCAGCGGGCGATCCAACCAAACGTCGGAACCGTCAACGTCAACAACGGTGTAGGTCCCGATGGTGGCGTCAGTGTGTTCGATGTTCAGGATATCGCCAACGTAAGCTGTCGCGTCAAGCGCAATAGCTTTCGTGTGACCAATGACTTGAGCACCG
>Ga0255049_10000226_pt1 | contig 35167 bp, 35 predicted proteins | sample JV7_2_3_MG_FD_183615 | JGI IMG/M metagenome (GOLD analysis project Ga0255049, IMG submission 183615) | Seawater microbial communities from Jervis Inlet, British Columbia, Canada - JV7_2_3 | ecosystem: Environmental > Aquatic > Marine > Inlet | place: Canada: British Columbia | collected 2016-10-06 | reverse complement strand
CATGAGGAAGTTGTCATAAGCCTTAGTTAATCTACAAGGAGGGCATTCTAGGGCAAATAGAGGCGAGAATTAAAATTATTCTCAGGCTTCAGGTAGAAATTCACTATGATCGAGTCGTTGTCCATTCACAATGACATGAATCTGCCATTTTCTGCCGGTAGATCCCGGTTTTTGAAGGCTGACTTACTGGAAGCAGCCACTCGGAATTGAAGTGCCAGGTGGTAGCAGCAGAATTCGCTGCCGATAAGCTAATTGTTATCGATCCCCTTATCCCGGGAAAATCATTGAAGTTCACAGGGCCAAATCCCATATATCACATTACATATTTTAAACAACCCAAACCAGGCAGTGGAATTTTTATTTTTTGTCTATATTTTGCTAAATATAAATATTATTTTTTGCCTCGTCCGAAAAATTAGTGGGTAAAGGCGAATAGGAGAAAACAGATAAGTGTTTGTTTTCAAGTGGCTTTTATTGTATCAAGATCGAGAAATCAATGCTAACGTGTAAACCTGAAAATGATGATGCTCTCGCAAAGCCGCCAGGCACGCAAAGAGGTAAATGGTAAATGCTTTATCTATTTGAATATGCAGATAAAATCCTTTGCGTTCTCCGCGCCTTGGCGTGAACCACCTTTGTATTAACCCATGAATTATCCCGAAGAGCCTATTTTTTAAATTTACAGGAGATAGATGATGAATGTATCGAGATCTCTGAAGCCATTTGTACTTGGATTAAGTCTTGTCGTTGGCCTGAGCGGATGTATTTATGATCCATATTATTATGGACCGGTGCATCGTCCGTATTATCCTAATTATTACCCGTTTTATTATGATTATTATTTCTACCCAGGTGTTCAGGTCTATTACAATTTTTCTACAGGATATTACTACTATCCATCCGGTAAACGCTGGATACGCGCAAAGAAATTACCGCCCCACATTCATCTTGATTCGCGAGAACGAGTGATTACCCGAGTTGAAGGTGACAAGCCTTACTTGAAAAATCAACAACATATTCAAAAGTTTCAACCTCGCCGCGACTATCGTGATGATCCTCAAATACACAGGACAGAACAGACTCGTAATTTAAATTTGTATAAACAGCACCAAAAGAAACAAAAAGTATATGAGGAAGACTGGATAAAACGTAAGAAAAAAGATAAAAGACCATATTGATAAAAATGATACCAGTGGAAAGGGGTAATTTCTGATCCCATTTTCGCTTTAATTCGTGGCACCTGGGCGATAAATTCGATAATCGTTAAGTGTCCTTATGCCCCACCGCCTGAAAGACATCCGTCCTTAAATACAGGAAGCGAATGTCAGCAATGTGCCGATACTGTTGAAAAACTCCAAATTTTTCGACCGGACAAAACCATTTGCGTTTTAAGCTTCTTATCGAACTTAACACACGAAGGGGATCATATTAATCGTGATCTGTTCTTACAAAGTCACTGCTAAACTCTCGAACGTATTAACAAGTGAAGCTCAGGTTAATTTGGTTTTCAACGGGGATTTCTCCCATCCAAATTATCGAGTTTTTCAACAGTATCGGCCGGATGTTGCCGTTGTAGGCTGGGATTTAAACGGCTACTATCGGGAAAGCAGTCGTTCAAAAACCATCGATCATCGGCAGGAGCCTATCCAAAGTCATCGTTCATTTTGATATATCGTCGAATTTTGCGATAATTCAGATTCACAGACATAATTCCCAATAGCTTGCATGCCTTTATCACGTAACTCGTTGTCTAGCATCTACAGGCCAGCGGACGCCAGAAAGCGTTCTGCATTTGGTGAACTCGAACAATTATGGCGCTTGGCCTGTCAGTTCGGGAACTTTTGCATTCTTATGCAATTTACTTTCTCCGTTAGCGCTGCTGAGGTGACTTATGCAGATTTGTCTCCGATTCTCGCTTCGCGCTGCGTGATGTGTCACTCAGGACCAGCCGCTCCACTGGAGTTGCGTCTGAACAGCCTGGAAGGGCTGCTGGCGGGAAGCCGAAACGGACCGATCGTGAAGGCCAATAATCCATCCAGCAGCGAGCTTGTTTTACGCCTGAAGGGCCTTAGTCTGCCTCGAATGCCGATGACGGGACCGCCTTTTCTGTCTGATGAGGAAGCCGCACTGTTCGAGGGGTGGATTTCAGGTGGCTTGCAGCCAGGCCCTGGCGGAGAAAATACCACGCTTGCTGTTCCAAATTCGGCCGTAGAAAGTCTCAAAACCGATGGGTTAACCATATATAGCGATATAGCAGTTATTTTCGCCACGCGTTGTGCAAAGTGCCACACGGAAAATGGACTCATGGGGCCAGCGCCAGAAGGATACCTATTAACGTCGTATGTTGAGACAGTCTCCGCCACGGATCGCTTACGGATTGTGTCTGGAATTCCTTCGGCGAGCGAGCTGGTGCGACGAATTCGCGGCCAGGCTCGTCCGAGAATGCCTTTTGACGGCCCGCCCTATTTGACAGAGGCAGAGATACACTTGATAGAAAAGTGGGTGGCAGACGGTGCCCGAGACTCCGCCGGCAATCAGGCGCCAATACCCACTGGCCAACGCCTTCGTTTACACGGGCAACTGGATGATCAATGGCATTTGAACGGACTTCCGCTAACGATTACTCAATCGACTCGCATGGACAAAAATCCCCGTCCCGGAGACTATGTGCGGGTTCGCGGAAGAATTCACGAAAATGGGAAGATTACTGCTGAGCGTGTCTCTCGCCGCTGAACCTGGCCCGAATAATTTATGGCCACTCCTGAGAGGCTGTTGACGACACGGTTAAATAGACTCATATCTGTATACCGAGTTTTATATGTTTTTATGGTTAGATCCAGTGTCGGTTCAGTGCCGAACACAGCACAATGCAAGTTTTCTAACAGCTACTAAGGCTTATTAATAGTGACATGGTGTTTAATTTGCCCGGCCCTGACTTTCTGCAGCCTGGATTTTTTACGAATTGAATTTACTACCCAGAAAACGACGATAATCACATTAATTCCAGTTATTCCAAATCGAAATACAGCTGGTGTATTTATCACCCAAACAATAAATAAAGCGACTATGCATAAACTAAATAACAAACCGAGGATCTGTCCGCCTAGATCTTCATTAGTCATGCCAGACATAATTACCACCAGCCCATATATGTGTAAATTATTAGTCCTACTGTACCATATAGCGTGTGAGGATCAGGGCTAGAACGCGCGCCACACTCCCGCGGATCATACGCGGAATTCGCCCCTCTTACGGTAGCGTGTACGCATAAGCGAGAAAGTCGACGAGTAAGCCCATGTCAAAAAACTGAAGCGCGGGCATTACCTCATTAGGGTGGCCATTTCAGATATTGTGGAGTGCCTCCCATGGGTTCTTACGGGCGGCATCGCCGATATCTGACGGGGCGTTAAGAGGATGGGCGTCGGTGATATGATGTCATCTCATGGCCTTCTCAAGCATGCGAACAAGCATATTGTCGCTAATCAGACGGCTCGGCGGTGATCGGCTGATTTTGATTTACTAGATTTATTTTTTACTAAATTGAGGGCTAATAAACATAACATTATCGCTCCCTCAAATATGCTGAAGGCAGATCCGCCTGAACAACCCTTGCGCTCAACAACCGTAACCTGGTCGGGTTGTTTTTTGATTTTTTCCTTAAAATTCGATAACTACCCACGAATTTTTCTGACGAGGCTAAAATATTTATTTAAGATTAAACCTGACAGGTTTTAGCATGGTGATCTGAGTCAACTTTCGCATAGATGCCGCGCGTATTGTTTTAATAAGCTACCTGCATTTACGGGCTCGTTTATTCGGTTTTAATCGACAATTGAACCTCGCCAATGCGCGATTTTCACAGGTTTCTACCGTGCCTTCTAATATCCGTCTTGTCGGGTTGGTTAATGGATATGACTGAGTGGACTTTTAGAAATAGGTCTTTTATTATCCGTGGGCTTCACTTCTAACCGATGCCCAGATCATGCGAGTACCTGATTGCAAATACTACTGGTGCATCCAATCAAGATAAAACTTCGGAACAACCACAAGAGCGGGAAGGAAATCAGATGCCTGTCTATTTAATTCGTCACGGCCAGTCGGAATTTAACGCCGCCCATAATGCTGGTGACAAAGACCCGATGATCTTTGATGCGCCGCTAACAGACGAAGGACGCAGGCAGGCCGAAGAAGCAAAGGCGCTGGTCGCGGGACTGGGTATCAAACAGGTTATAACGTCCCCTTTGACACGGGCGATACAGACGGCCCTGTGCATCTTCGACAACATCACACCGATCTCGGTTGCAGCCAGGCATCGTGAACTGCTCATCCACAGTTGCGACGTGGGTCGCCCCCCCGGGGACCTGCAACGAGACTTCCCAACTTTGTCCTTCGAGCATCTGCCGGACCACTGGTGGCATCAGGGGCCGGAAAATGACGATGGTATCGCAGTCGAACCGCTAGATGTTTTCCTAAAACGTATCGACGCATTCGAACGCAGTCTGGCCCAGATCAAGGATAGACCACTCGCAATTGTCGGTCATGGCAATGCCTTCAAAGCCCTGACCGGGCAAATGATGGATAATTGCGAAATTCTCCGATACCACCCAGGTAAATCCTGATCTGCCCCGGTTGTTTCCCGGTCAACGGAGCGAGTTCATACGCCTGACCTTAGTGGACCAGCGGTCCTCCAATGTCAGTCAACAACCAGAAATGTAGTCATAAATAACAGTTAGCGTGGCATCTGGGGTGCTTTTTTAAATTAAATTTATGTGAACTAGCGCCGTTAAATGGTTTGTATACTGTGTTAGGTTTAGGGTTATTACACAAATGTGGCGTGGTGTTATGAGTTCCGAATTCAATATAAACCTCGGCCGCGGACTGATCATTACCATATTAGCTCTGAGTTCACTAAGTGCTGTTGTATATCATGATGACGTGATCGCAGCTGGCGGCGGAAACGGCGGTGGCGGAAACGGCGGTGGCGGAAACGGCGGTGCCGGAAACGGCGGTGGCGGAAACGGCGGCGGCGGAAACGGCGGTGCCGGGAGTGCCGAAAACTCTAATTCCGGGATTGCTTTGAATACCCCCACTGGAATTAGCCCCGAATCCTACAATAAGTGGCTACAAAGCTTAATTCGAGAGTAATCTGACAATAAAAGACCCGGGAAAATTGGGACCTGAAAATCAGGCTCAGAAAACAGTATTCTCTAATATTTGAACCAATAGTGTCCTGAACCCGGTTTCGTCCTGGCTAACCGTGTAAAATTGTTCAAACCAGCACTTTCCCCAGTGATCTTAGATAAAAAATAGCAATCATTAGATATCCATGAAGATAATACTCGGCACCATGACATTCAGTGAACAGGTGGATATGAACACGGCTCAATCCATGCTGGATTTGTTTATCGAGTCGGGAAATTCTGAACTCGACACCGCATATCAATATTGTGACGGTAAAACCGAAGAACTGCTGGGTCTACTAATACCCCCCGAAAAACGCAAAAACCTGACCATCGCATCGAAAGTAAATCCCTGGAATGACCTGGGATTGCAGCCCGAGCAAATAGAAAAACAGCTAGGAGAAATTCTTAGTAGGCTTGGAACGGATTACATTGATCTGCTTTATCTGCATTCACCTGATTTGAATACACCTGTCGAGAGGTCACTTGAGCGATGTTTCGATTTGTTCCAGCGGGGTAAATTCAAGCGCTTTGGATTAAGTAATTTTGCTTCCTGGCAAGTAGCCGAGGTCAGCGAAATCTGTCGTAAAAATGGCTGGATGGAACCGTGCGTTTACCAGGGCATGTACAATGCGTTAACCAGAGATGTAGAGCGAGAGTTATTTCCCTGCTTGCGGAATTATGGAATCAGCTTTTATGTTTATAACCCACTGGCCGGTGGATTACTAACTGGCAAATACCCTTCTGTAGATGAGATCCCTGATTCGGGACGATTTCTAATGCGCAACGGCTATCAAGCTCGTTACTGGAAAAAAGAGTACTTTCAGGTCCTTCAAAAACTACGGGGAGCTTGCCGGGAATTTGATTTAAAGCCAACTGAAGCGGCAATCAGCTGGCTGGTAAATCACTCAAAACTCTCAACCGAACACGGTGATGGAATTATTATAGGCGCGAGCAAAATCGAACATTTGAAACAAGATATGGCCGCCTGTACCCAGGCACCAATCGACCAGTCTATTCTCGATATACTAGATCATGGATGGGAGACAATTAAACCAAATTGTGCCCGCTATTTCAGGCTATGAAAAAACGATGTATTTTTCTAGATGATAAGAATGGGTGCTTCGTAGCGTTTTCCGCCCGATCAGTCAAACATACAACGTTAGCTAACCCGCGCTGCAAATTATTATTTTGAAAAGACTGAAAAACCCCCAAGTCACAGGCACACCGATATCTTCCTGTCAGAACAATCACCCGGTAATTACTTGCATCTGCGTCCAATAAGACCTCGTTGACATGATGCTGGCAGGGGCGTATTTTGGTGCTGAAACTCAGAATTGCCAGGGAATCTCTGATCCATCAGTGACCGCAAATCATTTGATGCTTGCTGAAAATACAACAGTACCAGGAATTAACTCAAGAGTGTTGTTTAAAGAGTTTCTTCCCAGGTTCTCGAAAAACTGACTTTATTCCAATGCCGGTTTCAGAAGTTGTTTTTGTCCTGGTTATCTTGCTAGGCATAGCAATGCTGGTTACCGGCATCTGTCGCAATTTGCCTGTTCCCTTTACCGTGGTGCTAGTCCTTATTGGCGTGCTGTTGAGCGAACTGGCCGAACGATGGCCGCCGTTAGAGCCATTACAGCATTTTCAACTCAGTCCGGAAATCATGTTGTTCGTCTTTTTACCGGCGCTCATTTTCGAATCGGGATTCGCCCTCGATGCGCGGCAAATGACCAAGGACTTACCGGCAATCCTGATACTGGCCATTCCGGCTATGCTCATGTCCACTTTCATTGTTGGATTTGGTGTCTGGTGGGCGATGGATACAAGACTGATTGTCGCGCTAGTTTTCGGGGCCTTGATATCAGCTACCGACCCCGTCGCAGTGGTGGCACTGTTCAAGGAACTCGGCGCACCCAATCGGTTGAATGCGCTGGTAGAAGGAGAATCATTACTCAACGACGCAACGGCTATCGTAGCCTTCTCGATACTACTCGGTATCGCTGTCGAGGGCGTTGCTATCGGCTGGTCCGACGCCGGTAACGTAATCGCGGAATTTATCCGGGTATTTATCGGCGGCGCATTGTTTGGCGGCGTATTGGGGTTTGTAACCTGTGAACTGCTGTATCGGATGCGCAGCAGCGTCACGGTGATTTTGACCACCTCGATCATCATCGCCTACGCAAGTTTTGTGGTTGCCGAGCACACCCTGCATGTATCAGGGGTTATGGCGGTCGTCGGGTCGGCAATCGCGTTAAGACTGTTCGGCATGTCGAGATTTCGGCAAGATGCGACACACTCGATAAGCGAGACCTGGGAGGTCATCTCACTTTCCTGTAACTCGCTGTTGTTTCTAATGGTTGGATTATCGGTTAATACCGAGGATATCGCATCGAGAACCGGAGCAGTATTGATAGCTATCGGCCTGGTCCTTATCGCCCGGGCGCTGTCGATATATAGCCTGGTCCCATTGACGGTCAAGTGGTTTCGACTACCACATGTAAGTATGGCTGAACGCCACATCATGTGGTGGGGTGGCCTGAAAGGAGGCCTGGCCATCGCGATCGTGCTTTCGATTCCCAGTGACCTGCCCGAACGCCAGTTTCTGTTCGATCTGACCATTGGCGTTGTATTATTCACCTTGTTGATCAGCGCACCAACCATCCGCCCGTTGATGGAACGTCTCGGTATGAACAGGCTTTCTGAGGCAGAGGGCCTGGAAATCAGAAGCTCGCTGGTCAACGCCAGAAGCGAGTCGCAATCCTATTTGTCAAAGCTGATGCATAGCAAGGTCATCCCCAAAAAAGCGGTGACCCCGCTGACCAAGGAGATTCGATTAGCCTTCGCCATGGGCTGGTACGACCAGGATAGCGATAAACATGATGACGACGAGTATTTAGCCTTGTTGCGTGCCTATCGTACCGAGCGCAAGGAACTCAAGGCCATCTACGAAACCGGCTATATCAGCCAGTACATCTACCTGGATATGCTCAACAGGCTCTACGACATGCGCGAAACCCTGCGACTGGGAGACAGTGGTCTCGACAGCCACAGAGAGAGCAGCCAGCAGAGCTTTTTCCAGAAAATGGAGGACTCGTTGTTGCGCAAAACCCGCGAACTGAGCTGGTTCTCAGGTATCCTGTCCAGCTACCAGGGGATTCGCATGGTCCAGCAGTTGCAGCGCAATCTGGCGCATATACTGATGTGCGATAGCGTGATCGCAATGCTGGATGAACAGGTTGAACTGGACAAGGAAGCCAGTAAAAGGGTCATGTCGATCTACAAGGAAAGGAAAAAACAATACCGCAGACAACTAAAGCTAGGCAAGAAACAGTTTCCCAATTTCTACTATCGCTATTTAGAACAGTTGGCCGCACGCTCGATTATCAACAGTGGCTGGAACCATGTGAAGGCAGAGTATGAGCGTGATGATCTGGGTGCCAAGGGCTTTCTCTCGATAAAGCACAGAGTACAGGAAAAACTCGCCCATATCAGCGACCTGGAACCCGTTATTTCAAGCGACGAAGATAGCATTGCCGACATGCTTGAGGACATGGAGTTATTCGACGAATTATCAGATCAGGACCGCAGTTACCTGGAGAAGAATGCGACCTCGATCACCTTTCTCCCCGGCGACGTTATAATGGGTGCGTACGAAAAAGGAGACAATTTCTACCTGATTATCCATGGCAAGGCTTCGATCTGGCGCACAGATGCCCTGAGTTACCGCCATCACGTGGCTGACTTGAGCGATGGCGACATCATGGGTGAATCGTCACTTCTGGTGGAGTACGGGAGTGGCCGTCATGTCAGGTCCGCCACCATCAACGCCGAGACGCCCTGCACTGTGCTAAGGGTTGCGATGAGACCCATGTTATCGATCTTGAAAAAGTATCCTGAGATCAAGAACGCAATACAGGAAATTCATGACGCCAGGGGCGCCGGCAGCGCGCCGAAGGTTACTGACGATTATTAGTTACCCACCGGCATAGTAACCGGGATGTCCCTGTCAGGTCTTAATAGCGCTTGCTTAAACCCGTCATTCCCGCGAAAGAACGTCATCCTCGGCCCCGATCGGGGACCAGAACCTTGTGATTACGGCTCGTTTCAAGATTTCCGCTTTCGCGGAAATGACGATTTTTTAAGTTTCGAGGCTTACACTTCTGTCCGAAATAAATATTGAAAAACCTCTAGACGTATTGATATAGAAGGTTTTAAAGACATCAGTTCATATAAGAGACGTGATTTTTCAGCAGGCTCAGAAAAGAGAAGAAATCGTCGTGCCGGGCTTGACCGAAGCGTCGGACCGCCGGGACCCATTATGAAGAGACTCCAGAATATTCAGTAAAAACTGTCCAATGGGCAAGGATTGTTCCTACAATCCTATTGCATTTCCACCTTCCCTGGCGGTCATACCGGCTCGGAGGCCGATGTATGGATCACCGGAATCGCTACCAGGTTGCTCGACAATTAATTTCAAGGAGATAGAAGGGGAATTCCCTAATGGCTCAACTTAAGCAACCAGGAATAGTATGCGCGGATATTAAAAAGGGCCGCAGAGCAGCCCCTCCGCATAGCCTGCGCTCATCTCGTAAGGTGGGTTCGGTTCCGCTTGTATAATAATAGCAAAATCCATCATTTACTTCGTTCTTTATTCTCGGTAAAACTGGAAAAAGAAACAGTAGCAGGTCTTGAGTTTGAGCAAGCTGGAACTCCGCCTTATCACTAAATGTTGCCTTCAGCGGTTAAAAACCAAGGATCAGTAACCAGTAGGTCACAGTTATCGTGCAAAGTAACGTCAGCCCGTAGCAAACCAGTTTGGCCCTCCCGCCGGCGTGAATACCGAAATCGTGCAACATGTGGAGAATGCGAAGAGCGGCGTGCCATAGAAACAACACGATGATGGCAAATATGACGATCTTGCCCAGCCAGTGCTGCGCGAATCCCAACATGCGCTGATACTGCATCAGGTCCTGTGATACCAGCAGTGCCAGGGGAACCCCGATCCCCGTGATAAAAACCAGTGCCACGCCGCACAGCGCCGAAAGCATGCCGCCCGCGCCGAACAATGACCAGTAAACCGGTTCGTTGGAGCGTTTCATGGCTTCACCCCCGAAAGAATCACCAGGACCAGCAAATTTAGTACCAGTGAAGCTACCACTCCGATCCAGGTAATGAGCGGCTGGGATACTTTCTCACCTCGAAAATAGAACGTCGGCAAGGTTTTGGGCATAATCTTGAACCAGCTCCAGGTATGGTAGATAAAGACCAAAAGTATAAGGACGTGCAAGCCCAGCGACCACGGACTCTTCAATGCCTCCAGCCACCCGTTATAGGCCGCTTCACCCTGGCTGAGGCGAAGCAGTCCGACCAGCAAAATCAGCGCATATACGGCGACTAGAATCGAGGTCGCTTCCATCACCAGGTAACGAATAAAATAGGGGTCTCTTTTCCACCAGCCGTCCATCGACCGGATGTAGGGACGCCGATTATCTGTTGGTAGACTCATTTTGCTGCTCCCCGGGGGCGCATAAATCTGAGGAAATAGTCGATCGCGCTACCCATTTTGTTTTGATTGATCGCATTAGCCGGATCGACGTCTTTCGGACAGACCTCGGAGCAGTAAGCCACCGCGCTGCACCCCCAGACACCTTCATCCGAATGCTCTAACTCCATGCGCTCGCTTCGGCCACCATCTCGTGAATCGGCGTTATAGCGATGCATTAGCGCCAGAATTCCGGGCCCGGTGAATTTTGAATCCAGCCCGTACTGTGGGCAGGCCGAGTAACACAGCATGCAGTTTATACAGGTACTGAATTGCCTGAACTTCTCCAACTGTGCGGGCGTTTGCAGATATTCACCCTGCTCTAGTTCGCGCGGCTCCCTGGGAATGATGTAGGGCTTGATGCTCTCCAGTTTTTTAATGAAATCTTCGACCACCACTACCAGATCGCGCTCAATCGGGAAGTGCTCGAGCGGTCCCACGCGCACATTGTTTGGATAGTAATGCCGCAGGAACGTCCTGCAACCCAGCTGCGGCCTGCCGTTAATCATCATGCCGCAACTGCCGCAGATAGCCATCCGACATGACCATCTGAAACTGAGCGAGCTATCCAGATCGTCCTTGATGTACTGTAGCCCCTGCAACACCGACCAGTCTTGCGTGAAGGGCACGGAATATATCTGATAATAAGGCTCCCGGTCCTGCTCTGGACGATATCGCAGAACTTCCATCTCAATTAATTTGGTACCTTCAGCCATTGTCCGACTCCTTCTTCCTTTGCTTATCAGCCGCCACGCCCGCCGCTCCGTAAGCACGGGTACCGGGTTTGGATTTGGTAATTGTAACGTCCTGGTATTCAATGCGTGGCGGCCCGTCGCCGGTATAATAGGCGAGCGTGTGCTTGAGATAATTGACGTCGTCACGCTGCTCGTAGCCGTCCAGCCGCTGGTGCGCTCCTCGCGATTCCTTGCGATTCAACGCTGAATTGGCAACTACCTCAGCGACATCCAGCAGGTAACCGACTTCAAGGGCTCCCAGCCAGTCGCTATTCCAGACACTCGACTTATCCTCGACGTTCAGGTTCCTGTAACGCTCCCTGAGCTCAGCAAGTTTGTCACAGTTAGCCTGCATTTCCGGGGCACTACGGTAGATACCGCAGCCACTCTCCATGCTCCTGCCCATTTCTCTGCGTAGAACGGAGTGCTTTTCCTTGCCGTCAGTCCTGGTAACCAGAGCCAGCGCCCGCTCTTCAGCAGCCCTGGCCTGTTTCTCTAATACTTTCGGACTGGTATTCTGCACCGATGTGGCGAATTGAGCTGCCTCGATCCCCGCCAACTTGCCGAACACGATAATATCGACCAGCGAATTGGAGCCCAGGCGATTAGCACCATGGACGCCGTTGCTTGCGCACTCGCCTGCCGCGTACAGGCCCGGCAGGGGTGTTTCGGTTTTGAGATTGGCGTAGATGCCCCCCATGGTGTAGTGGATTCCGGGTCGAACCGGTATACACTCATGTGCCGGATCTATGCCCATATACTCTTCGGCCATCTCGTAGATCAGCGGCAGCCGCTCGCGTAATTTCTTTTCACCGAGATGCCTCAAGTCCAGGTGGATAACTTCTCCATGCGGTGTACTGATGGTCCGGCCTTTCTTTTCTTCGTGCCAGATCGCCTGGCTGAGACGATCGCGCGGGCCCAATTCCATGAACTTGTTGCGTGGTTTGTCTTCTGCCGGCCCCAGGTCGTAGTCCTGCAAAAACCGATAGCCATCTTTGTTGAGCAGGAGTCCGCCTTCGCCGCGACAGGCTTCGGTGAACAACAGCCCGGTTCCGGGCATACAGGTCGGGTGAAACTGCATAAACTCCATATCGCGAAGCGGTGCACCCTGCCGGTAGGCGATCGCCATACCGTCGCCGGTGACAATGCCGCCGTTGGTATTCTCGCGGAATACCCTGCCGGCCCCGCCGGTGCCGAGGATCACCGCCTTAGCCTGTATGAAGGTGAACTTACCGGTCGCAACCTCAATCACCACTACGCCCTGGCAGCGGCCATTCTCGACAATGAGTTCGACGCAGAAATATTCGTCGAAGCGTTTAATCGAGGGATATTTCATCGATGTCTGGAACAGGGTATGCAACATGTGGAACCCGCTGGTATCGGCGGCAAACCAGGTGCGCTCGACTTTCATACCACCAAAAGCACGCACGTTGACATGCCCGTCCGGTTTGCGGCTCCATGGACAACCCCAGTGTTCTAGCTGGACCAGATTTTCGGTACAGTGGTTGACGAAATATTCGACCACGTCCTGATCGCACAGCCAGTCACCACCGCTCACGGTATCGTCGAAGTGATATTCAAGGCTATCGTCGTCGCGCACAACGCCAGCAGCACCACCTTCGGCAGCCACTGTGTGGCTACGCATCGGATAAACCTTCGAAACCAACGCTATTTTAAGGGAGGGATCGGTTTCGGCTACAGCGATCGCCGCCCGCAATCCGGTTCCACCTGCGCCCACAATTACTACATCAGCTTTGAAAACTTCCACAATCTGCCTCTTATCGGGTGGTCGGTTTATAGACCCGACCCTGGAACCAAAGCGTTCAATTATCGTCTGAACAAGAATCTCTGGTTCGGACTCGAATCATGCTCGCCGCATGAACACAGGATTATCGTCGTCTCCCGAAGCAGAGATGTGCAACAGTCTGACACCTGGAAGCTTTGCACAACTTGACATAGATCAGATAGAGCCCTGTTTATTATCACCGATATTATGCATTCAACAACATCTTCTGGGTAAAAATCGGTCGATCGAGACGCAACGTAGATCGCCGAAAACATCTGATTCACCACAAGCTGTACCACCGTCATCTAGTTTCTTTTATGTACAATCGAATATTTAGGTCGCTCATTTTTATCTTCTGGAAATACGCTACAGCATGATAGATAATGCCTGCGGGATTTTTCCCGACCTGGATAGTAATTGCGTCGACTCCGTCTCCGGATACTAGCGGTTGCTGTAATTTATACTGAAATGCATTAAAAATAAAAAAGGAAATATATGACTAGTGAAGAACGCGCGATCCACTTTTCTTTAAGGGAAGATAATCGGGAGCAGCAATTTAGTCAGGTTTGGGTGGAAGAACTGGATGATGTCTTTTCAGATGTTGCCCGTTATTACGACCGTGCCAATCATGTCGCCAGCCTTGGTCTGTGGAACTGGTTGCGCGACCGCTTTATCTCCAGCATTGATGTTCAAAGTGGTCAGAATGTGTTGGATGTATGTGCCGGAACCAACGCCATTGGTATCGCTCTGCTGGCTAAACAACCAGGCCTCCACGTGCACGCCATGGACCGCAGCAAAGCCATGCAGGAAGTAGGACAGCAAGTGGCAAAAAAGCGAGGTATGCAGATCGACAGCACCATCGGCGATGTCCATACCCTGCCCTTCCCCGACAACCATTTTGATGTAGTCACCCTGCAGTACGCATCGCGACACTTACGCATCATGAAAGTCTGCCGTGAAATCAGGCGGGTACTGAAACCGGGTGGGCATTTCTATCACTGCGATATGCTGCGCCCGGCTAATAAAATAGTCGAGACCTGCTATTATGCCTACCTGCGTTTATGCCTGAACTTTACCGGACTTTTATTTCGAAGCTCGGCCTCGGCCCATGCCTGCAAGAAATATTTTATCAATGCGCTACGCATGTTTTACTCCGCTGACGAGTTGTCAGACATGCTGCGTGACGTTGGATTTGTAGAGGTTTCAAGCCAGACCCTGTTGAGTGGCATGATTGGCTATCACAGCGCAATGAAACCTCATGATGGTACTGACGAGTAATGATTATTGCCGAATGAGCAAATCAATCAAGAGACTGTGAATCAGAAATATTTACCGAGTGAGACTTGCTCTCTGGCTGTCAACCCTCAGGATCAACAGCGCGCCGTGGGCCGTGGCCCTGTCACAAGCGACACGCAGGACATGCCCGGTCATGGGCACCGCGCCATAGTTGCGGCCCAAAACCTATTACTCCAGTTTGAGGTGAAACACCTTTCCTATCTCGGCTACGACTTCCGGGCTATCCCACTCTAATGCTCCGCGAGCTTTTAGCAACACTCGACCATGACTATCTACCAAAACAGTCAGCGGAATCATATTGGCGCCCAGCATGTTTTCCAGGAAAAGTTTACTATCTAGAAAATTCGCAAAGGTGATTTCTGACTCCTGGATGAAAGCCTGCGCCGCTTTTCTATAGTCGTCTATCGAAATCCCGATTATATTGAATTCTTTTCCGTTATACCGACGAGCAAGCCGCTCCAGCGACCCCATCTCCGCCCGGCAGGGGCCGCACCAACTTGCCCAGACGTTAATGATCAGCGGCTTTCCCCTGAAATCAGAAAACTGACTCGTCCTGCCGTTTAACCCGTCCAGCGTCGCCTCGCGCAAGTAGCCGCCGACCTCAACCTCACCGGGTGTAAGTGCAAATGTAGCTGTGGATAGAGTTGATGAGATAAAGATTACTAGCCCGCATATAGCACGAAGGCGGTAATGACTTATGATATTTATCATTAGTTTCAAACTATTAGACACGAAAATCATGAATAACGAAAAATACAGTTTGTACCTGAACGAATTCAGGAAAAATCTGGCTGCTCCCGGCAAGCAGCTCCTGCCGTCGCCTAAAAGCGCCTACTTTTGGTGCTCTACCATCGGAACGCCGCATCGCTACATCTATGTAGGCGATCTTGATCGATCCCCCTTGATGCGTAGCTATTGCTATGCACCGGCGGGCGATCGACCAACCTTGTTTGCCATATTTCTCCTGAGCTTCGTTCCCTTCATGCAATATGCGGGCTAGTAATATTACACGCATGTAATTACAGCCTGTTTGTTGATCCGAATATGCAATGTTGGTGGTCTGCTAGCGGGCAATTAACTGTCGGTTATAGAGTATATTGGCCAGGGAAAATACCAAGTTTGACAGTATAAATAAATTTGCCTTAGTGCCCTAATGCTTTCCTAAAAATTGTAAGGCGTGAATTACTCCGAATTCCGCAAGTAAACCTCATCGATTGCACGCAATATATCGCAACGACTGATTTGCCCGACTAGCTCTTCGTTGCGTAGCACCGGAAAACGGCGATAATGGGAATTCAGCAACTTCTCGGCAGCGGTAAAGATACTGCTGTCGGCGTCGATGTGTTCCACCTCGTGGCTCATGTAGTGCTCGACCTTGCCCCCCCAATCCTGGTGGTAAGCGGTATTGTAAATAATCCCCAGACAATCTTTCTTCGACAGCACACCGACCAGTCGCCCTGTTTTGTCGAGAACCGGGGCACCCGACAAACGTTTGTCCAGTAGCACGCGCATGGCGTGGAGAATATCGTCATCGGGTTTAAAGCTGACCAGCCTGGTTGCCATATAGCTTTCTATGCTGGTGGTACTGCTACTCATGACCCGGCCTTGTGCATCAGGCAATCTCTGCAGTTGCCACAGCTGCCGCACAGGGGGCGTCGACGCAAAATAAAACCCAGCGCCAGCCCGGCAACGGCCAGTACGAACAGGGGTACAGCAATTAGAATCGTCATCATGGTAAGTGTCTCCTAAACGCCAAAATCGTCATAATAAATATTTTCCCGCGAAACACCGAGTTCGTCGAGCATATCGAGCACCGATTGCACCATCAGTGGCGGGCCACACAGATAGTACTCGCAAGACTCGGGTGACGCGTGTTGCACCAGATAATGGTCGAAGGCTACCTGGTGAATATACCCGGTATAACCATCCCAGGCTTCGTTGGTTTCTGATTCTGACAACGCCGGGTGCCAGCTAAAGTTGTCATGTTCGCACTGCAGGGTTTCAAATACTTCGCTGTAGTACAGCTCGCGACGTGAACGGGCACCATACCAGAAGCTAATCTTGCGCTTTGTCTGTTGCGTTTTCAATAAATCGAGAATCTGCGCGCGCAAGGGCGCCATACCTGCGCCACCACCGATAAATACTGCCTCGCGATCGGAAGTCTCGACAAAGAAATGGCCGTAGGGGCCGCGGACCTCGATCGAATCACCGGGTTTGAGCGAGAACAGCCAACTCGACACTACACCGGGAGGCGCCTCGGGGTGACCGGGTGGCGGCAGCGCGATGCGTACATTGAGTATAATGAGCCCTTTCTCGGCGGGGTGATTTGCCATCGAGTAGGCCCGGGTTACCGCAACATCACTGCCAGCATTAAGCTTCCATAGACCAAATTTGTCCCACACGTCGCGAAAACTTGCGTCGATGTCGAAATCGGAAAATGCGACCTGGAACGGCGGGCAAGTCAGTTGTACAAAACCACCGGCACGGAAATCCAGCAGCTCTCCGGTTGGCAGGCGCAGCACAATCTCGCGGATCAGGGTGCTGACGTTGCGCGTGTGCTCGACTTGACAGTGCCAGGTTTTTATAGCGAAGAAGGATTCATCTATCTCGATCGACATCGTCCCTAAAACTGACACCTGGCAGGCGAGCCGGATACCCTGCCTGGCCTCGCGTCGATTCAGCAATGCCAATTCCTGCGGACCCGTTTCACCGCCACCGTGTAATACACGTACTTTACACAGGGCACAGGTGCCAACCCCACCGCAGGCGCTGGGCAGGTGGATACCTGCGCGCTCGCACACCTCGAGCAGACGTTGGCCGATATTTGCACTAACCGTCTTGCGGGTGTTGATCTCGATCTCGCATTCACCACGAGGCACCAGCAGGTGACGCGCGGTGAGCACGAATAGCGCCAGCAACAAAACAATCGCTGAGAAGAAAGCTACACCGAGAATCGCCTCCAGCATCAGCCCATCCCCGCAAACGCCATAAAACCAAGCGACATAATGCCGACGATAATGAAATTAACCCCCAAACCCTGCAGTCCATGCGGGATATCGGCGTACTTAAGCCGTTCGCGGATCGCCGCGAACATGACAATCGCTATCGCCCAGCCGAGGCCAGTACCAAAGCCATAGACCAGGCTTTCGACAAAACTGTAGCTGCGCTCGACCATGAACAGGCTACCACCGAGGATGGCACAGTTAACCGTGATCAGCGGTAAGAATATACCCAGCGCGCGATACAGTTTCGGTATGTGGAACTCCAGTGTCATTTCCAGCACCTGTACCATCGCCGCGATAACACCGATAAAGGCAATCAGACGCAGAAACGAGAGATCGACCTCACCCAGTCCGGCCCACGCCAGCGCACCGGGCGCCAATAACCAGGTGTAAATGAGATTATTCACGGTCACGGTCACGGTCTGCACCACGATCATGGCCAACCCGACCCCGAGCGCGGTATCGACCCGTTTGGATACCGCGAGGAAGGTACACATGCCAAGGAAGAAAGACAGGGCCAGATTGTCGAGAAAAACCGAGCGTAGCAATAGTTCGAAGAGTCCGCTCATTTCAGCTCTGCCTCTCCCTGCGGGCGCAGGGTGAAATCGGGTTCCTCCACCTGTTTCGGCTGCTTACGGCGGATGAACCAGATGATGCCACCGATGATAAAAAACGCACTGGGTGGTAACAGCATCAAATGTAGAGGCTCGAAACCACCACCCTGGCTGACGGGTATCAGGATTTGTATATTGAGTAAACTACCCTTACCAAAAAATTCGCGAGTAGCACCGACGATGATAAGGATCAGGGAGTATCCCAGGCCGTTGCCGATACCGTCCAGCGCGCTTGCCAATACGCCATTGCGCATTGCGAAACCCTCAGCGCGGCCTAACACGATACAGTTGGTGATGATCAGCCCCACGAACACCGATAGACGTTTGCTGAGTTCAAAAGCGTAGTCTTTGAGTAACTGGTCGACGATAATCACCAGCGACGCAATAATCGTGATCTGCACGATAATGCGCACCGAGCGCGGTAGCTGGTGGCGAATCAGGCTGATTGCACTACCGCTCAGGGCGAGTACGCAAATAACCACAGCACTCATTACCAGCGCGGTGTCCAGTGAGGTGGTGACCGCCAGCGCCGAGCAGATGCCGAGAATCTGCAGGGTCAGCGGATTATCGTCTATTATCGGACGGGTGAGGATTTGCAGATAATTATGTTGCATCAGTATTGCTCCTCTCGGATGCGCCGCAAATACGGTCCAAAGCCAAAATCACCAAGCCAGTAGCGCAACAGCCCGTCAACGCCCTGAGTAGTGCGAGTAGCACCGGAAATGCCATCGACCCGGTAAGCCGAATCGCCACCACTGTCGGCGTGGAGTTTGACGCCAATGCGCAGTATGCCACCGTCGTCATAAATCGGTACGCCATGCCAGAGCGCCTCCCACTCGGGTTCCTGTATGCGTGAGCCAATGCCAGGGGTTTCGCCGTGCTGGTAAAATTTGAGCGCGCGTACAGTGCGCGTGTCGCCGCCAATAACCAGCCAGGCGCGTAGCGTCGACTGGTAGCCCTGCCCCCACACCGGCAGGATTATAAGTTCGATCCTGCCACCAGAGTCGCGCACCAGATAAACCCGCGCGTATAGCGCGCGCCGCTTGATGCCAGCGAGATCGATATCGGCTGGAATAGCTACACTGCTATCAGGCTTGCCGGCAGCGGCCTCGGCGTCAAAAGTCACCACATTCTGAGTATCGTCGTAATCACCGCTGGCAAGATCGACAATACGCGCTTCGAGGTTTTCGATACTCCGGGTTTGCCCGATATCGGCGAGTGCGCCAAGAACCAGTTCAAGCTGGGCGATGCGTTCGGTTTCTACATTGGCCCGCTGCTGGGGACGCAGCCCCACCGAGACCGCAGAAACCAGCAACCCGCAGACCAAAGCGACTACCAGGACAACCCCGAGTGCGCGCATCGCGCTTTCGTCTCCAGGTGACTCAGACATGACGGCGTGCCCTTTGGCGAATATTTACCGCGATTACCGCGTAATCGATCAGCGGCGCAAGTATCGAGGCCAGCAAGATGACGGGGATAACCGCATCAGGATGGGTGGGATTGGCGACGCGGATCAGTACCACCAGTGCACCGATGAAAAATCCCTGTATCCAGCGCCCGGGGTTGGTACAGGACGAGGCCACCGGGTCACAGGCGAGATACACCGCACCGAATGCAAAGCTGCCAAGCAGCAAATGCCAGTACCCAGGCATAGCACTGGCGCCTGACTCCGGTCCCAGTGCATTGAATAATGCAGCAGTTACAACCAGCCCGATAATCTGCGCAAGCAGCAAGCGCCAGGCGATAATACGCGTGAACAGCAACAGCACTGCACCCAATGCCACGGCGAGTACCGATGTGGTTCCTATCTGCCCCGGTGTGCTGCCGATAAAGGCTGACCACAGATTAATGTCAGCAGACGCCAGTGCCGCTTCACCGCCCCGGTGGTAGAGCGCGATAACATCGCTGCCCGCGTAACCAGCCAGTCCGTTCCACAAAGGATGCAGGTTGGCCGCGCTGGGAAAACTTATTTGCACAATGGCGATGCCAAGTAGCGCGGGACTGAGAAAGGTCTTGCCTTCACCACCGAATATACCCTTGCCGACAAGGATGGCAAATGACATGCCAAATACCACATGACTGAACGGCGCCGAGCCAGGCAGTAACAGGGTAAACAATAGTGCGATGAGGATGAAACCGGGCTCGAACGGTCGTCGACGCTTGTCTGCAATAATCCTCTCCCATACGCCGCCAGTCAGCAACGCTACTAATAGAATCGGCACCATGTGCGCAAGACCCGCTGTCAACAGGTCGAAAAGCCCTGGATCCTGGTGGCTGGCGCCGAGCACATCGGCGATATAGCCACGCAAATCGTCGGGCTCTGCGCCGGGAGTGTTTGCCAGTACCGTCAGATACTGGTATCCGACATTGAACAAAGCGGCGATGCTAACCGGCAACAGAGATAGCAGTTGCAGGCGATGGATGCCCCACTGACTGTTAGCTGAGTGCAACAGGGATGGGGCCGCTTTGTCGTACCCTGCTGCCATCAGCCTGCGCCTTCGAGTTGATTCAGCACATTGCGCAGCAAAAGTCCGTAGTCGGATCGAGTTGGGCAGGCGTGACTGAGCAGGGCCAGATCCTCTTCGACCAGTTCCAGAGCACCGAGAGAACGCGCACGGTCGACATCACCCACTTGCAATGCACGCATCAACGGTACCGGATAGATGCCGGGCGGCGCCAATGCCTCAAGTCTATCGCTGGGAATCAGTACACCAGCGGTACCTTGTCGGCCCCTCGGAGAGTCGATACCGGGTTCGGGCAACACGGTGATTTGTCGCTGGCCTGCGCCCAGGAATTTTTCACCCCTGCTGACGACGTGACCACGCACAGCAGAACCCGAGTAAATTCGCACTGGGTCATCGTGCAGTTCACCTTCCAGCAGCTCACCGATCGAAGCACCCGGTGGTACCCACAAGCTGCGCGGGTTTTGTACCGCTACTCCGCCGATGGTGATCATACGTTCCTGCCAGGGCGTGCCACTGAGCATAAGATGGCCGAGCGAGATTACGTCCTGGTAGCCGATGTGCCAGACTTCTCCACCAGCGAAACCGATTGGGCACAGGGCGTTGATATGTACACCGGGTAACCCTGCCGAGAGTCCACCCGAAAATGGCACACAGCGCACCCGTTCTGAGCCGGTGACCGGGGGCAGGAAATCCTTTGCGTGGCAGACGTAAAGCGGCGCATCGCTGATCACAGCCAGTGCGCCCACTCCGGCGTCAAATTCAGCGGAGAATGTACTGATTATTGACGCTGGCGCGGGCGCCAGCGGTTCACTGTCCATCGCGGTAATAAACAACGCGGCAGGTTCACCATCGGCATCGGGGATATTGCCAAAAGGTCGTGTGCGTAACGCCGTCCAGGCACCCGACTCCAGCATAAACCTGCGCAGCGACGCCTTGTCCTGTGGCGCGAACGGCGTGTAATGAGTGATACCGGGTGTCGCGTCAAGCTCGATTTGCAGTGATACCAGTTTTCGCCTTGTACCGCGTTCGATTTTAACCACGCTACCCGCTACCGGCGCGGTAAATACGATTTCAGGGCGACGTGCATCGCGCATTAATGGGCTGCCAGCCATAACGCGGTCACCCGGTTTGCAAAGCAGTTCGAAGTTGATACCGTGGTAATCACGCCCCAGCAAGGCAGCGCGCGAGGTCGACCTGGTTTCACTCAAGCCCGATTCGGAAGCCCGGCCTGTTGCCAGTTGCGATCTGGGTTCCGGCTTGCTACCCATTTGTTACTAACCTCTCCATGCATGCCATGTTAACTGATGCGCCCATGCGTTGGCATACACGGTACAGGTTTTGCTTTGCCCGTTCGATCTGGGCGACATTAAGTCTCATCTAAATCGCTGACCGCGCCCAGTCAACGATCTGTTTTGCGGTCATCGCGCCGGATTGGCGCAAGACCTCTTTACCGTCCTTAAACATAATTATCGTCGGAATAGCGCGTATTCCATATCGACTGGCAACTTCCGATTCCAGTTCGGTGTTTAACCTGACCAATCGAGCATGAGGTTCGAGATCTACCGCGGCCTGTTCGAAAGCTGGCGCCATCGCCTTGCAGGGACCGCACCACGATGCCCAAAAATCCACGATCATGGGGATACCGTTGCGGGTTAAATTTTGATCAAACGCTTTTTTATTGAGGTCGAGGGGCCTGCCCTCAAACAGCCTGTTTTTACACTTGCCACACACGGGATGATCGCCAAGTCGTGGCGTAGAAATACGATTCACCGCCTGGCAATGCTGGCAAACAATATTGGTTGATTCAGTCATAACGGTGACCCTCGTTTATATCCATTATCTTTAAACGCTTGCGCAGATCTTCTATTTCACTGAGAAGATCCAGTGCAAAAGCCACTCCGGCGGGATTGAGCTCCAGGTCTCTTTGCAGCCGTAATGCACGCGCCACTTGTGGCAGCGTAGTCCCACTAAAACGCCAGGGCATTGCATCCCTGGTTCTCGGTTCGACAATACCCTCTTCAACCAGGGCAACAATTGCCGCCCGGTCGACCCGGCATGCGCAACACAGATCATCCAGTGTCACCTCTGTGTTTTCATCGAGAATCACTCCTCTAATGGTGACATTCACTCGTTTCGAAATCATCATCCTAAACTCCCATGCTGGCCCGGGGATTAAACCCCAGTTGTTTTTCCATTTGGCGATAAAGTTCACGTGCCGATTCGGTTTCCACGGCTGGTAAAACTATGCTCAGCGTGACAAACAAATCACCTGCGGGGGTACCGGGAATCCCACGGCCTTTTAAACGCAGCTTACGCCCCGCCTGCGACCCCTGCGGGATATTCAGATTTACAGTACCCTTTGGCGTTGGCACCTTGAGTTTCGCACCGAGTGCCGCCTCCCAGGGTGCAACCGGCAAGTCCAGATAGACGTCTCGACCATCGACGCGATACAAATCGTGAGGCTGGAACGCGATCTGCAAATATAAATCGCCACTCGGGGCGCCCCCGGGACCCGGCATACCCTGCCCTGCAAGCCGAATATGTTGGCCCTCTCGCACGCCGCGCGGAATTTTCAGACTCAAAGTTCGTTCCCGCGTGCTGACCCGGCCACTCGCATCGATTTCCGGGGCATGCAGGGTAATCTCGCGTGTTGCACCGTTATATGAATCCTCTAGCGCGATTAAAATACGCGCATGATGATCCTCGCCCTGGGAGGCAGCATGAGCCTGAAATCCCGATGATGGCCCGCCAACCCCCCCGTGGCTTCGACCGAATATTGACTCAAAAAAGTCACTATAAGCCGACCCTGAATCTGCAAATCCACCACTGAATTCAAACCCGGCATCCCAATCTGGTGGTGGTCGAAAGTCCTGACCTTCCCGCCACTGGGCACCCAATTGATCATAAGCAGCCCGTTTTTCAGGATCTTTCAGAACCTCGTAAGCTTCACCCACCTGCTTGAATTTTTCCTCGGAATCCGGCTCCTTGCTGATGTCAGGGTGATATTTGCGTGCCAGTTTTCGATAGGCGCTTTTGATCTCTGTCTGTTTTGCATCACGGGCCACGCCTAATAGCTTGTAATAATCCTTGTATTCCATAACTTGCCTGTCACTCGTTACCTTTTTCTATGATACACCCGTGGTGGATGGCGATCTTTGATCTGAATCAATAGCAGTCCTGACAAGGCCATCTCAAAACCGGGCCTACTTCATGTTCAGAACTTCACCATCAGTTTCACCAATTGGAGAAAACTGTCCGAGTATGAGGCCCAGATCAAATACCCCCGGGACATCACCATTAAAGGCAAAACTGTGCAGGCGCCCATGGATTTCCCGGGTAAAAGGATGTGTGTTTCTGAGTTCTATTGGGCCCGTGGTTGCCTTACGGATATGGGAGAGTACCAGGCGACTTTCTATGCCACACTGCCCCAGGAGTTTGGCAAGCTGGCTATTATTGGCCGGTCGTGGTTCGCGAAATACATAGGCATCGTTTTGTTCATGAAAGACCGCCCCCCAGCCGTCTGGATTGGCCAACCTGGCTCTATGCATCAAACTCTGGAACGACATTTCGAGTGTCACAGGGTGCAACGAAGATACTCCCAAAAGTTCACACAAACTAACACTCCTATATTCGATATTAACCGGTAGAATTGATACTATAAAATCACATTAGACGCAATGACCTGACCCAGATCAACAAAACGCATAATCAATTCACTTAATATTGCCTGCACGCCCGACCACTTCTAAGACAAGTAATATTTATGGATGAAGTTTATGGATAATCCTTTCAATGGCCGCCCAACAGCAGATATTAAAGCATTGAAAACTATCGTTTTGGTCGGTAACCACCTGCCCAGGCTATGTGGCATTGCCACATTCACCACACACCTTCTCGAGTCAATCACTCTCAATGCGCCCGGCATAGACTGCTGGGCAATTGCGATGAATGACCAGCCTGATGGTTATGCCTATCCACCACAGGTGCGGTTCGAAATCAACCAGGATCAACTCAAAGATTATAGCCTGGCGGCCGATCTGCTCAATCTCAACCACGTCGACCTGGTCTGTGTGCAGCATGAATATGGTATTTTCGGTGGCCAGCGGGGTAGCTTTATCATCGAATTGTTGAGCGATCTGAAAATGCCGATTGTGACCACATTACACACGATACTGAAGAATCCGACGCACAGGGAGCGGCATGTGATGATGCAACTCGCAAGGCTTTCCGATCGCCTGGTGGTGATGAGCGAGCGATCAGTCGAGTTTTTACGCGACATTTATGAAGTAGAGGCTGAGAAAATCATCCTGATTTCTCACGGAATTCCGGATGTCCCTCTGGTTGATTCTGCAACTTATAAAGGCAAGTTTCACGCTTCTGGAAAGAAAATCCTGCTTACATTTGGATTGCTTTCACCGGGAAAGGGCATCGAGACCATGATCGATGCGCTGCCACAAATAGTAAAAACCCACCCCGATGTAATTTACATGGTTGTCGGCGCCACTCATCCACATCTGAAGGCAATTCAGGGAGAGGATTACAGGATTCATCTCCACCTGCTTGCGAAAGAACTCGGGGTCGAAGATCATGTGGTTTTTTACGAACACTTTGTAGCCGACCAGGATCTGCTGGAGTATATCGGCGCAGCCGATATTTATATCACGCCCTATCTCAACGAAGAGCAGATTATCTCCGGCTCGCTCGCCTATGCACTGGGTATGGGGAAAGCGGTGATATCCACACCTTACTGGCATGCCCAGGAGTTGCTTGCTGAAGGTCGAGGCATATTGTTTCCATTCGGCGATCACAACCAACTCGCCACTGAGCTGATCAACCTGCTGGATGACCCCGATAAATTGCGTGGTTTACAACACCAGGCTTATGATTATGGCCGGCAAATGATCTGGAGTCAGGTGGCTGAGCGTTATATCGAGGCCTTTGAGCAAGCCCGAAAAAAACGCTTACGCAAGTATGTGTCGGAACGCAAGCAGGGCTCTTTCGGGCTACGCCATCAGCCACTGCCTGAAATCAAGCTAGACCATTTGCTGCGTATGACAGACGGGGTAGGCATGTTGCAGCACTCCAAATTCACCGTACCCAACCGTAATCATGGTTATTGCGTGGACGATAATGCACGTGCATTGATCGTCGCTGTCACAGCGCAGGACTTTAAACCACTGGATGCCTCACTGAATGAACTTGCTTCTGTTTACCTGAGTTTTATCGACCATGCTTTCAATCGTGAGCGCGGGCTATTTCGTAATTTTATGTCCTACGAACGTTATTGGCTGGAGGAAACGGGTTCGGAGGATTCACATGGTCGCGCACTATGGGGTCTGGGCAAAGCAGTGGCACTAGGTCGACACGAAGGACAGGTAAGCCATGCCGACGGTTTATTCCAACGTGCTCTGCCTGCGGTCGAACACTTTACCTCGCCACGTGCGGTTGCTTTCGCCATCATAGGCATTCATGCTTTTCTGACTGGCAAGCGTGAAAACAGTGAAGTCGAAGCCAGGTGTCGGAAGCTTTCGGCCAAGCTGATGCAATGGTTCAGGAATGTTGCCAGCGAAGACTGGCCCTGGTGTGAAGAATCATTGAGTTATGACAATGCACGATTGCCACAGGCGCTGCTACTGTCAGGTCGATGGCTGGGAGATGACGAAATGTTAAAAACCGCGCTGCGGGCGCTCACCTGGCTGAAGAAGATTCAGCAGGATGAATCAGGTTGTTATTTCGCTGCCATCGGTAACCATGGCTGGTTTACCAGGGAGGGTGACAAGGCACAGTTCGATCAGCAGCCCATTGAAGCCGCGGCGATGGTAGATGCCTGCGTCGAAGCCTTCAAATTCACCCATGATGAAGACTGGATTACTTTTGCCTACCAGTGCCTTAACTGGTACCAGGGTGATAACGAACTGCATATTTCACTTTATGATCACGCTACCGGCGGTTGCCGGGATGGGTTGCAAGCGCACAGTGTGAATGAAAACCAGGGGGCGGAATCGACCCTGTGCTGGCTCATGGCCTTACTCGCCATATACAAACACCGCGGCCATGGCGAAATCGGGCAGTCCGGCAAAAATAACCTGGCGCGGGTATCTAGCCCGCATATTGCATGAAGGCAACGAAGCTCAGGGGAAATATGGCAAACAAGGTTGGTTGATCGCTCGCCGATACATAGCTGTAGCTATGGATCAAAGGGGATCGACCAACCTTGGCAGCCAGATTTTTCCTGACTTCGTTCAGGTACAAACTGTATTTTTGGAAATTCATCAATTTTATGTCTAACTGTTTGAAATTAATGTTAAATATCATAAGTTGTTACCGCCTTCATGCAATATGCGGGCTAGCCAGGTGCCTGACATGGCGTAGCTTTTTTACCCCGGCTATTTCCCATTGGCTGCTATGTTATAGCGCAGCCTTGCCATTAAACCTGACAGGCTCAGGGTCGCAATACCGCAGCGCTGGTCGGCGGAAGCATAAGGGATGATCAGTTCGTCCTGAAAGATCATTGCGCCACAACTGTAAACCACGTTTGGTACATAGCCATCACGGTCATGCTCGTTCGGTACCAGAATCGGCTCGTCGATGCGGCTGATAACACGAGTCGGATCATCCAGATCCAGCAGCTCAATGCCCAGACTATAGGTTCGCATCGGCCCAACACCATGGGTAATAACTAACCAGCCTTCGTCTGTCTCAATGGGCGAGCCGCCATTACCCATCTGAAAAAATTCGTGCGGAAACATAGGCTTCTGCAAAATCTGGGCCCGTTTCCAGAAATGTATATTATCTGAGAGCATGATGGCGTTGTTCTCTCCATCCTGACGCGACAGCGAGACGTACTTTCCTCCAATCTTTCTGGGAAACAGGGCCATACCTTTGCCTTGTGCCTGTTTTCCATTTAAGGTACTGATCTTGAACGAGAGGAAATCCGTGGTCTCCATAAGCTGTGGCAAGATTGTTTCACCGTTGAAGGCTGTATAGGTGGCGAAGTAGATAATCGTGCCGTCATCTTCTACGAAACGCACAAAACGGGCATCCTCGATCCCTGCGCTTTCTGACTCCGACCTGGGAAACAGAACCCGCTCGGAAATCTGGTGATCCGGCCGAAATAAAATCTCATAATTGGATTGCGCCAGCCAAAATGCTTTTTCAATAATATCTAATTTATCACTTGCTCGGATTTTAATACCGTTATGGTGCTCATCAATTTTTTCCTGCAACTCTTTGAGAGAGAATTTGTCCGGTAAATCGTCGAGTAGCCAGATTATTACCTTGTTTTTGGCTCCCATATCCTGAAGTTTTAAATGAAACAACTCTCGATCGTAGCTTGATTCAGTATGGATCCTGGGGGTGCGCACATAGTTGCTCTGGGGATCAAAATACATGTCATTATTCTGATCAATAATTCCGCTACGAAACTCGATGGATGAGATGTGTCCTTCACCAATAGCCCGGAAGCTCATAATGAATCGGCAGGATCCTTTGGGATCCGTTTTCAGACTTGTAACCAGAACTATGGAAGGATTGAACAGGGCTGCTGCCTCCACAGAGTATTCGGCGGTGAAATAAGATCCGATTAAAAGCTGGCGTTGTTCGGTTAGTTTGCTGCCATCAGGCACGTGGCCAGCTACCCTGTTGAAATTTCGTTCCAGCACCTCTCTGAAATAGCGGTGACGAGTAGAGAAGTCGTACATGACGGATTCCAGTAATGTACCTACCTCGTTCTCGTCCAGGTCCAGCACGCGGTTGATGATGTTACGGATACGCTCTTCAGTGGGCGGGATATAGGGGCGTGTGATAACGCGGCCGATATTCGCATTTAACACGATTGGCTTGCGCCGCGCCTGTGGTACCGGGGGGATAGAACTGGTTTCTGCCATGGGTATGTCCAAATGTATTACAGACCATTAATTCTGCTTTAAAACAATAAACGAATTTCGCATAAGAAATATCATTTTTCCTCTCACCAGTTCACATTCGAGCGTGCGTGTCTCCAGTCCGGCACCTGGATTACATTATTCTATTATAATTCGTTCAGTGAATCGTGCTACCGTGGCGTTTAACACCAGATCCATAATCACGATGCCCAGCAATAGCAGACAGGCGGATAATACATGAAAATTGCGATGTTGAGTCCTTTATCCTGGCGCACACCACCGCGGCATTACGGACCATGGGAAAACGTGGTCAGTCTTCTCACCGAACAGCTGGTATCGATGGGCATCGAGGTGACGCTGTTTGCCAGCGGGGATTCACTCACCTCAGGTAAACTCGCCTGGGTCTGCGAACGCCCCTACTCGGAAGATCCCGGCATCGACCCCAAGGTATGGGAGTGCCTGCATATCGCCGGGTTGTTCAGGCGCGCGGATGAATTCGATCTAATTCACAATCATTATGATTTTCTACCGCTGAGTTACAGTAGCTTCACAGATACGCCGGTTATCACCACGATCCATGGCTTTTCTTCACCCTCGATACTGCCCGTGTATAAAAAGTACAACGACAGCACCCATTACGTGGCGATCAGCGAGGCCGACAAAAGTGCCGAACTCGATTATATTGCCACCATTCACCATGGTATTGACCTTGATCAGTTCCCGTTTCGGGATGAAAAAAGTGGCTACCTTCTATTTTTTGGTCGCATCCACCCCGATAAAGGTGTCCACCAGGCCATCGAGGTCGCGCGGAAAACCGCCAGGCGTCTAGTCATCGCCGGCATTGTACAGGACGAGGATTATTTCAGGGAACAGGTCGAGCCCCATATCGATGGGTCAAAGGTGGAATATATCGGTCCCGCCGGGCCGGAAAAAAGGCAGGAGATACTGGGGGGCGCTATGGCCTTGTTGCACCTGATTCATTTCGACGAACCCTTCGGCCTCAGCGTGGTCGAATCGATGGCTTGCGGTACGCCGGTGATCGCATTCGGGCGAGGCTCGATGCCGGAAATCATTCGCGATGGCAGTACCGGATTTATTGTTGACGGCGTCGATGCAGCCGTGAAGGCAGTGAGCAGGATTGACACAATCGATCGGCGTGACTGCCGGCACGAGGCCGAGCAACGCTTTAGCTGCCAGCGCATGGCGCAACAATACCTGGACGTATATCACCAGATTCTTGCGGCACGCGAGAATTACCGCCCCTGGGGGCATTACCAGAACTTGCTCGAAAGGGATGACCACAAGATCAAGGAACTGGTGGTTAACCCGGGGGAGCGCCTGAGCCTGCAAAAGCACCAACGCCGTGCGGAGCACTGGACCCTGGTAAGCGGCGAGGCCCTGGTGACCGTGGCAGAAAATGAAATTTTGCTTAAGCCCGGAGAGTCGGTTGATGTACCAAGGGGCGCAGTACACAGAATTAGCAACCCGGGTGATATCCCAGCGGTACTGGTAGAAGTCCAGATGGGTGATTATTTTGGCGAAGATGACATCATCAGGCTAGAGGATGACTATGACCGTCACAGCTAAACCACCACCAATCATCAGGCGTCATGCATCCAACCCGATTCTGACAAAGGACGATATCCCTTATCCGGTAGAAACCGTTCACAATGCCGGAATTACTCGGTATGACGGCCGCATTATCATGCTGTTTCGATCCCACCTGCGCAGCGGCCGGTCGATTATCGGTATTGCCGAAAGTGATGACGGACTGAAATTCTCGGTCGGCAAGAAACCCTTTATGGCGCCCTCGGAACAGGGAATCTTTGCCGAATACGAAGCTTACGGCGTGGAAGATCCCAGAATTTCCTGCATAGACGGCGAGTACCTGATTACTTACAGCGCCTATTCAAGCCACGGTGTGCGTATTGGCCTGGTAAAAACCCGGGACTTTCGAACCATCGAAAGGATCTCGCTGATCACACAGGCGGACATGCGTAACGTGGTTATTTTTCCCGAACTTTTCAACGGTCTATATGCTCGCCTCGATCGTCCACATTCAGAAATCGACCCCTGGTCGATATGGTTATCCTGGTCGCCGGATCTTGTCCACTGGGGCGAATCCGAGGTCGTGATGAAACCAATTCAATATCACTGGGATGAAAGCAAGATCGGTCCCGGTGCAACCCCGATTCGCACCGACCGCGGCTGGCTTAGCATCTACCACGGTGTATTCGAGACCATGGATGGCGCAGTTTATCGCCTCGGCGTGGCACTACACGATCTCGCCAACCCGGCGAAGATTATCGGAGTTGCGGATGAATGGGTGCTGGCCCCGCAGGACCCCTGGGAAATTACCGGCTATGTACACAATGTTGTGTTTACCTGTGGTGCTGTAGAGGATAAAGACGGCGGCGTAATTATTTATTGGGGTGGCGCCGACAGCGTTATGTGTGCAGGTACCGCACGCCTGGACGATCTGGTTGATCTGTGCCTCAGCAACAGTCGTTCACCGCTTTAACCCGCATATTGCATTAAGGCGGTGGCTACTTATGAGTTTTATTTATAAATTCAAATATTTAGGAGAAAAATCTGTGATATTTGAAAAATACAGTTTGTACCTGAACGAATTACTGTGGGCATCCTGCCCTCCGCCCTTCGGGCCAGCAGAGCTGTTCAAATTCGTTCTAGACGAATTAGTCAGGAAAAATCTGGCTGCTCCCGGCAAGCAGCTCCTGCGTTGCTCTACCACCTACATCCATGTAGGCGATCTTGATCGATCCCCCTTGATGCGTAGCTACAGCTATGCATCGGCGGACGATCGACCAACCTTGTTTGCCATATTTCCCCTGAACCTCGTTCCCTTCATGCAATATGCGGGTCAAGGTGCGAGTCGCTGGCTAAACCACTCACCTGTCTCATTTTTCTGGTAAATAAAACGATCATGCAGGCGATTTTTTTGCTCCTGCCAGATTTCAATAGCCTTCGGTTTTACCCGATAGCCTCCCCAGAATGGCGGCAAAGGCACCTCCTGATTGGCATATTTTTGCTTCATACTATCGACCATTGTTTCAAGAATGGAACGTGAACTGATCATTTGACTCTGCCCCGATGCCCATGCACCGAGTTGACTGCCTCTTGGCCGGGTAGCAAAGTATTTTAGTGATTCTACCGTCGATACCTTCTCCGCTTCACCGGTAACCATCATCTGACGACCCAGAGCATGCCAGGGAAACAATAGGCTAACGCTCGAATTCACTGCTATCTGATTCGCTTTGTGGCTTTCATAATTGGTAAAAAAAACAAAGCCCCTTTCATCATATAACTTCAATAATACGATGCGTTGCCAGGGCTGGCCATCCGCATCTACCGTTGCCAGGGACATAGCACCGGGTTCATGAATTTTGGACGCAACGACCTCTCCGTACCATGCTTCGAACTGCTTTATGGGGTTGGGATTCAGTTCACTTTGATGCAAGCCCTGTTGCATGAACTGCAGGCGTAGATCATCTGTATTCATAATGCGGTTATTCCACATCCATCTCTGAGTAGAGTTTTTGGTTTAGGGTATAATTAACCCGGCGACAATAGGCGCAAAGCGAGCGCTTAATTCTGACTTGCTTCTGCAATTTCCGGCGGCAGCATTCTGATTTCTATTCTGCGGTTAAGTTTACGGCCTTCGGCTGTTTCATTGCTGGCTACAGGATGGTATTGACCATAGCCAACTACCTTCAGTCGCTTTGGGTCGACCTGATTGTTTTGTTGAAAGTAATTAACCGCAGCTAACCCACGTGCCGCGGAGAGTTCCCAGTTTGACTCGTAACGGGCCTTATTCAACACAGGGACGTTATCCGTGTGGCCTTCAACGCTTATGGCTCTATGCGGGTAGGTATTGAGCGTTTCTGCAATGATCGATAGTACTTTTTCCCCGGCTGGTTTGATCTCAGCAGAGCCAGAGCTAAACAGGACCTCGCTGGTCAACTTAATCACAGTCATTTGATTTTTCAATTGTGAAATTTCAACACGACTTTCGTTGAGTTCCTGTTCAAGGCGAGATTTTAAATTTTCAATTTGCCTCTTACTTTCCTGCTCTTGTTCAAGCTGGGTGAGCAGCTGTGATTTTTCTCCACTTACTGCACTGATTTCATCATAGAGCGATTTTTGCGCTGCACGGCGTTTTTCCAATTCCGCTTCCAGCTCAGCCGTGGTCGATGTGACTCTATTCACCTCTTGCTGCAGGTTGTTTTCCATCGCCATTTTTTCTGCCATGGTTTTCTCCAACAAGGTCGTCAGTTCCTGCTGTGATTTTTCCTCCATTAATAATCTTGCTTGCAGCGCAACTTCCTCTTCTTGCAGCTTATCGATCGTGGTTTGTAGTTCTTGTTGTGATTTTTTCTCCGATGTCAGTTTTGCTTGCAGCACAGTTTCATCTTTTAGCTGTTTATCGATCGTGGTTTGTAATTCTCGCTGTGATTTTTTCCCCGATTCCAGCCTGGATTGCAGCGCTGTTTCATCTTCTAGTAGCTTATTGATCGTTGTCTGTAACTCTTGCTGTGATTTTTTCCCCGATTCCAGCCTGAATTGCAACGCAGTTTCATCTTCTAGTAGTTCATTGATCGTGATTTGTAGATTTTCCAGTTTATTATTCAGTTCCTCTTGTTCAGAACGACTATCCATTGTCAGTGATTTATTTTTATTCACCTCTGAGTAGTAATAATACCATCCAGCAGCGGCGACAGAGGCCAATATTAAAATTGGAATGATTGTAGCGGTCAGGTTACCGTGACTATGCTTCATATTGCCTCTAGAAATCTGGTGGTCTCAGGCGCAGTAGAATAAATACCGGTATATATCATATCATTATTGATTCAATGATCAATTCACTCGGGATTCTATACCTTTTTCTAAAATGACGGGATGCTATCTACACACTTTATTACGTCAAATAGGTAATGCTTCCTTTTATTAAGAAGCGAGGCAGCAGAATTTATCCCCCGAGATTCACATTCAAGCCAATGACCAGCCAACTGGTATCCAGAACCGGGTTAGCCTGGGAAGTGCGAGGCCCGTCTCCAGCGAAACGATCGCGATAAGCAATAGATAACTCCATCGGTACAGAAGATTGTTGCTTCCGGTAGGCAGCCAACGTCGAGTAGCTAACACGGAGTATGACGATTTGCTGACTGGAATCGGTGTATATCTCCAGGCTTTCGTAGTTGTATCCCAGGTTTCCAGAAATACTGTCTTTTTGCTTGAAACCATAACTATAGAGTGCGGTGAAGGCAAAGGTATCGGTAAACTGGTATTTTCCGGACACTTCGATGTTGAAAAGATCTCCGAGTTTTCGGGAGACTTTTTCACGATTATTTGTGAACGACTGATCCGGTGTGTCTCCAATTCGTTTCACCTGGTTATCCGGCAGCATATAGTCGTAACGAAAAGTCGCGTTGAATATCATGTCACCCGGCGCAGGCACTATCTGTTGAAGCTGGGTACGATTCCTGCTCCAGAGATTGCTAATCTTGTAATCGTAGTGCAATCGAAGCAGCAGCGCATAGTTACCATAGCTCCATGGCACGTCGGTCAGGACATCAGGATCATCCGTACGACCGGTGGGGATGCGAAGACCGCCGGTGATGGCGAAAGATGTGCTCTCCTCGAGGAAAAACTGATATTTCGCGCCAAGCTCGATATCTCCTATCCCTTCCCCTTGCCAGGTTTCAATTGCACTAAATCCGTATTCGGAGAAAATCAGATTCTGGACATCATCGGTATCCAGGGGCTGACCACCAGATGAAATAGGAACACAACAGGTTCCATCTCCGGGATTCAAACCTACATTCGCTGTTGTGGAATCAAAAGAAGCATCGACGTTATTCTTGATCCAGTAATAAGGAATGTGAAACCCCAAGCTTAGTTTATCCGTTGCTCCGTAACTGTATCCCACATCCAACACGTCTATATCGTATTTATATGCGACGGCCACATCGCCGATGCTCGCGGTACCACCAACAAAAGCATCCAGAGGCCGCAGATTGGCCAAGATACTGCTATCCAGCGAAGCGTTGGTGAATGGATAAGCCAGATCCTCGCGATCACCATCGGAATTGTAACGCTGCGTGGTTGGCAGATAATGGTATAAATCCCCGTATACCCGCGAAACCCCGGAGGGCAGCACAGCCGCACTATCGGCGAGAACCCGGGTCGGTGTGTTAGTAACTATTACCAACACCACCATACCCAGGGCAATTTGACTCAATGCTCTGGTGATATTCATGGGTCGGTCGCTCCCTACCATCTCTGGGGGAAATTATTGATTACAACGGATGTGCCCCGACAAATACTATTCCTGTACACTCGCATGATAACTCCATTTACCTCGAATTATTCTCCCTTGTTTTATATTAAAGCCGCCAAACGGGATACGGCTTTGAACAGGCCATTCATCACTACTGATCGTTTCTGTAAACATTCAGATGCTGCATCACTTCATCCACACCGGCCTTCGACAGTGCTCTTTTAGCTATAATTTATCGGCATTATGGAATTGTATTTCGCAACTATATATTGCATAGTGTTGGCGTATTGCATATAGAGCATCGTAAATTAATACCATGTCGCAAACCAGGCCGATAATCGACACGCTAAAGCAGGAGCTTCGG